>Ga0105048_10008281_pt1 | contig 16656 bp, 14 predicted proteins | sample MAT05_FD_78382 | JGI IMG/M metagenome (GOLD analysis project Ga0105048, IMG submission 78382) | Freshwater microbial communities from Lake Fryxell liftoff mats and glacier meltwater in Antarctica - MAT-05 | ecosystem: Environmental > Aquatic > Freshwater > Ice > Liftoff microbial mat | place...
TAGACTCCATGCGGGGGCCGGTGAGTGGACAGAGCGCGGTGGAAGATTTGATCCAAGGACGACGATGAAACTGGTCGTGGATGCCAGCGTCTTTCTTGCTTTCGTTATTCCGGAGGAAAGGGAGCATGACGAGGCGGCGCGATTTTTTGCATGTTGCGAGACAGGGAGTCATCAGCTGCTTTTCCCGACACTTGCTCTGGTGGAAGTGGCTGGTGGAGTGGCCCGAAGGAAGCGAGATTCCGGGAAGGCGGCCTTGGCTGTGCTCCGTTTGCGGAATATGAACTCAGCAAAGTTTTTTGCACTTTCCCAAAAAATGGCAGAAGCGGCGGCACAACTGGCCGGGCGTCAGCTTCTCCGGGGAGCGGATGCGGTATATAGCCAATTGGCTTACGAACACAGCGTCCCGCTTATCACTCTCGACTTGGAGATACGGGATCGAACATCAGGGTTACTCCAGGTGTTCTCACCTCGGGCATGGATGGAATCGCTGGAATAACTCCTCCATTCCACCATATCTGCCAGCTCCATTCCGATGGTCGAGTAGCGCACCTATTTGCAACAAACGCGGGCTTTTTGTCTGGGGGGGGAGGGGTTTAAAACATGACGATGTCGTTCCTCGCCCTCGCCAATTTACACGCTCTGGATTTTGCCATTATCGGCGTGCTTTTGGCGATTGTGGCGGGGTATGCGATTTATTCACAGCGGTTCACCCGGAGTGTGGCGGATTTTTTGTCGGCGAACCGGTGTGCGGGACGGTATCTGCTCACGGTGGCCGCAATGGTTTGGCGTGGAAGTCCGCCCGGGGTCGAAGAGCACGGCAGAGTGGAAATGGGGTCTTCAGGGAAGCTGGGAACCGGAGCACAGCGGAGATAGACTGCCGCAGGCAGCCCGCAGGGTGGAGCGAAGCGACATCAAAGCCTCCTGTCTCCTCGGGAAAACGCCGGAAAGGGATCACACCGGCTGAACAAGATCCAGGATCGGAGGCGGGTTTTCGGTCTCCGGTCGCCAAGAAAGAGAAAGCGAACCGAGGTAACGAGTGCCGAGTTTAATGCGAAGGCACGAGAGAAGGGCAGAGGCAGTCTTAGCATCTCCATAGTAGCGTTTGAAAGCAGGGTAACCACCCCGAGGGAGCCTGCGAGTAGTGAAGGGGGATGTCGGGTTGCGGAACCGTCGTTGGAAACACGTTTGGAACACTGAGTCCATGGAAAGCGTGTCATACAGAAAACGGCAGATAGTCATGGCGGCGCAGAAACACCGGCACGAGCCGTTGACGGCGTTGGGCCACCACCTCGACCTATGCTGGATGCATGAAGCCTACCGGCGCGTTCGCAAGAACGCCGCGCCGGGAGTGGACGGGCAGACCGTGGCAGGGTATGGCGAAAACCTCAGCGAGAACCTGCGGGACTTGCTGGCGCGTGCAAAAAGCGGGAGCTACCAAGCCCCGCCGGTCAAACGCGCTTACGTCCCGAAGAACGAGAAGGAAGACCGGCCCATCGGGCTGCCGACGGTGGAGGACAAAGTCCTCCAACGAGCAGTAGCCATGATCTTGGAGCCGATCTACGAGCAGGAGTTCCTGCCGTTTTCGTTTGGGTTCCGACCGGGGCGCTCGCCGCACCAGGCTCTGGAATACCTGCGCACGCAATGCTTCGAGCAGAAGGTGCAATGGGTCTTGGAGGTGGATTTGCGCAAGTTCTTCGACACGGTCGATCATCGACAAATGCAGGAACTACTGGGCCGCCGGGTGCAAGACGGAGTGATAGGCCGCCTGATAGCCAAATGGCTGAAGGCAGGCGTCTGGGAGAAGGGAACCGTGAGCTATCCCGAAGAGGGAACGCCGCAGGGCGGCGTCATCTCACCACTACTGAGCAACATCTACCTGCACGAAGTGCTGGACAAATGGTTCGTCGAATCCGTTCAGCCTGCGTGTGGAGGGCGCACCTTCATGGTTCGATTTGCCGATGACTTCATCATGGGCTTCGAGAACTTGGAGGACGCGCGAAAAGTCCAGCGGGTGATAGCGAAACGCTTCGCCCGTTACGGCTTGAAGATCAATGCCGAGAAAACGCGGATGGTACGCTTCGGGCGGCCGCCGCGAGGGGGCGAGAAAGCAGAGGACAAGCCGGAGACATTCGACTTCCTCGGCTTCACCCATTATTGGGGAAAATCGCGCCAGGGCAATCCGGTGGTGAAGAAAGAAACCGCCAAGGAGCGGTTTACCCGGGCACTGAGGGCGATCAAGGAATGGGGCTGGAAAAACCGGCACATGGCCTTGAAAGAGCAGCAGAGCAAGCTCAACGAAATACTGCGTGGTCACGATGCCTACTACGGCGTCACCGGGAACTCCAGCAAGCTCAACGAGCTGCGGTGGCAGGTGGCGAAACTGTGGCGCAAATGGCTGGCGCGGCGAAACCGCAGCAAAGGGCCGAACTGGCAGCAATTCGTCTCTATGTTGCAAGCGTTCCCGCTGACCCCGGCGCGAGTCATCCACTCCCGAATGTGAACGAACCCGCAACTTGAGGAACCGGATGCGTTAATCGCGCTCGTCCGGTTCTGTGGGGGGCGTCGTCCGGCCTGTGGGCCGGACGGCCCTATCCCGGACCCGGGCATGACAAAAAGTGAGGGGCAATGTTTGAATCTTCGAAAGGGCGGAGAGCTGTTTTGGACTCAGGAACATTCTTTCACGGGGTTTCCAGCTGCGTTCGGCGTAAAACTTCAATGGCTTCGCTTGTCGTGAACCACTCCTGCGCCGCATTCAGGGGATACGACAACGCGTTTCGCGCCGGCGGAAAGTACGTGCAGGAAAATTCTTTCCTCCCCCTGACAACCGCCCTTTCATTCCCACATGGAAATCCCCCGCCGATACTCCCTAGCGACGCAAGCGGCAGCCAGTATTCGCGAGAACATTGAGAACAGCACATGGACAGACGTTCTGCCCAGCGAAAGGACCCTGTGTCTTCTCCTACAAATCAGCCGCCCTACCCTGCGGGGAGCCCTTGCGATCCTTTGCCATGAGGGTTTGGTCGAGATCAGGAGCCGCCAAAGCACAAAGATCCTCAAAATAGCCGCGCGCCTGCAAAACACCAGGCGCACAACCGTCGTGCTCCTCACCGGACGGTCACTTCACGAACACGGGGCCACCACGCTAAGTTTCGTAGGCAAACTTCAGGTGGCCCTGACCAGCAGCGATTTTCAACTCGTCATCGTGGATGACCACCAACTGAATAAGGCGCATCCGCAGAAGCTGCTGAAAAAAATTGCCGCCAGGTACAGTGCCGTCTGCTACTTGCTTCTGACCGTATCGGAGCCGGTGCAAATGTTTTTTTCCCGGCTCAGTATGCCCGCCATGGTCTGCGGAAGTCGGTTCCCGGGCGTTCGCCTCCCGTCCTGCGATTGGAACTATCCGGCGATCGGCCGGCACGCGGCGGGGATCTTACTGGGTCTGGGGCATCAACGCCTTAGCCTCGTCCGTCCGTCCGTGCTGCGCAAGGGAGATTTGCAGGGTGAGCAGGGCTTTGCCGAAGTGACCAAAAAACACCTGCACGCGACCCTGACGACCATTCACAACAATGGCCGGGCGGCCTCGCTCCATCGGACAATTTTGAAAACGTTTGCCCGCGAGGAACCGCCCACGGGAGTGCTTGTACTCAATCCCTACGACTGCATCACTGTTCTTTTTGCCCTGGAAACCATGCGCCTCAAGGTGCCCGAGGCGATCTCCATCATCAGCCTCGATTGGGGGACGGTTTTTGATGCGCTGCCCTTTCGCGTCGCTTCTTACAGCGACCGCTCCAAACTGGTGGAAAAATCCACCAAACTGGTCTTGAAACTGGTTCTCAATCGTTTCGTGCCACCCCACGAGAATTTGATCATGGCGGATTTTCACCCCGGCGATACCGTCGGCACTTTTCAGAAAGACCCGATGCGGTTTACTTAAGATTTTTTTAGAAAGGTGCTCGAGATGGGCCGCTCCTCGGACAAGCGGGATCCCTTGTGGACTTTCTTGAACGGCCCGCGGCTCAACTCTGGTTAGCGAAACTTACCAGATGGTTTACATTGAGAGCAATGACGAGTCCCTCATGGTTATTTCAAATCGCGCGCACACAATTACCACCGAAAATTATGAGCCCAAACCGTTCCCAAATACTTCGAGCCGCTGTGGTCGGTGGAGGTGCATTTGGCGAGGCCCACTTGCGGACTTACGCCTGCATGCCGCAGGTGGAGGTGGCGGGTGTTTACACTCTCGAGCACCCGCGCGGAGAAGTTCTCTGCGAACTCTACGGCGGGCGGAACTACCCGAGCCTGCAGGCGTTGGCCGGAGACGAAAGCATTGACCTTGTCTCCATTGCGACGCCGGCGGATCGGCACCTGGAACCATTTGAGATTCTTGCCAAGCATAACAAGGCGATTTATTTGGAAAAGCCCCTCGCCACCTCCTTGGTTGATGCGCAAAAAATACGACAGCTTTCCGAGTCTCTCCTGGCCATGAGCGGACATTGCCTGCGTTTCGAGTCACGGTTGGTACAGATTTTTGAACGGCTGCGCGGCATGCCCAAGCACCATCTAAGCTTTCGCGGGCGCCGCACTCGCGAGGAAAAAGACACCTACGGGCGGACGCATCCGGCCTACGTCATGCTTTGCCATGAGATCGAACTCAGCAACGCCTTCGCCGAAAGCCCCTTTACGCGCGTCATGGCCATGGAGACCCGCTTCTCTTCAGGTCAAGTTGATGGGTTGACAATTCTGATCGAATACGAAAACGGAGTCACCAGTTCCGTCGAAGGCGGCTGGTATCTGCCAAGGCAAAAAGCATGCATCGAGAACGATTTTGTCTCAATTCTTTCCGCCGGGGGCATTGACGAAGTCACGCTCCCGCATCTTGGATGTTACCGCCTTTCCGATGCCGGCATGGAAATCCCGAACCTGCACTACGGCCACTCCATCTATGGTGTCGAATACGGACCGCTGCGCGCTGCGTTGGACTATTTCGTCCGCTGCATCCTCACAAAAACTCCGCCTGCCATCAGCACAATCTCCGACGCCTGCCAAGCCGTGGAAGTGATCGAAGCCGCCCTGCAATCCATTCGCGAAAGCCGTTGGGTGACCCGCAGCCCATCAACCGTCAACGCTCAACCATCAACCCTTTCCTCATGAAGCATCACTATAAATTCTCCTTCGGTCCTTGGAACATCAGCAATGGCGCGGATGTGGCCGGACCCGCCGTGCGTCCCAGCCAGCCCTTAGATTGGAAGCTCAACGAACTGCGCAAACTCGGTTTCGAGGCAATGATGCTGCATGACGATGATGTCGTGCCGGACATTGATACTAAGTCGGACGCTCAGATTCGCAAAGAGGCGAGAGAGTTAAAAAAGCATTTTTCCGACGCGGGGGTGAAGATTGACCTCATCGCGCCACGTTTGTGGTTTGATGATCGCACGATTGACGGAGCCTTCACCAGCAACGACGCCAAGGCGCGCAGATATGCCATTGATCGGGCTGTGCGCGCCGTCGAGGTGGCGCGCATGGTGGGATGCGGCCTGGTGGATTTGTGCCTGGTGCGTGACGGCACCTATCTGCGCGAAGCCAAGGATGGGAAGCGCGCCATCGAGCATCTGGTCAAAGCCATCAATGAGATGCTGGCCGCCGACAGCCGCGTTCGCATCGTAATCGAACCCAAGCCGAATGAACCCGTGGATACAACCTATGTCCCGACACCAGGCCACGCGCTGGCCTTGTCGCATCTGACCAGCGATCCGAAGCGGGTGGGCGTTCTCATTGAGAGTTCCCATTGCGTCCTGGCGGGTCTCGATCCGGTGGATGAAATGGAATTCGCGATGGCAGCAAAAAAACTCTGGTGCGTCCACTTGAACGATCAGAACGGCCTGAAGTTCGAGCAGGACAAACCCTTCGGCAGCACCAATCTGCGCTCGGCCTTCAATCAGGTCCGCGTCCTGGAAAGGAACGGCTATGGACGACGCGGCGAAGCTCTGGCCTTCGAGGTCTATCCGTTTCGTCCGACCAAAGCCGGGCATGTCATGGATCATCTTGCTAACTCAAAAAAAACCTTCCTACGCCTGCTCGAAAAAGTGCGCTCCTTCGACGAAAGTAAGGCGAAGGAACTTGTCTCCGCCCGTAACTATCAGGCCCTCGACCAAATGGTGATTGATCACCTGATGGGAAAATGATTCCTACTATCAGTCTCAAATATATGACCCAACAAAACCCCAAGCGCGAACTCGTACTCAGAAATTGCCAGACCGACTTCAACGGTGACGAGATTCTCGAGGAATGTGAAAAGTTCGATCAGCCCTATTTTGATTCCGTTCGGGATGGCGGCTACAACGCAATTTGGATACATGCTGCCTTGCGCAACCTCGTCACATTCGAGGAGGCACCACATTGGAACGACCGGAATGTGGATCGCGTCGCCGCATTGAACCGCATCATCGCCCAAGGGTCCCAATCCGGTATCAGCGTTTATCTCTATATAACCGAACCCAAGGGTCTTAAGGAAGGGGATCCGATTTTTGATAAGTACCCGGATTTGAAAGGTCCGGTGAACCCTCTCGCCTTGCGACCTCAGTACGCTGATGTCCAGCCGAAATATGCGTTCTGTACGCGATGTGAGTTTACCGAGACGTATTTGACGGGCGGATTTAGAAAACTTTTTTCCCAGTGTGCGGATCTGGCTGGAATCATCATGATCACCGCCTCGGAGATCGTGAGCCATTGTTATTCCAATGTGGATGTCAAAAATCTTCTTAATGAGGACTTCAAATACCGCGAAGTCCTTTGTCCGCGATGCAAGAACTTCAGTGCCGGGCAGACGGCGGTGGATGTGATTGAAAAAGTGCGCAAAGGCATCCGGGCTTCCAGTTCCACGGCAAAACTGGTGGCCTGGAATTGGAGTTGGGGAATGTATGAGGAAGCTCCGCAGCGGGAGATGATCTCAGCCCTCTCCAAGGATGTGATCATCATGTGTGATCTTCAGCGAGGCGGCAACAAGACCGTTGAGGGGTTCGATATTTTTGTGGATGAATACAGTTTCAGCTACCTTGGACCTTCCCAATTGTTCAATGAAACCGCCGGGGTGGCTAAGGAGAGAGGACATGAGTTGTGGACCAAAATGCCTGTGAACGTGACCCATGAGTTTTTGTCGGTGCCCTATCTTCCCCTGCCTTTCCGATTAGCTAAAAAAACCATTTCCGTGCGCAATTCCGCCTCCACGGGAATGGTGTGTTGCTGGAATTACGGCGGAGATGCCACCACCTTGATGGCGCGGTTGGCAAGTGAGATTTTCCACGACGAAACTTTCAGCCCGGATCGGATCAATCCGCGAGTCCGAAGCATTGCCGAAGAAATTTACGGAAAACAACGGGGGGAAGCCGGCTATCGGGCCTGGCAGGAATATGATATCGCATTCGAGTATTTTCCCTTTGAAATTCCGCTGATTTACTATGGCCCTCACATGCATGGACCGGGGTTCGAGTGGGTCTTTACCCGCGAAGATATTCCCATGCCGGAATACTATCTGAATAAAGCGGGCAGAAGAGGGACCAAGCTCTCCGATTGGTGCGTGCGGTTCACCCCGCAGGAAGTCGTCTCACTTCTTGGCAAATTGACCGACCGCTGGAGGAAGGGCATTGAAATCCTGGCAGAAAGTTTTGGGGTATCCCAACCGTTCGACGCCATGCCGGAATTTGAAAGCCTGGTCAGTGAGCCTGGTTTCGACGATTGGACTTATGGACGCACGATCTATTTGCACTTTCTCTCCACCATCGACTTCATCAAGTTTCGCCTGGCTACCTTGGATTTTTTTGAGGACTCCTCCCCAAGGGCAGCCCAGAGAACGATCATTAAGGGGTTGCTGGAAGCCGAAAAGCCCCGCATTCGCGCCATGAGACAAATTATCCAATCTTATCCGAACATAGGATACGCCGAGGAAGCACAGAAACACCTTTTCACCGTGAGCGATCTGGATCAAAGGCTTGCCAACATGGAGCGATTTAGCTTTGAGGAAGGGCAGGAAATATAGGGCATGTCCAAACACGATTTTCCCGCCGAAGAGTTTGCCGACCGCCTTTTTATCCGATTCCTAGGCGGACGGATCATCGGCGAGCCGGAAAATCACGCCATTCCGGCCCTTGAATGATCTTTCAACTGCCGTTTATAGGATTACGCTTTGATATGACCAATCCTTCGCCGATCCGATTTGCAATTGTTGGCAGCGGTGCCATCGCCAAAGTCCATGCCGCAGCCATTACCCTGATCCCGGACACCCGACTGGCCGCTGTGTGTTCGCGGAATCGCGACAGTGCGGAAGTCCTTGCCGCGCCATACGGAGCGCGCGTCTTCGACTCTCCTTCCGAACTTGCCGAATGGGACGGCGTTGACGCCGTGCTTGTCGCCACACCCAGCGGGGTTCACCAAGACGCAGTTTTGCCAGCGCTGAGAAGCGGCAAACCCGTGCTCTGCGAGAAGCCCTTGGAAATTTCCGTTGAACGCGTCCGGCTTTTGATTGCCGAAGCAGAGCGCACTAAGACGATCCTGGCCGGATTTTTTCCTCTACGCAGCGGAGCTGGTGCGGAAATCATTCAGAGCGCCATTGCGGCAGGACGTTTTGGACGGCTGACCTTTCTGAGTGCCCGGGTCAAATGGTGGAGAAATCTGGAATACTACGGGGAATCATCATGGAAGGGCACCCACGCGCTCGATGGCGGGGGAGCTCTCATCAACCAGGGGATTCATGCGGTGGACCTTTTGCAATGGATTGGCGGACGTCCATGCGAGATCATGGCTTTTGCCTCTACCTTGGCCCATCCGGGTCTCGAAATGGAGGATACCATCGCGGCAGCGTTGCGATTTGAAAATGGCGCGCTGGGGACGATTGAGGCCGCAACATCTTGTCATCCCGGTCTCGATCTTTCGCTTGAGGTCTCCGGGGACTGTGGAACTGCCATCTTGGTGAACGACCGGATTGGCTACTGGCGCTTTCGCGAAGAACTTCCCGGCGATGAGGCGGTCCGAAATGGCGAGTCTGGCGGAGAGATTCGCGGCGGTGCTTCCGACCCAGGGGCCATCACCTGCGAAGGACATCGGCGGCAAATCGTGGAATTCTGCCGTGCCATCCGTGGCGAATCAGCTAATGTGATCTCCGCGAGAGAGGCTGGAATTTCTGTAGCCATCGTTGAGGCCGCCTATCGCTCCGCCGTTTCAAAAAAATCCGAACTGATTGACTATCCATGAACCACAGCATCGCCTTTGCCGGGTTTCGACACCCGCACATTCTGAGCCTTTGGGACAAGGCGTCCAACCGGGAAACTCGAAGAAGGGATCAATAGGAGTTCAAATTGAGTGAACAGCAGGCGTGATTTGAACATTGTTAATAATGTAAGTGTTATAAGTGCGATTTAAACCTGTCATGAATACTCATTCCTCTCCGTCAGACACCGCCGCAAGATAGCCACCCTTCAAAAAAATGCGCAAAATCCGATTTGCTTTTGCTGGTTTTCGCCATGCCCACATTGGCGATTTGTGGCAGCGCGCACAGAACCATCCCGAAATTGAAATCGTGGCTGCCTGCGAGGAAGCGCCAGATGACAGGCTCTTGGATTCTCTAAACATCCAGCCAACCCATCACAGTTTGCAGAACATGTTGGATACGGTGGATTTTGATGTTCTTGCTATTGGTGACTCCTACTCAAATCGTGGAGCTCTGGCAATCAGTGCCCTCAGCCGCGACAAACACGTCATTTCCGACAAACCACTCTGCACCACGCTCGACGAACTGACTGCAATCAAGACACTCTCGGCCAGCAAAAATCTTGCTATCGGCCTGATGCTGGATGCCCGCGAACATGAGAATCTCATCACCTTACGTCATGTGCTCATCTCCGGCGAAATTGGTGAAACGGCGACTGTCTCCGTCACCGGCCAACACCCTCTGCTTCGAGACAAACGTCCGGCATGGTATTTTGAACCCGGTTTGCATGGTGGAACTTTGAACGATATTGCGATTCATGCTATGGACCTTATTCCTTGGATGACCGGGCATTCTTGGAATCGTATTCAAACCGCCCGCACTTGGAATGGTAAAGCCACAGACCGTCCCTATTTTCAGGACTGTGCGCAGTTCATGATGGTTATGGACAACGGGGCTGGCGTGCTGGGTGACGTTTCTTACCTCGCTCCAGACGAGACTGGGTATGCGGCAGACGAATACTGGCGGGTGCTTGTCCACGGAACCTGCGGCAAAGCCGAAACAAGCTTGAATGCTCCTGGTGTCCGGGTGGCCACAGATTACGATAAACATGTTCGACTGCTAGAGCCACTGCCCAAGTCCGAAACCGGTTATCTTGCGGATTTTCTCAGCGAGTTGCGAGGTAATCCCTGTGTGACCGGCCTAAATACATGCAGCAACCTCACAGCCACATCCTGGGCTTTAGAGCTGGAACTTACCGCCGCCCGACACCATCAAATCACATGATGCAGGAATAGTAATATGCCGCCATTTCGTTTTTCCATGAGCGTTCCAGGCATCCTTCAGTCCGCCCGAGTCAGAAATGGCGCAGGCGAGCAACCGGTGCCCGGGCAAGATCGGCTCCGTAGCCAGGGCGTGGCGGGTAGGGATGCTGAGGCCTTCCTGTCAGTCGCATCCCGAATGGACACGTCGCCCTGACTTTGGCACCCGCGAAGTGGATGAATATTACGACACCTTCCAGGAACTCGAATCCATCGGCCGGTTCAAAATCATCGGCAAGATATCAACTGATACCATGATCCGCGAGAACAGGCCAAGTGGACAATTTCCCCCGCCCGCCACGAGCAAATCCAATCGATCAACGGCGATAAGTGTCTCGACATCTATGCGAGGTATTCGTCCCGGATTTTCTCGGACACCGCAAATGATGGGCTATTAGGTGAAAACGAGAAGATCGCGGGTGTTGTGTTCGATGGCAGTGTTCAATCTGCCGAGCACGGCCATCTGGGTATCAACCTCCTGTAATATTCGATGCTCCACGTCCGGACAAAATGGAGATGGCCAGCCATATTCCGACATGCTGGTTTTGCCTTCATACCCGCCTTCCTGTAGAACGCGCAACGACGGGATGTAGGCTACAAGCTCATTGCAGTATCCCATCGGCCACGTGGTGAGGAAACCATGTTGTTCCTTGATTCGCAGCGCATAGTCGGCGACGGGCTCGCCAGCTAGGGCAACGAGCGAAAGAACTCCGCCCAATCTCAAAACTTGGATGGGGTACGGGATGCTAGTCGGGCGGGCTCCCAAGTGGTCTAGTTCCAACTGGTGGAGGATTTTCCGGCGAGCCCCACCCACGCTGCGGCCAATTTGTTTCTCCGTTTCTTCGGGCGTCCACTCGGGCGGGATGGGACGGAATTGCTCTTGGATCACGCGCTGACGGAGAGTGTCGGGGGCAAGTTCTGCCTGAATCGATTCGATGGACGGTGCTGGCTCGAGAGAAAGGTCGATCTCGTGAAAGATGCCCGCGATCTGACTTTCGGCGAGGACCGTTCCCTCTCCCGCGATGGCATCGAGTACCGCTGTTGCGAGGAGATGTCCATAGGTTTGAGCCAGAGAAACTCGACGTCGGGGCAGGGGATTGCAATCACCACCACATCCGGCGAGAAAGATCGCAGTGCATTCCGGGTGCTCCGCTTCCAGTTCCATCTGGGCATAGCCGCTGTAGTCCCCATCGATAAGATTATCAAATATCACGGTGGTATGGCATGCATATCCAAAAAGAAGGCCACGGATCACGCCGTCGGCGTTGGTGGCCATGAGCACCGGGACATCTTGGTCGACGACGGTCGCGTAATGCCGGAGATAATTGGCTGCGCGTCTTCGGTTGACCGCGAATCCTGCCAACCCGGTATGATAGGACAATTGGCAAGATTCTGCTTTCGCTTGGGCGTCTTCGATTCCTTCCAGGATGTCCTGCAGCAATTTTTTGGTATATCGTTCGACAACCGATTTGGTTTTTTCGGTGAAGGGATGAAAGAGTGGGAGAACACCATCGACCGCCGGGCCGCTATGATTGTGAGTCGCGCTGAGGATGATGTGCTCCCGGGCAATCCCGAAACGAATGGCCGCTTCCCTCGTAAGATAAGCAATTTGATCGCGGCTGAAGCCAACAAGATCAGCATTGATGATGAGAGCTTTGGTTCCATCGGCTGATTGGAAAAAAGCCACCTTGGCATGGATGGGGTTGCGGACGTCGCCCGAGGGTTCGTCCCGCATGTACCCGGCGAGGAAAATGGGCTCGGTGGGAGTGATATCGACCGTGGCGGCCCCAAAACTCCAATGGGTGTCTTCCTGGGGTTTCATTTTTTTGAATGAGATTTGGCCGACATGTTGATTGCGCCCTGATTCGAATTAATGGGCTCGTTGCCGGGATCTCCTTCGAGAAGCAGGTCTGCTTGGAGCAGAACCTTCCGGAATGCAAGAGCGTATTCCTCGATGTACTCCGGCCAGAAATGTTTGAACCACGGAATAGTCACCGCTCGGCCATTGAGACGGGAACTAATAGGAAATTCCTCAGGTTTCTCACGGAGATCGCGGTCCGAAAATGCAATCCGGGTCGGTTTTCCATCTTGGTAAACGTCAGCCGTATTGAAAACTGGATGGGTATGGAGCGGTCGGAGGAGGCCGGGGACGCAATCCTCGTACCCTTCTGCTTTCATGGCTTCGACCAAACGGGTTAGCGATAATCCTCCGACTTCTTCGGGATGATAATGAGCGCGGGCCTCGTAATGTGCGGCCATGTTGCTCTCGGGATCGGTTGTGCGATGGGGATGCAGCCCGGGAACATCCTCCAGCAAAGACCAAAAATATTGATGAGCTATGCGTATCTTTTCCACTCTCTTGTCGTAGTGTTGGAGCTGCACCCGACCAACAGCGGAACTCATCTGGTGCATGCGATATTTGTTGCCGCCCAGGGGGAGACCGTAAAAGGGTTGAAGGTCCTTGCTTGCAAACTTGGCGTCGCGGGTATTCAAACCCTGTCCACCGAAACGTTCGTAGTGGCCCCAAGCGATGGCTCGTTCATAGACTTCCTGATCATTGGTGGTCAGGATCCCTCCTTCGCCGATGGCAAATGATTTGCCAGTCATGAGGGAGATGCCAGCGACATGGCCGATGCTTCCGAGTTTGCGTCCTTTGTAATTGCCTCCTTGAGCGTGAGACACGTCCTCAATGACTTTGAGGTTGTGCTTTACCGCGAGAGCCATGATTGCGTCCATATCGCAAGGGTGGCCCAGGTAGTGGACGGCGACGATCGCTTTGGTGTGGGAGGTGATCCGGCGTTCGATATCCTTGGGATCCAGACAAAACGAATCTTCTTCGACATCGGCAAAAACCACGGTCGCTCCCAAAGAGAACGCCTGGAGACAGGAAGCCCAATAGGTCTGGGTGGGGCAAATGATTTCATCGCCGCGTCCCACCCCAACCGCAAACATGGCCGCCTGAAGCGAAGCGGTGCCATTGTTGTGGGCGACGGCGTACTGCACCCCCAACCAGTCCGCGAATTCTTTTTCGAATTGCATGCTGATATCCCAACCGGACATTTTTCCTTCACGGAGAACCCCGAGGACGGCGGCTTCATCTTCTTCGGTGACGATGGGCCATTTGAGGATGTCCCGGATCGGGCGGGTGATGGCGGGATCGCCTCCGAAAAGCGCGAGTCGGGGCAAATGTGAAGCTGATGTTGTGGTGGGCGAAGGTTCAGCGAGGATTGTCATAGTATTGAATGAAAGGAACATCACCACGACAACGTTTTCAAATCGGATTGTCTGTTCACTCTGTTTGAAGTCTTGGAGTGGGACCCAATATTTACCCGGTCAAAAATATTGACTAGATGTTTCGCATGGTTGGGGAGGAAATATTCTGATTTCTTACCGTCAGGCAGAATCAGCGGTCAGGAGAACCATTGACCAGGGCCGCCTTTCCGCATCGGGAAGGTGGTGTTTGGCTCTGCTCAAGACTTGCCGACATTTGGCACTACCCAACAACAAAACCAGTTCATGACATCCTGTAATATTTCGACCCTTCCCGTTGGGCGCGCACCCGAGCCTATTCCCATTCCCCATTTTCCTGACGTCCTTCATGCGGTGATTTGGCGCAATTGGGATGTGGTTGATGTTCACAGTTTGGCCGCTGTGTTGGAAGGCACACCCGAGCAAATAGCCGAAATGGCCTGTTCGATGGGCCTTCCTCCTCAGCGTTCTATTCCCCTAGACGAATTGCGGCGGAATTACATGACGCTGCTGCACCGCAACTGGCACTTGCTTCCTTACGAGCAACTCTGCGCCTTATTGGGCTGGGATGCTGACCAGATGCAATTTTCCCTCAATGAAGACGACTTCATGTTCGTAAAATTGGGAGGCTACAAACCCACGTGTCCCTTGGTACGCTACTCTCCTCCCGGACCGGCAGCAAAGGCCGCCGCAGCTCGGATCGCGCAGGTCGTGGCGGAGGAATTGGGTGACGCAATGATGGCGCAAGCCGAACCCCTTTTCGGCTTTATCGAGCGTTTCGAAAATGAAGCCGGACAAAATAGCTCCTCCGTCCCCGCAGATCCCGCGTTGAAATTGCGGATGGTCTATCCCTACTTTCTGCGATTTGGCGATCCTTTGTCGGGTGAGGGGATTGAAGACATTCCTGAGAGCTATCTCGGTCAGTTGGCCCGAAGCGGTATCAATGCCATCTGGATCCAAGGTGTCTTGAATAAGCTCGCACCATGGGAACTGTCTCCTGAACTTTCGGAAGGATGGGAGGAGCGCTTGGCCAATCTCAATCGTCTCGTGGCCCGCTGCCGACCCTTTGGAATCGAGGTTTTGCTCTATCTGAATGAACCCCGCTCGATGCCGAGGTCGTTCTTTGAAAAATTCCCCGAGCTTCGTGGAGTGGAGGAAACTCCGGATCGTGCGCCCTATTCGCCCGATGTGGTGGCTCTCTGTGTCAGCACGAAACCGGTGAAGGATTTTTTGGTAAACTCCGTGCGCCATGTTTTTGAGCACGTGCCGGACCTTGGTGGAGTCTTTACGATCACCTTCAGTGAAAATCTGACCAACTGCTTCTCCCGCGAATACGATCCCGATGTGGTGGATGAGTTTGCCCTCCGCAGCAAGGACGGAGAGGGCGCTCCGCAGACGGAATTGAGACCCTGCCCACGTTGTGCCGAGCAGGGTCCAGAGGCGATCAATGCCGAGGTTTGTACTCTCTTGGAGCGAGGGATGCGATTGGCAGGCTCGAAGGGGAAGTTTTTGCTCTACACGTGGAGCACCCCGGAGAAATGGCTGCCGGGCTTGATTGAAAACCTGCCTGAAAGCACCTGGGTGCTTTGCATCAGTGAGTGGGGGATGCCCTTTACCCGGGGAGACTACGCCGGAAAAATTAATGAATACTCGATTTCGGTGGTGGGTCCGAGTGAGCAGAGTCTTCGCCAGTGGAAATTGGCTCAGCGTCGTGGCCTGCAAACCGCGGCCAAGATGCAGGCGGCCAATACTTTTGAGATTTCCTCCATGCCCTATGTCTCTGCGCTCCGGTTGGTCGCACAGCATTTGGCCAACGTCACCGCGACGGGTGTCAATGGAGTCATGTTGGGCTGGACGAATGGCGGGTCTCCTTCACCCAATCTCGACTTGGTGGCCGAGTTTACGCGTTCCCCGAGGCCCAGTGTGTCCGAGGCCTTGGAAGCTGTGGCCTTAAAGCGATTCGGGTCCGCTGTCGCGCCGGAAATGGTTCGAGCCTGGCATTTGCTCAGCGATGCCTACGAGGAATTCCCCTTTGATATCTCGGTTTGTTACAATGCTCCTCAATCGCTCGGCCCGGCCAACCTCTTGTTTGCTCAGCCCACAGGGTTTCGCGCCACCATGGTGACCTATCCTTTTGATGATCTGGAGGGTTGGAGAGGACCCTATTCCGAGCAGACTTTGCAGAGTCAGTTTGAAAAGATGACGAAGCTGTGGAAGTGCGGCGTCTCTGTCCTCGACGCCCTGCGTCGGGAGCATCCTTCGTCTGCGGTCGAGGATGAATGGCGCATCGCCGAGGCCGCCCGTATCCATTTTCAGAGCACCGCCAATCAGATCCACTACATCCGTGTGCGGCAAACAGATTTGGCGGCCGCAAATGTGATCCTCCGTGATGAGATTCAGTTGGCCCGCCAGCTCTTTGACTTGGTGGCACAGGATTCCCGGATCGGTTTTGAAGCGACCAATCAATATGGATACATTCGCTTTGATCTGGTGGAGAAAATTCTTAATTGCCGCACGATTCTGAGATCATAGAAATCCGATGTGCAAGGCGGGTTCTGGAAGGTGGCACACCACTGAGGCGGACAGCATTCATGGTTGTCGAATTCATCCCCCAGCATTCGCGCCGTAGCATACCGAAGAATCTCGCCACTCGGAAGACGTCGCAGTCCACGCGAGTGGATTTCGCACGGGAATTTTGTCTCCCGGGATCAAGGCAAGTCTTGGCCGGAATGGATCGAGACCTTTCCCAATGATTCCTGTATCTGCTGGGAATCGAAAGTGGTGATCTTGCCGGATCAACGTCTTCTCTCCGTGGCTTGGGCGCATGAGTTGGTAGCGGGAAAAGATCGGCCCAATCAGTTTGTGGTCGGAAGTGCCGACGCCTCGACA
>Ga0105048_10008284_pt1 | contig 16652 bp, 14 predicted proteins | sample MAT05_FD_78382 | JGI IMG/M metagenome (GOLD analysis project Ga0105048, IMG submission 78382) | Freshwater microbial communities from Lake Fryxell liftoff mats and glacier meltwater in Antarctica - MAT-05 | ecosystem: Environmental > Aquatic > Freshwater > Ice > Liftoff microbial mat | place...
ACCGCGACGAGGAACGCCCCGCGCCAGCCCCAGCTGGTATCCGCCACCTGGCCGCCGATGACGAACCCGAGGGCGCTGCCGACCGGGATGGCGAGGTAGAACCAGCTCATCACCCGCCCGCGGTGATCGATCGGGTACAGGTCGGAGAGCATTGACGGCGCGACCGGCCCGTAGGCCGCCTCCCCCACCCCGACGAGGCAGCGAGTGAGTAGGAGCAGGCCGTACCCGGCGGCCAGCCCGGTGCCGCCGGTGGCGAGGCTCCACAGGATCACCCCGACGCCGACCAGGAGCCACCGCGAGGTCCGGTCCCCGAACCACCCGAACACGGGCGACAGGAACATGTACGAGACCATGAAGCCGGTCGTGAGCAGGCCGAGTTTCAGGCCGAGGTTCGGGTCGTCTGGGCGGAAGATGCCGGCGTCGAGCTGGATCTTCGGCAGCGTCGCCGAGAGGATTTGCCGGTCGATGTAGTTGAACAGGTTGATCGCCAGGAGTAGGGCGAGGGCGTACCCGGCCCCCGGCACCACCTTCGTCGGCCCGCCCGTCGCTGGCATTCCACCCGGCATCACCCCACCCCCGCGTCCCGGCCCGGTCGGTTGAACGGCCGGGGTACGGTACGGTAAAATCGCGGGCGCGTCGATAAGGATCACGACCGCGGCCGCCGGGAAAGCTCACCGGCGGCCGAAATGCGTCGCCGCCGGCGGCGAAGCACCGTTAGCGGATTCGTACAACTTCCGCCCCGCAGACCGCGTCGGTCCGTCCGAGGAGTCTCCCATGTCGGTCGAAGAGATCAAGAAGCGGTTCGTGAGCGAGATCAAGCTGCGGGCCTACGACGACAAGTACATCGACAAGAACGAGGAGCGCGAAATCCTCCAGATCGCCATCCAACTCGGGGTCAGCATCGACAGCGCCCGGTCGGCCCTCGTGCAGGTGTGCGGCGACAACGGGTACGTCCTCGAAGGGGTCGTCGTCAAGCAGATCAAGGACCAGGTCGAGACGGCGGCCGGGAACGACGGGGTGGTGGACGAGAAGGAGTTCGAACTGATCTTCCAGAACGCCCGCAAGACGGTGGCGGGGAAGAAGAACGACCGCGAGGTCAAGAAGATGATCGTGACGGTGATGGAGGACACCGGGAACAACAAGGTGAAGAAGGGGTGGTTCAGCAACTGGTACGCGGCCCTCAAGCAAGACCTCGGCATGGCCTGACGTGTCGCCGGGTTCGGCGGTTGACGCCCCCCGGCCCGCGCCCTACCCTGATACTTTCCGACATTTCGGCGCGCGTGCCGCACCGTCACCGGGGTAGGGTCCAGGGCCATGGTCGCGAAGAAGCAGTTGGGGAAGAACCGGAAGAGCCGCTGCCGGTTCTGCACGAAGGAGGGTTGCCCGCGGCCGTCGTTCGTCGATTACAAGGACGTGAACAGCCTCAAGAAGCTGGTGACCAGCCAGGGCAAGCTGTTCAGCCGCAAGCGGAGCGGGCTTTGCGCGGTCTTCCAGCGGGCGTCGAGCCTCGCCGTCAAGCGGGCGCGGTTCATGGGGCTGCTCCCCTACGTCGGCGAGTGAGGCGGTGGCCGTACCCCGCGCAACCCGGCCCCGCGCCGGGTTTTTTCATTCCCGGACCGCCCGCCGCCGGCGGGGAGGCTGCCCGTGAGCGCGCCGCTCGATGAGACCTTCGCCGAGGCCGTCGCCCGCCACCAGGCCGGCGACCTCGCGGCCGCCGAGCGCCTGTACCGGCAGGTACTCGACCTCGCCCCCACGCACGCCGGGGCGCTCTCGAACCTCGGGGTGATCGTCGCCAAGGGGGGCGACCCGCGCGAGGCCGGGCGGCTCTACGCGGCCGCCCTCGCCGCCAACCCGCACCAGCACGACGCCCACTTCAACCTCGGCAACCTGCTTCGCAAACAGAACCGCCCGCACGAGGCCGCCGCCGCGTACCAGGCCGTCATCCGCCTCGACCCGAACCAGCCGCGGGCGTACCTCAACCTCGGGCTGGCGGTCAGCGACGCCGGCGACTGGCCGACGGCCGTCGATTGCTTCCGCCGGGCCGTCGCCCTCGACCCCGGCATGGCCGACGGGTACAACCTGCTCGGCGACGCCCTCTACCGCCTCGGCCGGGCCGAGGAGTCGGTGGAGGTCTTCCGCGAGTTCGTGGCCCGCTGCCCGGACGAGCCCCGCGGCCACCACAACCTCGGCCTCGCCCTCGCCTCGCGCGGCGACTACGACGACGCCGTGCCGGAACTCGAACTCGCCCTCAAGCTCCGCCCGGCCTACCCGGAGGCGCACAACTCGCTCGGCGTGGCCCTCGAAGCCCTCGGCCGGTCGGACGACGCCCAGGCCGAGTACCGCCGGGCGATCGACCTGCGGACCGACTTCCCGGACGCCTGGAGCAACCTCGGCACCAACCTGACCGAACAGGGCCGTGTCCCCGAGGCGACGGTCGCCCTCCGCCGGGCGCTGACCCTACGCCCCGACCCGCGGACCGCGAGCAACCTGCTCCTCGCCCTCGGCTATTCGTCCGACTCGGCCGCCGAGCAACTCTGCGACGCCCACACCGACTGGGCGGCGCGGTTCGCCGACGCCCTCGCCCCCGCCGCCCCGCCGCCCGTCGCCACCCCGGACCCCGACCGCCGGTTGAAGGTCGGCTACGTCTCCGGCGACTTCCGCACCCACACCGCGGCCGGGCTGATCGAACTCCTCCTCGCCGGCCACGACCGCAACCCGTTCCACGTCACCTGCTACCCGAACGTCACCCGCCCGGACGACGCCACCGACCGCATGCGCCGCCTCGCCGACGCCTGGCGGCCCGTCACCGGCGTGCCCGACGCGCAGGTCGCGGAGATGGTCCGGGCGGACGAGATCGACGTACTCGTGGACCTGAGCGGCCACACCGCCGGGAACCGCCTGCTCGTGTTCGCCCGCAAGCCCGCCCCGGTCCAGGTCACGCTCTTCGGCTACCCGAACACGACCGGGTTGAAAACGATCGACTACCGCATCTCCGACCCGTTCGCCGACCCGCCGGGCGAGTCGGGCGAGCAGTACGTCGAGGCGGTGTTGCGGCTGCCCGCCGTGGCGTGGGTGTACCGCCCGCCGGCCGACGCCCCGCCGCCGGCCGCGCTGCCGGCGCACTCGGGCCGGACGTTCACCTTCGGCTGTCTCAACAACCCGGCGAAGTATTCGGAGGCGTGCGTCGCGGCGTGGGCGCGGGTGCTCAAAGCGGTCCCGAAGTCGCGGCTGGTGTTACTCGCCGGGCGGTCGGCGGCGGCCGCGCGCGTCCTCGGCGAACGGTTCACGGCCCTCGGGGTCGCGGCGGGCCGACTCGAACTCGTCTACCGCCTGCCGCCGGGCGAATACTTCGAGGCGTACCACGCGATCGACCTCGCCCTCGACCCGTTCCCGTACAACGGCGGCGTCACCACCTGCGACGCCTTGTGGATGGGCGTCCCGGTCCTGACCGTGGCCGGCTCCGACTACCGGGCGCGGCAGGGGGCGAGCATCCTGAACAACCTCGGCCTGCCGGAGTTCGTCGCCGACTCGGACGACAAACTCGTCGAGCTGGCCGCGATCTGGAGCGACCAGCGCGAGGGCCTCGCCGACCTCCGCGGCAGCCTCCGCGAGATGATGCAAGAATCCCCGCTCACGAACGCGGCCGCATACGTGAAGCATCTCGAAGCGGCGTACCGCGGGGCGTGGCAGAAGGCTCTTTCGTAGGGCCGGCTCTGCCGGCCGTTTTACGTTCAACGTCTCGACCACAACACCGCCAGCCCCGCGAACGCGACCGCCCCCGTCGCCCGCACCTCGTTCGTCCCGAACACGACCGTCGCGTTGAACGTCACGAACGCCAGGAACCCGTGGACGGCCAGCCCTACCGACCGCGGCCGGGTCGCGTAGCCGACGGGGTTCGCCCACCACCAACCTGCGTCCGCCGCCCACGCCGCCGCGAACAGGTAGTTCACCGCGATCCCCCAGCCGAACCCGCCGGTCGCCGCGACGTGACGCACCGCCGCGGCGTGCGACCAGGCGTGCGCCAGGGCGAACGCACAGCCGACGTGGACGACGTGTAGCGCCAGCCCGAGCGTCCACAGGCGGCGGGCGGTTCGCACCCGCGGCGCGAGTGTTCGCCACTCGTCCGGCCGCGCCCGGAGTAGGACCGCGGCCGCGGCCGCCCACGCCGCTACGAACAGCAACGCCGTGGCGGTGACGGCGTCCGATTGAACCGCGCCCGCCGACGGCATACACCACTCCCATCCCCGCGGCATCCCCCCCGGCCGCACGCCAGCATACCCGACGGAGCGAGCCGCCATGTCCCGGCGCACCAAGATCGTCGCCACCCTCGGGCCGGCGACCGACGACCCGGCCACGATGGAAGCCGTCCTCCGGGCCGGGGTCGATGTCGCCCGCGTCAACTTCTCCCACGGGACCGCCCAGGACCACATCGACCGGGTCGATCGGTTCCGGGCCGCCGCCCGCCGGGTCGAGAAGTTCGTCGCCGTCCTCGCCGACCTGCCCGGCCCCAAGCTCCGGGTCAAGATCACCGCCCCCCGCGACCTCGACCCCGGGGCGGCGGTCCACTTCTCGATGCACGACGTGCCCGCCCGCCCGGACGACCTCGCCCTCACCGAACCCGAAATCCTCGCCGACGTGCGGCCGGGGCACCGGATGCTCCTCGACGACGGGCGGATGCAGCTCGAAGCGGTGTCGGCCGACGGCGACCGGCTGACCGCCCGCGTCATCATCGGCGGGACGTTGCAGCCGAACAAGGGGCTGAACCTGCCCGACACCCCGCTCACGATCCCCGCCGTCACCGACCGCGACCGGGCCGCCCTCGTCGTCGCGGCTCGGGCCGGGGTCGATTGGGCGGCCCTGTCGTTCGTCCGCGGGCCGGGGGCGGCCGCCGAGGTGCGGGCCGCCCTCGCCGCCGTCGGCCTGTACGTCCCGGTCATCGCCAAGGTCGAACGGCCGGAGGCCGTCGGCCGGGCGGCGGCCATCGTCCAGGCGTTCGACGGGGTCATGGTCGCCCGCGGCGACCTGGGGGTCGAGATCCCGCTCGAACGGGTGCCGAACGTCCAGAAGATGTTGATCGCCGAGTGCCGCACGGCCGGCAAGCCGGTCATCACCGCGACCGACATGCTCGACTCGATGCGGCTCAACCCGCGCCCGACCCGGGCCGAGGCGAGCGACGTGGCGAACGCCATCTTCGACGGGACCGACGCCGTCATGCTGTCCGGCGAGACGGCCGTCGGCCGCTACCCGATCGACGCCGTCGGTTGCATGCACCGGATCGCGGTCGAAACCGAGGGGCACATGGAGCGGGTCGGGGCGTCGCTCGGGTCACACTTCATCCGCCCCGGACACGAGATCGACGACCCGATCACCCTGGCCGCGTGCAACCTCGCGGCCGAGGTCGGGGCGACCGCCGTCGTCATCCCCACCCTGTCCGGGCGGACGGTCAAACTCGTCACCCGGCACCGCCCCTGGCCGCGGGTCATCGCGGTCGCGCCGACCGACGCGGTGCTGCGAGTGTTGGCGCTCGTGTGGGGGGTGACGCCGGTGCGGATGACGCCCGCCGGCCCCGGCGGCGACCGGGTAGCGACGGCGGTGAAGGACGCCTTCGCCGCCGGCACGGTCGCCCCCGGCGAGCGCGTCATCGTCCTGGCCGGGCACCCGGTCGAGGGCGGGCCGAATTACCCGACGATCCGCGTCGTGCGGGTCGGCGAAGGGGGCACGTCCGTCGAGCCGTAGCCCAGCCGTCATTGTCGGCAGCCCCGGTTGTCAAATCGTTCGCGTCGTACCCGTCGCGCCCGTCCTCGGCGTGCTGACGCCGGGGGCACCGGCCGGGCGGCCCCTTCGCCCACAAATCGTCGCCCCCCCTTCCGCCGCCGGCCGAATCTACACGCACTTGCCACGCGCCCGGTCACGGACGGCCCGCACGCATCGCCCCCGGCAGTCGGGGCCGCGACCGCGTCCGGCCAACCCCCGCGGGTTTGACACACACCGTTGAGGAACGACGCCGATGCTCCGCCCGTCTTGCGCCCCCCGTGCGCGCCTCGCCCTCGAAACCCTCGAAGCCCGCGAGAACCCGGCCGGCCCGATCCAGACGTTCGACGCCCCCGCCCCGCCGGCCCTCCCGGGCGGGTGGGCGGAGTGGAGCAGCGACGGGACCGACGTGTTCGCCCCGGCCGCCGGCCAGGGGGTGAACGGGTCGGGCGGGGTGGTGTCGTCGGCCGGCACCCGCACCGCCGGCCGCGCGTGGGAGACGCGGGCCGTGTCCGGCGGCACCGGCGCGGCGGCGCTGGTCAAACTCGACACGCTCGTGCCGACCTTCGTGTTCGCCCGCGGGACGAACCTCGGCACGGCCGCCCCGAGCTACGTGGCGGCCGTCGTCACCCGCGGGGCGACGCTGAGCGTGTGGGAGGTGACGAACGGGGCGACGAAGGTGCTCGCGACCGTCGCGTCGCCCGGCTCGGCCTACTTCTCCGGCAACTGGGCGCGGGTGGCGCTCGTCCCGACCGGGGACACGGTCGCGGTGCAGGTGATCCGGCAAGACACCGGGGCGTACCTGACCGCCCGGGGGACGTGGCAGGCGGGGGCGGCGACCGCGATCGCCGTCAAGACGGCCGCCGCCGACGCCGCCGGGTCGGTCGGGATCGGCCGCGGGGCGCTCTATTCCGGCGTCGTCCGGCTCGACAACTTCGAGGTGCTCGCCCCCCCGGCTCCGACCCCGCCGCCCGCGCCGCCGGGCGTGACCCAGGCGTTCGACGCCACGCCGGCGGGCACCCGGCCGGCCGGGTGGGGGGCGTGGGCGAGCGACGCCGCCGTCGGGTTCGCGGCCGGGGCGACCCGGGCGCTGAGTCCGGGGAACGGGTTCGCGTCGAACGGCGGGTCGCGCAGCGCCGCCCGGTCGTGGTCGGATGCCGCGCTGCCGGCGGACGTGACCGCGGCCGCGGCCGTCTACCTCGATAGCCTGATCCCGGCCCAGGTGTTCGTCCGCGGGGCGAACCTCGATACGGCCCGGCCGACGTACTACGCCGTGACCGTGACCCGCGGGCTACAGGCGAGTCTGGTGCGCGTCGTGGACGGGGTAGAGACGACGCTGGCGACCGTGAAGTCGGCGAGCTACTTCAGCGGGCAATGGCTGCGGGTCCAATTGACCGTCGCGGGCGGGCGGCTCCAAGCGAGCCTCTACCGGGCGGACACCCGGCAGTGGCTGACGGCCGGCGGGGCGTGGTCGGCGGCCCCCGACGTCGCGTTCGACGCCCGGGACGCGGCGATCGGCGCGGCCGGGAAGGCCGGCGTCGGCCGGGCCGCCCTGGTCGCCGGGGCGGTCGCGTTCGACGACTTCACGGCCCGGGCGGCGGGGGCCGTCGCCGGTCCGGTCGTGACGCTCGCGGCACTCCCCAACCCGGCCGCGGTCGTCGGCACGGCGACGTTCCGGGCCGCGGTGAGTGGGGCGGTGTCGCGCGTCGAGTTCCAGTTGAACGGCCAGGTATACGCGACCTCGGCGACGGCCCCGGCCGCGTGGGCGCTCGATACCACCACGCTCGTGAATGGCACCTACACCGTCACCGCCCGGGCGTTCGACGCGGCCGGGAACGTCGGCTCGGCAACTACCACGTTCACCGTCGCGAACCCGGGGGCCGACCCGATCCCGAAGCCGACCATCCCCCGCCACTACTCGCACATCCGCGTCGCGATGCTGGCCTACTACGGCACCCCGATGGGGGCGGTCGAGGCCCAATTGCTCCGGGACAGCGTCGATCTCGTCGTCCCGAATCCGATCTTCCTTTCGACGATCCAGGCGGCGGCCCCGGACACCCCGCAGCTCATTTACACGAACGTCTCGAACCTCTACCAGAGGTTGCTCACCGACTGGCTGGGGTACGCGGACGCGCACGGGGTGTCGCGGGAAGCGGCGTTCTTCCACGTGTCGCAGGCGACCCCCTGGGCGCTGACGAGCGCGTCGGCACAGCCGGTCGCGTGGTTCTGGTCGGTCACGCAGTCCGGGGCCGGGATCGCCGGCGCGACCGACCTGACGGCGGAAGCCGCCGGCCGACGGGCGACGGGGGTGAACGTCGGGGCCGCCGGGCAAGTTCTTACCCTCGGGTTCGTCGAGAAGTTCCGCGAGGTGATCGTCGCCCTGTCGCGCGGGGCGGCGGCCGGGTGGGGCGGGGTGTGGGAGTACGCCACGGCCGTCGGTGCGAACGGCCTGCCGACCGCGTGGCGGGCGCTCCCCCTCGGACGCGACGGGACCGCCGGGTTGACCCGGTCCGGGACGCTCACGTTCGACCCGCCGGCCGATTGGGTGCCGACGGCCACTGTCGCCGGCGGTGCCCGGCTGTACAGCGTGCGGGTCCGCGTCACGTCGGGGACCGCCGCGCAGGCTCCGGAGGCGGCCACCATCCTCGGGCGGGACTACGCCGGGGCGAACGGCGGGACCGCGGGCGTCATCCCGGCCTTCGATTACGCCGCCGACCGGAACGGCGACGGCTACCTGTCCGACGCCGAGTACGCCACCCGCGCCGCAGGCCTGGACGCCCGGTTCGTCCACGAGACGCGGCTGTTCTACCCGAACTACGGGCAGATGCGGTTCGTCACTAACCCGGCGGCGGCGGCGATCCGCGGGTGGGCGGCCGACTACCACACCCGGGTGATCGCGGCCCACCCGCTGGCCGACGGGTTCATGGTCGATAACGCCACCGGCAAGGTGCCGTTCGCCGGCGTCCCGGTCCTCGAATCGACGGCGAACTACAACGCCGACTCGGGGGCGCTGGTCGCGGCCGTCGGGCGGGCGATCGCCCCGAAGTGGGTGCTGGCGAACACCGCCGGGGGGCGGGTCGAGGGCGACGCCATCGCCGCCGCGTCGGGCGGGGTGCTGGAGGAGTTCCTGATCCGCCCGCTGACCGCCAACTGGTCCGAGGTGAACGACGCGCGGGATCTCGTCAACCGCCGGCTGGCCGCCCCCGGGTCGCCGTTCGTCGTCCTCGACAGCCGGCCCGACGGCGGCTCCCCGACCGACCCGCGGACCCAGCTCGCGACCCTCGCGTACTACTACCTGCTCGCCGACCCGGACCGGACGCTGCTCATGTTCTACGGCGGGTCGGAACCGGCCACGACGTGGGCGGAACACTGGACGCCGGCGGCCGCCGTCAACGTCGGCCGGCCGACCGGGGCGCTGCGGGAGTTCGCGACCGGGACCGACCCGGCGAATGCGGCCCTCGCGTACAAGGTACTCGCCCGGGACTACGAGAACGCGCTGGTGCTGTTCAAGCCGCTCTCGTACACCCAGCGGAACCCGGAAGGGACGCCCGCCGACGCGACCGCGACCGCCCACCAGCTCGGCGGCAACTACCGGCGGGTGAACGCCGACGGCACGCTCGGCCCGGTGATTACCTCGCTGACGCTGCGGAACGGCGAGGGGGCGGTGCTCATGAAGGCCTGACGACGGGGGCGACGACGTTGGCCTTCATCAGGTCTTCGATGACGGCGTCGGCGACGCACTTGCCGCGGCGGGTGAGGCGGACGGCCCGCCCGTCGTCGCTCAGGATCGCTTCGCCCACCAGCGGGGCGACGCGGCCGCCGACGAGCGCGTCGAGCACCCACCCCGTCTGCTCGCGGAACCGCGGGCGGTCGATCCCGTCGGCCCGGCGGAGTTGCGTCCCGACGGTCTCGAACGCCCGGTCGCGCGGGCCGAGGCGTTCGCTCTGGAACGTCGGCGAGTCGCCCGCCAGCACCTTGCGGACGTAGCTCTTGGTGTCGCGGGTGTTCAGCTCCCGCACGCCCCCGACGTACCGGGCCGCCCCGACGCCGAACCCGTAGTACGCCTCGTTCGCCCAGTAGCGCTCGTTGTGCCGGCACCGCGCCCCGGGACGGGCGAAGTTCGAGATCTCGTAGTGCTCGAACCCGGCCGCGGCGAGGCGGTCCATCGCGGCCTCGTACATCGTCAACTCGTCGTCCTCGCCGACCGCCCGCACTTGCCCGCGGTCCCGCTCCTTCCAGAGCGGCGTCCCCTTCTCGTACGTCAGGCCGTAGGTGGAGAGGTGTTGCGGGCCGAACGCGAGGGCGGCGTCGAGGTCGGCGGCCCAGGCGGCGGGCGTCGCGCCGGGGGCGGCGAAGATCAGGTCGAACGACAGCGCTGGGATGCGGCGGCGCACGGCCTCCACCGCACGCGGAATTTCGGCCGCCGTGTGCCGCCGGTCGAGGGCCGCGAGCAGGTCCGGGCGGAACGACTGCACCCCGATGCTCACCCGGTTCACTCCGAACGCGGCGAGGACCGCCACCTTCTCGTCGGTCAGGCTGTCGGGGGTGGACTCGACGGTGAACTCGGGCGGCCCCGGCACGGACGGGTCGGGGGCGAGGGGCAGCCATCGCGCGACCGCTTCGAGCAGCCGCCGCAACTGGTCGGGGTTCAAATACGTCGGCGTGCCGCCGCCGATGAACAGGCTTTCGACCGGGCGCGGCTCGCCGAGGCCGGCGAGTTCGACGGCCAGCGCGTCGAGGTAGAGCTCGATGAGGTGGTCCTGCCCGGCGGCGACGGCGAAGTCGCAGTACCCGCAGTGGTGGGCGCAGAACGGGACGTGAACGTAGGCGGTCCGCGGGTCGATCCAGGGGGGCGGGCGGTCCATCGCGTCATCATAGCAGGACACGGAAGAAGGCCGCGGGGGTCCGACCCCCGCGGCCTGTGACTGATGCCGTCGCCGTTAAGGGACGAACGGCCCCAGCCCGTTCCCGCCCCCGACCGGGTGGAGGAGGAACCCGCCCCCGGTGAACACCCCGGCCTCGAACACCATGCCGGTCACGGTCAGGCCCGGCGGGTAGAGGTAGTACGGGGTCGGGCTGCCCGGCAGGCACTTCCCGGCGCTCGTGTCCCACGGCCCGATTTCCAGGCTTGACCCGAGGCTGTTCGGCCAGAGCAGCACGTCCTTGTAGAAGTACGCGGCCGACACGAGCGGTTGGGCGAACCCGAGATCCCACCCGGCCCGCTCCGCGTTCCGCTCCTCGAAGTGGAGCCGGCGGTGGACTACGAAGCCCGGCTCGTACACCGCCTTGTTCGGCGGGTAGGAGGCCGTCTTCGAGACGAACGGCGTGCCCGGGGGGACGACGGCCGGGAGCGGCGGGAACACCAGCGTGGAGCTGTCCTTGCTCTTGATCTGGATGGCGACCGACTGGATGATCGCCCGCTCCAGCGCGCGGTCGTCGTACATCAGGAAGATCTTGTCCCGCGTCGGCAGCTGCGTCACTTCCGCCGGCAGCGCCTTCGGCCCCACCTGGTCGATGGACGGCTTCGGCTGCGGCTCGCCCTTGGGCTGCGGGTCGGGTTTGGCCGGCGGCTCGGGCCGGCTTGCGCCCGGCACGTTCGGAGGAATCGGGGGGAACGCGACGACCGGGGACGGGGCCGGGAATGCCACCGACGGGGCCGAGATCGGTCGGTCTTGGAACGCCGGGCGGACCGCGGGCAGCGGGACGAACCCGGGAACCGGGGTCGGCACGTCCGGAACCGGAGCCACGTCCGGCAGCGGGGTGGTGCCCGCGGCCAGCGCGACGGTCCCGGCGTCCGGCGGGCCGTCGGGTGTAAGGGCGTCGGCGGACTTGCGGAAGTACATCACCTTACCGCCGCCGAAGCCCGCCGAACTGCCGCGCCCGGGCGGGTTCGGCGCGTCCGCCGGACCGCCCGTCGCCGGGCGGTAGCCGCGCGGCGGGTTGCCGGTCGCGGTCGCGGCGGTGTTCGCCGGTTTCCCGTCGGGGGCTTGCACGGTGGGAGCCGTGGTGCCGCCGCCGAAGTTCGTCCGCGACGGGAACGGCGTGTTGAACGTCGCCGCCTGCGCCGGCCCGGGGCGGTACGGCTGTTGGGCGTCGGCGGCCGCCGGGGTGCCGGCGAACGCCGCCAGCACCGCCAGCCTAGCCGCCGTCCCCAGCCGCGAGGTCCGCGGGGCTGTAGTTGGGCGCTTCCTGCGTAATTGCGATGTCATGCGGGTGGCTCTCCTGCACACTCGCCGCGGTCACCTGGATGAACCGGGTCGTGGTCCGAAGGTCTTCGAGCGTCCGACTGCCGCAGTACCCCATCCCGGCCCGGAGGCCGCCGACGAGTTGGAACACGAAGTCGTGGAGGTGGCCCTTGAACGGCACCCGCCCCTCGACCCCTTCCGGGACGAGCTTGCCGGCCCCCGGCCGCCCCAGGGCGGCCCCGCCGGCCTGTTGGTATCGGTCGGCGGACCCGGCCATCATCGCCCCGAGTGACCCCATTCCGCGGTAGACCTTGAACGTCCGCCCGCGGTAGAGGATCGTCTGCCCCGGGCTTTCGGCCAGCCCGGCGAACAGCCCTCCGATCATGCACGCGTACGCCCCGCCGGCGAGCGCCTTAGTGATGTCCCCGCTGTACCGGATGCCGCCGTCGGCGATGAGCGGGATGCCGCTCCCCTGGAGCGCCGCCGCCACGCTCGCGATCGCCGACATCTGCGGCACCCCGACGCCCGACACCACCCGCGTCGTACAAATCGAGCCGGGGCCGATGCCGACCTTCACCCCGTCCGCCCCGGCGTCGGCCAGGGCCAGCGCCCCGGCGGCGGTGGCGACGTTCCCGGCGATCACCTCGATCGGGTGCCGCTTCTTCACCTCGCGGACCGTCTCGATCACGTTCCGGCTGTGGCCGTGGGCCGAATCGACGACCAGCACGTCCACCCCGGCGGCGATCAGCGAGGCCGCCCGCTCGTAGTCGTACACCCCGACCGCCGCCCCGACCTTCAACCGCCCCCGGGCGTCCTTGCAGGCGTTCGGGTACTTCTGCGTCTTGTCGATGTCCTTGATGGTGATTAACCCTTTCAATCGGAACTGGTCGTCCACCAAGAGCAGCTTTTCCACCTTTTTTCGCGTCAGGATTTGCTCGGCGGCTTCGAGCGTCGTGTTCTCGGGGGCGACGACGAGGTTGTCCTTCGTCATCACCTCGGAAATCTTCTGGCCGTTGTCGGCGAGGAATTTCAGGTCGCGGCGGGTGAGGATGCCGCGGAGGACGCCGTTGACCGTGATCGGCACCCCGCTGATGTGGTGGTCCTCCATGATCCGCCGGGCGTGGCCGACGGTCTCATCCGGGGTGAGCGTGACCGGGTCGGTGATGATCCCGTTCTCGCTCCGCTTGACCTTCTCCACCTCGCGGGTCTGGAGAGTGATCGACAGGTTCTTGTGGATGATGCCGATGCCGCCCTCCTGCGCGAGGGCGATGGCTAACTCGCTCTCGGTGACGGTGTCCATCGGGCTGGAGACGATGGGAATGTTGATCCGGACGTTGCGGGTGAGTTGGGTCCGCACGTCCACGTCGCGGGGGACCACGTCGCTGTACCCCGGTTCGAGCAGCACGTCGTCGAACGTGATGCCCTGGTACGAAATCCGGTCTTGCATGGCCGTGGCCCCGCGGCGGTGGGTGGGTAGGATTTGGGATTATAGGGGCTGGCGCGAGGCGGGGAGAGGCCGCCCGACCGGTGGCGGGGGCGTAGCGTGGAGATGAAGCCGGTACGGCCGACCCGACCGGCGCGAACGCGACCGGCCGGGGCGATGGCAATAATGTCGAATTCGGGCGGTTCGGGCGGCAGTGGCGAAGTGCTGGAAAACAGGCAAGGCGCTCAAGGCGTTCAAGGCGTTCACCTATCGGAAGTGAGCGCCTTGCTCGGCAGAAATGTAGATTTAAGTCGGTATTGCACGCGCGACAATGGCGATGCTCGTCTTCGCCGGGCAGGATCATCACACGGACACGGGAAGCGGCGACGGATAAATGTAAACGTCGTCGACGCTGAGACCACCGAACGATTTCCCGCCGAAGCGGGTCGCCATACGCCCCGGGAAGCGGCGGTTGATGTCCAGCGCCGCTAGAGTCAGCGGGTCTTCCCCGCCGATGACCTTCACCCGAAAGGGATCGAGGTACGGAGACCGCATCTTGCTCGCCAGCCGCAGCACCTCCCCGTAAGCCACGTCGAAGTTGGTGTCGTCGATCCGATCCGACGCGAGATAAAGGTAGCGCTGCTCTTCGTCACTCGCCTTGAGCCAGAAGGCGGCCTTGACGGATTCGTATTGGTCGAATTCGCGAACCAACTCCGCGCCCGCGTCGATCTCTTCGATCACCAGAGGACCTTGATCCATGGCAGCACCCCGTTGGCTACACCGGAGATGGCGGCAAATAGCTTACGCGATTGAGGCTCGGTCCACTGCTGGTAACGGGCCTTCTCGTCCCAGTCCTTGACGATCAACCAGTTGGCACCCAATGCCGGGTTCGCGGTCGCGTCGGCATTGCGTTGGTTCTTGACACCGGCGACCTCGACCAACGTCTCAATCTTGTGCGTGTAACACTTCACCGCGAGATCTTTGTTCGGATAATCGTGCAGATTGGTCAGCTTGGCGACACACGCCTTCAACCCACATTCGACGGCGTAACCGGCCAGATAATAAGCACCGGACCATTGACCCGAATTGAGCAGGGCTTCGGCGTCGCGAACCCGTTCCTCGGCGAGTTGCTGGAATTTCGTCCGGTTCACCGCGTCCCCCTCACTCCAGGGGATAACCTGGACGATATTTTAGGCCGGTCAGCCCCAGGCTGTTCCCCGCGAGGCCGGATCATCCTCTTGGCGGGTCCGGGAGAAGCCGCCGAACGACACAGATCAGCGGCGGCGGGGCACCGGTGAGCTTGAAGTCCCAGAAACGAATCATGCCCCGCCGTCTGCTGTAGCGTTTGGTTCGGCCCGCAGTGAGCGTTGCCATCGCAGCAAGATACTTGCGCGCGAGAACGGCGTCGCCTGGATGACTTCCAAGCCATGCGGGGTCATCCGCGTGTGTTGCTCAATGGACACGCCGAAAAACGGTATGTGGTAAACCGCGCCGTCATGGTCCGCTGCGACGACACCGTGGGCGGCCCACTCGGTCGCCTTCCACAGCCGAGGGAAGAAGGCCTGTGTTCCCGTCATCCGGAAGCTGTGGCCGTCGCCGTCCAACAGGATGGTTTCCTGACTGCGGAACAGGGTGATTCCCAAGTTCGACATCCGAGTCGTGTGAAAGACTTCGTTCTGGTGTCCTTGACTGGCGTAGTCCACGGTAGTTGACAGAATCAGAGTCGAGAGGCGGCGGGAAGCGAGGGCCATCGACCGAAATGACCACTTGTCCAGCAAGCAAAGAGGACTCGCCCGGAGCCGTTGCGGGTCGGTGATTTCGAATCGGACCTTTCCCCTCCAATGCCCTTCCTTGGCTCGAAAATAGCTGTGATGAGGCGAATCGGTATGCATGAGGGAACTTATGTGTATCCAGTATAACGGTCTTACTAAGTCTCACCAGGGACCAGTGCTTTCTGCGGCCGAAAGACACCGCTCACCTGCGGCGGGGGCATCGGTGAGCTACGAAATCCCGGATACCGATCATGCCCCCGCAGTCAGGTGCCGCGCCTGTTTAGGCCGCCTTGCTACCCGCGGGCGACATCGTGGACAAACCCTGCGACGAGCGCGGCCCCGCCGACGACGGCCTGGGCAACGCCGACCCAACCTCCACGCTGCGCGCGGGCTACACGCTTGCCGGTCGCCAGTATCGGGGAACGGGCAGACGGTAGCACAAGGACGGCCAGAAACCCGAGTAGCCCACTCGGCACAGCCCACCACGGCCACCACCGGAACCCCTTGGCCCTGGCCACCAGGGGCGGCGCGACCAGGAACAGGAAGCCGGCCAGGGCGACCAGCGCGGCCGAGTCGAACGGTTCGGGCAGGAGCCAGAAGCCGTCGCCCATCGTCGCGTCCTCCCCCGCCTGACTCCGGATTTCCGCGTGTCAGCGAGCCCATCTCACTCGGCCGGTTCGATCGCGGCGGACATCGACCCCTGGCAGCGCGGGATGCGGGCGTCGGGGCCGTAGCCGTGGATCTGCTCCTGCTTCAACTCGGCCCGCTCCAGGCTCGTCGTACACACCACCGCCCGGCCCTTCTCGTCCACCTCCCGGGCCAGCAGGAACCCCTTCTCCACCGGGTGGGCGAACAACTCCTTGAGCATCTCGATGACGTACTCGTAGGTGTGGTCGTCGTCGTTCAACAGGATGACGTGGTACGGCGGCTGCCGCCGGGTCTGCTGCTCCTCCTGCACGTCCGCTTCGGGTAAGACCGCCGGGCCGGTACTCATCGTGTCCCTCCCTCGATTACCCCGGCCGGCCGGGACGGACCGGCACCTTCGGATCGGTCCGGCTCGTCGCCGGGCCGTGGCCCGGGTCGAGGCGGCCGAAGCAGACGACCGCGATGTCGTCGTTCTGCGGCCGCCCGTCGGCGTGCGCGCGGACGGCCTGGACCAGCCGGTCGCCGGCCCGCTTCGGCCGGCACACGCCCGGCGTGGCGTCGTCCCCGGCGGACAGGTACTGCGTCACGGCGTCGTTCCCGAACAGCGACCCGTCCGGGGCCATCGCGTCCGTCACCCCGTCGGTGAAGGCGGTGATCGCGTCGCCCGGGTCGAGGTCGAGAGTGACCGACTCGTACTCGAACCCGGGCATCACCCCGAGCGGCAGCCCGGTCGCGTCGGTCGAGATCGCTTCCCCGAAGGCGTCGGTCGCGGCCCGGTACACCAGCGGATTCATGTGCCCGGCGTTCACCACCGTGACGAGGTGGGCGACCGGGTCGATGACGGCGGCGACGAGGGTGACGAAGCGGTCGCCCAGC
>Ga0105048_10008286_pt1 | contig 16647 bp, 14 predicted proteins | sample MAT05_FD_78382 | JGI IMG/M metagenome (GOLD analysis project Ga0105048, IMG submission 78382) | Freshwater microbial communities from Lake Fryxell liftoff mats and glacier meltwater in Antarctica - MAT-05 | ecosystem: Environmental > Aquatic > Freshwater > Ice > Liftoff microbial mat | place...
CTGCTGTTCGGCGACGACGCGGGTTTCCCGCAAGCCCACGTTATCTTCGCGTTGTTTAAGCAGGGCCTTCTGGTCCTTCAGCTCCGAGGCGAGCGCCTCGATTTCGAGGGTCCAGAAATCCCAGGGTTGTTCGGGCTTTTCCGGTGTTTGCCCCTTTTCTCGCGCGTGGGCGATTTCCCGAACCAGCGGGTGAGCGGTCTTCCAAATGACGGCGGTGCTGGTGCCAATACCCAAGAGCAGACCGAGCAGGACGAGGACGATGGGATTCGAGAGGATCTTCATGGCAGACGTTTTTAAGGTTTCAGGCGAGTACGCCGGCGTCTCGCGAAGCGGACGCATTCGTATGGTCATCGAGCAGACGCTGGGCTTCGCGTTCCGTTTCCTCCCGGTACTCGCGCACGGCGGTCTCCTTGAGCTTCTCGATCAGGCGCACGTCTCGACGCGCTTCCGTCCATTCCTGACGACGCAGCTCTCGGGCTTGCACGGCCTGGGTCAAGCCGGAGACCGCCGCGACTTCGCGGACGACGACGCGTCGATGCGATTGCAAAAACGTCGCTTGATCGGCTGCGCGAAAAAATTCTTTCCGCTCCGCGAGCATGACCCGCTCCAACTCGGCTTTTTCCGAGCGCAGGTTCGTCAGATGGAGCTCGGCCAAAACCACGGCCTGCACCGCCGCCGTGAACGCCTCGCGCACCCGCGCCTCGCGCGCTTCGCGCACCGTGGCCACCGATTTGAGAGGGAAATGGAAACGTTTCATCGCGAGTGCGGGATCAGCCGACGATTTGTTTCAGTTGAGCGAAGGACGCAGCCCGCTCGATCCGATCGTCCACCGATTGGCGCAGAAAGGCGCGCAGGGGCTCGTGCATTGCGACCGCTTGATCCAGCGCAGGACTCGACCCTTTTTGATAGGCACCGATCGTGATGAGGTCCTCGTTCTTCCGATATGTGGCCAAATGCTCGCGACCGCGGCCGGCGGACGCGACTTCCTCGGGGGAGCAGATATCGCGGACCAGCCGGGAGACGCTTTCGAGAATGTCGATCGCCGGGTAGTGGTTGGCGTGAGCCAGCGCCCGCGAGAGCACGATATGTCCGTCCAAGATACCGCGAACCGCGTCCGCCACCGGCTCGTTCATGTCGTCGCCTTCGACCAGCACGGTGTAGAGCGCCGTAATCGTGCCCCGCTCGCCCGAGCCGGCCCGTTCGAGCAGGCGTGGAAGCAAGGCAAAAACACTGGGCGTATAACCGCGGGTGGCCGGCGGCTCGCCCACCGCGAGCCCGATCTCGCGCTGCGCCATCGCAAAACGCGTCACGCTGTCCATCAACAAAAGCACATTCGCACCGGCGTCGCGGTACGCTTCCGCGATCGCGGTGGCGGTGTACGCGGCGCGCATCCGGAGAGGAGCCGGCGTGTCGCTGGTCGAACAGACGACGACCGACCGCGCGCGACCTTCCTCGCCGAGATCCTTTTCCAAAAATTCGCGCAACTCGCGTCCGCGCTCGCCGACCAAGCCGACCACGACGACGTCGGCATCGGCTCCGCGCGCGATCATCGACAGCAGCGTGGACTTACCGACTCCGGAACCGGCGAAGAGCCCGACGCGCTGGCCGCGACCGAGCGGAACGAACGCGTCGATCGCCCGCACGCCCGTGATGAAGGGTTCCTTGATCCGCTGGCGGCGCAGGGGATGCGGAGGTTTCGACGAGGTGACATCGCCCCGCTGTGTCGGCACGGGTCCGAGGCCGTCGATCGGACGGCCGAGCGCGTCGAACACTCGTCCCAGCAAATGCGGTCCGGGAGAAGGCAGCGGCGGCATGTCGCATGCCATGACCTCGGCGCCCGCGTGCAGGCCGGTCACCTCGCCGAGCGGCATGAGGAGAACGTGCTGACCGCGGAAGCCCACGACTTCCGCCAGAAAATCGAATTCCCCGCGATCCGAGCGCAGCTTGCAGAGCTCTCCCAGACCGACATTGGGGCCCTCGCTCTCGATGATCAGACCCGTCACGCTGGTCACCCGGCCCAGCCGCCGGACCGCGGGAACCGAGCGCACCTGGGCGCGTAAACCTTCGAAGAGTTGCGTGACGTCGGCGGCCATGGGGCGGTTAACCGGTCGCGAGCAACTCGCGGCTCAAGGTTTCCAACTTTGCGGAGAGACGCGCATCGGTGATTCCAAAACGGCTGCGAACCTGGCAGTCGCCGGAAGAAAGGGAAGGCGTCGGCGTTATCCGGAGACCGGCGTAGCGGTTTTTCCACGCCGGCGAGATCTCGTCGAGAAGACGGGCATCGCGGGGGCAAATCGAGACTTCGAGGTTTTCGCTTTCGGGATACAACTGTTCCAGCGTTTCGCTGCAGAGTTTCTGCACGGCCTCGGCCGGCGGTTCGAAACCCGCGAGCAGACGTCGGGCAATCTCCACCACCAGCGCGGGCAAGGCGGTCTGGACCTGCTGGGTGATGAGCGCTTCGGAGTCGGTCAGCTTGGCAAAGAGACCTTCCTGGAGCGACTGCACCTCGGCGCGAAAATCGACCATCTGTTGGGCGGCGAACGCGCGGGCGGCATCGGCACCCTCGCGATAAGCCTCCACCCGGATCTCGGACGCTTCGCTTTCGGTGAAGTGTCTCGAGGAGCGGCCGGGAATCGTGGCCGAAGACAGCGGACGATCGAAGGCGACCAGTTTTTGATACGTTGCCATGAAAAGAGACCGCTCGGTCAAAAGGATTTAGGCGACAACGGCACCCTCGCCGCCATCGAGCGAGACGGCGCCTTCTTCCTCGAGACGACGGACGACCTGGATGATCGCATCCTGGGCCGTTTCGACGTCCTTGAGGCGCACCGGCCCGAGCATGGAAATTTCGTCGCGCAAGCTCTCGGCAGCGCGTTTGGAGATGGAACCGTAAAGCTTTTCCTTGAGCGGCTCGGTGGCCGATTTCATCGAAACCGCGAGGTTGGCCGAGTCGACTTCGCGCAGGACGCGCTGCAAGTCCGCCGGCTGCAGACGGATGAGGTCTTCGAAGCTGAACATCTTCTTGCGGATCGCCGAGCCGAGGGTGCTGTTGCGCTCTTCCAGCCGGGCGAGCAATCCTTTGGACGTATCTTTATCGAGACCGTTGAGAAGATCGGCGACGGCCCGCACGCCGCCGCTGCGATGAAAGGTGGGACGAGCCTTGGAATCGAAATGTTTGCCGAGGTTGCGGACGATTTTACCGACCAGGTCGAGCGAGGTGCTGTCGATCGTGCCCAGCCGCTCGATTACTTCTTCGCGCAGTTCGGGACTGAGCAGAAAGAAAATCTCCTTGGCCTTTTCCGTGTTAAGGTAAGAAAGAACGAACGAGATCGTCTGCGGCTGTTCGCCCTTGATCAGATTGAAAATCTGCCGGCCTTCCATTTCCGCAATGTCCTCGATCACATCGAGCGAGGTACCGCCGGGCGAGAGACCGACGCGTCCGAGAATCGTGTTCGCTTTATAATCGCCGCGGGCGCGCTCGACGGTCTGGCGGGCGTAGTCCAATCCACCCAAGGTCGAGGTCATGCTCTCGCCGACGATCGGGGAAAATTCTTCGACGGCTTGCTTCTTCACCGTGTCGGGCACCATCGGAAACATCGCCATTTCGCGGCAGAGCAGCTCGATCTGCGCATCGTCGAACATTTTCAGGAGCTGCGAGGCCGAGTCGGGACCGATCACGATCAAAAAGACCGCGAGCTTCTGCATGCGATTCAGTTTGCCGTAGTCGATCGCTGCAGCGGGTGTCGAGGTGGCTTCGGGCGCGGAATTGGCCATGGTAAGGCGGCGAAAGGGACGAAAAAGGGTTCGGGCGAAAGATTAAGGCTTCTTCACGGCCACCCAGTCCCGCAAAGCGGTTCCGACATTGGCCGGCTTCTGCTTGATCAGCTCATTGAGCAAGTCGGGCGTGAGCACGCCGTTGCTCTGGAGCTGGCGCTGGGAGTCGCGAGAAGAGGAGGAGAGCAGCTCGATCGGAACGGATTCGGGCTTTTGTTTGCCGAGCATCCGCCAGAAAACGAAGAGTACGACGAGTGCGACGGCCATCGCGATGTAACGACTGGCGCCTTCGATCCAACCCTGTACACGCGTCGCCGACTCGATCCGGTCGATGCGGGCGGAGATCGGTTCCACTTGGAAGGAAACTTCCTGCAGGCTGACGACGGACTCGATCGACTGCCCCGCGGCGGTTTTGATTCCAAGGGCGTTCAGAACGATCTGACGCAAGGCCTGCAATTCTTCCGGAGTGCGCGGCTGAGGCTGGGCGGGGCCGGGAGCGGCTCCTGCAACCGGGACCGGAATCGCGGAGCGCTGGGCGAGAAAGACGGAGGCCGTGATGTTCTTTACCGAGCCGGGCTGACGGGTGACATTGGTCACGGAGCGATTGATCTCGTAGCTGGTGGTCCGATTCTTGCGGTTGGTTTCCGTGACGCTTGCGGGGCGGGCATCCGCGGACGGCGTGCCGGGTTTGTCGGGGGTGTTCCCCGTGACACCGACGACTCCACCGGTGCGTTGCTCGGTCGAGTTCGAAATGTCGTCCGTCGTCGTTTGCGAACGGACCACCTGGCCATCCGGGTCGAATTTTTCCTGGGTCATCGTGGTCGATTCCGTGTCGATTTCCGCAGAAACGCGGACCACGGCGTTGCCCATGCCGACGACCGGGAGGAGCATCGACTCCACCTTCTTTGCGAGATAGTCCTCGATCTGTTGGCGATACCGCATCTGCGAGGACGCGCTGCTGAGCAGCGGGTCCTGGCGCAAGTCTTCGGAAAGCACCCGGCCCTTTTGATCGACGACCGCCACCTGATCCGGCTGCAAGCCTTGGACGGCGTTGGCGACGAGATGGCGGATGCTGTTGACCGCTTCGGTCTCCAAACGAGATCCGGAAAGTTCGACGAAAACGGAGGCGGTGGGCTTGATGCCCTGATCCGTGAGGAGCAGCCGGTTTTCGGGTTGTACAATCATCACCCGGGCGCTCCGCACGCCGTCGAGCTGGCCGATCGTGCGGCCGAGCTCGCCCTGGAGCGCGCGCATGTAGTTGGTGCGCTGGACGAAATCGGAGAGACCGAACTGGCCCTTGTCGAAAATTTCGAAGCCCACGCCGTCGCCCGACGGAACGCCCTTGCCGGCGAGTTCCATCCGCAGACGGTGGACCTGATCGGCGGGCACGTAGATCGTGCTGCCGCCATTGGAAAGACGATGGGGAATGTTCTGGGTCTGCAACGAACTGACGATCTGGGCCGCATCCTTTTCCGAGAGACGGCCGTAGAGCAGTTGGAAGTCGGGTTGGCGCGACCAGATGACCATGGCGGTCAAACCCGCGGCGACCGCCAGCGTGGCGACCGCCAGGGTCACCCGTTGGTTGAGGCCGAGTTGCTGCCAAAGTGCGAGGAGGGAAGAAGCGAAGGATTTCATGCGCTAGGCGCAACCGCCGACGAAGGGTGAAAGGGAGAAAAAATGTAAGGGCGGTGCGGTTACACCGGCATGCGCATCAATTCCTGGTAGGAATCCACCAGTTTGTTGCGCACCTCGATCATCAGCTGGAACGCGACGCCCGATTCCTGCATGGCGATGACGCTGGTGTGCAACTGGTCGTTTTGGCCGAGCAGGACCTGGCGGGTCACGGCCTGGGCCTCGGACTGCTTTGCGTCCACCGCACCGATCATCTTCTCGAAAACGGAGCTGAAGCTCGCCGGTTGCACTCCCGCCGGTGTGCCGGAAGCGCCGATCTTCGGCGCGATCGGGCTAAGCGGCGCATCCGCCTGTCCGGCCCCTTGCAGCCGGGAGAGGAGAGAATTTTGAAGTCCGCCGATGGAACCGATGAGAGACATGGTAAAAGAGATCGCTGGAAGAGAGCTTTGGAGCGCGAGCGAAACTTAGACGCCGATTTCCATGGCCTTCATCGCCATCTGGCGCGCGTTTTTCACGACCGAGAGATTCGCTTCGTACGCGCGGGACGCCGTGATCAAATCCACCATTTCGAAGGCGAGATTCACGTTGGGCAGCTGCACCATGCCATCCGCGGAGGCGTCCGGATGCTGGGGATCGTACACCCGCTGGCCGGGCGTCTTATCGGCGGAAATTTCCGCCACTCGCACGCTTTGCAACGAAGCTCCGGGCGCATTCTCCTTGCGAAGAAGTTCGCTTTCGAACGAAACCACCCTCCGCTGATAGGGCTGTCCGTCGGGACCGCGGGTCGTTTGAGCGTTCGCGATGTTCTGCGCGATCACGTCCAGGCGCGTGCGCTGGGCGTTGAGAGCTCCCGAAGTGACGTCGATTCCGCCGATGAGATTCATAAACGTTTAAAAAGATGCGCGTTCAGCCTGCACGGCCGGAGATGGCGAGACGCAGTTGCTTGATGTTCCTGCTCACCAAGTCGGTGAGAAATTCGTACTCCACCGTGTTGCGATTCATCTCGAGCATCTCGCGCTCGACTTCGACCGAGTTGCCATCGGGACGAACGCTGCGAGCGTGGGTGTCCTCGCTCAGCTTCGGGATGAGATCGGCGACAACCCGACCGCCGGCGGCAAGGCGAGCCTTCAGCTGGGCGGCAAAGTCGGGCGAAAGATCGAGGCGGCGGTACCCGGGTGTCTCCGCATTGGCGATGTTGGACGCGATGGCATTTTGCCTTAGGACCGAGGCGTCGAGCAGCTTGCGGCTCAGCTGGTAGTTGGAGGACTGGAAAATCGGATCGACCATGCCCGGCCTCCATTGCAATGGTTGTGCCACGAATCTCACCGAACACCTATCGCGTTCACTATACGTTACATAATTTAGCTTGGAAAATTGTGCCGGGCCCCCGAAGGACCTTGCGAGGCGATCCTTCTGGGTGCGGTCGGCAAAACTTGCCGAGTCGAAAACCGGACCGGCGGAAACACCCCAATTCCATTGGGGCAACCTTCATTCAAGGCGAAACGCGCCGATATGCGTCCAGATCAAGCATGCTCGACCGCGACTATGAATTCATTCGCGAATTGGTGTATAACCACAGTCGCATCAACCTCGGCCCCGATAAAAAGGAGCTGGTGTCGGCGCGACTCGGGAATCGCCTTCGCGCCACGAATCAAACCTCCATCGGGGAGTACTGCCGCTTTCTCCAAGACAAGAAAGGCGAGGAAGAACTCTCGCACCTGATCGACGCGATCTCGACGAATTACACGTACTTTTTCCGCGAGCCCACGCACTTCCAATTCCTTACGCAAAACGTGGTTCCGGAAATGCTGCTTCGTCGCAAACAAGAAAACTGGCCCTCCTTCAATGTCTGGAGTGCGGCCTGCTCGACCGGCGAGGAACCCTACTCGCTCGCCATTTCCCTCGCGAAAGCCTTGGACAGGGAATCGCCGGCCTGGCCGGTCCGGATCGAAGCGACCGACATTTCCCATCGGGTGCTCCAGCGCGCCCGCGTCGGCGTCTATCGCCAGGAAGCGCTGCAAAAAGTGCCGCCGGATCTCCTGCGCAACTCGTTTCAAAAAGGCTTCGGGCCGCAGGACGGCAACTACCGCGTTAAATCCTCCCTCCAGGAAACGGTGACGTTTCGCCAGATGAACCTGCTGGAGGGCGCGCCGCCGTTCAGCGACCGCTTCCACGTGATTTTCTGCCGCAATGTGATGATCTACTTCGATCGCCCGACACAGGAGGAACTGATCCGGAAACTGGGCCGGTTGTTGGTCCCCGGCGGCTACCTCATGGTCGGCCATTCGGAAAGTCTGACGGGCGTTTGTCACGAGCTCGAATTGGTCACCTCCGCCGTTTATCGGAGCCCCCGGTAAACGCTCTTCGCTCCGCCATGTCCCTTCGCAAAATTCGCGTGCTGATTGTGGATGACTCTGCCGTCGTCCGCAAACTCGTCGCGGAAGCGCTCGCACTCGATCCCCAGATCGAAGTGGTCGGCACCGCCATCGATCCGTACGCGGCGCGGGATAAGATCGTGTCTCTCAAGCCAGACGTCCTCACGCTGGATTTGGAGATGCCGCGCATGGACGGCCTCACCTTTTTGAAGATCATCATGAAAGAACGACCCATGCCGGTCGTCATCATGAGCTCGCTCACCCAAGCCGGTTCCCAGCATGCGTTGGAGGCTCTGCGCCTGGGTGCCGTCGACGTCCTGGCAAAACCCAATGGCACCTTTTCGTTCGGCGATCTCGGCCCGCAGCTGCGCGAAAAAATCAAAGCCGCCGCGATCGCGCGAGTTCGCCCGGTATCGACGCAGGAAACACCGGTCTCCGCGGGGTTGGCTCAGGCGAAAGGGGCCGCGCGAATCGCTCGACCGGCCGTGAGTGCCTTGCGTGCGCTCGAACAGCCGCGGGGAAATCACTCGCGACGACTGATCCTCCTCGGTGCATCCACCGGAGGCACCGAGGCGCTGCGCGAGATCCTGACGCGCCTCCCCGGCGATCTCCCCCCGATCGCCATTGTCCAGCACATCCCCGCGGTTTTCTCCCTCGCGTTCGCCCAACGCTTGGACGCGCAATGCGGGCTCGAGGTGCGAGAAGCAGTGGATGGCGATCGCCTCGTCCCGGGCCTGGCGCTGATCGCACCTGGGAATTATCACCTGCTGGTACATTGGGCCGGTGACGGCTATCGCGCGCGGGTCATCTCCGGACCGCAGATCTGGCATCAGCGTCCGGCTGTCGACATGCTCTTCAAGTCGGCCCTCGACTGCTGCGGGCACCACGCCATCGCCGGCGTCCTCACCGGCATGGGCAAGGATGGAGCGGAGGGTCTGCTCAATCTCCGCGGTCGGGGCGCGCTGACGTTTTCTCAGGACGAAGCAAGTTCGATTGTCTACGGAATGCCGAAAGCGGCGTGGGAGCTGGGCGGGGCCCAACGGCAGGTGCCCTTGGATCTTATCGCTCATCATCTTGTGTCGTTGGCCGATACTCCTCCTACCAGGGATTCGATTCCCGCTTCACAACCGATGCCTTCCCTCGTCCCTTCTGCGCATGTCAACGGTTGAACCCTCTCTCGCCGTCCTGTCCGACGATCCACCCGCGATGCTCCCCGCCCGGGCGCGTACCGGTGCTGCCGCCCCTTTGTGGGCCCCCGACACGTCACGGCAGGCACCCCGCGGCCCGACCCAGTGCGCGCAGTTCGTGATCGACGCTCACGATCGGATTCGCTCCCACCGGATCGCTGCCTGCGATGTGCATTTTGCCCGCGCCGGCCAACTCGACGGCCAATCCCTGCGTCAATTGCTCGCCGACCTCACGCCCGCTTGGGCGCGCGAATTGCCCGCTTCGCTTTTTCAGTCCGAAGAGTCTCTCTTTCTGCCTGAGCTGACTCCCGGCGTTCACGGCCTCGGCCTCGGTGTGCACCGCCTGCGCTTTGGCGAAACGATGAGCGTCACGCTCGTGCCCGAACTGCCGTCCACGCTGGAATTGAAAAAAGTGGGTCTTGCCGACCTGACCCCGGACACCTCCACGTTCGCAAAACTCTTCCTTCGGCTGCGCACGGTGGAAACGCGCCTCGACCAGACGCTGACGCTGCTCCCCTGCGTCGTCTTCCATCAACGCTCCGACTTTTCCTACGCGTTGATCGGTCCGAGCTTCGAAGCGCTCCTCGGGATCGCACCACAACCGCTCGCAAAAAACGGGCAATCCTTCCTCCGGTTGATTCACGAGGGCGATGAGCGCACTTTCCACGCCGAGCTCGAACGCAATGGCGCGAACGACCGTCCGTTCTCCCAGGTCTACCGTATCCTCAACCCACAAACGGGCACCTACCTCTACCTACTCGACATTCGCACCGCGGTGCGCATGCCCGGCGGTCTCGTCCTCGGTTACGAAGGCATCTGGCTCGACATCACCCGCCAAAAAATCGCCGAGCACCGTTTGAACAGCCGCTCTTGGAGGGAGTCGTTGTCCACCCTCACGACGGGCCTGCTGCACGATTTCAGCAATGTGATGACGGGGATTTTCTCCCTGAGCGAACTCTATCACAACACCCTACCCGTCCGTCATCCCCTCCGCGACGGCCTCGGCCTGATCAAGGACAACGCCGGGCAGGCGCAGCGGCTGGTGCGCAAGATCCTCGACCTCAATCGCGAGAACTCCGGCGAAAAATCCTACCTCAACCTGGGACGGATCGTCCGCGAGCAAATGGATCTGATCAAAGTGATCCTTCCGCGCGGAACCCAGCTGAACGGCCCCGGCGAGGATGGCGACTGGCCGATCTTCGTCGACGAAACCGCCTTCCGCCAGACGCTCGTGAGCCTCGCGATGAATGCGCGGGACGCGTTGCGCGGCGCCGGCGAGATCAAGCTCTCACTGAACCGACTTCAAACCGGGGACGTTCCCGCGCCCGGTTCCCAGCCCGCACTTCGTCCGCAACTGAGCCCGTCGGTCGAACTCACTTTCTCGGATAACGGAACCGGCATCGCCGCCACTCACCTCGAACGGATTTTCGATCCCTTTTTCACGACGAAGGATGCCTCGCGCGCTTCGGGCCTCGGCCTGTATCACGCTCGACTCTTCGTGGAAAACTGCGGCGGTGCGATCACCGCGCGCAGCACTCCCGGGCGAGGCACGGAAATCGTCATTGTCCTGCCCTTGGCCGATCTCGACCAAAAGCTGCCTCCGATTCCGGGCTCCGCCGCGATTCCCCGGACGATCCGCGGACTCTACTTCGAACCCGACATGACGGATGAAGGTCCGTTGATCGACGCCCTGCGGACACGCGACTGGTCGATCCGGACGATCGCCACGCTCGAACATGCCCGCCGCTATCTGCGAGAGGAAGGCGCCCGTCTGGATTTCGTTCTGATTTATCAGGACGAACCGGATACTTCGCTCAAGGGATTTGTGGCCGAAATTCGCCGGGATCATCCAGGATTGCGGGTGGCGCTCAATTTCCGGCATTCGACGGACGAGGCGGCGGGAGGATTGCGCGCACAGGTTGACCTCTTCCTGCCAGCTGGCATCAACGAACCCGACGCGGCCGACGCCCTCGCGAAACTGCTCCGTCTCCCATGACGCCCGCCCTTTCCTCCGCTGCTCCGTCCTTGCTGATCGTCGATGACGAACCCATTGTTCTGGCCGCACTTAAGGAAACCTTAGAGCGCGAGAAATACCACGTCGTCGCGAGCACCAATCCGCTCAAGGCACTGGAGATTCTGCGGACGCAACAGTTCGCCGTCATCATCTCGGATCAACGCATGCCGGAGATGATGGGACTGGATTTCCTCATCGAATCGAAAAAACTCAATCCACTGGCGTCGCGGATTCTGATCACGGCCGTTCTATCGTTGCCGACGATTGTCGACGCGATCAACAAGGGCGAAATCTTTCGTTTCGTCGCCAAGCCGTGGCTGCGCGAAGAACTCACGGCCACGGTCAAGAATGCGATTTCGCGCTACCAGCTGGTCGCGGAGAACGAGCGGCTCACGTTGGAGGCCCGGCGCCTCAACGAACAGCTCAGCATCGCCAATAGTGCCCTCGCCGGGCAAATCAAGTTTCTGGAGGAGCAGAAGTCCGCCCTCGCCTCCGCCAATCGAGAGCTTTCCACGAGCTACGATCGGTCGCTGGAGTTGTGCAGCCGTATTCTCAGCACCTACGATCCTTACCTCGCAGGCCAAACGAAGGCCATGGTCGAGATCGCGCGGAAAATGGCCGAGACCGAACATTTCAGCGAAAAAGAACGTCGGATCCTCAAAGCCAGCGCCTGGTTGTGCGATCTTGGCCTGATCGGGATTCCTCGGGAGACACTCCGTCTTTTCCGGACCAATCCGGATCGACTGAGCGAACCGGATCGCCTCACGATCAATAGTCACCCCATCTATAGCCAGACGCTCGCCTCCTACGTCGACAGCCAGGCCGAGGTGGGAGAAACCATCCGCGCCCACCACGAACGTTTCGACGGCGCAGGATTTCCCGATGGCCTGTCCCGCGAGTCCATCCCGTGGACCGCGCGTTGCCTTGCGGTCGCCGTGTGGTTCGTCGAAAGCGGGCTGCCTAAAGACCAAGCGATCGAGTCCGTGCTCTCCCAGTCCGGCGCGGCGCTCGACCCGGAAGCGGTTCGTCTCTTCCTAAAAGTCACTCATCTGCTTCAGCTCCCGCGTCAGGTGAACGAAGTGCTTCTGGAGGAGCTCCAACCGGGGATGGTGCTGGCCCACGGTCTTTACAGTCCACATGGGCTCCTCTTGGTGGGCGAAGGACAGACGCTAAACGCGAATACGATTTCCAAAATACGAAATCACAACGTGATGAACCCCATCAGCCAGCGTCTGCTCGTCTACAGCTGACAGGGGTAGCGGCGGCGGCCACTTCCGATGCCGCAAAGCACTTGGATTGGAGCGAATTCCGTAGGGCGCAATTCTTCGTAGGATCCCGGTATGTTCCTCAAGTTCGCCAGTGGAGAACCGAATAAAGTTGGATGGACGCTTTCGTCCCAATCTCGGAATTTGTCGTCTCGTTTTCTCGCCCCTTTTCGACTCGCTGCGGAGGGGAGAAGCGTTAGCCCATGCCTGGAGCACCCACAGTGTCGGCTTTGTTCGCACAGCGCGTTGTGATCGGCGTCGGCGATTTGGCGGTTTCCAACAACGTTCAAGTCACGCTGAGCACCTATGCACTCGGCTCCTGTGTGGGGGTGATCGCCTACGATCCCGTCGTCCAAGCCGGAGGCATCCTGCACATCATGCTGCCGGATTCGCTGATTTCCCCCGACAAGGCGGGAAAGCAACCGGCGATGTTTGCGGACACCGGTCTTCCCTTTTTCTTTCGTTCGCTCGTCGGAATGAAAGTGGAACGCCGACGCGTACGGGTCTTCCTCGCGGGCGGCGCGAGCGTGCTTAACGGGACCGACCCCTTCAAGATCGGCGAGCGCAATGCCGCTGCGGTGAAGAAGATCCTAAACGTCTACCAGATCCCCGTCTGCGGAGAGGACCTCGGCGGCAACGTCAACCGCACGGTCCACCTCGAGCTCGCCACCGCGATGCTGACGCTGAAAACGCCGGACCGCACCGAACAGTACAATCTTGGGTGAACCGGCGATGAACGACGTCGCGTATCCCCTTTTCTGTGTCGCCTGCGTCGCGCTCGTCGGGGTGCTCCATCTCTGGTTGCGTCGCAGGCACCGGCATCGCTCGTCGCCCTTCGTCTGGGTGATTCTCGCCGTCGTCCTGGTCGCCGGCTTCTTCGTCGTCCGCAGCGCGGGGAATCGCGAACGGGAAAAACTCGGCGAAACCCTGAGCTTCCTCGCACCGACCTATGCGGCGGAAATCGAGCTGCTCCACCACGACAGGCTCTCGGCGGACACTCCCCCCGACGACCCGATTTATCTCGCCATCGTCGAAGCGCAAAAGCGCTGGTTGAAGCTCAACCCGGCGGTGATCGACATCTACACGTGGGGAAGGACCGGCGACAACGAGATCGTGCTGCTCGCCGACTCCGAATCCGACATCGATCGGAACGGAAAATTTCAGGGCGAACGCGAACAACGCACGTCCATCGGAAAACCCTATACCGGCGCGAACGAAGATCTCGAACGGGCGTTCAAGGGACAGACCCTGATCGACCCCGAGGTCTACAAGGACAAATCGGGAAGCGGGATCAGCGCGTATGCCCCGCTTCGCGACGCCACCGGAAAAGTCACCGGCGTGCTCGGCCTCGACTACGACGCGGTCACGTGGAATGCGGCCGTGTCCGCCGCCCGCTGGCAATGGATCGGCTGGTTCGCTCTGCTCGTCGCGATCGGCGCCGGCATCTGGGTCGCCACGTCCACTCACTCGCTCTCGGTCCTGCAAGCTGCCGCGAGCGCGAGCGAACGCCGCTTCGAAGCCTACTTCGACAGTCTGCCCTACGAGTGCTGGGCGATGGACGAAAACGGACGTTTCTGGCTCTTCAACCGATTCGCCCGCACGGCGCGAGGCGGGGACTATCTCGGAAAAACGCTCGCGGAATGCGCCGGCCAGACGGCACCGGAAACGCTGGTCGTCTGGGAAACCCATTGTCGTCGTGCGCTCGCCGGCGAGTCGGTCGAATACAGCTACCGTTCCGTCGACCAGGGTCGCACCCGGCACTTCCATGGTGTCATCGCGCCCGTACGTTCCGGCGATAAGATCGTCGGTCTCATCGGGACCAATCTGGACGTCTCCGCCCGCTTCGAAGCGGACGCGGCACGCCGCGCATCCGAGGACAGCCTCGCGCTGCATATGCGTCAGACGCCGCTGGGTTTCGTCGAGTGGGACCTGAACTTCTCGGTCAAGAAATGGAACCCGGCGATCGAAGCGATTTTCAATCTGCCCTCCGACGAGACGATCGGTCAGAACGGTTTCGATCTTCTTTTCGATCTCAACGAGCGCTCCGGCGCCGAAACGAGATGGCGCGAGCTGCTCCTCGGTCGGGGCCAGCGACACGCCGAGCACATGCATACGCGCCGCGACGGACAACGGCGGCTGTGCGAATGGCACCACACGCCGCTCGCCGACCCGGAGGGCAAGGTCATCGGACTGGCTTCCTTCGTGCAGGACATCTCGGCTCGCGCCGAACTCGAAACCCAGCTGCGGCACGTCCAGCGTCTGGACTCGATGGGCCAGCTGGCATCCGGCCTCGCTCAGGAGCTCAATCGCCTTTTCACGCCCGCGATCATCCACGTCGATCTCCTCGAAAACGCGCACCGCGAGGTCTACGGCATGCTCGAGCAGGTCAAACCGATCCGCGAGGCCTTCACCCAGGCGATCGCCCTCAGCCAGCGCATCCTCACCCTGGGGCGCACCGGCGAAGTGGAACCCACCACCTGGCAGGCGTTGAATCCTCACGTCCAGGACACGGTGGACCTCATCCGACGGACCCTCGATCCGCGCCTGCGGGTGATCGTCCTGCTCGCCCCGGACCTCCCTCCCCTCCCGCTGCTCACGCCGGTCGTGACCGAGATCGTCATCAACCTGCTGTCGAACGCGCGGGACGCGATTCTCTCCAAATTCGCCAACCCTCCCTCCGATTGGAAGCCGCTTATCCGCGTGAGCACGTCGACGCCGATGGCGGCGCCTCGCTCCCCCGTGGGCAAATCCGCCTCCGCGCCGGAATCCTGCCAGTGTATCGAAGTCAGCGATACCGGATGCGGCATGACCGAGGCCACCCGGCAACGGCTCTTCGAACCGTTTTTCACCACCAAGGCACCGGGCCAAGGCACCGGCCTCGGGCTCGCGATCGCGCGCAAGGCCGCGAAAAGCCTCGGCGGCTGGATCGAATTCGACAGCACGGCGGGCGAAGGCACGACCTTCCGCGTCTACCTCCCCAGCCCGAGACAGCCCGATGCCACGCTGCGCCCGGCGATTAGCGCCGAACTCCTCACCGGACCCGGACGGCACATTCTCCTGGCGGAGGACGACGAAATGGTTTCTCGCGCGCTCACGCTCGGAATGCGTCGCGCCGGACACCTGGTGACGTGCGCCAACGACGGCGCCTCCGCGTTGGCCCTGATCCGGCTCGAGCCGTCCGCCTACGATCTCGTGGTGACCGATCTGAACATGCCCAACCTCGGCGGCCGCGATCTGCTGGCGGCCCTGGCGCGCGATACCATTTCCACCCCGGTGATTGTCCTGAGCGGGCACATCACTTCTGCCATCCTCGATGAGCTCAGACATCTCGGCGCAGCCGATGTGCTCCGAAAGCCGATCCGCATCGGCGAGTTGCTCGCGGTCATCGGCCGTCACGCCACCCAGCGAAACACCGGCGAGTTGGTGTAAGCTCAGGAGCGTTCCGCTCGCGCCTTAAGCGCCTCCCTCGTAACAAGGCCCAAAGTCCCGAGGCTCGAGTTCGGAGTCCGGACTTTAGTCCGTCCGGAGAAAGTGCGATCGAATTTCGGACGGCCTAAAGGCCGGACTCCAAACGTTTTTGCAGCGAGGAAGAGCCGATCTTTGCGGCATGATGGCGGTCCACGGACGACGCGCCCGTCTTTCCCTGCAAAAAAACCGGCCGGGGACACCACGTACCCGGCCGGTTAGCCACACAAACACACACTATGAAACAACCGCGGGGACAATTCCGGGTCCTGAACCGGAGATCCCTTGGGTTACGCAAGTATCGGCACAAATCGGAGTGCGCTTGAGCAAAGTGCTCCTTGAAAACGCTTAAAACGTCAGTGCGCCGTGTAGGAGGTTTTCCTGTAAAAGCCGGCTGGAACGAGCGACCACTTCGGGCAGCGCGCTCTCCAAAACCGAGGAGGTATATCCCCATTCGATGAGGAGCGAAGAGTTCAACTCGAAAAGGAAACCATCCTCGGCCACGCCCGCGCCGATCGAAGTTGCGAGGTATTTGGCCGCGTGCACATTCACGAGCAACGACATGAACTCGGCGGGGGCGGTGGGCAGCGGTGGGTTGTAGGTGGCCACCGCGATGAGTTTTTCGGGGAAATTCCAACGCCGCAGCAGCTCCGAACCCACTTCGGCATGATTGAAGCCGAGCACCGCCTTCTCCGACGTCAGCCAGATGCAGCCATGCGCTTTTTGATGAGCGCGAATCTCCGGAAAGTGCTCCGCACACGAATACGCGACCGCCAGTTTTCCGACTTCGTGAACCAAACCCGCGGTGTAGGCAATCCGGGGATCGACGCTGTCCATACGTTCCGCGAGGTACTCGGCAGCCACCGCGGTCACCAGCGCGAGGCGGCAAAAATCCCCCGCTTCCCACCGATAACCGTCGGTCACCAGCGTCATCC
>Ga0105048_10008287_pt1 | contig 16646 bp, 16 predicted proteins | sample MAT05_FD_78382 | JGI IMG/M metagenome (GOLD analysis project Ga0105048, IMG submission 78382) | Freshwater microbial communities from Lake Fryxell liftoff mats and glacier meltwater in Antarctica - MAT-05 | ecosystem: Environmental > Aquatic > Freshwater > Ice > Liftoff microbial mat | place...
CCTGAACGAGAGCCTGTGTTCTTTCCTCCACTTTTGCGAGGTCGGCACCAGACACTTGGCCAGGCGGCGAACCGGGCGTTTGCTCCACCAAGATCAACTCAGCGCCCAGTGCAGACATCATCCGCGCACGTTCTATCGAGTTGCCTTTGGACATGACAGCAACGAAAGGATACCCCTTGATGCCACAGACAATTGCCAGGCCGGTTCCAGTATTTCCGCTGGTGAGTTCAACGACAGTCTGCCCTGGTTTCAAATCGCCGCTAGCTTCCGCGTCCTCGATCATCTGCAATGCAATCCGATCTTTTTTTGCAAATCCCGGATTCAGATATTCGCATTTGGCGAGGATGCTACCTTCCAATCCACGGGTCAGCCGACTGAGTTCAATAAGCGGAGTCTGGCCAATGGCGGCAACGACCGAAGAGAGAATTCTATTGTCGCGGTCCATCGAAAAAACAGCAGATTACGGCATCTCGCCGCGTGAGATCACCATCTCGACCACGGTGCTATCGGACCCGTTAATATCGAAATTCCCGTTTCCGATCGCGATGGAAAGTGTATCACCGGCCTTCAGATCGACGGGTTCCTGCCAGTCGTAATCGGGTAGTGAATTTTCCAATGGTTCCGTAAAATAAACGTGATCATTGGCCGGCGTAACCCCACTCAAAAAATTCTTTACGGCAGAGACCAACACCCCATCACCGCCCCCTGTGTAAGTGGCACGGAACTCGACCAAATACTTGCCCTCTGTCGGGGCAGTAAAGGTGAGGAGCGCTTGCTCGCTCGGGCCATCCAATCCCGGATGCATCATGAGTTTGCCAGGCTCAACCCCATGCTGGATCTCGGTCGATTCATTTCTGCAAATGGACGGAGCTTGCACCATGCTCCATCCATGAAATTCGTTTCCAAAGTAGGTCTTCGACGTGACGTTCAACAAGCCTTTTGCCTTATTGTCGGTATCCACATAGCCGTAGCTCCAGACTCCGTTGACTCCGCTATTGCTCGTTAAACTGAAATCGCTGGTTGCATCCCAGGACGCTTGCTGAGCATGAGAAGCGTTTACAAATCCAGCGGCTGCGATTGCGAAAACGAACAAGTATTTATAAAAACGAAAAAATTGTGTCATGATTTAAAATCCCAGAAGGAGGACAAGGGGCGAGGAAAGGTAACTCACAATGGCGTCCAGATACTCGGCTGCGGGCTGCCCATCCAGAACGCGATGATCGGCGGATAGCGTGAGTTTCACCGTGGGTCGCGCTTCGATGCGGCCATCGACATCCCAAGCACGATTTTTGGTGTTTCCCACGGCGAGAATACTGCTTTGGCCGAGCGGAATGACGGCGGAAAATTCATCGATCGCACCGCGTCCGAGATTGCTCAGACTGGTGGCGCAGGTCATTTGCGGGTTGAGACATCTGCCGGCCCGCGCTTCTTCCGCAGCCCCGAAACGTGTCTTGCCGAGGTTAGCCAGAGAAATGCTTCCGGCATTGGAAATCACAGGAATGAGCAGACCGCCTGGAATGCTAACGACCAAGCCGACGTTGGTTTCTGAAAGGCTGACGACATTCCCTTCCTGCCAGATCGCGTTCGCCGTCGGACAACGGTGCAGAGCCATCGCTTGAGCGCGAATCAGGAGATCAGTCAGGCTCAACCGCACTCCGGCCATTTGCTCGAACTCTGGACCGAGTTCGTTCTTGAGCTGAATCAAGGCGCTCACCTCGACCTCTGCCTTGAGGTAAAAATGGGGAATCGTCGCAAAGCTTTCTGCGGTTTTGCGCGCAATGGCCGCCCGCATCCCAGAAGCGGGAAGATGCACGGGCGGCGGTTCCGGTAGGTTTGGTTTCTCAATGGAGAAAAGCAGGACATCGCTTTCGACTATTCGCCCGGCGGGCCCTGTGCCAGAGATCGAGTGGGAATCGATTCCAAGTCGGTTCATTGCTGCACGAGCGCGAGGCGACGAGATCCTGCGGCGAGAGTCGCGTTTATTTATGGTGAACATTCGAATGTTTTAATGCCAAAAAGAAAAAGGAGGTCTCCCCTTCTGGAGAGGCCTCCTGATTCCACCTCAAATTAAGCGCGAACGGTTGAGCGATTGCGGCGGAGTAGCGCGAACGCTCCTGCACTCAGACCCAGCAAAACAGCGGTGCCTGGCTCGGGGATGGTTTGCACATTGATCATTTGAGCGTCCGTTAGGACGGTTCCATTAAAATAGGCTAACTCATCGAGACCACCGGCAAAACGTTGAATGCCCCCTACGAATTCAGCGCCCATTACTGCAAACTCGTTTCCAAATGCAGCAATCGACCCGCTGACGTAAGTTGTGTCCAAAGCACCATTAAGATAGAGCTTGATAGTATTGGAGCCGTTATAGGTAATGCCAACTGAATTCCACTGACCAGCGGTCATGCTGCCAACAGATGAAAACAGATCCCCTCCGTAGCGTCCGAAGGTCACCTGCCCAGTTCCGCCAACTCCGTCTTCGGTCAGAATCATACTATTGCCAGTAGCAAGGCCGTTTCCATAGTGAAACATTGTTCCGAAGTCATTTACAGCGAACGAGGTTGGCTTTGCGAAAAGATTAAAGCTGAACGGCGTAAATCCGGAGGCAAGCGTCGAGTCTGGGATGCGCACAACCCATCCATCGGTCGTGACACCCGCATTTCCGGGAATCGCTCCCCCCGTTGGACCTGTGGTGACAAAAGTGCTGCCTGCTATCGACTGGTAAGAAGCTGCTGCGCCTGAGCCTAGATTAGCAGCCGATTGAGCATCGTTCGGTGGGGTCTCACTAAGGCGCAGAAAATACTGCGGATTTAAACCGGTAACGTAATCGGAATAGGCATCTGCGTGCAGTTGGGACGCTGGAGCCGCTGCGAGGAGTAGAGTGACCACGGCGAGACGTGGACTCTGGAGCATGGATTGGAGACTGAGGAGGGTTTTCATATGTTTTGAGTTTTTGTTGAGTGTTTTTTCTGAAACTACGGAAATATATCCGAAGTTGAATAAGGTCATATATCATACAATCCAAGAGTCAACAAAAAAATTGGGTTCCCAGCAATTATTTTTTCCAGCTCTCCCCAATTTCCTCGAGTGACCGTCCCCGCGTCTCCGGGAGCAGGGTTTTTCCGAAGAGCAGCGAGAGCAACGAGATGCCGCTAAAGAGCCAGAACGCTCCAGCTTCACTGCCGAGGAGGTTGCGTGAAGCCGTCATCAGCGGAGGAAAAATGCTCGATGCAAAGAAAATCGTCAGCCAGAGAAAGGTAACAATCCCAGCCATGGCTTTAGCACGGATCCTCGTCGGGTAGATCTCCGAGATCATCAGCCACGGCAGACCGCCGAGAGCGAGCGCATGAGGCACCGCGCACAGCATGAGAACCAGCAACACGAGGGTGCCCTTGATCTGAAAATGGAAGACGAGACCGGCCAAAAACATCGCAATGCACATTGCGATGGAACTCAGGTTCCAAAGAGGTCTCCGCCCCCAGCGATCCACCAGGAACATGGATCCAATAGTGACAGCCCCGAGGAAAGAATACGTAATCACGAACTGAAAAATCGCATCGGAAGTTTCGGGAAATCCACCAATCTTGAAGAGTGTCGGCAGATACATGGCGATGCCGCTCCAGCCGGTGAAATTATTGAAGAAGGCGAGCAACAGCCCCACCAGCAAAGCTCGTCGCATTCCGGGAGCCCAGATCTCCGCCCAGCCGCCGCTCTCGTGCTGGAGGGCTTCTTCGATTTGCACGATGTCGGTTCGGGCAAACTCCGCGCCACCGATGCGAGCGAGAATCTTTTCCGCTTCCTCATTTCGGCCTTTCTCGGCAAGCCAGCGCGGGCTTTCCGGCATCGGAATCATGAAGGCCATGAAAGCAACGATGGCAACCATCTCGGAGAAGAACATCCACCGCCAACTGATCGCGTCCGGCAGCAGTCTCGCGAGAAAAAAGCAGGCGATTCCAGCAGAGAGAGCGCCGATCACGATCGCCACCTGATACATCAGCCCCATGGCTCCTCGCGATTTTGGCGGCGAGACTTCTGCAATGTAGAGGGGAGAGGCAACCGAACAGATCCCGCAGCCCACCCCGCCGATGATGCGAAAAATATTGAAGATTCCAATGGTTGGCGCCATTGCGGTGACGATGGCACTGATGGCAAGGAGGAATCCGGCAATGACCAAGCTTTTTTTACGTCCGAAATAGTCGCACATCCAGCTACCAAGGAAGGGGCCAGCCACGCAGCCCAACACCCCGCTGGAGGTGGCGAAACCGAAGGCGGCTTCCGAGAGCTGAAACTGCTCCCGAAGGAAGTTGTTCGCACCGGCAATAAGCGCGAGGTCGTATCCAAAGATGAACGCGCCGAGAGCGCCGATCATCGAAACAAAGAAGGCGTAAGATCGATTGTGAGCTGGCTTCATAAGAGGGAAATCAGAGCCCCGGCACGTAGTCTTTGCCGAACCGGCCGGAGAGGGGTTTGCTCCATTGGTCGCCAAACGGCATCCAGGCGGTGGTGCCACCGTCAACCACCAGCGTCTGGCCAAGGATGTAGCGGGCGTCTTCGGTCGCCAGGAAGGTGGCGATCTTCGCGATATCGGGAGGCAAGCCGACAAAGCCGCAGGGGATGTTTCCGCCATGTTCTTCCGGCTTCATTTCGCCAAGGGCCTTGGTTGTATTTTCCACCCAGATGCCGCCCGGGGCGATTCCGAGGACACGGATGCCGCGCGTCGCTAATTCGACAGCGAGGGTTCGCGTGTAGGAGACGATGGCGCCTTTGGTTCCTGCGTAAACGGAGTGCTCACGCATTCCCTCGAAAGCGTGAATGGAGGTGAGGTTGATCACCACGCCACGGGAAGATTCCAAGACCCCAACGAGACGTTGCGTGAGAAAAAACTGCGCTCGCACATTGACCCCATAAAGCGTGTCGAACTGTTCGGGAGTCACTTCCTCGAACGGCAAATTCATAGTGATGCCCGCGTTGTTAACCAGAATATCGATCCCACCCAAAAACGAAAGTGCCTCGTCGGCAAGACGCCGAACCTCTTCGACGTGGTTGAAGTCAGCTCGGCCGATGCCAGCCCTCACGCCAAGGGCCAACGCTTCCTTGCAGCCCGCTTCCGCGCCTCCCGAACTGTGTGAATAGTGAAAAAAAACATCGGCACCCTGACGGGCATACTCCAACGCGATTTCCCGGCCAATCCCCGTGCCAGATCCGGAGATCAAAGCTTTTTTTCCCAGCAAGCGCCTTTCTGACTTCATAGCTGATCCTTTTATGCAGAAAGTCGTGAAAAACTACCAATCAAAGAAAATTCGGAAAAAAGCATTGCGCAAAGCCTCGTTAAATCACACATTAGGTGCTTGTTTACGATGTCATACATAGTACGTAAAGCTATTTCGGCAGAACCCTGTCATGCTTAAACCTGCCTCTCTCGGATCCGGTGCCGCCGGGCTTTTTTCGCTGCGTGGCAAGGTTGTTCTGCTCACGGGCGCGAGCGGCGGTTTCGGGACGGCTCTCGCTGAAGGCTTTGTTGGCAGCGGCGCGGCGCTGGCGCTTGTGGATCGTAACGAGGAAGGGTTAAACAATCTGGCCGACTCGTTGCGCGGGCAATTCCCAGAGGCGAGCTGTTTTTGCCGGGTTCTTGATGTTTCCGAGGAGTCTCAGGTGATTGAAGCGGTGAGCGAGGTTGATCGCCACTTTGGATGCATTGACGTGCTAGTACATGTCGCGGGTGCGGCCCGACTGGCACCTTTGGCCGAAATGAGCACCGCTGATTTCGACTTTACCCTTGGCTCGCATTTGCGTGGGACTTTTCTCGTAACACGTGAGGCCGGACGGCTCATGCGGCGGCAGAAAAAAGGAAGCATCGTTCTCATGAGCAGCATTGCCAGCCAATGCGCTCTTGGCCGCGGCACCGGGGCTTACGCTGCGGCCAAGGCGGGCGTCAATGCGCTCGTTCGCGAGCTCGCGGTCGAATGGGCGCCGGCCGGCATTCGCGTCAATGCGGTCGCGCCTTGCCAGTTCCGGACACCAGGACTAGCCAGCATCTTGTCAGATCAAAAAACCAATCCCACCGGCGATCTTGAGGCGCGCATGACGGCTGCGATCCCCGCGGGACGTCTTGGTGAACCCTCTGAAATTGTCGGCCCGTGTATGTTTCTGGCATCAGATGCCGCTAGTATGGTCACTGGCCACGTGCTTTATGCAGACGGTGGTTACACTTGCCGATAACATTCTAACTTCTATGAAAATTCAATCACTCTCAAGACGTGGCTCTCTCGTGGATCTCGTTGTTCAGCAACTGCGCGAAAACATCGAGTCACAGTCAATTAAACCAGGCGTACGGTTACCCACAGAGGCTCAGCTCTGCGAGAAATTTGGCGTCAGTCGCACCGTTATCCGGGAAGCAGCCCGGCACCTCCAGTCACTGGGTCTGATTGAAATGCGCCGCGGCTGTGGTTTATTTAGCGGGACCTCCGACAGCGTCCGCGACAGTGTTCGGCTTGTTCGTAGCGCCTTGGCGGTTTCATTGACCGATCTGGAGGATTTCACCGATTTCCGATCCGCTATCGAGACGCATGCGGCCCGTCATGCGGCGATCAGATCAACTGGATTGGATGTGGAGCGGTTGCAAGGGCTTTGCGACAAGCTCGTCGAAGCCGTGGAAGAACGGTTGCCTTTTGAGGAAGTGCAGGCGCTCGACGTGGCGTTTCACCTCGAAATCGCTGCCGTTGCCGGCAACGAGCTCATTCGGCAGATTCTCGAGCTGGTTCGCGAAATGATGATGCACTCGATGAAGCAGACCACACAGAACTTGCTCCTTGACTCTCCAGGAACCCGGAAACGCCACCAGGCGATCGTCGATGGCATTCGTTCCCGTGATCCCGAAGCGGCCGAAAAAGCCATGCACGAACACATGAACGAGATCTTCGAACGGCTCACGATTAATACGAAGAGTGAGAAAGTCGCTGATGCGCAATCCCTATGAAATTGATTCGCTTTAGAACAGACGGTACGAGTGAGCATTTCGGCGCGTTGGAAGAAAACGGCACTGTTTCCCGACTCCGTGGAGATCTGGAAAGCGGATTCACACCAACGGGTGAGACCGTCTCAAACTTTAAGGCTCTACCTTTAAGTGATCCTCCCGCCATTTATTGCGTGGGAGCCAACTACCGATTTCACATTGAGGAATGCGGCGGCAGCAAGGTGCCTGAAGTTCCGGTTATCTTTATGAAAGGCCCGAACACGATTCAGGTGAACGGCGGACCAATTGTCTTGCCGAAAATCTGTTCTTCGACCGAGGTGGATTACGAAGGCGAGCTGGCCGTCGTCATTGGCCGCACCTGCCGGGATGTCTCCCGTGAGGAAGCCCTGTCCCACGTGGCCGGCTATGCTTGCGCCAACGACGTCAGTGCTCGCGACTGGCAATTAAAGCTGGGCGGCACCCAATGGTGCCGCGGGAAGGGCTTCGATACCTTTCTCCCGCTCGGGCCTTATTTGGTCACGCCCGACGAGATTTCCAATCCGAACGAACTGCAATTACGCACCTGGCTGAATGGCGATCTCGTTCAAGATTGGAACACCAACGACATGGTTTTTGATGTTCCTGCAATCATCGAATTTCTCAGCCAAGATACGACTCTTCTTCCGGGAACGGTGATTCTCACCGGTACTCCCCACGGCGTTGGCATGGCACAAAATCCGCCGCGCTGGCTGCGACATGGCGATACGATGACCGTGGAAATTGCCGGACTCGGACGCCTCACGAACCCCGTGCAAGACACTTACTAATTTCCATTTGCAATGAAATCCATCACCTTGGCTCCACCGAAAAAAACCGAAGACTTCGCCGGTCTTTCCAAAGATCAACTCTTGGATCTCTATCGGCAAATGTCGCTGTTGCGGACCTTCGAGATTGAGGCACAGAAGGCCTACAAGCGGGGCGAAATGCCGGGCTTCATTCATCTTTATGTCGGCCAGGAGGCAACCGGCGTCGGCATTTGCTCACAATTGCGGCGCGAAGATTGGATCACCAGCACCCACCGAGGTCACGGCCACGCTGTGGCGAAAGGCGTGCCCGCGCGGGAAGTGATGGCGGAGCTTTATGGGCGTGCCGATGGCTGCTGCGGCGGTCGCGGCGGCACCATGCATCTTTACCAGCCGAAGGTTGGACTGTTTGGCACGAACGGCTTTGTCGGTGGCGGTATTCCCTCTGCGGTTGGAGTTGGGATGAGTGCGAAAATACGCGGCACCGATCAGATCTCGGTCGCGTTTTTCGGCGATGGAGGGGTTCAGCATGGGACTTTTCACGAGTCGATCAACTTGGCGGCCATCCAGAAGACACCCGTGGTGTTTGTCTGCGAAAACAACCTTTACGCAACCGCCACGCCGTTAACCATGGCGACTGCGAACATCGACATCGCGAGCAAGGCCGCTGCTTACGGACTGCCCGGCTTTGCGGTGGATGGGAATGATATCATCGCCGTTTACAAAACGATGCGCGACGCCATCAAGAGAATCCGCGCCGGACAAGGTCCGACCTTGATCGAGTGCCGGACTTATCGCGTGGTTGGCCATCATGAAGGCGATCCGCTCACTGGCACTTATCGCGATCAAGAAGAACTCGATAAGTGGCTCGCGCTTTGCCCGCTGAAGCGCTTCCGCGAGCGCCTGCTAGAAGCGGAAATAGCGGAGCCTGATGATTTCACTGAAATTGACGCAGAGATCGATGAAGAGATTGCGGAGGCCATTGAGTTTTCCCGCAAATCCCCGACCGCCGATCCGGCGACGGCGCTGATGCATAGCTGGGCCGACCCGCTGAATCCTCCCATTCCAGAAGCGTTGGCGAAGACTGCTAACGATGGCTGGTTAAATGCCGTGCGCGACGGCATTGCCGAGGAAATGCGACGTGATCCGCACATCGTTTACCTTGGCGAAGGGACGGCGCAGCGCGGTGGAACGTTCGGCCATACGAAGAATCTTTTCGAGGAATTCGGTCCGGAGCGGATGCTGGATATGCCGATTTCGGAACTCGGCTACACGGGTGCATCCATCGGCCTCTCGGTCACAGGCTCTCGCGCCATCTGCGATTTGATGATGGGCGATTTCCTCTTCGAGGCAGGCAGCCAGATTGTTCATCAAGCCGCGAAACTGCGCTACATGAGCAATGGCCAGATTAGCGTGCCGATGGTGATCCGCGCGATGCATGGGGTGATGAAAAACACGGGGCCGCACCACAGTGGAAATTATCACACGGTCTGGGGTCATTGCCCAGGGCTGATCGTTGTCGTTCCATCCAATCCAGGGGACGCAAAGGGTCTTTTCAAAACTGCCCTGCGCAGTAGCGATCCGGTCATTTTCCTAGAGCACAAGATGTTACTTTCGTCTAAGGGACCTGTGCCAGAAGGGGAATATCTCATCCCATTTGGCGAGGCGCGGATCGCTCGCGAAGGTGATGCGATCACCGTTGTCTCAGCCGGACAGACACTCATTTATTGTCTGCAGGCTGCGGAGGAACTGGCGAAGAAAGGAATCTCCTGCGAGGTCGTGGATCTTCGGACGATTGTTCCGCTCGACATTGAAACGATCATCACCAGCGTCACGAAAACAGGGCGCTTGTTTATTGCGGATGAAGGTTTTTCGATGTTTGGGCTGGGCGCAGAGATCGCCCAGCAAGTCGTCGAATCCGCCTTCGATCAGCTCGATGCCCCGATTGGCCGATTCCACAGCGAACCAGTCGCGACGCCATTCAGCCCGACGCTGGAGCTAGCTGTCCTCCCGAACGCGGGGAAAATTGCCGAGGCCATCGAAGCGACCTTTTCTGGTCGTCCACAGATTCCAACCAGACTCGCATTCGATCTGGCCAGGAAAACGCGATCCACCCCTACAGCGCTGCCTTCCACTTCCGCGGCCCCATCTCCTGCGCCGCACACGAACGGCCAAAAGCCAGCCGCAGCCGCTGCTGTAGGGGAATCGATCCAAGGGGGAATTCCAGTAACGATTCCCAACATGGATCTCACGGTGACCGAGGCGAAGATCATGGTGTGGCTCAAAAAACTAGGCGACGCCGTGACCGAAGGAGAACCTTTGCTCCAAGTGGAGACCGACAAGGCACTGGTGGATATCGAATCGCCTGCGACCGGAATACTCGCCCGCATTCTCATGGAGGAAGGCAGCGTGGCTAAACTAACGGAAACGGTCGCTCTCATCCAACCTGCATGAGTCTTGCCTCCGACATTCGCGAGGCACATGTTCCTTCCGGTTCGGTCAGGCTCTGGTGGCTGGGGCAGGCGGGATTTCTGCTGAAGTCAGCTGGCGGAAAGGTCCTCGCGATTGATCCCTATCTCACCGACACGTGCAGCGCGATCGGTAAGAAAATCGGCGTTCGTATGGACCGGCTCGTTCCTCCACCCCTTCTCCCGGCGGAGCTGGAATGTGATTGTCTGGCATTGACCCATTCCCATCCGGATCATCTTGACCCGGAGACGTTCAAAGGCATTCAGGAAACGGGCCGCGCGATCTCAATCATTGCCCCGCCAGAAACCATAGCTGCACTCCAAAAGCTGGGTGCGACGGATGATCAGATGGAAATGACCTGGCCAAACAAGGTTCATCGTCTCGGAGATTTGGAGATTCGCACGACTCTCGGAATTCCCATGTGTGAGGACGATCTAACTCACGTGGGATTCATTGTTAAAGCTGACGGTGGCCCGACGATTTATTTCACCGGCGATACCTCGTATCACGAGATTCTAGCCATCCAGGCAAAGCCATCCCGGCCGGATATTCTCGTGACCGTTATCAATGGCACCTTTCGCAATCTCGGACCTGGAGAAGCGGCGCGTCTCGCGCACGAACTCAATGTGCAAACCGTCATCCCCTGCCATTACGGAATGTTCGCAGACAACACGCTCCCTCCGGATTTGCTCCGCACCAATCTCCTGATGTTCGGCATGATGGACCGATACCTCGAACTCCAATGCGGCGAAAGTGTAACCCTCAGCGTTTCTAATATTTCCCAAACCTAATCCACTATGAAAATTGCCCTTTGCGATGCTGGCCTTAAGGACTACGCCATCGAAGAAGAAATCTACCGCGACCTTGGCTTCGACTTCGAAGTGCGTGTCTGCAAAACCGCTGAGGACGTCATTGCCTTTGGTCGCGATGCCGATGCACTCTGCATCTGTCAGCACCCGGCTGATGCGCAAGTCATTGGGGAACTGCAGAATTGCAAAATCATCGCTCGTTACGGCGCGGGTCTCGATACCGTCGATATTCCCGCCGCCACCCGTGCAGGAATCGTGGTGACCAATGTTCCGCAAGCCTCAGCCCATGAAGTCGCGGAACACGCCATCTCGCTCCTTTTTGCCTGCGCCAGAAAAGTGGTGGACCACGACCGACGCGTGCGCGGTGGCGAATGGGCCATTTACGAAAAGGATCCGGTTTTTCGCATGCACGGCCGGACGCTGGGAGTAGTCGGATTAGGCGTAATCGCCCAGAAATTGGTGAACAAACTTCTCGGTTTCGAGCTAAGGGTTTTGGCCTTTGATCCCTTCGCCAAAGCCGAGACGGCGGCTTCTCTCGGAGTGGAACTTGTATCGCTCGAACAACTTCTGGCGGAGTCCGATTACGTGACTTTGCACGCTCCGTTGACGGAGAAGACTCACCATATGATCGACAGTCGCGCTCTCAACTTGATGAAGGCACAAGCGATCCTAATCAACTGCTCCCGAGGCGCACTGGTGGATATCCCCGCGCTCTGCGATGCATTGCAAAATCGCCGTATTGCCGCTGCTGGGATCGATGTCCACGAAGTAGAGCCACCACCGCCAGGCTACCCTCTCTACGAACTCAACAACGTCGTCGTCTCCGATCATGCGGCGTGGTATTCCGAGGACTCTGTCGCGCAGATCCAGACGGAAGCCGCGCATTCGGTGGTCGCAGTGCTCCAAGGACAGCGACCAACGAACTTGGTCAACCCCGAAGTTTATCAATCACCCACATTGAGAGCGTAAAAAACTTAGCTTCTGAACGCCCATGCCCCACTCAGCATTCGATATAATTGGCCCCGCGATGATTGGCCCGTCCAGCAGCCACACGGCAGGCGCGGCGCGGATCGGTCTCGTGGCAAGAGCGCTGCTGAACTCGCCGCCGCAGGATGCGGCCATTGAGCTGCATGGCTCCTTCGCAGCCACCGGGAAGGGACACGCCACCGACCGTGCCTTGGTTGCGGGGTTGCTCGGGTTCGCTCCCGATGATGAGCGTCTCAAAGACAGCCTGGGTCTAGCGGAAGGGGAGGGGATTACCGTGCATTTCTCCACAGTGGATCTCGGCGAGGAGGCCCACCCGAACACCGCAAGGATCCGTCTGACCGGACGTGACGGCGACTCCCTCTCGCTCACTGCGGCCTCCATCGGCGGCGGCAGTATCGACGTCCAGGCGGTTGATCATTTCCAAACCTCCTTCGGCGGCCAGTTGGAAACCCTGATCCTTTGGCATTTGGACAAACCCGGGTTTCTGGCGAAAGTCACCGCTTTGCTTGCGTGTGTCGAAGCCAATATCGCCTCTATTCGCACAAGTCGCCAGACACGTGGTCATGAGGCGCTCACGATCCTGGAGGTGGACGCTCCGCTGCCGGACGACTGCCTGAGCCTGCTCACTCGCATCTCCTCGGTACACCGCGTCTGCCACCTCCTCCGCCTGCCATGAATCACGACTACGCTTCATCTATCGAACTGCTTGCCCTGTGCGGGGATCAAGGCATCTCCATCGCAGACGCCGCCCTACGCCGTGAGAGCGCCGAACAAGGCGTGCCTGAAGCCGATTTGCTGATGCGCATGCACGACTACCATGTCAAAATGCGGGACAGCGTGCGCCGGGGTCTCGAAATCACCGGGACCTCGCCGAGCGGACTCTCCGGCGGCGATGCCAAAAAACTTCTGGCTTACTCGCGCACTGAATCGCCGCTGTTTGGGGCACGATTGGCCCGGACGATGGCTTACGGTTTTGCCGTGCTTGAGTGCAATGCCCAGTTTGGGCGCATCATCGCGACTCCCACAGCCGGCTCGGCAGGCATCGTGCCCGCGTGTTTGTTGAGCCTGGAGGAAGAAGACGGGATCACTGACGCGCAGGCCGCGCGTGCCCTTTTCACCGCAGCGGGCATTGGAGTAATCATCAGCAAAAATGCCTGCTTTTCCGGAGCGCGCGGAGGCTGCCAGGCCGAGGTCGGGAGTGCGTCCTGCATGGCCGCTGCCGCCATCGTCGAAGCCATGGGGGGCACACCCGTCCAGGCTTGCGATGCGGCGGCCTTCGCCCTCATGAACACGCTGGGCCTGGTCTGCGATCCGGTGGGCGGCTATGTCGAGGTGCCCTGCGTGAGCCGCAACGGGATGTTTGCCATGCATTCCTTTCTCGCCGCGACCATGGCTCTGGCCGGTGCGCGCTGCGTGATCCCGCTTGATGATGTGGTCATCGCCATGCGCGACATCGGACGCCGCATGCCCCGCGCCCTCAAGGAGACCTCCGAGGCGGGGCTCGCCACGACTCCCAGCGGCCTGCGCTTCAAACCAGCCAGTTCCGGGACATGAAGCAGACCCCCTGACACCCCGACAAGGGCGAACTCCTCAGGTATCAGGTGCGAGAACGAGTTCGCCCGGGCCCTGCTGATCCTGCCCCCAGTTGGAGCCGAGCGGAGGCGAGAAAATGTAGCTGTCGGTCCCGCGTTCGCGCTGGAGGTTCAAGGAAATCTTGGGTGCTGTGGCGGCGTCGGTTTCCGGCGAAAGACCCATGTCGGTCCAGCGGGCATAGAGGAGCGCGCTCCACCCGCTCTCGCCAAGGGAGAGCTCCTGGAGCCCGGCGGACGTTGCCTCCGGATGGATGGGGATTTCAAACGGCTTACCGTTGAGCGTGAGCACGAGAGACTCCCCGGCGATGGGAGCACCCTCGGCCTGAACGAGGAAGGTGACGCCATCCGGATCGCAGACGGCATGGACACGGGTGGAGATGTCCGCCGGAAATCCGAGATTGTGGAATGGCAGAGTGTCGTGTTTGGACATGTAATCCCAGCGTCCGATCTGGTCGGGTGGCGTGGAGCGTCCACGGACCAGCTCTACCGCTTGCGTCGTTTTCCAGACAGGATCTTGCAATCCCGAGGGTGCGGCTTCGGCGTTGACGGCGCGGAGTTCAGGGACCTTTCCGAGGTGCTGATGCGCGATGTGGGCCTCAACAAAAAATCCCGTCAGGAATAGTCCGCCATTGTATTTGGAAACTGGTTGGAAAACCATATAGGGCTCACGCAGCCAGAGGAGCCGCTGTGCAAAGATGTCCGGTGGATGCGTGGCAGCGGCGGGCTCTCTGCCATAGTTCAAGGTGAGCTTGCACCAGACGTCCCGGTTGTCCTGCCAAAAATGAAACACCTTCCCCCGGTCTGGCTCCAAGGCGGCGGGTTGGCCGGTCACCTCGACCTTCACATCCAGCGCCTCCCCGGTTTTGGCATTGGTGATGCGTGCGGATCCCGCAGAGGAAACGGTCAGGCGTTCGTCGGCGGTGAGCAGGCCCCGATAGGACACCCGTCCGTCGTCCTAGGCGACCACTGGATTCAGAACCCCCGGTGCCTTTCCGCCGGTGAGCGTGATTTCCACGGGGACAGGTTCGGTCTCGGCGTTGAAAAGATGAATGGTGGTGCCGTGCCGGGCACCGGTGGAAATTTCGGGCGGGAGGCCCGCCTCGCGGCAGGCTTTTTCCATCAGAGCGGCGAGTCGGCGGATTTCCTCCGGCGGGTAGCTCTGCCCGTAATACAAATCCGGCGTAGCGTAAAACTGGTTGTATTGCAGGCGCGGGTTTTCCCACTTCATCTCGTAGCGGGCGATGAGCTTCCGGTAGAACTCGTCCATCGTCTCTCCGGCTGGACCGTAAAATTTTCCGCAGACGTCTTTGATTTCGGCGTCGACATCGAGCTGTGGATTCCAGAGCAGCCGCGTCCACAGGCGGAAGAGCCGGTATCCTGCTGCGCACGAAGATTTGTGATTTTCCTAGCATGAATGCAATTCGTCCCAACGGGACGGATCATCATAGCCCAGGATGAAATCCTGGGTGGATACCCAGCTCCAGATCCGTCCTGAAAGGACGCCTCATGCACTCAAAAACATCTCATGGAGCACCACCGCGTGAGGGGATTTCAGGATGAGTATCGTTCGTTTCTTGCGAAATATGCAGTGGAGTATGACGAGCGGTCTGTGTGGGAGTGATTCGCCCTGCATGAGCCGTCCTTTCAGGACGCGTGGAATCTGGGTGCCGTGACCCGGCACGTGGTGCCGGGCTTTCATGATCCGTCCCGTCGGGACGAAATGCGTCCGAATCAGTGACTCGCAAATTTTAATGCGCGGCAGGATAGTCGCTGGTTGAAATATCTCGGCGGGTTCCGTCGAGGAAAACTCCGCTGGCCAAGGGTTCGACGGTCTGCGATGACGGTGCCGAGATCGAAGCGCGCGGGGTTCGTCCGGCTGGAGAAAAGGAAACGATAGCCGAGCACGCGCTCGGCAAAAATTTCGACGGCAAACATCGTTCCGCGATCCACGGCAAACGGCAGGTTGTTGGTGCCCGCCGGGGCAATCTCGCCAATGAGATAGAGATCTCCGCCCAGCGCGCCCGATCTTGACGGCTTCCGGCTTCGAGGGAGGGCTCACCCGCCCCTCCAGGTGGGGACCGAAGCCGACGAAGAGTTTTTGGCTCCGGGGATTGGTCTCACCCGCCTTCACGATCCGGATGTCCCTGCCCGTCGCCCGCCGCAGCAGCATTTGCAGGACTTTGGCTGCATCCTCCTGGGTTTCGACGGGCTCGCTCTGGTGGTTCAGTGCTTTCGCCGGGCTGGCCGGGATCACGATTTCCATCTCCCCGGCATTTTGAAAATCCCAGGTGGTGTTCGGCTGATCAGCCTTCGCGCATGCGGCCATAAGAAGCAGAGTCAGGAGCACGGCAAGCCGAAACCATCCCGCGCCGCTGACATCGGGAAAGCCCAACGACGGGACTTCTCCCGCTGCGCGATTTTTCAGATGGAAGTTCACGAGAGCAGATCAAGGTAACTACCGCGATGGCGAAGGGATCAAGGGTTTGTTTATTGTTTTTTAGAATCTTCGTGATTCCAGTTGCACCCTTTACTCCGCTCCGTAAAGCCGCAATGGATAATTCACTTTTATTGTAACGCCAATGCAACATCCGCCTTAAGATTCTACACCTTCGTTGCGGTTTTGGCGTGGCGACACTATCGCTTCTGACCGCAAGTCCGTGTGCGAGTTGCTTGCCGGACCCTTTTCCGGATGCGGCCCTGCTGGTCGTAGAGAACGATATTAGGAACGAAGATTCCTGAGAGGTTGCTTTATGATTTCAATCGGCTGACGAGAGTTTCCATCATTTCATAGACAACGGCCACCCCAATGAACTCACAACGAACCATCCGTGCGCGGTCTTGAAACAGAGAACGAAAAATGATCCGAAACGGTCCAACCCGCAGGCGATGGTATCCGGAAAGTCGTCCTTCAAGCGCCTTGATGTCGCCCCGCTCCGCCTGAAGCGCGCGTAAGGCGCGGCGCAATTTCTTTCTCGCATCGGGAGCCTGAGACATCACAAAGGAAAAGACCTGCTCGGATACTTCAACCTTTATCGGC
>Ga0105048_10008289_pt1 | contig 16644 bp, 14 predicted proteins | sample MAT05_FD_78382 | JGI IMG/M metagenome (GOLD analysis project Ga0105048, IMG submission 78382) | Freshwater microbial communities from Lake Fryxell liftoff mats and glacier meltwater in Antarctica - MAT-05 | ecosystem: Environmental > Aquatic > Freshwater > Ice > Liftoff microbial mat | place...
CGCGATGGGGTGGAGGCGGCCTCGATCACCGGGTATCTGGCCGGGCTTGGCACCTCGCATGATCCGCATCCCGGCACCCCGCAGGAATTGCTGGCGGGGTTCGACCTGATGAGTGTCTCGCACTCCTCGCCGCGTTTTGACCCTCGGCAGATGCTGGCGCTGAATCGCAAGCTGCTGCACGGCATGAGTTATGAGGCGGCCAAGCCACGCCTGCCTGAAGGCGCGGATGCGGTGTTCTGGGAAGCGGTGCGCGACAACCTCGATCTCATGCCCGAGGTGAAGCATTGGTGGGACGTGGTGCAGGGCCACATCGCGCCAGTCGAGCAGCCGGCGGAGGCGGAGTTCCTGGCCACCGCCCTCACCCTGCTGCCGCAAGAGCCCTTCGATACCACAACCTGGCCCGTCTGGATGGAGGCCGTGAAGGCCGCAACCAGCCGCAAGGGTAAGGCGCTGTTCATGCCGCTGCGACTCGCGCTGACGGGTGAGGATCACGGGCCGGACCTCAAGGCGTTGCTGCCGCTGATGGGCCGCAACCGGACGGTGGACCGCCTCAAGGCTTGAATCCGACGGCCAGCGGGGTGTATCAGAGCCAGATGGTCACGGTCCTTCCCTGTCGCGCCTGTTGAACCGCCTTCAACCGCGCATCCTTTCCTCTTGGCCAGATGGACCGGCCCCACATGACCCAGCTCAGATTCCACAACAGCCTGACGCGCCGCGAAGAGCCCTTCACGCCGCTCGATGCCGAGCACGTGCGGCTCTATGTCTGCGGCCCCACGGTCTATGACCTGGCGCATCTGGGCAATGCGCGGCCTGTGGTCGTGTTTGACGTGCTGACGCGGCTGCTGCGGCGGATTTATCCGCGCGTCACCTATGCGCGCAACATCACCGACGTGGATGACAAGATCAACGCGCGCGCCCGGGAATCGAACGAGCCGATCTCTGCCATTACCGCCCGTACCACCAGCGATTTCCACCACGACATGACGGCGCTGGGCAACCTGCCCCCCGATGTGGAACCCACCGCGACGGGCCATATCGCCGAGATGATCGCGATGACGGAGAAGCTGATCGCGCGCGGCCACGCCTATGCAGCGGAAGGGCATGTGCTGTTCAGCGTGGGCAGTTTTGCCGATTACGGGAAGCTCTCCGGCCGCAATCAGGATGAGCTTCTGGCCGGTGCACGCGTTGATGTGGCCCCCTACAAGCGCGACCCGGGCGATTTCGTGCTGTGGAAGCCAAGCGACGACGCGACGCCGGGCTGGGATTCCCCCTGGGGCCGCGGGCGTCCGGGTTGGCATATCGAGTGCTCGGCCATGTCGTGGCGGCATCTGGGCGAGACCTTCGACATTCACGGCGGCGGGCATGATTTGCTGTTCCCGCATCACGAGAACGAGGTGGCACAAAGTCGCGCCGCCTTCGGCACGCCCTTCATGGCCCACACCTGGCTGCATAACGGCATGCTGCTGGTGGATGGGGAGAAGATGTCCAAGAGCCTGGGCAATTTCCTGACGGTACAGGACATTCTGGCCAAGGGGGCCTGGGCGGGCGAGGCCTTCCGCACGCTGCTGCTGCGCACGCATTACCGCAGCGAACTCGACTACAACGAGGCTGGGCTGCTGGAAGCCAAGGCCGAGTTGGACGATCATTACGCCATGCTCAGCCGCGCGCCCGAGGCGACGGAAACGCCGCTCATCGCCGAGATGGCGGAGTGGGCGCTGGAACCACTGGCCGATGACCTGAACACGCCGCTGGCCCTTGGGCGTTTGCGCGACCTGCGGACGCTGGAAAATGCCGCGACGGTGGGCGGTTCGGCCGCTTCCGTTTTGGGCCGCATCGGTAAGGTCTGGGCGCCCATGCCCGGTCAGGCCGCCGCCGCCTTCCGCGAGGCGGCTGGCGCGCTGGGCCTCGGGCAGGCCGATCCGCGTGACTGGCTGCAAGGCGGCGATGATGCGGGCTCAATCGAAGCCGCCATCGCCGCGCGTCTGGCCGCGCGGGGGGAAAAAAACTGGGCCGAGGCGGATCGGATTCGTGGCGACTTGGCCGCGCAAGGCGTCGTGCTGGAGGACAGCGCGGCAGGCACGACGTGGAAACGCGCTTGACCTTGCCGTGCGGCAAGGAAGCAGGATGCGCTTCTCACACAGGAGAATGCCGATGAACCGCCGTCTCGCCCTGATCGCCGCCGCTTTGGCCCCCGCAACCGCCGTGGCGCAACATGCCGGCCACGGCGCACCCGCACGCGGTGAGCCCGCGAGCACACGCGAATTCCGCGCGGCCAATGCCGCCATGCACCAGGGGATGGATATTCGTTATTCCGGCAATGCAGACCGCGATTTCGTGGCCGGGATGATCCCGCATCATGAGGGCGCGATAGAGATGGCGCGCATCGTGCTGCGCCACGGCACGGATCCCGAGGTGAAGCGCCTGGCCGAAGGCATCATCGCCGCTCAGGAAGCCGAGATCGCGCAGATGCGCGCGATGCTGGCGAGCCTTCCTGCCAGGTGAGGGAAGAGGGGGCCGCACCGCTTGTCGCACCGATGGGTGAGACGCCCATCGTGGTCCTCGTTCGTCCGCAGCTGGCGGAGAATATCGGCACCACCGCGCGCGCCATGGCCAATGGCGGGCTGTTCCACCTGCGCATCGTGGCCCCGCGCGACCGTTGGCCGCATGAGCGGGCGTGGGCGGCCGCTTCGGGCGCGGATCGTATCCTTGATGCGGCCGCGGTCTTCGATACGGTGGATGCTGCCTTGGCGGATTGCCATCGCGTGCTGGCCACCTGTCCCCGCCCGCGCCATGTGGTGATACCCGTGATGACGGCGCGCGCTGCGGCGACGGAACTGCGCGCCATCAATGCGCGTGAAATGCGGGTGGCTGTCCTGTTTGGCCCCGAGCGTGCCGGGCTGGAGGCAGAGGATCTGGCGCGTGCGGATACTTTGGTTCGCTATCCGCTCAACCCGGAATTCAGTTCACTGAACCTGGCGCAGGCGGTGATGGTGCTGGCCTATGAATGGTGGGTGGCGGAGGATGCGACGCCGCTGCGGCTGTTGCAGACACACAAGACCGAGGTGGCGACCAAGGGCAGTCTCGATAATTTCATGGGGCATTTGATTGATGAGCTGGATGCGTGCGGCTTCCTGCGCAATGCGCCCAAGCGCCCCGGCATGGTGCGCAATCTGCGCCATTGGTTCGAGCGCGGCGAGATCACCGAGCAGGAGGTGAGAACCCTGCACGGCGTAGTGTCAGAATTGTCCCTGGGCAGAATGCGAAGAGGCCGCCCAGAAAAGTAAAGGGTTCCGAGGGGCCAGCCCCTCGGCCGCCGGGGGTACTTTCGCTCAAATCAGCTCCAACTGCCTCGCATCGGCCCTGTGGTTGAATTGAGCCGTATCAAGCGCGCTCACCTCCCGCCGATCCAGACCCGTTTTGCGCAGCGCGAGTGCAAAGCGCTGCGCCAGGATGTCGGCATAAGCCCCTTCGCCGGTGTGGCGCGTTCCAAATCGAGGGTCATAGAGCTTGCCACCCCGCGTTTGGCGCACCAGGGCCAGCACACGTCGGGCGCGGTCCGGGTAGTGTTGATGCAGCCATTCCTCGAAGATTTGGCGCAGTTCCAGAGGCAGGCGCAGCAGCACATAGCCTGCGCAAGAAGCGCCAGCGGCAGCAGAAGCTTCAAGAATGCGCTCCAGCTCCGCATCATTGAGTCCTGGGATCATGGGTGCGGCCAGGACCGTGACTGGGATGCCCTGGGCTGAAAGCGTGCGCACCGCCTCAAGCCGGCGGAGGGGGCTGGCGGCGCGGGGCTCCATCACCCGGGCCAGCTTGGCGTCGAGCGTGGTGATGGAGATGCAAACCCGCACAAGGTTCCGCCTTGCCATGCGCGAGAGGATATCGCCATCTCGCACCACACCCGCGCCCTTGGTCACGATGTTCACCGGATGGCCGAAGCGCTCCAGTACTTCCAGCACGCTCCGTGTCAGGCCCTGAGTGCGCTCGACGGGTTGATAGGGATCGGTGTTGGCGCCAAGCGTTACGGTCTTGGGCGTATATCCCGGGCGCGAGAGTTCGCGGGCCAGAAGCTCGGGCATGTCCGGCTTGAAAAGGAGCCGTGTTTCGAAATCCAGCCCCGGCGAGAGGCCCAGATAGGCGTGGCTGGGCCGGGCAAAGCAATAGACGCAGCCATGCTCGCAGCCGCGATAGGGGTTGAGCGAACGGTCAAAGCCCAGATCAGGGCTGTCATTGTAGGTGAGCGCGGATTTCGCCGCTTCGCGTGTCAGCGTCGTGCGAAGGCTGGGCATATCCTCGATGAGGCTGCCCCAGCCATCATCGAAGGCCTCGACCACGGCGCTTTCGAAGCGCGGGGTGTGGTTGGAAACCGCACCCCTGCCTTTCGGAGAATGGGCTTTCTGGACCTGGGAAAAACCACCACCATCGGGCATGGCCAAGTTCTCTTAATGTTCTATTCGGAAGATGCGAAGATGGAGCCCTCCTGTCAAGAACAAAAAGAGAAACTTTTACGCGTCTCGGCCGTGATCCCCACGTTGGATGCGGGGCATCTTCTGCCGCTACTGGTTGGCCAATTGGCCGGCTTGGGCGAAGTCATCCTCGCCGATGGTGGCAGCGCTGAGACACCCCAGGGCGGGCGGGTCATCGCGGCCCCGCGCGGGCGCGGCGAGCAAATGATTGCCGGCGCGGCCGCGGCGCAGGGCGATTGGCTGCTGTTTCTGCACGCCGATACGCGGCTGGATTCGGGCTGGGAGGCTGTGGTCTGCACCGCCATGCAAGCGCCCGGTCACGCCGCCTATTTCCGATTTGCGCTGGATGATGCCTCGTCCGAGGCGCGCAGGCTGGAGGCCATGGTGACCTGGCGCTGCCAATGGTTGGCGCTACCCTACGGGGATCAGGGGTTGCTGATCTCGCGCGCGCTTTACGAGGCCGTCGGTGGCTTTCAGCCCATACCGCTGATGGAGGATGTGGATCTGGTCCGCCGGCTGGGCCGCTCAAGGCTCGCTGCCCTTCCGGTCCGCGCCATCACCTCGGCTGAGCGATGGCGGCGGCAAGGGTGGTGGGTGCGATCCGCCCGCAATCTCTGTATTTTGACGCTGTGGTTCCTCGGTGTGTCGCCGGCGCGGCTGGTGCGGCTTTACGGGAAATGAGGTTCAAGCCCGCCCGGCCTGACCTGCCAGCAGCAGGGGATCCACCTTGAGCTTGGCGAGCGCGCGGCGCCAGCGGGTGGCATCCTCACCGCCAAAGATCAGATCTTCATCGGGGGCCACATGGAGCCAGTCGTTGCGGGCAATCTCGCGGTCCAGCTGTCCGGCGCCCCAGCCGGCATAGCCCAGCGCCAGCAGGCCCTGGCGCGGGCCGCCGCCCTCGGCGATGGCCTTGAGGATGTCCAGGCTTGCGGTCAGGGCGAACTCGCTTGCCACGCTGAGCGAGCCCTGGGCCGTCCATTCCGCGCTGTGCAGCACGAAGCCGCGGCCTTCTTCGACCGGGCCGCCATTGACCAGGCGGATGCTGCGCGCAGGCGGCAGTGGCGCGACGCCGATCTGCGAGAGCAAAGCTTCGAAGGTGAGCTTCGGGATGGGTTGGTTGAGAATCAGCCCCATCGCGCCGTCAGCCGAATGGGCGCAAAGGCAGATCAGGCTGCGCGCGAAATTCGGATCCTGCATATGCGGCATGGCAATCAGGAGCTGGCCCGCCAAAGGGCTGGCCGGCGATGGCCCACGATTGGCCCTGTTGGGTTTGTGCTGCACACGAGACATCGGATGAATGTGGCGCGCGACCGTCAAGCCCGCAAGCGTGACAGCCATGCCCGAAGCCCTTAAAACCTTGCTCTCCCTCTCCCCCCAAAGGAAACTCCGCAATGACGATCAAGGTCGGCGACAAGATACCCTCGGCGAAGCTGATGCAGGCCACGGCCGATGGTCCGCAGGAGGTCTCCACGGATGAGCTCTTCAGCGGCAAGACCGTCGTTCTCTTTGGTGTACCCGGCGCCTTCACCCCCACTTGCTCGGCCAAGCACCTGCCCGGCTTCTTGAGCCACGCCGCCGAGTTCAAGGCGAAGGGTGTGGACGTGGTCGCTTGCATGGCGGTGAATGACGTGTTCGTGATGGGTGCCTGGGGCAAGGAACAGGGCGTTGACGGCAAGGTCACCATGCTGGCCGACGGCAGCGCTTCCTTCACCCAAGCGATGGACCTGGCACTCGACCTGACCGCCCGCGGCCTGGGTATGCGCTGCCAGCGCTTCGTACTCGTCGCCAAAGACGGTGTTGTCACGCATGTCGCGGTGGAAGAAGGCGGTGCGTTCGAAGTCAGCAAGGCCGAGACGGTTCTCGCGGCACTCTGAATTTCTGCACGAGGCGTATCCTCTCGGCCACACCGAGAGGATAACGCGCGTGCCCCAGCTTCTAATCACCGACGACGAGGCAAAACACTTCTTGCGCTGCGCGCCGAGCGGCCTGCCCGCAACGTGGACAGGGTGCCGGCGCCGGCCGGACAACGCAGTTCCGATTGGGTGGCGAGGACAGTCGGTTCCTGGCGATTCATCCTGATCCAATCCACCCTGTTGATCCAACAGCGCAGACTTGTCGCAAATCCACTTCTAAAGAATGCCAAAGCGCCTCCAGACGGGCAGGCGGTTTTCGAGGATCGTTGCAATCTCGCCAGCGGTTCGGTGCAACGCGTCGGGCGCCGCCGCCAGCCGCAATTGCCTGGCCATTCCCATTGGATCATCCGCATCCGCGCCTTCCAGCAGGGCGCTGACGAGGGCGAGATCGAGCGCGCTGGCGGCAAGGCCCCCCGCCGCCACCGGCGAAGCCAGCGCGAAATGCCCCTGCCCCTGGCCACCGGCGGCGTGGTTTTGGGCGGCGACGCGGTTGAAACGGGAAGCGGCCGCAGCTGTCCCCGGCCCCCGATACACCGGCAGCGCAAATTCGGTGCCCAGCAGCAGGGCCAGCAATTCTTTCGGGTGCGGCGCCCCCGGCCCCAGTGCCGCCCGCAACGCTCCAACAGGCAGCGGCCCCCCCGCCAGCGCCGCGACGAGGGCCTCCCAGACGGGCTGCGCCAGTGAAACATGCGCGCGGCCCATTCCCAGAGATGGGCTTTCCTCCGGCAAGCACCGGGCGGCACCCAGAATCACGGAATCCATCGCGGCCATTGCGTCCTGCTGGCGTGCGCCCCGGACAAACACATCGGCGCGGAAGCTTCGGGGCAAGCAGAGGTCCTTGAGGAATTCCCGTGACGTTCCGGCGGGCTGGGCTTCCAGGATGGCCAGTTCAGGGCCTTGGCAATAGAGGGCTGGCATGGCCTCAAACAGATTGGTGCTGCCAACGAACTCAAGCTTCGCGGGCCGCAGCGCAACGCAAAGATCTTCGTGGAAGACGGGACGCCAATGCTCCGTCAGGAATTCATGTGCGACGAAGGCTGGCTCCAGGCCAGGCGGTTCCGCCAGAAGGCGGGCCAGCATCCGCGAGGGGGCCAGCTTCAGGGCCGGCGCCATGGCGCGCAGCTGCTCGACGGCCAGGGTGGCGGCGGCGGCGCTGCCGGCCCCGTCTGCGATTGGGCCGGCCAGATGTCGCAGCAACCGCTGCAGGGCGAGGTCCACCCCCGCCCCGGGGAGGGCGTTGTAGCCGATATAGAGCAGGCCACCCGGCTTCAATCGCCGCGCGAGAAGGCGAACAACCCCGTCGCGCACAGCATCCGAGACCCAACTCCAGACCCCATGCAGCATCACCACATCGAGGGGGGGGATCAGATCCAGCTCGGGCTCGCTCATCAGAGCGAGATCGGCCTCCTGAAAGAGCGCATTGCCCAGCCCGGCTCGCGCGGCGGTCTGCATCCCTTCGGCCACATTCACCGGGTTGTGATCCAGACCCAGCACCGTCCAATCCGGATTGGCGGCCGCCAGGAGATTGGCCGCAAATCCCCTGCCGCAGCCCAGATCGGCGATGTGCATCCGCTCCCGCGGCTGCCACGCCACTCCTGCCATGGCACAAACCACGGCCATGTGGGAGGGCGTCTGCGCCGCCTGGAAGGCGATGCTGTAGGTGCTGTCGGCCACATAGCCGCCGGCCCATGCGGGTCCATGTCCCTTCGGCATCGGTCAGATGATCCCGAAGCGTCGCCAAATTGCGGGCCGCTCGTGCAGCAGCGCCTCGATCATGCTGACGGCATTGGCCATCTGCTCCGCCTCCAGATCGGGCAGCAGGCGTTGAGCGATGATTTCGGCCGTAGGGGGGGTGGGGCTGGCCAAATCGGGCTGCATGGCCACGGCGAGTTCCAGCCAAACGCAAGGCAACCCGCTGGCCAACACCGGCGACGCCATGGCAAATTGGCCGCCGGCCCGGCCTTCGGTGGCGTAGGTCTCGGCGATCAGGCGGTTGAAGCGCTGGGTTTCAGGTGTAAGGCCCTGATCGCGCAGGGCAGGCAGCACCAGGCCGGTGCCCGACAGCACCGTGACCAACTCAGCCGGGTTGGGAGAGCGGCCGACCGGGAGCATCCGCAACTGACCCAGGCTTTTCGGGCCTTCATTGAGCGCATGGCGGATCGGCTCCCAGAGATCCGGCCCGATCTCGGCCATTCCCACGGGCACACCCAGCTTCGGTGTGTCTTCGCGCAGCGGACGGATCGCGGCGAGAACGATGCGGTCCAGGGCGGCCACGGAGTCGGTCCGCCGCAGGCCACGGACAAAGACGTCGCGGCGAAAGATCCGGCCGATGCAGAGATCCTTCATGAACTCGCGCGCGGGGACGTTCGGCATGTTGTCGTAGATCGCGCGCTGCTCGGGTGAGAAAAGCAGGTCGGGCACATTCTCGTGCAGGCTCGCGCTGCCCACGTAGTCGAGTTTGGCGGGTGCGAGATCCTGGCAGAGATCCTCGAAGAAGGCCGGACGCCAATGGGCCGTCAGGAATTCATGCGCGAGATAGGCGGGGTCGAGCGGCGTGTCGTCCTCGGCGATACGCTTGAGCATTGGCGTCGCGGGCAGATTTGCCGGGCGGGCCGCATGCAAAGCCTTGACGGTCTCAATCGCCGCCTGGGCGCGATGCGGGGAGGAGCCGCTGCGCTCCTGAGCGGCGAGGTGGCGAAAAAGCCGTTGCAGCGCCATGTCCGCGCCAAAGCCCGGCATTGCATTGTAGCCCAAGTAGCAAAGCCCGCCCGGCTTCAGCCGGCGCGCCAGCAACCTCACAATTCCCGCCCGCACCGGGTCCGCCACCCAGGTCCAGACGCCATGCAGCGTGACCACATCCATCTCTGGCAGGCGGTCCATCTCGGCATCGGTCATCGCTGCCAGGTCGGCCTCGATGAAGGTGGCGTTTTGCAGATCGGCCTGCTCAGCGATAGCGGCGGCTTCGGCGATATGTGCGGGGTTGTAGTCGAGGCCGAGCACGGTCCAGCCGGGATTGGCGGCCGCCATCGTGTTGACCGTATAGCCGCGCCCACAGCCAATATCGGCCACGACCATGCGCGCCCGCGGCTCCCAGGCGACGCCCATCATGGCGCAGATCAGAGCCAGGTTTCCAGGCGACTGCGCTGCCTGGTACGCGAACGTGTAGGGGCTGTCCGCGACATAGCCGTGGTTCCAGTTGGCAGTGCTCATCTCGTTGTCCTCAGAGGCCGGATTTCACGGCGCGCAAATCACGGGGGAGGGGGCCGCAGAAAGGCATCGCTCGCCGGTTTGCGGCGCGGCTGCGGCTGCGCCATCCAGGAGGTCAGCCCCAGCCTTCCGCCGCTTGCGCCCAGCTTGGTTGCCGGCACTGCATGGGCCGCAAGGATTGGATTGAGAACGAAATCCTGCTCCGGGCCGACAAAGAGGCGCGTCAATCCGCAAAGCCGTTCAAACAGCGGCCGACCAGGGAGCAATTCCGCGAAGCGGCCCGCGTCGAGCGGGCCCAGCCGAATGATGAACCGCGCCTGCGGGTCCCAGACCTGCGCGCCGATTGCCGCATCCACGCCGAGTCTGCCGTGTGCGAGCCCCATGCGCGACTGCTCACTGGGTGGGAGCCGCAGCCAACCGCCGGCGAATTCGATGATTTCCACGGCGCTGCCCGTCTCCTCCGCCAGCAGGGCGCGCAACCGTTCGGCACTGCGGGTGCGCGCGGCGAGGTGGCCGGCATGGAAGCGCAGGCTGGGCGGTGGCACCGCAATGCGGCCGGCGAGGCTGGGCGTGCCCATGCCGATCAGCGCGTCCAGCGCGGTCTCAGTGGGTTTGGGGTCGCGGGTTGGGCGGTATTTGGCGCCGGCACGAATCCACATGCCGGTAAAGCGCCGCGCCAGCATGTCCAGGAAGGCCTGGAGGGCGCGGCTGCGGCGGCGAACCTCGCCGCCCGTGGTGGCCGTGAAATGCCTGGGCAGCGTGCCGCCTGGGCCGACCAGCCCGAAAAGTGGGGAGGTGATCTGGCCGGTTGAGGGATCAGCCGCGGTGACCTCGGCGAGCGGCAAACCGAGCCTCGGCACGCTGGCGTAGGGAAGCTCCACGGGATCGCGGCCACGCGCGATGACAAAGACAGCCTGGTCCATGTCGAAGCGCTCTGGATGGGCGGATAGCGTGGCCATGGGGCTGGGCGCGCGCTTCGCGCTGGGCGGTGATGCTGGAGGCCGCATCACCATCGTCGCCTCGGGGTCGTCGCGCTCATCGGCAGGGGGGGTCACAAAAGCACCCGTGTACCGCTGCGCGGGGCCCAGCTTGCCACCGGTGCGCTGCGTCCACGCAGCAGGGCGCGAGTGCGGACGAAGCCATTCACAGAGACCTGGAGGGCGAGAAAGCGCTCCAGCACGGCACCCAGCAGGTACAGCCCGCCGCCGCTCCAGGCCTGGGGCTCGAAGGTCAGCGTCACGTCCAGCCCGCGCACGAAGACACCGGGGCGCTGGCCGGGAATGCGTGCGATGCCAGGCCCCGAATTCACCGCGACCAGCCCTGCGATGGCCGCACGGCTTTCGGGCGTGTCGCGCAAATCATGCAGGCGCAGCATTTCGCGCAGCGCCACGGCGGCACTCTCGCCGCCCATCACGCCCAGATGATTGAGCGCCAGATGCGACACCAGCCGCCAGGCGCCGCGCTCGCCCAGACGCGGGCGCAGGGTCGTGGTGGGGGCGGAGAGGCATTCTGCGTTGGCCGCGGGAGAGGCGGGGTCTGCGATGCGCATGCGTGGCTGGCCACCGCCGAAGGGCAATTGCTCGGGCAGGTCCCGATTGAGGCAGATGGCGTTGATGGTGAGCACGCCATCGGCCGGCGCGTCGGGGTCGAAATTCTCGTCGCGCAGCATCAGCCGCGTCTCCGTGCCGCTGAGCGGCGAGGTGGCCGGGCGGCGCAGCGCCAGCCATTGCATGGGCGCGGCATCTTCCTCCGGGCCGCCCTCACGCGCGAGGCGCTGAAAGGCGAGCACCGCGCGCCGTGCGCCATCGGGGCGGCTTTCCCGCACGGATTCGACGCTGTGGATTTCCAAAGCAGAAGGCCGCCGCGCATCGGGGATCACCAGCCAATCCGATTGCGTGCCGTCCAACGTGATGGGCTCGCAGCGCTGCGGGAACAGGTTGACGGCCGGGGTGCAATGCAGCGCCAACGTATCTGCGGCCACGTTGCGCTCCAATTCGGGAGCGGCCCGTGAGAGGTAGATGAAGACCTCAAGCTTGTCGCTGCGTTGCAGCAGCGAGCGCGCTTCCAGGCCGCTGATTTCCAAATATAGAAATTTCTCGGGATGCGCGAAATACTCGGTCAGCAACCGGTGCCCGTCGAAGGCGCGCTGCGGCCAGGGGAGCGCCGCTTCCTCGCGCTCGAAACCGACGGGGCGGATGCGTTCGGGGCCGATCAGCGTGGGCGAGGGGTCGCCCGGTCCATCCGCCAGCGCGATGCCTACGCAGGAAGTGGCGAGCAGCTCATGCAGCCCCGCCGAGACCTGCGGGCTGCCGCGCAGATGCAGGCGCAGCGTGTCGAGCCCGGTTTCCGCGATGGTCAAATCGGGCGCGAGAGTACGCAGCGTGATGCGCAGACAGGCCGCGGCACCTGGCGCGCGCGGATTGGCGGGGGCGGCAAGCGGCAGGCCCATCAGCCGCACCGCCTCGATGGCGATGGGCCAGAGTTTCACCGCGTGGCAGGTGACGTAGCGTAGCGCCTCCCCCCGAACGGGTTCGGTTTCCAGCGGAGTGCCGCGCGGGGCAATGGCGGGGCCGCGCGCCTCGGGCTTGGGGCTGAGGCGCAGCGTGGTCATGCTCGGCACGGGTGCCAGAAGATGCGGCGAGAGAAGTTCGAGCAGCGCATCCGTGATTTCGGGCAACTCGTCTTCCAGCCGCTGCTGCACGCGCCCGCCGAGAAACGCCACGCCCTCCAGCAGGCGGTCCACCTGCGGGTCATCCACCACGCCATCGGCGGTGATGCGCAGACGGCCGGCGACCTTGGGATAGGCCTCGGCGAATTCGCCTGCGAGGCGCCGCAGCGCGGCCAGTTCGCGGTTGTAGAAGGGGAGGAGGGATTCGCTCACGCCGTCCTGCCCCCAAGTGCAGTGAAGGGACCAGCAGGCGGGCGCATATCCGGCAAGAGGGCGCGAGGCTGCATCATCCCCGCTCCGTCACGCGGACTTCGTGACTGACCGCCTCGATGACCGTCTCGAAGCTGATGGGCTCGGGGATGGGATCGGTGCGGAGCACTGCGTCAATCTTGAGGCGCAGTGTGCGGTCCAACTGATTGGGGCTTTCGCGCAGGGTGACGCGCACGGAGAGGAGGCGGGGTTCGAAGCGGCGTATGATGCGCTCCACCTCCTGCGCCAGCTCTTCGCGGCGTTCGGGCATCGCGTAAGTGCCGGAGGTCGCATCGGGGATACCGTAGCCCAACGGCGATGTTGTCAGCTCCGGGCCGGTGGCCGGCAGCGGCCAGCGGCGCCGTCTGGCGTTGAGCAAGGCCTCGAGATCACGCCGTACCGCCGCGTGCAGCGTCTCCAGCGCCATGGCTGGCGAGACGGGGGCATCGCGCGGGGATCCAGGGTCGGAATCCATCAGCCGGTCGAGCAGCGGCAAGCGAACGCGCTGGCTGGCCCGTGGCGCGGCGCGCTCATTCATTTCAGGTGAAGCGGATCGAGACGAGATCGGCGAGGGCCACCGCCTCCTCCCCAATCAGAAACATGCGCTGGCCATGGCCACGCACGGGGCCGGCCCCCTCGCTCCATTCGGTGACGCGGCCGAGGGCCACGGGGTCCGACTGGCCGGGGGCGGCGGCGTAGATGGTTGGCATGTAGACCACGCCCTCCGTGCCATCCTGCAACTCGATGGTGGTGCGGCGCCAGGCGAGGTCGCGCGGGCGGCGGGGCGTGTCGAATTGCAAGGCGACAATGCGCTCGACAGGCACCAGGATATGGTCGCCATTTGTGGTGAGTACCTCGACCATGGGGGCCATCAGATCATCGGCGTCGCGGAAATCATCGAAGGCGATGGTGGTGCCGTCGGCCAGTTCGGCCTCGCCCGCGCGCTTGGGGCGGGCTTCCTCGGAGGCGAGCGCCTCGGCCAAGGCATCTTCGGCGGAGCCGGCGCGGGCAAGGACGGCGGCGCGGATCACGGCGGATTGCGCAGGTGTGGCTTCATCGCCGGAAAACTTCGGTGCGCGCCCCGCGTTCCAGACCTGCTGGCGGATCACCTCCGCGCGCAGCAGCTTGCGAAACTCCAGAACGGCGGGCGAGGGCTCATCGAGCACGGCGGCGTCCAGCATGCGATCCGCGCGCTCGGCATCGCCGGTGAAAACCATGAGTTCCGCCAGCAGCCAGCGTGCACCGGAATCGCGCGGCGCGGACTTGACGGCCGTCTGCGCGGCAGTGATGGCCGCCGTCAGATCGCCGGATTTGAAGGCTTCGCCCGCACTGCTCATGATCATATCCCCTTTGCGTTAAGCTGCGGCGCGCGCGGCGGTCAGGTCGGTGACGAGGCGGAAGGCAGCGCCCACCTCGTCCAATTGGTAATGCGGTTGCAGCATGATGGTGCAGCCGTAAATCCCGGGCCTTCCAGGTCGGTCGCGCACTTCCACGCGCGCATCGCGGAGGGGATACCGCGCCGAGGCATCGCCACTGCCGGCCAGGCCGGTGACATGCTTGTTCAGCCATTGCTGCAGGCGCAGTTCCACATCCTCGGCGGAGAGAAAACTGCCCACCATGTCGCGCCCCATCAGCTTCACGATATGCGCGAATCGGCTGACGCAAAGCACGCTGTTCAACTGGGCTGACATTCGCTGATTGGCATTGGCGATCTCGGTCGTCATGCGCGCTGGCTTGTGGAGGCTGGGCAGCGCGCCGAAGCTGCCTTCGGGCAGGGATTCCAGGCCACAAAACGCGACGAGCCCGCTATCCGCCGCCTCGCGCTCCTGTTCGTCCGTCAGCGAAAGCTCCAGCGGTGGGCGGGGCGGGGGCCCCGGCGGATCGGCGCGGAAGCGCTCATGTGGCAAGTTTTCCACAACGCCGCCCGTTGCTTCCCACCCCGGATCGGCACCCCGGATTTCGGCGGGCCAGCGGTAGCGGGCAAAGGCGCGGGCGGCCACCGAAGCGAGCGCATAGACGGGCGTGGTCCAGACGCGCTGATCGGCGCTGCCGCTGGCTTCGCGGTAACGGAAGCGATCGGCGCGGCTGCCATCATCGCGCCAGGGCGCACGGCCCAGGGTGCGCGGGACAACAAGGGCAAGGAAACGCGTGTCCTCCCGACCGGCCAGGCTGCGCCAACGCGCGCGTTCGGGTGCGCGAAGGGCCTCGGTGAGGGAAAGCGTGGTGCCCGCCTCGTGCCAGGTATCGAGCCCAACCAGCGCGGGCGAGGCGGGGAGCACGATGGGGCAAAACGCCGCTGCCCCAACCGCGGCAAGCTGGTTGAGCACCGCCACATCATCCACCGGATGTCCTGGCGCGGGGCCGGGGCGGATTTCGTAATCGGCGGCCAGCATGCCAAAGGGTTCGCCCCCTGGTGTGCCGAATTCCTCCTCATAGACGAGCTTGAACATGGCCGATTGATCGAATTCGGCCGCGCGCTCAAGATCACGGGCAAGCTCCGCCCAGCGGAGGACCAGCAGACGCACCTTCACGAGGCGATCCTGCACGAACCCATCAACCAGCCAATGCAGGCCGCGCCAGGAGCCTTCCAGCCGCGCGAGGCGGCGGTCATGAAGGATGGCGTCCAACTGGCGCGTGATCAGTGCATCAAGTGCGGCGATGTCGCGGTCCAGAGCTTCTTCGAGAATGGCGCGGCGGTCGCGTTGCTGCCCGACCGAACGCAGGCGATCCACGCCCATCCACTCACGGAGGATCAACGCCGGATCGCGTTCCACCAGGAATTCGGCCATTCGGGATGCCGGCGAGCCAGCTGAGAAAAATTTGCCGGCGAGAACCAACTCACGCAGGCCGGGCATGGCGACATGGTCCGCCATGCCCGTTTCCGTCAGGACTTCTGCGGAATGCGCGCGACCATGCGCATTGAGGTGGTGAGCTCCTCCATCTGCAACCAGGGGCGCAGATAGGCCACTGCGTTGTAGGAGCCGGGCTTGCCCGGAATTTCCTTCACCTCGACCTTGGCCTCGCGCAGTGGATATTTCGCGCGGCTTTCCTGGCCCGCCCCCTCAATCGGGTTCACGTAATTCTGGATCCAGCGGTTCAGCCACTGCTCGCAATCGGACGCCTCCATGAAGGAGCCGATCTTGTCGCGCGCCATCACCTTGAGGAAATGAGCGAAGCGGCTGGTCGCCATGATGTAGGGCAGGCGGGCGGAAATCGCGGCATTGGCCGTGGCTTCCGGGCGGTCATACTTCTTGGGCTTCTGCGTGGTCTGCGCTCCGAAAAACACCGAGTAGTCGGTGTTCTTGTAGTGACACAGCGGCAGGAAGCCGTTGTTGGACAGCTCTGCCTCGCGCCGGTCGGTGATGCCGATTTCGGTGGGGCATTTGGTGTCGAGATCGCCGTCATCGGAGGTGAAGACATGCGCCGGAAGGTTCGTGACCTTGCCGCCGCCCTCTGCACCACGGATGGCGGTGCACCAGCCGTATTGGGCGAAAGCGTCGGTGAGGCGCGCGGCATGGACGTAGGCCGCGTTCATCCAGCAATAATCATTGTGTTCCATGGCTTTCGCCGTGCCGTCCGCGTTGAACGGCGCCTCCTCATAGGCGAATTCGTCAATCGGCTTGGTCTTTTCGCCATAGGGCAGACGGGCGATGACGCGCGGCAAAACCAGCGTGACAAAGCGGCTGTCATCGCTGTCGCGGAAGCTGCGCCACTTCGCGTATTCGGCCGTCTCGAAAATCTTGGTGAGATCGCGCGGCTTGGAGAGTTCGCGGTAATCGTCGAACCCGAACATGCCGGGGCCCGCGGCCGAGACGAAGGGCGCAAAGCCCGCCGCCGCGACATTCGACATCAGGCGCAAAGTCTCGATGTCGTCGGGATGGTTGTTCCATTCGTAATCGCCGATCAGCGCGCCATAGGGCTCGCCGCCGGGGGTGCCGAACTCGTTCTCGTAAATCTTTTTGAACAGGCCGGACTGGTCGAACTCGACGGCGCGCGTCAGGTCACGGTTGAGCTCGCGCTTGGAAGCCTGGAGCAGGCGAATCTTGAGGCTCGTTCCCGTCTCGCTGTTCATGACGAGGTGGTTCAGCCCACGCCAGGAGCCTTCGAGCTTCAGGAACTTCTCGTTATGGATAATCGCGTTCAA
>Ga0105048_10008291_pt1 | contig 16642 bp, 16 predicted proteins | sample MAT05_FD_78382 | JGI IMG/M metagenome (GOLD analysis project Ga0105048, IMG submission 78382) | Freshwater microbial communities from Lake Fryxell liftoff mats and glacier meltwater in Antarctica - MAT-05 | ecosystem: Environmental > Aquatic > Freshwater > Ice > Liftoff microbial mat | place...
CGGCAGTTCAGGTTGGCGGCGTAGGTTTCGAGCGTCGCCCGGTACTCGGGGTGGACGCTCGCGGCGACCAGCACGTCGCCGGTCCGGCCGGTGACGCCGAGGGCCATCAGCACCGCCTCGGCGACGGCCGACCCGCCCTCGTAGAGGGAGGCGTTGGCCACGGCCAGCCCGGTGAGCTGGCACATCAGCGTCTGGTACTCGAAGACGGCCTGCAGGGTGCCCTGGCTGGCCTCGGCCTGGTACGGGGTGTACGCGGTGTAGAACTCGCTCCGCCCGGCGACGGCGTCCACCACGGACGGGATGAAGTGGTCGTAGGCCCCGCCGCCGAGGAAGCAGACGGCGTCGCCGGCCGGCCGGTTCTTGGCCGCGAGCGTCTGCATGTGGCGGGTGAGTTCCTGTTCGGCCATTGCCGGCGGGATGGCGAGCGGGCGGGTGAGGCGCACGCCGGCCGGGACCGGGGCGAACAGCTCCTCGACCGACGCGGCCCCGATCGCGGCGAGCATCGCGGCCCGGTCGTCCGGGGTGTTGAGCAGGTAGGGCACGGGAACCGTCCTGGTTCGGGGTTCAAGTCGTGGGGGTCGCCGGGAGCGAGCGGACCCAGGCGCGGAACTGGCGGTCGATGGCGGCGAAGCTGACTTCGACCGATTCGGCCAGAGTCAGGAACCGGGGGGCGTCGGCGAACGGAAAGTTCGGGATGGCCCGGCTCGCCGCGGCCGATTGGTACGTCCCGTCCGGACCCAGCAGCAGTACGGTGACCCGCTCCCCGTCGTACCGCCAAACTTCGGGAATCCTGAACGCGGCGAAGACCGGGAGCCGACTATCGACCGGCCGGGTAACCTCGGCCTCGACCGTCAGGTCCGGGGGCGGGTCGGTGGTGAAATCGAGTTCCCGTAAGCCCGCGACCTTCCGCCAATTCTGGACGTAATAACACTCGTCCGGCTCGAACCCGCGCTGGAGGTCTTTCCGGCGGATCGTCAGCCCGCCGCTCGGTAAGTAATCCGCGCCGGTTTCGGCCAGCCACGCCTCGATGAGCAGGGCGAGAATCTTCTTGAGCCGCTCGTGCAGATTGGTCGTCGGCATGAGTTCCAGGCTCCCGCGGTCGTAAGTGAGCCGGACGCCCCGCCGCCCGCTCTCGTCGCGGACGGCGAGCAGGTACTCGTAGGCGTCCCAGTCCATCGGTGCGACGGTCACCCGGCGGCCCGGTTGGAGGTTCACCAGCAGGTCGGCGAGGGCGGCGACATCGGGTGCCGTTTCCCGGCCCGGCTGGAGCGTTTCGGCGGTCGCGGTCGTCATGGGGTGCCTCCGGGCGGTCAGTGGCCGTCGGCCGCGAGTTGGGCGGCGTACTGCTCGGCCGTCAGCAGGTGGGCGAGCGTCGCCCCGGGGGCGAGGCGGACCTTGACCAGCCACCCGGCCCCGAACGGGTCGTCGTTGATCGGGCCGAGATTCGCCTTGCGCCCGGCCGCCGCGTTGTCGAGCAGCACGTCGTTCCGCGCGACGACCACGCCCGTCACCGGGGCGTTCACGTCGGACGTGGACTTGACCGACTCGATCACCCCGAACGGCGTCCCGGCCGTCACGCCCGCCCCGACCGCGGGGAGTTCGAGGAACGTCGGCTCGGTCAGCTGCTCGACCGCGAAGGCGGTGATGCCGACGGTCACGGCGTCGCCGTCGGGCATCGCCCACTCGTGGGTCGGCGTGTACCGGCGGTCGGGCGGGGTCATGGCGTGCCTCCGAAAGGGTCAACGGTTCGTCGCCCGGGGGCGGGTTCCCCCTGGGACCGCGGCCGTCCCGGCCGCTCTTCGTGGGTGGGCGAAGATGCGGCCGGGACGGCCGCGGTCCCAAGGGGGGGAAACCGGCCGTCACTTCTTCCGCTTGTAGAACGGCAGCGGCACGACGCGGGCGGCGAGCGTCCCGCCTCGCACGTCGGCCAGCAGCGGGCTGCCGGGGGCGGCGTGGGCGGGGGCGACGTACCCCATCGCCACCGACTTCTCCAGCCACGGGGCGAAGCTCCCGCTCGTCACCGTTCCGACCGGGGTGCCGTCGGCGGCGAGCAGCGGGCACCCCTCGCGGGCCGCCCGCTTCCCCTCGATTTCCAGCCCGACGCGGACGGGGCGGGTGCGGTCGGCGGCCGCGGCCCGGAGCGCGTCGCGGCCGACGAACGGCCCCTTGTCGGGCTTGACCGCCCACCCCAGCCCGGCCCGGATCGGGTCGATGGCCTCGGTCAGTTCGTGGCCGTACAGCGGCATCCCGGCTTCGAGTCGCAGCGTGTCCCGCGCCCCCAGTCCGCACGGCACCACCCCGCGGGCGAGCAGATCGTCGCACAGGGGAACCGCGAGCGCGTTCGGCAGGACGATCTCGAACCCGTCTTCGCCGGTGTACCCGGTGCGGCCGACGACGCACGCCACGCCCCGGTAGCGATTGGGCATCGCGTGGTAGTACTGGAGCGACGCCGGGTCGGCCTCGAACAGCCCGGCGCACGCCTCCACCGCGTGCGGCCCCTGTACCGCGAGCATCGCCGAGTCGTCGGTGCCGTCCCGGACTTCGACCGCGCGGCCGGCGGCGTGGCGGCCGAGCCAGGCGACGATCTTGTCGCGGTTCGAGGCGTTCACCACGACGGCGAAGCCGTGCGGCCACCGGGTGACGAGTACGTCGTCGAGCACCCCGCCGTCGGCGGCGCAGATCAACCCGTAGCGCACCTGCCCGTCCGCCATGTTGGCGACGGCGTTGGTGAAGACGGTTTCGAGGAGGGCGAGGGCGTCGGCCCCGGTGAGGTCGAGGCGGGCCATGTGGGACACGTCGAACAGCCCGGCGGCGGTGCGGACGGCCCGGTGCTCGGCGGCGATCCCGGCGTACTGGACGGGCATGTCCCACCCGGCGAACGGCACCACCCGCGCGTGATGTTCGACGTGCCACGGGTAGAGTGCGGTGCGGCGGTTCGACACGGGTGAATCCTTCCGGCCCGGCGAACGGCGCGGGGCGACCCCCGGAGCGGGACCGCCCCCTGTGTGGGCCTTATGGTAGCCGCCCGCCCGGGGATTTCCACCCGCGGCGTCACGCGGCGGCGGCGAGCGGGTTGGCCCCGACCATGAACAGGAGGATGCCGAGGATGCGGTCGGGTTCGCGGATCGAATACTCGGCGATGTCGATGCTCAGGGCGGTGCCGTCGAGCTGGAGGAACTTCCAGGCGACCGCCGTGGTGATGCACCCGTACACGGTCGCGACCCCGGTCCGCGCCCGGGCGTTCAGCCGCAGGGCGGCGACCATCTCGGCCACGCACTGCCCGTACCCGCTCGAAATGTCGTCCCGCTTGGCCTCGACGACCACCAGCACCGGCGGGCTGACGTGCGGGAGCTGCGGCCCGCGGGAGAGGAGGAAGTCGCACACCCCGGTCAACCCGTCGGCCGGGTCCACGTCGAGTTCCACCCCGGAAAAGACGCTCACCCGGTGGTGGGTCTTGTGCCACACCTCGGCGAAGAGCGGGGCGACGAGGAGTTCCCCCTTGCCCTTCTCGGTCGCCATCATCGAGGCGAGCGGGGCGAACTTCTCCAGGCACGCGAGGGTCGCGGGATCGACGGCCACTGGCGGCGTCCGCCCGAACAGGTCGCGGGACGTATCGACGGCCAGCCCGAAATCCTGAAGTGCCTTCGTCAGCGTGAAGTTGCTGTAGGCGATGATCGACCCTCCCTTGCGGCGATTCTCGACGGGTCACGCGGCGACGGCGAGCGGGTTCGCCCCGACTATGAAGAGGAGGATGCCGAAGACGCGGTCGAGCTGGCCGAGGTAGTACTCGGCGATGTCGATCTCCAGGTGCCCGCCGCCGAGCTTCAGGAACCGCCAGTTGCTCCCGGTCGTCACGCACCCGTAGACCGTCTCGATCCCGGTGTGCTGCTCCCGGTTCATGCGCAGGGCGGCGACCATCTCGGCCGCGCACGGGCCGAACGCACCGGGGATGTCGTCCTTCTTCGCCTCCACCACCACGAAGAACGGCGGGGTGACGGCCGGCAGCTGGGGGGCGCGGCCGATCAGGTAGTCGCACACCCCGTTCAACCCGGCCGCCACATCGACATCGAGCGCCGCCCCGGAATACATGCTGATCCGCCGGTCGGTTTTCAGCCACAGTTCCGAGAGGACGGGGGCCACGAGCAGCTCCGACCGGGCCTTCTCGGTGTGGTTCAGGAGGGCCAACGGGACGCGGTCGCGGAGGACGGCCTCGGCCGGGGCCGCGAACGCGAACGCGACCGGGGGCACCTGCCCGAACAGGTCGCGGGACGTATCGACCGTCAGGGCGAAGTCGGCCAGCACCTTCGGGAGCGTGAATTCGCTGTACGCCATACGTGGTCTCCTCCCCGCGATTGTACCACCCGGCGGCTACTTCAGCCCGGCGCGGGCGGCCATCGCGTCGAGACGGTCCTTGCGCGTCCACCCGCCGTGGACGTGCGTCTTGCGCAACTCGACCAGGATGCGGCCGTCGAACGGCGGGTCGCGGAACTTCGCGGCGGCGTCCTTGAGGCGGTGGACGGCGGCGTTCAGGAAGTAGTCGTCGGACTCGCCGACCCAGACGTTGATCTTGCCCCCGGCGAGCTTCGGCCCGAGCGCCTTCCAGTTCTCCTCCAGCACCCGCTTGAGGTCGTACGTCTTCCAGTGCTCGACGACCGCCTTGTCGATCTTCCCCGTCTTGCCGTCCCACACCGGGACGGGGTCGCCGTCCGGCCCGCGGGGGCCGTACACCGCGTTCCAGCTCGCCCAGTCGCGGCCGCTCCGCTCCCACCGCCCGCCCCGGCCGAGCGCCCGTTCCAGTTGCACCTCGTGGCGGACGGTCGAAACTACGTCGCCGTCGAGGGTGCGGGTGCTGGGCCGCTCGAACCCGAAGGCGTTGACGTAGGCGTTCGCGTCGGCGTACAGGTCGATCAGCTCGAACCGCTCGAACGTGACCGAATCCGGGCACTGCGACCAGCAGCCGTTGAACTCGTCCGGGTAGAACACCTGTAGCGCCAGCGACACCCACCCGCCGGTGCTCATCCCGCAGGTGAAGCGAGCCTTCGGGTCGCCGCCGCAGCGGTAGGTCTTCTCGACGAACGGGATGACCTCGCGGATCAGGGCGTCGCCGTAGGGACCGTTGACGGCCGAGTTCACCTGGTACGGGTCGCCGAACGGCCCGGCCCCGTCGGGTACGATCTGCACGAACCGCGGGTCGGGGGCGATCCCGCGGGCGTCGAGGTGGCGCGTCCCGAACCCGCCCACGTCCACGATCAGGCCGTACTGCTTCGCCGGTTCCTTGCCGAAGGCCATCGGCAGCACCACGCCGACGCGGTAGTCCATCGGCCGGCCGTGGAAGTCGGAGAGGAGCTTCGACCGGACCTTGACGTACTTGTGGGTCGGCGTGTCTTTCGGGGCCGGCTCCGCGCGGGCCTTGTCGAGCGTGAGCGTGACGGTGGTGCCGGCGGCCGGGTCGAGCTTCACCGTCACGGGTTCGCAGTAGCGGTTGCCGGGGGCGTCGGGCAGGTTGATGTCGCGGTTGGTAGCGAACACCGCCTGCACCGCGTACTCGCCGGCCGGCAGGTCGTTGAGCGGGGCGAGGGGGAAGGCGTCGGAGGCGGCGTCGAGGGCGATCGCTTTGTCGGGGGTGAAGGCGTCGGCGTCGGCCCCGAGGATCGGCAGGACGGGCGGCTTGTAGTTGGTGAAGTCGGGTTCCTCACCCTTCTTCGCCACGCCGACCAGCACCCGCCCCGACTCGGCCTTCGCCCCGACCTGCTTCGGGTCGATCTTGACGACGAAGCGCAGCCCCGGCTTCGGGCCGACGGGTTGGACGGCGACGACCGCGACGGGGGCGGCGGCGAGGAGGACCGCGGCGACGAGGCGGGGGCGCATGGGCGAGTCCGGGCTAGGGGCGGGGAGGGCCGGGGCATTGTAACGGCGGGCGGTCAACCATCCACGACGGATTCCGCCGCCCGAAACCCGTCCGCGCCGATCCACCACGCCCGCACGTCGGCTTCCTCTCCGGCCAGCCCGACGATGACGTGGACGACGCTCTCGCCCCAATAGTTGCGCTCGATGTCCTTGCGGCTCGGGACCGGCTCGCTCGTCGGGTGCGAGTGGTAAATCGCCAGCACGTCCGTGCCGGTCGCCCGCATCGCTTTCTGGGCCGCGAGGATCGACTCGGCTTCCGACAAGTATTCCGTCGAGCTGGCCAGCTCGTTCACCAACGGGAAGTGCTGGTTCACGCGGCCGGTGTCGTTCTCGATCGCGCCGGCGAGCAGCCCGCAGCACTCGTTCGGCAGGGTCGCACGGGCGTGGGCGACCACCGCATCGCGGACCGGGGCGGGGAGCAGGAGGCGGGTGAAGCGCATGGGGCGAGCGGCCGGGTTTAGGCCTACCGGGCGAAAGACAACCTAACCCCCCAACCCCCTTCCCTAAGAGGGAAGGGGGAGCCGGAAAAAAACCGACGAGCCGCAGGCTCGTCGTCTGTCTCCCCCTTCCCTCTTAGGGAAGGGGGTTGGGGGGTTAGGTTCCGACCGACCGGGGTAAACCCGGCCGCTCGCGGGGCTTGATCCTAGTGTATCCGGTAACGAACATCCCGGAGCCTCCCCAGCATGACCACCCTCGCCGACCTCAAGGGCCGGACCGTCGCGTTCGCCGCGTCCGGCGGCCTCGACTCCTGCACCGTCACCAAGTGGCTCACCGAGAACGGCGTCGCCGTCGTCTGCTTCACCGCCGACATCGCCCAGCCGGACGAGACCGACTTCGGCACCATCGAGACGCGCATGCGGGCGTGCGGGGCGACCGACTACGTCGCCCTCCCGCTCCACGACGCGATCGCCGAGAGCGGCGTCGAAGTCGTCCAGTTCCAGGCCCGCTACGAGGGGGCGTACTGGAACACGACCGGGATCGGCCGGCACGTCATCGTCGCCGGCATGGTGCCCGAACTGCGCAAGCGCGGCATCACCATCCTCGGCCACGGGGCGACCGGTCGGGGGAACGACCAGGTGCGGTTCCAGCTGTGTACCAACATGCTCGCCCCGGACGTGGCCGTGTACGCCCCGTGGCGCGACCCGGCGTTCCTCGCCCGGTTCCGCGGGCGGTCCGAGATGATCGACTACTGCGAGAAGCACGAGCTCCCGATCACGGCGACCAAGAGCGCCCCGTACAGCACCGACGCCAACCTCCTCGGCCTCACCCACGAGGCCGGCAAGCTCGAACACCTCGACACCCCGCCGTGGTTCATCACCCCCGGCATGGGCGTGCTGCCGAAAGATGCGCCGGACGCCCCCGAGGCGGTGAGTGTGCGCTTCGAGCGCGGCCGCCCCGTCGCCATCAACGGCAAGACGACGACGGCGTTCCAGGCGATCCAGCAGGCGAACGCGATCGGCGGGCGGCACGCGGTCGGGATCGCCACGCACCTCGTCGAGAACCGCTTCGTCGGCATCAAGAGCCGCGGGGTGTACGAAGCCCCGGGGATGGAACTCCTCGGCACGGCCTACGCCTTCCTGCTGCAACTCGTCCTCGACCGCCGCGGCCGCGAGCTGTTCGACCAGCTCTCGCTGTACGTCGCCAAGCAGATCTACCAGGGCTACGGGTTCGACCTCGGCACGCACATGGCGCGCCAGGCGATGGAGCCGGTGGCGGCGCTGGCGACCGGCACGATCCGGTTGAAGCTGTACAAGGGGCGGGCCGAGTTCGACGCGGCCGGGGACGTGCCGCACCAGTTGTACTCGGAGAGCAACGCGAGCATGGAGGCGGTCGGCGAGTTCGACCACGCCGACAGCGAGGGCTTCCTCCGCGTACTCCAGGTGAGCGCCCGGGCGCTCGCCGCGAGCGGGCAGGTGGTGGCCCCGGCGTGGGCGATGAAGTGATAACACGTTTTTGACGGGATGGACGGGATGGACGAGATATGAAATCCGAGCCGAACCCGACTTCGTTTCTGAATCGTGTTCATCCCGTTGATCCCGTCAAAACTCTCCTCCCGATTCCGGCGTTGCTGCCCGGGTCGTTCGACCCGCTGCACCACGGCCACACCGGGCTGGCGGCGGCCGCGGCGGCCCGGCTCGGGGTGGCGGTCGGGTACGAACTCAGCGCCGCCAACGTGGACAAGCCCGACCTCGGCGCGGCCGAGGTCGCCCGGCGGGTGGCGCAGTTCGCCGGGGTCGGGCCGGTCTGGGTGACGCGGGCGGCGACGTTCGCGGCCAAGGCCGCGCTGTTCCCCGGCACCGCGTTCGTCGTCGGGTTCGACACGGCCGTGCGGCTCGTCGATCCCCGCTACTACGGCGGCGACCCGGCCGGCCGCGACGCGGCGCTGGCCGCGTTAGCCGGGTGCGGGTGTCGGGTGGTGGTCGGCGGCCGGGCCGACGCGGGCGGGGCGTTCCGGACGTGGGACGCGGCCGGCGTCGCGGCCGCGTTCCGCGACCTGTTCGTGATCCTCGCCGAGGCCGACTTCCGGGCCGACGTGTCCTCGACGGCGCTGCGGGCCGGGAAATAGCAAAGCCCACGGACCGCGGTCCGTGGGCTTTCGTTCCCTCTCGCACTCACACCCGCACTCGCACTCTCACTTCTTCTCGTCCTTCTTCGGCTGCGCGGCCTCCCACGCCTCCCACTTCTTGAGGGCGGCGTCGCGCTTCTCGTCGGCGGTGAAGGCGTAGCTGCCGTACCCGATGTTCTGGGGGTTCGGCTGCGCCCCCTGCGGGAACTCGAACCCGTAGGCCCGCATGTCCTGGCCGTTCTGGGTCAGGAGCATGGCCAGGGCCACGTCGCGGAGTTGGCACGACGCCTGGATCGCCCCGCCCATCGGGTTGTTCCCGAGGAACACCGCCGTCACCACCGTGTCGTCCTTGAGCAGCCCGCGGAGGAACGGCTGCTCCTCCTTCGCGTTCCGCTGGACCAGGAACATCAGCGCCTGCCCCTTCGCGTACCCCATCACGCCGTTCGTCGTCACCACTCGCCGCAGCAGCGGGGTCGTCTCCTTCATCTGGCGGAAGTTCTGGGTGACGTGGACGATCTGGGTCAGTTCGTCGGCCGCCGTCCGGGTGTCGAGCCACCGGCCGAGGATCAGCTTGTACGGCTCGGCGTGCGGGGTGCCGCCCGGGTTGTTGATCGCGGCCATCGCCGCCGGCTGCTGGAGGAACTGGCCGGTGATGAACCCGAACTGGGCGAACCGGGGGATGTCCTTGGCCGCGACCGTGGCCTCGCCGAGGAGCAGGGTGGCCACGTCCACGATGGTCGGCGGCCGCGGCTGGGCGGTCGGGGCGACGACCCCGAAGCGGTTGCCGAAGCCGTGCGGGTTCATCTGCAGGTACAGCGAGACGCGGCGGTCGGCGACGGCCCGCCCGCCCTCGGCGTCGGACGTGCCGAGGGCGACGAGGAGGTCGAGGTTCGGCTGGCTCTTGAGCATCGCCACGTACAGGTCGCGGCCGGCCTTGTCCGCGCCCACCTGCTTGCGGAAGGCGGCCCAGGCCGGCAGGTCGTGGTCGAACTTCAAGTCGGCGTCGGCCAGGAAGGTGTCGATCCGGGCCTGGAGGTCGGCGGCCTCGGCCCGCGGGATGAGCCGGGCCGACCGCGCCCGGACCTCGGGCTTCGGCTCGGCCGCCAGCGCCTCGACGAGGGCCGGCTTCGCCAGCCGGCCCATCTTGGCGAGGTCGTCCTGCGCCCGCTCGCGGTCGGCGAAGACCGGGCTGCCGAGCTTGCGGACCAGCTCGCGGGCCTTCGACAACTCCTGCGGCGGGACGGCCAGGTCTTTCGGGTCGGGCGACACCGCCCCCGCCGGCCCCGCCGCCGCCAGCCCCACCACCATCGCCCACAATCGGTTCATCGCATTTCCCCGTTCGACGTGCCAACGTGCGGATGTTTCCAGTATACCGGGCCGGCGGCCGCCCCGCGCGTCACTTCTCCGGCTTCGCGGTCTCGAAGTCCGGGTGCTTCCCGCGCCACGCCTTCCACTCTTCGAAGGCCGCCGCCCGCTCGTCCGCGGCGACGTGCCAGTTCGAGTAGCTGTACCGGACGGCCCCGCCCGAGTCCTTGTACCGCTGGGCGAACCCGTAAGCCTCCGGCTCCTGACCCGTGAGGAGCAGGGCGGCGGCGAGGGCCACGTCGCGCAGCTGGATCTCGACCCGCTCGGCCTTCCCGGGCTGGGCGATCGCCAACAGCACCGTCTCGTCGGCGAGCAGGCCTTCGAGCGCCGGGAGGTGTTCCTTCCCGCCGAGGCGGACGAGCGTCATCGCCGCCTGCCCGCGGTAGAACGGCGTCGCCCCCTTGAGGCGGACGAGCCGCGCCGCCACCCCGCCGGCTTCCTTCAAGTTCAAGTTCGAGGCGACGTTGATCGCCTGGTACATCGACACGGCGTCGTCGCGGGTGTCGAGCCAGTGGACGACCACGGCCTTGTACACCCGCCCCTTCTCGCCCGGGTCGGCGACCGCCGCGGTGATGCCCGGCGCGCTGAACAGGACCGACGTGGAGACGCCGCGCGGGACGAACTTGGCCGGTACGCGCGCCTCGGCGAAGAGGAGGGCGACCACGTCGGCGACGGTCGCCTCGCGGCGGGTCGCGGTCGGCGTCCGCGGGAAGCGCCACTGGTAGAGTTCCTGCTTCCGCGCCGCGACCGCCGGGCCGAGGTCGCCGGCCGGCCCGGCGGTGCCGAGGACGAGCGCCCGGTTGGCCGGGTCGGCGAGGAGTTCGACGAACACGGCGCGGGCGGCGGGCGTGCCGGCGGTCGCCGTGCGGAACTCGTTCCACCCGGGCAGGTCGTGGTCGAACTTGCCGCCGGCGTCGGCGAGGAAGGCGTCGAGCCGCGCTTGCCGGTCGGCGGCCGCGGCCTTCGGGAGCAGCGCCTGGCAGCGGAACCGAACTTCGGCGCTCGGGTGGGCCTTCAACCCCTCGGCGAGGGCGGGGAGGGCGAGGCGGCCCATCTTGTCCAGGTCGAGCTGCGCGGCCTCGCGCTCGGGGTAGGCGGCGCTGCCGAGCCGCCCGACGAGCGCCCGCGCCCGCGACAGGTCGCCGGGCGGCACGGCCAGTTCCGCCGGGTCGGGCGAGGCGGCCGCGGCCGGGCCGGCGAGGGCGGACAGTAGGGCGAGGACGCCGCCGAACCGGGTCATGGGCCGCACTCCTTCCCGCGCGTCGCCGGCGGACCGATCGCACCGACTGCAACCATTGTGACATCCGGCCGGGCCGGACGCCAGCCCCTGAATTGTATCAGCCCGCCGGCCGCCCCGGGTCCGGTCGCGGTCGGCGGAAACCCGGTTTCGGGCCGGAAGGCGGGGGGTTTCGGTGGGCGGTGCGATCCGCCCGGGTGCGGTCGTAGCAATTATTCCGGGCGGCCGGCGCGGGCGCGGGTCGCGCCGGCGGCGACCCACCCTACTTGAGCTTCACGCACACCAGCTTGCTGCCGTCGCGCGCGTACAACCGCCCGTCGGCGAGGGCCGGGGCGGCCCGCACGGGGCTGCCGAGGATCGCCGCCCGCGCCCGCTCCGTGAGGGCGTCCGGCGAGGCGTCGAAGCGCACCAGGTCGCCGGCCTCGGTCAGCGCCAGCAGGCCGCCGTCGACCGCGATCAGCGTCGCCGGGCCGAACTTCGGCCGCGCCCACTTCACCGCCCCCGTCTTCCACTCGACGCAGCGCAGCTCGACGGCCTTCGCGTCCACCCGGCCGTGCGACCCGTACAGGTAGTCGCCCACCCGCACCGGCGTGTTGTACTGGCACGACATCGCCTTGTCACTCGCCCACACCTCCTCCAGGTCGGTGCCCTTCGGCCGCAGCAGCACCGCCCCCGTGCCGTAAGAAACCGTCAGGAAGATGTCGCCCTTCCAGGCGAGCGGGGTGGCGGCGTTCACGCTCTCGTTGAGCCGCGGCCGCCACGGGTGGGTGTACGCCACCTTGCCCGTCTCGGGGTCGAGCGCGACCAGCCCCTCGCGCGTCAGGAAGAGGGCGAGCGTTTTGCCGCCGACCTCGGCGACCGTCGGCGACGAGTAGCTCGCCGCGTCGTCGGTCGCCTTCCACACCTCCTTGCCCGTCGCCGGGTCGAAGGCGACGACCCCCGCCCCCTTGCCGCCGACGTTCACGAGCAGCTTGCCGCCGGCGACGACGGGCGAGCAGGCGACGCCGAAGAACCCCTTGCCGGCGGCGTAGTCGGCGAGCAGCGGGCGCGTCCAGAGCAGCTTCCCGGTGGCGAGGTCGAGGCCGTGCAGGTCGCCGTTCGCCCCGAGGGTGAAGACCCGCCCGCCGGCCGCGACCGGGGTGGCCCGCGGACCGTCGTCGAACCCGAAGTCGTCGCGGTACTTGGCCCGGTAGCGGAACGCCCACTGCTCGGCCCCGGTCGCCGGGTCGAGGGCGGCGACGACCTCGTCCGCCCCGACCCGGTGGAACAGGATCACCCGCCCGCCGGCGACGACCGGCCCGGCCCACCCCCGGCCGGCGTCGCACGTCCAGGCGACCGCGGGGCCGTCCTTCGGCCACGCCCAGTTCAGCCCGACCTCGGCGGAGTGGCCGTCGCGGGCCGGGCCGTGGAACTGCGGCCAGTCGGCGGCGGTGGCGGATGAGACGGCGAGTAAGGTGGCGAGGATGAGGCGGGGCATCGGACCCTCCTGGTGCGCGGCGGGCGGGCCGGCCAACTTGCGGGGGACGGCACCGACCTATATTATTGCCGGGGTTCGTCCCCGCGCCGGCGTTTCCGCGGCGGGCACCGATTCCGCCGCGGGCGGCGACAGGGAGCGGGCCGTGACCACCTACCGCCGCTTCCGGAACACCGACCCGCCGGCCCTCGCCGACGTGTGGAACGAGTCCCACACGGCCCGCGGGGCCTACCCCCTCCGCACCCCCGCCATCCTCGAACGGTGGGTGCTCAGCAAGCCCTACTTCGACCACGACGGGCTGATCGTCGCCACCGACGAGGCGACCGGGCGGGTGCAGGGGTACGCCCTCGCCGGGTTCGCCCCGGCCGCCGACCTGACGGCCCTGGCGTTCGCCGAGGGGGTGATCTGCTCGGTCGCGGTCCGCCCGACGGAGCGGCGCAAGGGGGTCGGCAAGGGGTTGGTGCGGGCGTGCGAGACGTACCTAACCGGGAAAGGCGCGCGGACCCTGCGGGCCGGCCCGGTGTGGCCGCAGTGCCCGTTCGGGTTCGGGCTGTACGGCGGGACGAACTGCCCCGGGTTCCTCGCCTCCGACCCGGACGCCGACCCGTTCTTCCGCTCGCTCGGGTACGCCCCGGCCGGCACGACGCTCGTGTACCAGCGGAAGCTCGACCAGCCGCTGACGATCGCCGACGCCCGGTTCGGGATGCTCCGCCGCCGCTACGACACGCAGGTGCTGCGGGCGGCGGCGGTCGCGTCGTGGTGGCACGACTGCGTGTGGGGGACGCTCGAACCCGTCGAGTTCCGGCTGGTGGACAAGCTGGCCAACAACCTGCCGGCGGCCCGGGCGGTGGTGTGGGAGCTGGAGGGGTACGGGTGGCGGTGGGGGTTCCCGTCGGCCGGCATCCTCGACATCCAGGTCCGCCCCGACCTGCGCCGCCAGGGGATCGCCAAGCTGCTGGTGTCGCAAATCCTCCGCTTCCTGCAGGACCAATTCTTCGGCATCTGCGAACTCCACACCCCCGCCGACCGCCCGGAACTCGTCGCCCTGTGCCGCTCGACCGGGCTGGAGCAGGTGGACGTGGGGACGACGTACCTCAAGCCGGTCGGATAGCCGCCGCGATTCTCTACCCCTTCCGGAGGTGTTCCAACACCGCCCGCGCCTGGCCGCCGCGCAGGGCGGCGTCGGCCCGGGCGACGCCGTCGCGGAGGGTCGGCACCGTCTCGGCGGCCCACAGCGCCGCCGCCGCGTTCGCCAGGACGATCCGCCGGGCCGGGCCGTCGGCCCCGTCGAGCACCCCGAGGACGATCGCGGCGCTCGCGGCCGGGCCGTCGGCGAGGATGTCGCGGACGGGCACCGCCCCCAGCCCGAACTCGTCCGGGTGCCACTCGCGCGTCTCGTACTCACGGCCGCGGACGACGCGCACCATCGTCGGGGCCGCGAGGGAGACTTCGTCCAGCCCGTCGCGGCTGCACACCAGCACGGCCTGCCGGGTGCCGAGTTCGGCCAGCGCCCCGGCGAGCGGGTCGAGCAGGTCGGCCTTGCCGACCCCGAGCAGCTGGTACGGGGCGTTGGCCGGGTTCGCCAGCGGGCCGAGGAGGTTGAAGACGGTCCGCACCCCGAGGCGGCGGCGCAGGGCCGCGACGTGGGCCATGCCGCGGTGGAAGTGGGGGGCGTAGCAGAAGGCGAAGCCGGTCCGTTCGAGGCACTTCTGCGCCCACTCCGGCCCGGCCTCGACCGGCACGCCGAGTTCGCGCAGCACGTCCGCACTCCCGCTCCGGCTCGACACCGCCCGGTTCCCGTGCTTGACGACCGGCACCCCGGCGGCGGCCGCGACGAGGGCGGCGGCGGTGCTGATGTTGAACGTCCCGCTCTCGTCCCCGCCGGTCCCGCAGGTGTCCAGGACCGGCCCGCTGACCGGGACGAGGCCGACCATCTGCTCGCGCAGCACGAGGGCGGCGGCGGCGATCTCGGCGGCCGCTTCGCCCTTCATGCGCAGGGCGGTGAGGAAGGCGGCGGCCCGGGCGTCGTCCACCCGCCCGGCGACGAGGTCGCGGACGGCCTCGGTCATGCGGCCGGGCGGCACGTCGCGGCCGGCGAGCAGGGCCGGGAACACCTCGGGGAACCACGGCGGGGGCGGCAGCTCCAAGGGGAGACTCCGTGCGGGGAAGGGCACCGCGGGGCGGCGGCGGCGGCCCGCCGGTTACGATACCGGAAATGCGACGGACGGGACGAATTCTCTCTTTCTTTGTGTACGGATGCCGACTATACTTTCATTCATAGTGGACGGGTGTAGCGGTCCGGCCGGTCGGGTCGGGCGGACCGGCGGCACCGCCCCACGCTCCCGACCCGGAGTCCGCCGTGAGCGACATCGCCGCCCTCACCACGAAACAGCACGCGATCTACAACTACATCCGCAAGCACATCGAGGGGAAGGGGTACCCGCCCGCCATCCGCGACATCTGCGAGGAGTTCTCGATCTCGTCGCCGAACGGCGTGATGTGCCACCTCAAGGCGTTGCAGAAGAAGGGGTTCATCAACCGGGTCGAGAAGCGCGACAACCGCCAGCGGGCGCAGGCGCGGGGGATCACCATCCCCGGCGTGTCGGCCGGGGGGTTCAGCCTGCCGCTCAAGGGCGTGGTGGCCGCCGGCCGGGCGATCGAGGCCGAGGAGCAGGACGAGCGGCTCGAACTCAAGGACATGTTCGGCGGCGACGACCTGTACGTGGTCAAGGTGAAGGGCCAGTCGATGATCGACGGGCACATCGCCGACGGCGACTTCGTGGTCATCCGCAAGCGCGAGACGTGCGAGAACGGGGAGAAGGTCGTCGCGATGGTAGACCGGGCGATGACGCTCAAGAAGTATTACAAGAAGAAGGACCAGATCCGCCTGGAGCCGATGAACGCGACGATGGAGCCGATCCTCGTCGACGCGGCGCGCCAGGACATCCAAATCCTCGGCGTCCTCGCCGGCGTCATCCGCAAGTGCTGAGCACGTCTTTCGATTTTCAGCTCCGGCAGGGCTACAACAACTATCAGCACGATTCTTCAACGCCGGAGAAACTGGCCATTGTTGCCCGGGCGGGCCGTTTTAACTCGACATTCTTACCGGATCAAGGGTGTCAAATCCGGTAGGTGATACTCTTGATCCCCTTGATCCCCTTGCTTGTTTTCTAGCACTTCGTCGCGCACCCGGGCCGGTCGTCAGACCGCGGGCGGCCCCCCGGCCGGCGGCGGGAGTCGGTCGCGGATCTCGGCCAATAGGCGTTCGCTCGGCGTCGGCTCGACCGGCTTGGTCGCCTCGGCCTTAACGAACCGCCGGTGCATCTCGTTCATGCCTTTCACGACCAGGAACATGCAGAACCCGACGATCAGGAAGTTGAACACCGCCTGCAAGAACTTCCCGTAGGCGATCCGGGCACTGCCGACCTGGACTCCCAGCTCGCTAAAATCGAATCCGCCCGCGGCCGCCCCGATAATTGGGGTAAAGATGTCGTCCACGACCGACCCGACGACCTTGCCGAACGCGGCCCCGATGACCACCCCGACGGCGAGATCGACGACGTTGCCGCGGAGGATGAATTTACGGAACTCTTCGAGCAGCGAGTGCATGGCGGCTCCCGAACCGCGTGACGGTGTGACGCCCGGGAGTCAAGCTACGCCTCGGGCGGCCCGCCCACCACGCCCGATTCCAACGGGTCGCGCGGTTCCCGCCTCGCGTTCTCTTGACCTCGAACGCCCCGGCCGACACAATATCACCCGGTCCGCGGATTCGCGGCGGGCGGCTTGAAGCGAATAGCGTGCGGCAGACAGTGTCGGAGCGACCGATTTCTTACCCGGTAGTGTAATGGTAGCACAAGAGATTTTGGCTCTCTTCGTAAAGGTTCGAATCCTTTCCGGGTAACTCAGTGCTGATTGATGCGGGCCGGTGCTGAGAAGCGCCGGCCCCTTTCATTTCAAGGGGTTGCGTCACATCGTCCCGATTCGCTCCAACGACCCGAAGATGGCAAGACGATGCCGATAGATGCCCCCGAATGCCCCCCGTCACTGCATCCGGCACTGCGCGCACTGCATCCGGCACTGCGCGCACTGCATA
>Ga0105048_10008292_pt1 | contig 16641 bp, 13 predicted proteins | sample MAT05_FD_78382 | JGI IMG/M metagenome (GOLD analysis project Ga0105048, IMG submission 78382) | Freshwater microbial communities from Lake Fryxell liftoff mats and glacier meltwater in Antarctica - MAT-05 | ecosystem: Environmental > Aquatic > Freshwater > Ice > Liftoff microbial mat | place...
ATCGTAATACGTGGGTGTTTTCATGACGGCATGCTTCGCGCGGCCAGCTCGGCGAAAGCTTCCCAACCGAGCACTTCCGGCCGTTGTTCGAAATACGGATCACTCATGAGTACTTCGGGTGGGAAAAACGGTTTCAGCGTGTTGCGCAGCATTTTGCGACGCTGGTTGAAAGCCGTTTTGATCATGGTGCGGAAACGATGCTCGTCGCATGGCAACACAAAACCGTCTTTTCTCCGCAGGCGAATCACAGCAGACATCACCTTCGGAGGTGGATTGAACGAACCGGGTTCTACGTTGAACAGGTGTTCACAGGTGTAAAAAGCCTGTAAAATGACACTCGTAATGCCGTAGGTTTTGCTTCCCGGAGGCGCAGTGACGCGGTCGGCCACTTCTTTTTGAAACATGCCCACCATTTCCGGGATTTGATCGCGGAGGTCGAGCATTTTGAAAAGGATTTGGGTAGAAATGTTGTATGGAAAGTTACCGATGAGGCAAAATTGTCGGTCGCCAAAGAACCTTTCCGGCCTGAAATTGAGGATGTCCAAGTCGAGCAGCCGGCCGTGCATAATGGGGTAATGCTGTTCGAGGTAAGCCACCATGTCTTTGTCGGCTTCCACGGCCCAGGTTTCGTACGCGGTGTTGTTGAGCAGTTGTTTGGTAAGCATGCCCATGCCCGGCCCAACTTCCAAAACCAGCCCTGTTTCTGCTGCGCACAGCAGACTTTCAGCAATGCGCTGGGCAATGCTTTCGTGTTTTAAAAAGTGTTGGCCGTACGATTTTTTGGCGTGCATGCAGCGTCAGGATGTGGCCTGCGCCTCGGCGCGTGCCATGTTCATGTACCAATGGGTGAAAAACAGGTAAAAAGCCACCCCAATAGAGGTTTCGATGGTGTATTCCACCAAAAAGGACATAAAGATAACAACCTGGTGGGCTAAAAAGGGATAAAACCGCCGATACTCGGGAACAAGCATCGGATACAAAAATACGATCATGCTCAACACCAGTCCAACAATACCAGTGCCTGCAAGCAGGTAGATGAACTGGTTGTGTGGCAGTTTGGGCGTTTCGACGTATTGCGGATATTCCTCCGCCAGCAATTTGTTGGTTTCCATGGGCAAATCACCAGCTCCCACGCCGAACAGAGGTGCACGTTTCCATAGTTCCACACCGGTTTCCAAGGATACCCACCGTTCCGAATCGGAATAGTTTTGACCGGCATGGTTTCGGAACATGTGCCAGTCGTGTACCATGTAGTCCAAACGTTGGTTCAAACTTGGTATAAATTGTACCGCAGCCAAAAGCATGGACGAAAAAAGAATCAATGCGCCGAGGCCTACAAGCCATTGCTTCGAATTCCACATGTAACGCAGCAAAGTGAAAAACAAAACGGCATACAAAGCCGCCAATCCGCTGCGAACAGCCAGAAAATGCTGGAAAAAAAACAGAAACATCAAAGCGACACCCAGCACATTGCGTTCCCACGTAAAATGCCACACATATCGTTTTATCCAAAGCCATGCGCCTGCAACAATGCCGGTACACAATATGAGGCTGAACCGGATGTGCTGCCTTGGCACCGGAATGGGCCTGCCTTCGCGAATTCCTTGCAATATGCTGTCCTCATTCAAAAAATAGTGGATGCCTATACCGATGCATACCAACACCAACACCCAAACCAATACGTACAAGACCAGACGAAATTGGGTACGGCTTAGCAGCGGCAGGTTGACGAAAATAAAAGGCAACACCAAAAAAGGAAGACGTACCCGAACCCTATCGAGCCAATAGCGCGTATCGTCTGACCACAAACCACTAACAAAGGGTACAAGCAGCAAAACAAGCATCAAGGCGTAGGCCCGTTGCTGAAACAAGCGCTGAAAGCCTCTTTGAAGTATAAAAAGCCATGCCATTGGCTTTTTGAGTGGTAAAGCGCCGTTTTCATTGCGGTACAACAATGCGCTGTACCACAATGCGGCTAGCAGCAATCCCCATATGCCAACCGACAAAAGGAAGGGAGACAGCATCATGCTGGCCACGATGAGCATGGCAAAAAAAACAGTCGATTGGGAACAAAGTCGAACCCAACGCAGTTCGATAGGGGTAAGTTGCTTCATGTTTGTGCGGCAAAGATACTTTGGTAAGTCACAATAAATGGTTAGACGTAGTCAAAACGACAACAAGACGTTAACACTGCGGAAAAAAAGGTGTCAGCGAACTTACCTACTTTTACAGCGTTTAATAGATACTTATGTTTTCTGAACGATTTTACCTGTTGTTTGCGCTGCTTGTGCTTGGTGCCGGAGCATGCCGCCAGGATGCAACACCTACGGCCAAATCACCCGGTTTTTTACGCGAGCCAAAAGCAGAAACAACAGGTACAACCGATGCCTTGCCCTTGCCCCAAACCGGTGAAGGCAATTTTGAAAACCTCGTAGCAGATTTCGAAAGTAAAGATCGAGTCATCTGGCAAAAGCCCGACATGGTGATTGCGCTGCTCGGCGATCTGCACGGAAAAACCGTGGCCGACATCGGTGCTGGAAGTGGCTATTTTACGTTCCGGCTGGTGCCGAAAGCTGAAAAAGTGATCGGAATCGACATCGATCCGCGTTTCATTACCTTTATGGACAGTGTTAAGGTACGCCTGCCTCAACCCTACCAAAACCGCTTTGAAAGCCGTCTGGCGAAATACGATGATCCCATGCTTCAACCCGGTGAAGCCGATGCCGTGGTGATTGTTAATACCTACGGATACATCGAAAACCGCGTCCAATACCTGAAAACACTACACACTGGCATGACCAACAATGGACGATTGCTCATCATCGATTTTAAAAAGAACAACCTGCCCATCGGTCCTCCAGCCGAATTTAAAGTGGCCCAAAACCAGGTGGAAAGAGAACTTCGAAGTGCAGGCTTTACACCTGTCAGCATCGACAATGAAAGCCTGGATTACCAATACATCGTACTGGCAGAAAAAAAAGCTGCCATCGATACACCCAAACATTAACACTATACATCTGCTGCCTTTTCAAGCCATACTATGCGAGGTTCCTTAAAACTGTTTACCCTTTTTCGCATCCCGGTTCACCTGCACTGGAGTTTCGGACTCATCTTTGTCTATGCCCTGTACATTGCTTATGCCAACAATTTCGGCATGCTTGATACCGTGTGGCTGTTGGGCTTTTTCATCGCCCTTTTCAGCTGCGTTCTGCTCCATGAATACGGACATGCCCTAACCGCACGTAAATATGGCATACATACGCAGGACATCATCCTCACGCCCATTGGTGGTATCGCCAGGCTTGAACGTATGCCCGAAAAACCCATTCAGGAATTCATTGTAGCCATCGCCGGTCCGCTCGTCAATGTGGTCATTGCCGGCCTGCTTCTCGTTTTAGCCTTTTTGTTGTTTCAAAATGAACGCTGGGAACTGTTCAAGTGGTTCCTCAGCAACCAGCTCAACCTGTTCAGTGAAACGACTGCCGAAACGGAGTCGGTGATCGAAGATGCTGGCATCGATCCTACCGGATTGCTTTTTTACCTGCCTGTTCTACTTGCCACCAACATCGCCCTGGTGGTTTTCAACCTCATTCCGGCGTTCCCTATGGACGGCGGTCGCATCGTGCGTGCCCTCTTGGCCATGCGCATAGGAAGGGTAAAAGCCACACGCATAGCAGCATTTATCGGACAAGGTTTCGCCATCTTTTTTGTCCTGTTCGGCATGTACAACAACGCGTGGTCGCTTACGCTCATCGGCTTTTTTGTGTTTGTAACTGCACGCAGCGAAAATGCCATGGTCCAACTCGACGATGTATTGCGGCGCTACACAGCCGGCGATATCGTTCGTCCGCAATTCACCCGTCTGCTCAGTACCGACTGGATGAAAACGCCCATCGGCTTGCTCGATCAGGGCCTCGAACGCCATTTTCTCGTGTTCGACATGGATGGTCGCCTCACAGGTTTTTTGGAAGAAAACGAAATCATAGGTGCCCGAAAGAAAAACGACCTGTCTGCAGAGGTTTCACGCTATGCACACAAAGACGTACAGGTAGTGCGCCCGGACGAATCGCTGCAATACGTGCATTACCTCGTGCGCCAGCAAGGCGACGGCATCATCGGCGTTGCCGACGAATCCGGCATCATCGGGGTCATTGATGAGGCTGGGCTTGCGTATTTTTTGAAAAGTCCAAAGTTGGGTTAGTTCGAAGTTAGAAGTCCGAAAAAATGCCCCGTTACTTGTAAAGCAAGCAATAGGGCATTTTTTTATTTAAATACCAAGCCGAACGCCGACTTCGGACTCAAAGAATGTTCCTCAGCACCACTTCTTTTTTGATTTTTTCCTTCTCTCTTTTCAATTTGATTTTTACGGTTTTGCCGACATCTTTTTGAAATGCTTGTTGAACATTGGCGAGTCCGAGTACGCTTACGGGCCGGCCGTTGATGCTCATGATTTCATCGCCGCGTCGGATGCCTGCTTCTTCGGCAGGTGAATTGGGCAAAACGCTTTGCACCACAATGTTGGTAAACCGTTGGCCTGAAGCGATGAGGGTGAGTCCGCTGCGGTCGTACACGTATTCCTGACGGTATTTTTTGGCGGGTTTGATCCAGATCAGGGAATGGCGGTAATCCAACACCACCTGAAATCTGCTGAGCAGGACGTTTCCGATCAGCCCGTTGCGTTTGTTGAGGTATTCGTGGTCTTTTAGGGTATCGAGGGTTTGGAAATAGGTAATGATGTTGTTTTGGTTGTATTCACCGATTTGCAAACCGTTGATGCGACCAGTAAACCCCTGGAGGAAACCACCCAGGCCCATACCGATGTTGGTGGAAAGGGCGTTTTCCGGTGGGTGGAGCATGGGGTGGGTATCGGAGAAAAGCAGCAGCGGCAATCCGGCACCCGTATCGATGAGCAATTTGACGGGGGCTACGGAATCGGGGGCTACGGAGAGGGTGGTATTCAGGTAAATTTTGTTGCGGTAAATTTCAACAGGTATGGGCATGAATCCATCGCTTTTCCAGCGGGTATTGTCCTGCGTATAAAGGGTGATGATGCGCCGGTCGTAATTGATGCGGATGTAAAACTTGGAAAGCGAGGTTGCGGCGAGGATGCCCTGTATGGTTACCCCCGCATACTCTTCAAAACGAAAGTAATCTTCTTCCAAAACGAGGATGTCTTCCTGCGGCGCGGTCATTTTCATGGGCACATCAAAACGTACCTGGCGCACCAGATAGGCAATCAATTCGGTGGTTAGGTCGGTGCCTGCCACTTTGAATTTGTGCTGGTATTTGAGGCGGAGCAAGTCGCTCAGTTCGCGTTTGGTAAGGATGGTATGTTCTGCGCCGGTATCCAGGATGAATTTCAGCGGCAACATCTCATTGAATGTCAGGTTGAGGATGATGAAGTTGTTGGAATATTCAAAGGGAATATCCATTTGTTTGCGCCCTTCGGGCAAATAAAAACCGGCCTGCGCATGGCTTGCGGCTGTGCAGGTAAGCACCGTCAAACAAACCAGGAACATGGTGCGCAAAATGCGAAGGTATTCGGCGGATAAACTTGCCATCATAGCATCGTTTGAGCCTCGAATTAACGACAAATTTACTTTGTTTGCAAACCCCTTTCTACCAATGCACGCCCCAAACCGTCGGCAACAACAAATAAACAAAAGCAAGCAGCAACAAAACGGCCACCAAATCGAGCAAAAAACCCGCCCGCGCCATGTCGCGGGTGCGCAAATAGCCCGAACCAAACACGATGGTATTGGGCGCTGTGGCAACAGGAAGTCCGAATCCGAAAGAAGCCGCCATGGCTGCACTCACCAGCAAGCCCATCGGATCGATGCCCACGCTGACCGCCAAAGCCGCCAAAACAGGCATCATCATCGAAGCTGTGGCGATGTTGGAAGCGATTTCGCTCAACAATACCACCACCACCAAAACCGAGGCGATGATCAGCACCTGTGGCAAGGACCGCAGGCCTTCCATTTTGTCGCCCATCCAGATTGCCAATCCGCTTTGGTCGAAACCTTTGGCCAGAGCCAGTCCACCACCAAAGAAAAGAATAACGCCCCAGGGTATGCGCAGGGCCGTGGGCCAGTCGAGTAGCGGTGTTTGTTTATCGCCGGCGGGGCATAGGAACAACACGATGGCGCCGCACACGGCCACCACAGTATCGTTGCTGTTTGGCACATGCTTGTACCAGATCAAGGATCCCGTTACCCAGGCTACAATCACGGTACCGAACACCCAAATCAGTCTTTTTTCAGGCAAACTCATGGCGCCCAATTGGCGCAATTCCTCGCGCACCACATCGCGCGTGGTTGTTTCGTGGGCTCCACGGCCATTTCCCGGAGGAAACATTTTTACCAGCATCAGCCAGCAAAGCATCAGCAACACCATGGCAAAAGGGAAGGCAAACATGAACCAGGTCCAGAATGACACCTGAAAATTCATTTTTTGCTGCACAAATCCAATGAATATGGCATTGGTGGGCGTACCCATGATGGTGGCCAATCCGCCGATGGAGCAGGCATAAGCCACACCCAACATCAGTGCCTTGGCGAAATTGCCTTTGCCTTCATGGGCGCCTGTAGTGTCGGCCACGGCTATGGCTACAGGTGTCATCATCACCGCAGTAGCCGTGTTGGAAATCCACATCGAAATGAACGCCGTGGCCAGCATAAAGCCCAAAACGGTTCGGGAAGGTTTGTTGCCCATTAGGTACACCATATGCAAGGCAATGCGGCGGTGCAACCCCCAGCGTTCAATGGTTTTACCGAAAAAAAAGCCGCTCAGGAAAAGGAAAATGATCTCGTTGCCAAACTCACCGGAAATACTTTTTAAAGGCGCCACGCCGCAAAGCGGAAAAAGCACCAAGGGCAAAAGGGCCGTAACGGCTACGGGAACCACCTCGGTGATCCACCACAACGCCATCCAAGCCGTGATGCCTGCGGTGTATCTCGCAGGGTCGGTGAGCCCGCCCAAGCCTGGAAGCATGGCAAAAATAAGAAAAAAGAAAGGGCCGGAAAACAGGGCGGTCAGGCGGCGAAAATCCATTTTTTAGCAGGCAGCAGGCAGCAGTTGGTGGTTAACGAATATTATTGGCCGAATGTAAGGAGTATCTTTTATACAATACGATTCGACATTTTTGTTTTTTTTGAAAAAAAAGGAGTCACCCACTTTCATGGATGACCCAATTATTTTTTTGCCTGCTGCCTGCTGTCTGCTGTCTGCTGTCTGCTGCCTGCTGCTTAGCAATACGTTTCGTAGGCCATTTTCAAATTCTCGGCTATCACATCAGCCGAACGGCCTTCAATGTGGCGGCGTTCGAGGAAGTGTACCAGTTTACCGTCTTTAAAAAGGGCAATGCTGGGCGAAGACGGAGGGAAGGGCAATAAAAATTCGCGGGCTTTGGCCGTGGCTTCAGCATCTACACCGGCAAAAACCGTGTAAAGTTTGTCGGGGCGTTTGTCGCCTTCCACCGACATTTTCGCTCCAGGACGGGCCATGGCGGCTGCACAGCCACACACACTGTTAACAACAAGCAGGGTAGTACCTTGCTGGTTTTCGAGGGCGGCGTCTACTTCGGAGGGTGAGGACAAGGACTCAAAACCAAATTGGGTGAGGTCCTCAGACATGGGCGTTACGAGTGCTATTGGGTACATGTTTTTTCTTATTGATGTTGACCAAATGGGAGAACAAAGATACTATTTTTAAAACAACGCGCTGAACGCTTGGTTCGCGCATGCTTCTAAAAAGTGATTGGCATCTTTAGTGTTTCGGCGCCGCGTACTACCGTTACGGTTGTCGTGTCGCCTTTGTTGAAAGCTCCGAGAGCCTTCATGTAATCTTGCATCGACTTGACGGGCAGGTCGCCCAGTCCGGTGATCACATCGCCTTTTTTGACACCCGCGCCTGCTGCTGGTCTGCCGTCGGTCACACCGTCCACATGTACGCCTTCGCCGTCGAAAGCATAGTCGGGCATGATGCCCAAGGTCACCTTAAAGCTGGTGTTGTTGGTTTGGTTCGATTTGGTTTCCTGAAAGGTGAGTTTGGGTGTTTTATCGAGCTCGGTAATGGCTTTAATGCCGAGGTTGAGCACTTCGATGATGCCTGCGTAGTTTACTTTGTCGGCATCGTCGGAAGGTTTGTGGTAGTCTTTGTGCTGGCCGGTGAAAAAGAAGAGGACCGGAATGTTTTTGAGGTAAAACGACGTGTGGTCACTGGGGCCGATGCCTGCGCTGTCGAGTTTCATTTTGAAATCGCCTTTCAGGTTATTGAAAGTTGGCACAAAATCGGGTGCGGTACCCACGCCGCCGACCACGAGGCTTTTTTGTTCGTTGAGACGGCCGATCATGTCCATGTTGAGCATGAAGCTCACCGTGGAGAGGTCAATGGTGGGGTTTTCGGTGTATTTTTTCGAGCCGATGAGGCCAAGTTCTTCGGCTGAGAAAGCGAGGAAAAGGAAGTTGTGGTTTTCCTTTACACCGTTGTTGGCGAAATAACGCGCCATTTCGATCATACCTGCGGTACCGGAGGCATTGTCATCGGCACCGTTGTGGATTTGTCCTACGGAATTGGCTTCAAGCGATCCGCCCTGGTCGCCGAGCCCGAGGTGATCGAAGTGGGCGCCGATGACGATGGTGTAGGATGCGCCATTGTCGAGGAAGCCTGCCACATTTCGACCGTACAGTTGCGGACTGGCGGCGTCTGTGCTGCCGTGAGGGTCGGAGCTTTTTTTGAAGCCGAACACATGGTAGTAGTCGCCTTTATCGCCTTTGGGTTTGAGGCCGATTTTTTTAAATTCTTTGGCGATGCGTTTGGCTGCTTTGATTTCGTCGTCGGTGCCAGTGCCGCGGCCTTTGAGTTTGTCGTCGGCAAGGTATTCAACGTTTTTGCGAAGTTGTTTTTCGGAAATGGTTTGTTGGGCTTGCAGGTGTTGTGCTGCCAGAAAGGCCAGCAAAAGGAGGATGCGGTAGGGCATGATTTTAAATAATTTTGACCGCAAAGAAACGAAATTTCAGCCAAAAAGTTCAGGGAGCGACTTCGGCGCGGGAAATGACGATTTCCGGATACCAGCAAAGGCGGTCGAGCATGGCAGGAGTGCCGGCGAAAATGTTGAGGTCCACCATTTTGCTGATGCCATGCACACAGCCTTTATTGGAGTATTGCCAAAAGTCCCAGGCGCGCCCGTTGTTAAGGTCGGGACGTTCGTCGGAATAGCGGGCAACCCAGAGCGGGTAGTTGTCGAAACGGCCGGCGAGGTATTTCTCGTAAAAATGTTGATTCGTGTAAATGATCGGCTTGATCTTGAGGTGTTGTTCCACCCGTTGCAGCCAGATGCGGGCTTCTTCAAGCATGATTTCGGGGGGCATGCCATCGGTTACTTCTATGTCGAGCACCGGAGCCATATCGCCGGGTTTGATTTCCACTGTTTGCAGGAAATGGCGGGCCTGGTCTTCGCCACAGCCGTACGCGCGGAAAAAGTGGTAAGCGCCCCGGCGGATGCCCAGACGATGTAGTTCAGCCCAGTTGTGGCAAAAAAGTGTATCGGTAAAATTACTGCCTTCGGTGGCCTTGACAAAAGCGAAGTGCAGGTCCTGCTGATCAAGCACATGTTCCCAGTCGATGGCTTTCTGGTAGTGTGACACATCCACACCATGCAGTTCAAGTAAGGGCATCTCCACGACAGCCGGTTGCCGGTTGCCCCCCAATGGAATTGTTAACATCATCAGCACACAAAATAGGCGCATGAGACCGTACTGCGGTTGGCGTTGCAAGGCCCTGGGGCGCCTTTGCTCGGAGGTGGAAAGAAAATTGGGAGATCGGCTTGGTGGGCCAAAGATAAGCACACCCGACGAATTGTCCCAGCGAAAATTATGCCTGTTTTTTCACGCATCACGCAATTTGGCTAAAAACAGACAAAATACCATGAGTTTTTTCTACAAAGATAGCATCCCTAAAGGGGCAGGGCAGCAGTCTTCCCCCTGACCATTGGTTTGTAAAACGCTAAGCGCAGTTACACACAACCGATAAAAGCAAGCCTCTTGCATGTACACAAGTGCCGTAGGCGCTTATGTACATGCAAGAGGCTTGCTTTTATCGGTTTAAAACCCCTTACCTGTTCATCGATTCGAGGAATTCCTCGTTGGATGAAGAGTGTAACATTTGCTTTTTCATGAACTCCATGGCTTCCTCCGGCTTCATGTCGGCCAGGTGATTGCGCAGGATGAACATGCGCTGCAAAGTATCCTTGTCAAGCAGCAGCTCTTCTCGGCGTGTACTCGATTTGGTTAGGTCTATGCTTGGGTAGTAGCGGCGGTTGGCCAAGTTGCGGTCGAGTTGCAATTCCATGTTGCCAGTGCCCTTGAATTCTTCGAAAATTACCTGGTCCATTTTTGAACCGGTATCGATGAGCGCGGTAGCCAGGATGGTGAGCGAGCCGCCACCCTCGATGGCACGTGCTGCACCGAAGAATTTCTTTGGTTTTTGCAGTGCCGTTGCTTCAACACCACCCGAAAGTACTTTACCGGAAGCAGGTGCTACGGTATTGTAGGCGCGTGCCAAACGCGTGAGCGAATCGAGCAGGATCACCACGTGGTGACCACATTCCACCATACGTTTCGATTTCTCGAGGATGATGTTGGCGAGGCGCACGTGGTTTTCGGCAGGCTCATCGAAAGTAGATGAAACCACCTCAGCGCGAACGCTGCGTTTCATATCGGTAACCTCCTCCGGACGTTCATCAACCAACAGGATGATGACGTAACACTCGGGGTGGTTTTTCGTAATGGCGTTGGCGATGTCCTTCAGCAGGAAAGTTTTACCTGTTTTTGGCTGGGCCACGATGAGTCCGCGTTGTCCCTTGCCAAGTGGCGTGAACAACTCGATGAGGCGGTTGCCAAAATCGCGGCCTGTGGCACTGGTAAGCAGGTTGAATTTCTGCGTAGGGAAGAGCGGCGTGAGGTAGTCGAACGGTACGCGGTCGCGCACGTCTTTGGGGTCGAAGCCGTTGATTTTGCTTACCTTAAGCAGCGCGAAGTACTTTTCGCCTTCTTTGGGTGGGCGTATGGCACCTTTTACAGTATCGCCTGTGCGCAAACCGAACAGTTTGACTTGTGAGGGCGACACATAGATGTCGTCGGGACTGGTCAGGTAATTGTAGTCGGCCGAGCGAAGGAAGCCATAACCGTCGGGCATCATTTCGAGGATGCCTTCGCCGTCAATGATGCCATCGAGTTCGACGTCGAATTTATCTTTCGGCATCACAGGCATTACTTCGGGCTCGGGTTGTTGATCAGCATCCTGATCCCTGGGCATTTCTGCTCCAGGATTGCGAACGATGAGTATTTCTTCATCGTCCTCGAAGTTGTTGGCTGTATTGTTGGCCTCATCTTCGTATTGCTGCAGTTTGGTGGCATCCGGATCCACAAGATTGGGATTGCCGGGGCGGTTCAGCGGACGGTTACGATCAAGCTCACGCCGATCGCGGTTTTGCGGTTGCTGCTGCTGTTGTCCCGGCCTATTGCGGTCAAAATCACGCCGTTCGCGGTTTTGTGGTCTGTTGCGGTCAAAATCGCGGCGTTGCTGGTCTTGCTCCTGGTTGTCGCGGCGCGGTTGGTCCTGGTTGGGGTTGTCGCGGCGCGGTTGGTCTTGGTTGGGGTTATCGCGTCGCTGTTGGTCTTGTTCTTGGTTGTCGCGGCGCGGCTGTTCCTGGTTGGGGTTGTCGCGGCGTTCGAATTCACGTCTTTGATCGGGCGTTGTTGGATTGTCGCGTCTTTGATCGGGAGGTGTTGTGGGATTGTCGCGGCGTGGTTCGAAACCTCTTGCGGGCGGTTGGGTCCGTGGTCGGTCGGGATTGACGGGCGCCGGGCGGTTTTCCTGTTTGGACTGGGGCGCAACGGGCGTTTCTTTTTTCTCAGCCTGGGGCGCGGGAGCTTTTTTAGGTTGAGACTTTTCGGCTGACTTTACCGGTTTACGTGTGGGTTTGTTGGATTTATCCACATCTCCGAGGCCGTCTTTGCCGAGTCCGTCTTCGTACACGGGGCGGTTTTTGGCCAGAGAACCCGAAGCGGGTTCATCCACTACGGGTACGCGGCGGTCTTTGGCACTTTTTTCGGAAAGGGCTTGTTCATCAAGAATTTTGTAAACAAGATCCTGTTTGTTGAGTTTGTTGTAACCTTTAAGGCCCAGCTGGTGCGCAACCTCTTTAAGTTCGGTCACCAACATGTCGTTCAGCTGTAATATGTCGTACATAGCAGGTATAAAAGCGGTGTGTAATTAAATTTGGTAAAAGATAGGAAAGCGTGGCGCGGCCCGGTCGGGCAAGTACGCCGGAAGGAAAAAGAAGGTATGGAACAATTGTGGGTGTTCAAAAGAAATCTGAGATGGTGATTGGGTCGTCACAGCCGCAGCGGGGCGGCAAAGAACAAATTTTAGCAGGAATGGTCTTTCTGGTTGAATGAAAAAAGCCGAAACCGCTGGCTTCAACTGTTTTTCCTTAAACTTGGTACCGTAAAGCAAAATCAACGGAGGAAGGATGCGGGAAAAAGTGCAGAAAATCAATGCAGCGGAAAAACGCTCTTTCTGAAATGATGACAGCAAAGATAAGCCTTTTTTGAAATTCAAGCTATCTTGCGCCACTTTTTTGCATTAGGCAAGGCTTTTTTACAAAATAACCCCATCAATTAAGAACATAAACGATTGAACGTTCAGTTTTGTTGCGACAAAGCCCAAACGACAAACACCGAAACATGCTCCAGGTAAAAGTTATCCGCGACGAAAAACAACGCATCCTCCAGGGTTTGCGCAAACGCAACTGGCAAGGCACCCAACTCAAAGTCATCGATCAGATCCTTACCCTCGACGACGATCGCCGCGCTACTCAAAAAGAACTCGACGACCTCTTGGCCGAACAAAACCGTATGGCCAAACAAATCGGCCAACTCATGGGCCAGGGTAAAAAAGACGAAGCCGAAAACGCCAAAGCCGGTGTAGCCACCTTGAAAGAAAAATCGCGCGCAAGCGAAGATCAGCTCGACAACATCAAAAGCCGCCTCGACGATCTGCTCTACGCTGTGCCCAACATTCCGCACAAATCTGTCCCGAAGGGCAAAACTCCGGAAGAAAACAAGGTTTTCCGTGCTTGGAAAGGTGACCTGCCCACGCTGCCTGAAGATGCCAAAGCCCACTGGGACCTGGCGAAAGACTACAACCTGTTCGACCTCGAACTGGGCGTAAAACTTACAGGCGCCGGTTTTCCGGTGTACCGCGGACAAGGGGCACGCCTCCAACGCGCACTCATTCAGTTTTTTCTCGATGAAGCCGTCAAAGCCGGTTACGAAGAAATCGCTCCGCCATACCTCGTCAACGAAGCCTCGGCTCGGGGCACCGGGCAACTGCCCGACAAAGAAGCCCAAATGTATGCCTGCGAGCGCGACAACCTGTACCTCATTCCTACCGCCGAGGTGCCAGTAACCAACATCATGCGCGATGAGATCGTGCCCGAAAAAAACCTGCCCATCAAAATGACCGCCTACACGCCTTGCTTCCGCCGCGAAGCCGGTGCCTGGGGCGCCCACGTGCGCGGCCTCAACCGGGTGCATCAGTTTGATAAGGTGGAGATCGTACAAATCGAACACCCCGACCGCTCGTACGAAACACTGCAAGGCATGCTCAAACACGTGATGGGCCTGATGAAAAAACTCGAACTGCCTTACCGTATCTTGCTGCTTTGCGGCGGCGACATGGGTTTCGCCTCGGCCAAAACGTACGACTTCGAAGTGTGGTCGGCCGCCCAAAAGCGCTGGCTCGAAATAAGCTCGGTGTCGAATTTCGAAACCTTTCAGTCCAACCGCATGCAGTTGCGTTACCGCGATGCCGACAACAAAATCCAGCTCGCCCACACCCTCAACGGTTCGGCGCTGGCGCTGGCACGCATCATAGCCGCATTGCTGGAAAACAACCAGACGCCGGAAGGTATACGCATACCCAAAGCGCTTCAGAAATATACGGGTTTCAGCATGATCAAACGATGAACAAGCTGAGGCCGGAAGTTGTTAAGAAGGGGTGTTTGTCAATGCGCCGCATGCTTTTATCGAAAATCTGTTACTTTGGCTGATCTTCAGCGTTTTTACAAATCAAATACTCACACCAAAATCGCCCAGTCATATGTTGTTCGTCATTCTGATTGCTTTTTCAATCATTGGATTCGGTTTAAGTACCGTGTTGAAAAACAAATTCAAAAAATACAGTGAAGTACCCCTCACCAACGGCATGAGCGGCGCTGAAGTAGCTTCTACCATGCTGCGCCATTACGGCCTCAACGATGTGGAAATTACACAGGTGGAAGGACAACTTTCCGACCACTACAATCCACAAAACCGTACCGTAAACCTTAGTTACGACGTGTACCATGGTCGCAGCGTAGCCGCAGCAGCCGTGGCTTCGCACGAGTGCGGCCACGCCGTACAACACGCAACGGCGTACAGCTTCCTCAAAATGCGTTCCGCGTTGGTACCCGTGGTGACCTTCGCCGCACCGTTACAGCAGTATCTGCTGATGTTCGGTTTGGTAAGCATGTCCTTCTCTAAAAGTCCGATCATCATGATCGTTGTTCTGGCCGTTTTCGGCGTTATGGCTTTGTTTAGCCTCATCACCCTACCCGTAGAGTTCGACGCAAGCCGCCGTGCTCTTGCATGGCTTGATGAAACAGGTTTTGCACGCGGTGCCGAATATGCCGGCGCCAAAGATGCCCTCACCTGGGCTGCCATGACCTACGTTTCGGCCGCTTTGGCTGCACTCCTGCAGTTTTTGTACCTGTTGATGACGTTTTTGGGCCGAAGGGATTAAGCGCTCTAAAAAAAACTTTGCACCTCCGCAAGTCCGAATCAGTTTGGGCTTGCGGATTTTTTATTTTGATGTAAAACACTGTGTTATGGGTTGGGAGGCATGTCTAAAAACTTGACATGTTTATGCACTTTAAATTTATTCGTGGAGGTTCAGCGCACCACAACATGTTACGGTGCGCTGCACCTCCACGACTTATTTTACGTATGTTCTACAGATATTTCGCCGCTCTGCGGCTGCTTCCCGAAAAGTGAAAGCAAGCCGTAGCACTTTGGGGGTAAAGTATTGACAGATAGTTGGCAAAACCTGCCTAGTGCAAAACCAGACATTTCAAAAAATCCTTCCATGAAACACCTGCTGCCCCTGCTCTTTTTTGGTTCCATTGTCCTGTCTTTCAGCCCTGGAATCATATTTGGATACATTTCGTGAAAGTACATGCAAGTTGCGGAAGCACCAAGTCGGCTGAACGTCTTGGCTTGCAAATTTGGGCGAATTAGTAAGAATGGAAATTTGTCGGACGATAAGCTGGAACGAACCAATGAAGTGGCCCAAAGGCTCAAACAAATCGGTAAACAATACGCATTGGAAGCATTGAAAAAATTGTCTTAAGGTTGTCCCTCTCTGATTTGAGGCTTACACCCTTGGCGCAACTTTTACACCAAACATTGCTTTTTTTGAGCGCGGTAATCAAACTTTCTGGTTGAAAACCAATACATTGTGGCTCTTGCCTATTTTTGGCACAACTTTTTTTTTGATTTATCAAACTTCCAAACCGATGAAACATTTGCCCTTTCTGCTCATTTCGCTGTTTTTTTTGCAAAACGCCTCTGCTCAAAGTTGTCTTCCCGGAGGCATCACTTTTACCGATCAAAGTCAAATAAATGCTTTTCCTTCAATGAATCCGGGATGTAAACAAATCCTTGGACCAGTTAATGTTCAGGGCGCCAACATTACAGGACTCGACAGTTTGTACAACATCGAACGCATCGACGGCGACTTGCTGATTACCGCCAACAACAACCTTACCGGACTTCAAGGGCTCAACAACCTTACCACCGTCGGTTTGGCCATGCGTGTGCAAAACAACCCCTTGCTCACCAGTCTGGATGGTCTCAACAACCTTTCCGCCGTTCGTGGTGATTTTTTCTACATCGGCAACAATGCCCAGGTGTCGAACATTCAGGCTTTGAGCCAGCTCGATAGTGTGTACGGCATTTTTCAGGTATGGGGCCAAGATTTACTCACGTCGCTTTCCGGTCTCGGGCAACTCTCCCACGTAGGCGCTACCCTTGCCGTTTTCCAAAATCCGGAACTAATAACTTTTGGCAACGGACTTCAGTTGATTGAACACATCGGCAACGATTTGCGCATTGAAGACAATCCAAAACTCAACAACATTTCCTCGCTCGACCATCCGGTTGATGTAAACGGAGCATTGGCGATTATTGGAAATACGGTTTTGTCAGATTGCGCGGTGGAATCCGTGTGCGACTACATTGCCACTCCAGTCACGTTTGTCGCCATTTCCGGAAACGGTTCGGGTTGTGCTTCCGAAATGGTGGTGCAAAGCATGTGCATTTCGAGCACCGAAGAACAGGCGTTCCGCGCAGGCATCCACTTGTTTCCCAATCCTGCCACCGACAGGATCATCGTTCGCGATGCCGAAGGCAATCCGCTCCAATTTGCCCGCATGTTTGATGTGATGGGTAAAAACATAACCATGCCTGGCCTAAATACCGATGGTTCGGTAGATCTAAGCGCTTTGGTGGGTGGTTTGTACGGACTTGAGGTGGTTTC
>Ga0105048_10008293_pt1 | contig 16638 bp, 12 predicted proteins | sample MAT05_FD_78382 | JGI IMG/M metagenome (GOLD analysis project Ga0105048, IMG submission 78382) | Freshwater microbial communities from Lake Fryxell liftoff mats and glacier meltwater in Antarctica - MAT-05 | ecosystem: Environmental > Aquatic > Freshwater > Ice > Liftoff microbial mat | place...
TCTGGGTCGGCTTTCAGCTTCGCCGCGAGCAATTGGGCGTCCTTGGCTTCGACCCCGTCGCCGAAGTCGGCCCGGATCCGCTCGCAATATTCGAGGCATTCCCCGAGGCGATCGCCGTGGAAGGCGTCCTTTGCCAAGCCCAGCATCTCGCGGGCCGATTGCGCTTGCGCCAGCACCGTCGGCAACGGGGCCGGTTTCACGGGCGACTTGGCGATGGCCGTCGGCGCGGGCACCGGCATCGACAACAACGCCTTCTTCGAGTTCTCGGCGAATTGATCCGGCGGCAGATACCCCGACAGGAACCCGTAGATTTTGCCGTCGTGCCCCGCGATGGCGGTGGTCGGGTAGACCATCACTTTCATCGCTTTGGCGAACTCGGGATCTTTGGTCGCGTCGATCTTCAGCGGGATGAACTTGGCGTTGATGAACGCGACGATGTCCGGATCGGCGAAGGTGTGGCCCTCGAGCTTGCGGCAGTAGACACAGTCCTGCGAACCGATCACGACGAGGATCGGCAGCTTTTTGGTTTCGGCTTCCTTGCGGGCGGCGGGGTAGTCGGTGCGCCACGGGATCGGCTCGGCGGCGCGACACGGATTCGCACCGAGCAGACACAAGAGACCGACGATACCAGCGGCTCGCAATGGGGCTGAAATCATAACTGCTCCAAGGATGGATCGCTCAAACACCCGACTCCGGATGGAGTACGGCTCGCCTAATCCGCCACTCACGCCCGCGGGTGGGCCTTGTGATAACTCTGCTGCATTCGCGTCGTCGTGACGTGCGTGTAAACCTGCGTCGTCGTCAAACTCTTGTGGCCGAGCAGTTCCTGCACGCCCCGGATGTCCGCGCCGTTGTCGAGCAGGTGCGTGGCGAAGCTGTGCCGGAGTGTGTGGGGCGTCGTACGCGGATCCAGCCCGGCGCGCTGCAAATGCGCCACCAGCAACCGGCCCACGCTGCGGGTCGTCAAGCGGCCCCCCGACTTGTTCAAGAAGACCGCCTCGGCCACGGCCCCGACGCTCGCCAGCAATTCCTTGCGATCCCCGAGCCACGTCTTCAGCGCGACGATGGCTTGATCTCCCAATAGGGCGAGGCGTTCTTTCTTGCCCTTCCCCCGGATCACGAGCACCCCATCGGTCAAGTCCGCATCGGCGAGGTTCAACCCGCAGAGTTCGGAGACCCGCAACCCGGCGGAATAGAGCGTCTCGAACATGGCCCGATCCCGCCGGCCAAAGGGCGAGTGCGCCGACGGGCTCGCCAGCAACTTGCGGATGTCTTCGACCGTCAAGAAATGCGGGAGCTTCTTGTTCAACCGGGGGCTGCGGAGGGCCTCGGCCGGATTCGTCGCCAGCGTCCCTTGCCGGCAGAGGAACTTGCCGAAGGTGCGCACGGCCGCGAGCCGGCGGGCGATGGTCGTCTTGGCGTAGCCGTGCTCGTGGAGCCACGCGAGGAACGCCCGCAGATTGCGGGTGTTCCAATCGCGGGGTTCGAGGGAATCTTTCTTCGAGTGGGTGCGCAGGAATTCCAGGGCTTGCGTGATGTCCTCCCGATACGACTTCACGGTCTGTATCGAAGAGTTCTTCTCGATGCCCAAGTGCGTCAGGAATTCCGCGAAGCTGCGTTCGAGCGTCAAGGGTGTCAATCAGTGATGATGTTCCGACCGATCAAATCCGCGAGGGCTGGTGGCCGTCGCTCCGGGTCGCCTGTTGGCGCGCTCGTTCCGTCAAGACTGCGGCGTCGAACCAATTCAGGGTCACATCGGGATCGGCCGCTCGATCCCGGAGTGCGTCGATGACGGCCCCCCGGCTGTCGTCGTCGTAAACGAAGATGAATCGCTCGGCGCCTTTGATCAACGCGAGTACGTTGAGGTCGTTCAAGGTCGGCTCCGGAGCGGGATTCGCGTTTCTCCGCCTAACTTCGACCCCGAAATGAGGAAGGTTGAATGAAAGGTGCTGGAATCGGACCGGCGGAACGAAGCGGCGGACGGCTCGTGACAATAGATCCGATTGCGCGGAGATTCCGACTGGACGGATGCGACGGTGGGAGTGCCGAGATGACATTCCACTACAACGGCGCCACGGAGGATCGCGGAAGACGACCGAAGGCATTCAGCGAATTCACCCGACAGCGCGTCCAAAACACTCGGCGTCAGCGTAAGGAATCGAACCTGTTCCTGGGTTCCGCCGATGGCTTCGTGCCTGCGTTGCTCCCCGATTGGCTGGCGCGGGGACGCGGCTCGCACTCACCAGTGAGAAAGCCCGCAGCGAATTTATCGTCGTGCCGATTCTGCTGGGGGAAGCGTGGAAATTCTTGAAACTGTCTCACGGTGTCGTTGAACTCGACAGCCGGCGATTCTACGTGGACAATCCGGCCGGCATCTCGGGCGCGCTGTCAGCGGTGGTGAATGCGGTCGAACGGATCCCATGACGACTCAGCCCTCGGTTCGGCCCGCCGTCGACTTCACGATCCGCTTCTTTCCTCGGGCGTTCGTCGCGATTTTGAACCCCGGCAACGAGACCGGCGTCACACCGACCAATTCGCAAACCATCTCCGGCCGGATGGCGAAAATCTGAATCAAACGCCGCGCCGACATTGATGGGACGCGGACGCCTTGTTCCCAACTCTGGATCGTCTTCGTCGAGACGTACAGAACTTTGGCGAATAAAGATTGCGTCATCGAAGCTTCTTCCCGGAGTGCCACGAGCGTTTTGGCGTCGATTTCCGGCGGAGCCTCGGGCACTTCGGTCGTTTTGAGGCTCAGTTCGCCTTTGGCATGGGCGATCCCCTCTTCGAGTCCGCTCTTCAGTCGGTCGAAAAAGGGCGTTCGCGTATTTCTCGGCATTACCCATTCTCCTGGAGCCAACGAAGGTACGCCGTCTTCGCTTCAATTTTCAAGGTACTTGCCAAAGCTCGCAATTGCTGCTTCTCGTCCGCCGAGAGGTCGGCCTTCTCATCTTTCCCGTAAATGTCGAGCATGTAAAATCGCTTGGCATCGGGAACATGGAGATAGATCACACGCGATCCGCCCCGTTTCCCCTTTCCGCGTTTGGCATCGGACGCTCGGATCTTCCGTAGTCCACCGCAACTTGGCATGGCATCGCCCGCAGTGGGATTTTCCATCAGTTGCCGTTGGAGCTCGGCGTAGATCTCGTCGTTCATGTAAGCGGAAATGACTTCGGTGAACTCGGCGGTTTCAATGAATGTCGCTTTCATACTATCCTACTGAGTGGGATATGGCAACATCCAAACATCCCAAGGGTGTAGCAACGATTCCTGTAATTCTAACAACATAGGCCGTAGGGCGTGTGGAGTCTTCGGAACTGGCCGTCTCCAGAATTAGCCTTATGGCAATGGCCGCGTCCTTCCAAAGGCGGGTTCCGAAGACGTTCCGAAGACTCCGCCCGCCCTCGTGCACGAAGCTCCAAGTCTCGTTGCTGCAACGCAGCCGGTCCCACTCCCCTTGCACACCTTGCGCGATTCCGGATAATCGCCTAGTCGAACACCCGCCGGAGCTTCCGCATGTCCCGCCTCTTTCTTTGCGTCGGTCTATTGCTGGCGACGTCCCCTCTGTTCGCGCAACCGGTGAAACGGGCCGACCTCAAATCGGGGCTCGTCTTCGCGGCGCAAGATTCGGCGAAACTCAGCCGGCTCGAACCGATTGTCGGGCTGACGCTGAAGACGGGCGAATCGATTCACCCGCAGGCCGCAGGCGGCGCGGCGACGTACACTTGGACCGGATACATCCAAATCATCACCGCCGGGAAATACAAGTTCGACACGGCCCTATTTGGCAAGTTGGACGTCCGCATCGAAGGTGTCGTAGTGCTCGCCGGCGAAGTCGGCGACGGCGCGGCCAAGGCGGTCGTCGGCCAAGAGATCGAGTTGAAACCCGGCATCCAATTGTTCGAAGTCCAATTGTTCGGCACCGCGAAGGGTGCCCGCGTCGAGCTGAATTGGCAAGGCCCCGGCTTCGTGCGCGAGCCGATTCCGTACTTTTTCTTCGGCCACACGCTGAAACAACGCCCACCGGAATACGCCGCCGATTTGAAGAAGGAACACGGGCGATTCTTGTTCGAAGAACACGCCTGCGCGAAGTGCCACGCCCCCGACAAAGACGACGCCATGGCGAAAACCCTCGTCGATCGCCGTGGCCCGAGCCTCACCGAAATCGGCAAGCGGGCCTACCCCGGCTGGATCAATGCTTGGTTGAAGGATCCGAAAGCCCACCGGCCGCAAACGACGATGCCGAAACTCTTCACCGACGATGAAATCGGCGCCAGCCAGCGCTACGCCGTCACGGCGTACCTCTCCAGCCTCGGCGGTGCGCTACCAGAATTCAAACAGCCCACGGTAATGGCGAAACCGGAACGGGACAGCATCGAACGCGGCGGCAAGCTCTACATCACCACCGGGTGCGCGGCCTGCCACGGTGACCAACTCACGGCTCCGCCCGTCAAGAAGGTCAACGACGAAGACGACCCGAAGGACGCCCCGAAGCCCGAAGACAGCATCTACGGACTCGGCACGAAGTCCGGCGCCCAAAGCTACTACACGCTGGGACACATCGGCAGCAAAACCCGCCCGGAGCCGCTGGCCAAGTACCTGTACGATCCGCTGGCGACCAACGCCCACGGCCGCATGCCGAACATGGCCTTGAGCGCTGCGGAAGCGACCGACATCGCCAAGTTCCTGTGCCGGGTGACCGACGACAAGATCAGCCCCGCGATGCCCGCGGAACCGAAAGACGATCCGCTCGCACTCGTCGATCTCGAACTCGGAGCGAAAAACAAAAACTTGAAACGTCCCGAGGCCTGGAAGTTGGCCGGGAAGTGGCTGCTGACCTCCAAGGGGTGCGTGAACTGCCACGAAGTCAAGCCCGGCGGCTCAACGCTGCCAATCAAGGAAAACATCGGGTTGAAACTGGCGTCGATCGCCAAAATCCCCGAAAAGGGCTGCATCGCCGGAACCGAGATCCCCACGACCGCGCCGAAATTCGGCTTCGACAAAGACCAACAAGAAGCCCTCACCGCCTTCTTGAAGGGCGGCCTCAGCGGGGCCGGTTCACCGTCGCCCGTCTACACGGCGCGGACTTCGATCAAGCGCTTCAACTGCCTGAACTGCCACAACCGCGACGGCGAAGGGAGCATCGACGAAGGCTTGGCGAACAAGATGAAGGCGTTGGAAAAACTCGAGAATGCGGACGACATTCAACCGCCTCGGCTCACCGGCGTCGGCCACAAGATGCGCACGAGCTGGTTGAAGGAAGTCCTCGTCGGCGGGGGCCGGGCACGCCCGTGGATGACGCTGCGGATGCCCCAATATGGCAAGGACTGCGTCGGCACATTGCCCGAGGCTCTACCAGCACTCGAAGGGACAATTAGCGATGACGCCATCGGCCAAGCCGAATTCACCGCCGACAAGCTCACTGCGGGCCGCACGCTCGCCGGGAAGTCCGGCCACGGCTGCATTTCCTGCCACGATATTTCGGGTCAAACCGGCGGCGGCACGCGCGGCCCGGACTTGGCGACGACGAACAAACGCGTCCGCTACGACTGGTACGTCCGCTGGATGCACCAACCGCAGCGCATGGCGCCTGGCACCAAGATGCCCCAAGTGCTCATCGACGGCCAATCGCTGCTGAAGACCGTGTACGACGGCGACGGGGCCAAGCAACTCGAAGCCCTGTGGGCCTACTTCAGCCTCGGGCCGGGCTTGCCGCTGCCGAGCGGAATGGATCCGCCGAAGGGGGTCGTCGTGAGTGCGACCGACCGGCCGGAGATCATGCGGACCTTCATGCCGGACGGGGCCGGCACCAAGTGCGTGGCCGTGGCGTTCCCCTCGGGAATGAACGTCGTCTTCGATTCCGCACAGGGCCGGCTCGCCTACGCTTGGAGCGGCAACTTCTTGGAAATGTCGAGCGTTTGGAACAGCCGGGGGGGCAACCAAGCGAAAATCCTCGGGCCGAAGTTCTGGACGGCCCCGACGGGCAACCCGTGGAACGTCGCCGATTCGCGCGAGTCGCCCGACTTCGACAAACAAGCGAAGAACCCGGCCTACGGTGCCCCGCTTCCGGATGGCAAGACGTACACAGGCTCGAAAGCCGTGACCTTCGAAGGCTACGCGCTCGACCTCGGTGGCAACCCGACCTTCAAGTACCGCGTGACGCCGGACGAAGGCAAATCGACGCTGCTGGTCGCCGAGGCGCCGCAACCGGCGAAAGTGACACTCGCCAACGGTGTCATCCGCAAGTTCGCGGTGGAACTGCCCGCCGGCAAGACCGTCTGGTTCCGCGCCGGTGGATCACTGAAGGAACCGCGCGTTTACGACGCGGATGGGAAGAAGTTAGCGCTCGACGGGGCCGAAGCCGAGTTCCCCGCGACCGGCTCGACGATCCTCCTGCCCGAAGACGGCGACAAAGCGACGGCACTGATGCTGGCCGACGCCCCATCCGGGACGGTGTGGCGCATCGTGAAGCGCAACGGCGCCGGATTCGAAATTCTGATCCGCTTCGCCGAGCCGAAGGAGAAAGCGAAGATCGGCTTTACGCTGAATTCGTGGAGCCTGCCGCGGGACGATGAGAAATTGCTGAAGGGATTGAAGTAAAAGGGATGCTGGCATCTTGCGGATGGTGGTTGTCATGGTGGCACTCGCTGATTTATAATTGGGTACAGTAGTGTATATAAGCTCCGATCCGGGGTCTGTCAAATCGGATTTTCGAGAAAAGCCGAATTCGGTGAATCGGGGTCGCAATAACTATCCCGGCACTTTCGATAGGCCGCTTCGACCTTGGGAAGTAGCTCCTTCGCCTTGAGTACATCGACCGCCAGAAGTGCGTCGCGGAGTTCTTCCAAGTCTTCGCGAAGGTCCTCGGCCGCCTTTCCGGCGTCAGCGTCCATCTTGCCGGTGCGAATGAAGACGCATAGCTGCAATTTCCGCGTGAGCAGGTCCTAGGAGATGAACAGCGCCGCATTGCCGAACGCCACCGACTCTCAGAGTTTCGGCTCATTGCTCTTCGGCGGTGAATGCTCGTTTGCAAGCCGCATGGGCCTCCTCGGCGGTGAGAGCGGGGATGCCAGCTTCTTTCATCGCCACCTTCACTTTTTCGGGATCGCGGTCGCGGATAGCGACCGCGACTGGGCCGAGTTCGTCGCTGAGGCTCTTGCGCGGCGGGGTGGCAGTAATCCTCTTGCGATCTTCGTCGTCGAGGAGGCGAACGGCCGTGGGCCAATCCCCCGCGAGTGCCGCGTCGCGGATATTCCGGACTTCGGCACGCAGGCCGAAGAGGCTATTCGCTTTTTTCACATTGCCTTCGCGGAAGGCGTCGCGCACGTCTTCGACCGCTTCACGGTAATCTTCCGCCGCCTTCGATTGTTCCTCCGCGACGCGGAACTTGCGGATGTACACTCCCACTTCGAGCTTGCGCACGATCAGGTCGATCTGTTCCAGATTGCGGATCGCTTCGTCACTCCGCCCCCCGTTGGTGGCGAGCCGGGCGTCGGCGTAGTAATAGTTCATCTCTTCGAAGCACTGGTGCCGGTCGGGGTAGTAGACGTAAGCCCCGGCGACGCTGAAGACGACGAGGCCGAGTATCGCCACGATCCCGAGCACGGCCCCCGGGACGACGATATCCCACTTCGGCTTGGCCTGCCCCGTCTTAACATCGCGCGCTACGAGCCATCGTTCGACCCTTCCCGTGCGATCCAGTCGCCGCAGCGCGATTCCCAAGAGGAGCATGCCGAGCAACCCATAGACCGCGGGCTGTTCCAGCGGCCCGAACTTCTCGGCGAGTTTCAGCCGCGTCTGCTCGGCTAAGCCGGACTCGGTACCCGACGTGAACGGGGAGGAGTAATCGTCGAAGGCGTGCGTGTGTTCGATCTCGACTTTGCCTTTTGCATAGAGCACGGGCTCGGCAAGGAAGGCGAGCGTGACGATCACCGTCACGTAGGCGAGGAACCACGGAGCAATTCGACGCCAGCCGAAGTCGGTGCCGAGGTAGGCGAGCGTGCCAAGGCTCATACCGATTCCAAGGGCGAAGAGGACGAAGGCGGCGCCGACCGAGTTGGCGTGCTCGAACATCAAGCCGATTTTCATCATCCCTGGCAGCGGGGTCGAATAGATCGGCAGGGCCACCGCGGTCATCAAAAGCGGCGAAGTCGAGTCGGAGTGCTTCATGGTGTGCTGGAGTGCGCCGAATGGGATGATCGCCCCCAGCATCGCGGTGCCGATCAGGCCGATGGCGAAGAAGAGCACATCCCGGCTCGCGAGTTCTTTGCAAGCCGTCACGAGAACCGCGAGGATCCGCTTCGGCCCTTGCGCTGGCAGTGGCTCGGCATCGGCGAGTGCGGCCCGCGCTTGTTCGTCGGCATTCGCGGTCGCGCTGGCGAAGAGCCGGTCCCAAAGGAGACCCGCAATCGTCGAGAGAAACAGCGACGCGCCGGCGAACGCGAGGATGACGAACGGCTCGGCGAGCGTCAGCCCGTAGAGCAACGAGATGGGATTGAGCAGTGGAGCCGCCAAGATGAACGCGAGCACGGTACCGGCGGGTACGCCCGCGCGGCGGATTTCGCGCGCCACCGGGATCACCCCGAGCGAACAGACCGGCAACAAGCTGCCCGCGATCCAGCTCCGGAACATGCCGGAGAAACCGCGGCCGAAGAGCTTGCGCGTGCCGGCCGGGCCGACCATCCGGCGGAGGATGGCAGCCGTAACCGCTCCCACAATCAGCAAAAGCGACAAGTCGATGCACGCTTGCCCGAGTCGAAGGACGAATGCCCAGAAGATGGTTTCCACAGTCGCGTTCCTCAGTTCGGATAAACGGGCACGGGGACGGATGCGAGCACTTCGGGCACGACGACTCCGGCATCGGCTTCCGCCCCGAGGCGGACACCGAGCACCGGCGCGGCCACGGCCCGAACGTCGTCCGGTGTGACGAACGGCCGGCCGTGGAGGAAGGCCCACGCTTGGCTGACGCGCTGCCAGATGAGCAACCCGCGCGGGCTGAGCCCAAGCGGGATGCGCGGGTGGTTGCGGGTGATATGCCCCAAGTCGATGAGGTAGCCCTGGACGGCCGGGCTCACGGTGATGGCGGCGACGCGATCTTGCAGCGAGTGGAGCACGCGCGGCATCAACCCCTGCACCGGCTCGGGGTCGCGGCCGTCGCGCTGGCCCACGGCGGCCGCGAGCATCGCCCGCTCGTTTTCTTTGTCCGGGTAGCCGATGGAGAGCTTCATCGCGAAGCGGTCGAGCTGCGCCTCCGGCAGCGGGTAAGTGCCGTGGTGCTCGACCGGGTTCTGAGTGGCGATGACGAAGAAGCTGTCGTGCAGTCGGTGGCAGACGTTATCGACCGTCACCTGCCGCTCGGCCATCGCTTCGAGTAGCGCCGATTGGGTGCGCGGCGTGGTGCGGTTGATCTCGTCGGCGAGTAGCACGTCGGCGAATACGGGACCCGGTTGGAACTCGAATTCTCGCGTCTTTTGGTTGAAGACGCTGAACCCGGTGATGTCCCCCGGTAACAGGTCGGGCGTGCATTGCACGCGGGCGAAGGCACCGCCGACGGCCGAGGCGAGTGCCTTGGCGAGGGTCGTCTTCCCGAGACCGGGCTTGTCTTCAAGGAGAACGTGCCCGCGCGCCAGCAAGCAGGCGATGACACGCTCAACGACTTCGGGCTTGCCGCGCAAGGCGCCGTTCAAAGCGAGGCGGAGGCTGTCGATATTCGAGTCGGGTTCGGCCCCAGTCATCGGGCGATTACTCCAGTCGGGGTGGCGAAGGCGTGGAGAGGAAGGGCTTCGACGGCGCGGCGGCAAGCGATCAGGACTTCCGAATCGGGAGCGGGAGCGGTATTCACCGGGCCGTACGCCGCCCACTCGACGAGTCGGAGGAACTCGCGCAATTCGGATTGGGCCGGGAGTTCATTCGCCCAAGAGGCGAGCGTTTGATCGACCGGACGAGGCCGACCGGCGAAGCGCGAACGGCGCTCCAAAACGCGGAGCGCCCGCAGTGCGATGTCGTGCCAAGTACGGCCCGGTGCCACTCGCCAAGCAGTAGTGAAAATCGCATCGAGAATCCGTTTTCGCCGCCAGACGAGAATCGCCACTGACAACCCGATGGCAGCGAGCACCAGCGAGTTCCGCCATCCCCAGCGGAGCGCGCTCAGCGCACGCTCCGCGAGGCGTTCGTGCCAGGGCTTCAACGGCGGCAACACTCCGTAGCCCGGCGTCGGTTCGACGACGAGCCAGTGGCCGTCGCGCAGCAGCACTTCGGGCCAGACGTGCAGGTCGGTTTTCCTCACCGGCGTGTGATCCGTCTCGGCGTCGTAGGCGTCGGGCGATACGTAGTAGCCCAGGCAGACCCGCGTCGGGTAGCCGAGGGAGCGCAGACACAATGCCGCGGCTGTAGCGAACAGATAGTCCGGGCCGCGTTTGGTGACGGTGAGGAACTCCAACAACGGCGAAGGATGATCCTTCGGGGCTACCACTTGCGGATCGAGGGTGTAGTCGGACCGCAGTCGGTCGAGCACCGCCGCGATCTGCGGCCAGCCGCGCTCGGCGTCTCCGGCCCAGTCCTTGGCGAGTCGATCCACGATGACCCGGAGTTCGTCGGGCACCTCGCCGTAAACTGATGGAGCCGCAGATACCGAACCTATTCCGGCGAACGCGATCTCGGGCAGTGCGCTCGGATCGACTGTGCGACAGTCGGTTGTCACCACCACCCCCGGCGGTGTCGATTTCCGGGATGCGATGGTCGCGACACCGTCGTAGTCCCACTCGTAGTAGTCCGGCTTGTCCACCTTCTTGATGCGGAAGCGGGTCAACAATGTCGGCGTCGGGACGAGGTTCGTTTTCAAGTCCGCGACCTTCAGCCGATGGCGGTCGTCGTTGGCATAGGCGCCGATCCCCTGTTGGAACTTTGCGAGCTTCATCCAGTCGTCCCCCTCGGCGTCGAGCAGCAGCGACCCAGGCTTACGACCTTCTTCCCAACGTTTTTCGACCGCGTCGTAACGGTCGTACGCCACCAGTCGGACGTGCAGCGGCGTCCGCCCCTCGACTTCGAAGATCCCGCGTGCCCCCTGACTGTCCAACCATCCGTCCCGTTTAGTGCCTTGCCGCGCGGTGTCGAAGTCCCGGCTCGGCCGGCGGTTGTCCGGGAGCCGACCGTGTTTCTCGATCACTTGGGCCAAGCCCGCTGCGACCATCCGCTGCTGATCCTTAGGCGGCTTGTGCGGCGGGCCATACATGTCATTGACGGCGTCGATCAGCGCGTTCTTGTTGTCCTCGATCGTCTTGTCGGTCTCGACCATCCCCGCCGCTTGGGCATTCTCCCCGGCGGTTTCTTCCGGGCCATCGCCGATGCCGTTGCGCGCGAAGGGATCCGTATCGCCCGTACCGCCGGAAGTCGGCATCAGCTCGCCGAGGGTGAACATCACGCGCTTTGGGCCCGCCAAGGCGACCCCGGCGGCGGCAAGGGCCAGCGCGCCGAAGACCGCCGCTTCTCGGTAAGGCAAGCGTAGTCGAACTCGTTCGAGTTCATCGCCGCGTACCCCGACGGCCGTTTCGGCGGTGCGGGCGCGGTGGTCACAGATGAGCCAAATTCCCCCGGTGACCGCGAACGCGGCCAAGAGATATGGCACGGCGGGTTGATCCCCCATCGCCGAGGCGAAGAGAGCGAGGAAGAGCGCGACGACCCCCGCGAGCCGACGATATTGCGGCCAAATCGAAAGGCCCGCGAGCAGCACCCCGAGGCTCCGCAGCCCGTGGACCATCTGGAGTTCGAGGGGGAAGCCGTCGCTCGACCATCGCCGAATCAACGGTTCCGAAGCGAATGGCACGACGAGTGAGATCCCGAGGATCAAGGTGACTTTGAAGGGCAAGCGCCGGCCGCTCGTCGGTCGCGGGCCGAAGAGATTCAGCAGCAGGGCCACAGCGAAGAGGAGGATGCCGGAGACGATTCCGAACGCCGTGGGCGTCCCTGTGTGGCTACTGGCGATCTCGCACGTGATGTAGGCGACTGCCATCAATGCGAAAGTTGCGATTCGGGCCGCACGGCCGCCGCCGGACTCAAGAGCCATGGGAAGCCTCCGCCGTTCCGTGCCGGAGCCGATGGGGCACTTCCGCGACCGACGGGAGTTCGAGCCACACCCGACCGATCTTCGCAAGTGGGCCGTCGAAGCCAAAGCCGGAGCGCTGGAGGACGACCCAGCGCGCATCGTTGAAGATCGCCCGCTTGGGAGCGTGAGCGTACCCGGCGTCCGTGGTAACGATCACCCGCACCGCAGAACGGACGGCTCGCAGTGCCGGGCTGGAAAGCACATCGGCGAGCGCTCTGGTTTCACCGCGAAGCCCGGCGAGAGCATCGAGGATCCGGGTGACATGTTCGGCGCCCGCTCGCGGTGACAGCACGGTGTCACCGAAGGCGATACCGACTTCGGCCCCCGCTTCGATCCAGCCCCTCGCCATGCTGGCCGCGGCCCGGATGGCCCACTCCCGTGTCCCGTCCTGGCCATCCGTGTGGATGCCCTCCGCCGTATCGAGCACGATCATTGCGATGGGGCGGGACGTCGATTGCAGTTCGCAGACGATGAGTCGGTCGTGCCGCGCCGACTGCGCCCAATGAATGCGCCGCGGGGAATCCCCCCGGCGATAGGGCCGCACGCCGAGTACGTCGCCGGTGCTGCCGATCTTGTTCCGAGCGACATTCCCTTCGACGGCTTCGTCGCCGTCCAAGTTCGGCACCGGCCCAACCGGGAAGGTTCTCGGCCAGACGATGAGCTTGCCTACGACGGAGACCCTTCGCTTCGCATCCCAGAGACCGAAGGGAAAACCGGTCGCGACGGTCGGGGCTTCCGATGGGTACTCGCCTCGCAACGCCGGCATGAACGGCCAGCGCACGGAGCTACGCGTTCGGCCGGCAATCGCAGGGAGTCGCACCGCGGTCTCACCTTCCAGAACCGAAAGACCCCACGCCGGCCATGGGAGAGGATTCGACACCGCCGCCGTCACGCCGACTTCGGCGCCTTCGGAAGTGCGCGGTCGGTCGTAGTGCAACGTCGCCCGAACTCCGCGCACCGTGAGCCAAGGCCAGCAGACCCCCGCCGCAGTGACGGCGCCCAATCCGCCCGCGAGCGCGAAGACGCGCGGGTGGAGCGCCAATCCACAGAGGATCGCCATCGCGGTCGCCAGGGCGAGCACGCCGAGCGGCGACAGCACCACACGGCGGACTTTCTTGCTGAACTCGGGCGAGACGTCGTAGGTGGCCAAGTGGCGAAACGATTGCGAGACTCGGCGAAACGAGAGCATCGGTATCCGCCAATTACGCAGTAATAGTTCGTGATACCAAGGTGGTCACTGTATCACGATACGTGGCAGTGGCAAAAGTTGTTCGAGCGGATTTGGGTCATCATTTAGCAAAAATCAACGAAAGTGCCGAAGACATGTTGTCATAATGACAACGAGGTATAACCTAATGATACTGACGATGAGGCTGTATTCGAGACTGAAGTGATCAACCTCTTTGACGATAAACCGAAGCTCGACAGGAGCGCGATCACTCGGATCAAAGCGTGGACTCATGAACTTTTGGCCCTCGATGATGATGCGACGACCACGGTGGCCGAACTTCGCTGCGCGGAGCCGGATTGCCCGGATGTGGAGACCGTCGTCGGCATCCTCGAAGTCGGCAACAACCGGAAAATCAAGATCTTCAAGCCCGTGTCGGAAGTGGATCGTGCCGACATCTCTGCCGCTGTCGCAACACTCCTGAATCAAGCCCACCAATAAACCCGGAGCCTTCCTATGGCGAGCACAGTCCAAGCCCGCGTTCCTGTGACGGTTCTCACAGGCTTCCTCGGTTCGGGGAAGACGACCCTACTGAACCACATCCTCACGGCCAACCACGGCAAACGGATCGCCGTCATCGAAAACGAATTCGGCGAAGTGGGCGTCGATCAGGACCTCGTCATCAACGCCGAAGAAGAAATCTTCGAGATGAATAACGGCTGCATCTGCTGCACCGTGCGCGGCGACCTCATCCGCATCCTCGGCAACCTCATGAAGCGGCGCGACAAGTTCGACTACATCCTCGTCGAGACGACGGGCATGGCCGACCCCGGCCCGGTGGCGCAGACCTTCTTCGTGGACGACGAAATCAAGGCGAAGACGCAGCTCGATGGGCTCGTCACCCTCGTCGATGCCAAACACGTGCACCAGCATTGGGACACGAACGAGGTGCAGGAACAGATCGCCTTCGCCGACGTGATTCTGCTCAACAAGACCGACCTCGTGACGCCGGCCGAACTCGACGCACTCGAACGGAAAATCACCGGGATGAATGCGGCCGCCGTCATCCACCGCACGCGGGACAGCGTCATCGCGATGGACAAGATCCTCAACGTCGGCGGCTTCGATCTCGACCGCGCGATGGTCACCGACCCCAAGTTCCTCGAACCGGAGTACCCCTTCGAATGGGGCGGCATCTACGAACTCAAGGCCGGCACCTACCATTTTGCGATGAACGACGGCCCCGACCCGTTCATGGGCATCTGCGTCTTACCGGCGCCGAGCGGCGACGAAGCGGGACGTAAGGCTGTGGAACTTCAAGCCACGCTCGCATTCAGCGAGGAGGCGGGAGAAATCGAACCCGGCGCAGAGATCCCCATCGGCCAGCGCTTGACGGCGCTCCAACTCCCCGGCGACGGCGAGAAACTCTTCCCCATCACCATCGCCCAAGACGGCTTCTACGCATTCTTCACGGAGCATCATCCGGACGAGTTCACAGCAGCATTGCGTGGCCTCTCCGGAGCATTGGAAGCGACTGCAACCCACGAGTACAAGCCCGATCACGAACACGACTCGGAAGTCTCGTCGGTGGGGATCACCCTGCCCGGAGACCTCAGCGACAAGAAGCTCAACAAATGGCTGAGCCGCCTCCTGCAAGACAAAGGCGCCGACATCTTCCGAATGAAGGGCGTGCTCAGTATCGCCGGCGACGACAAGCGATTCGTCTTCCAAGGCGTCCACATGCTCTTCGACGGCAAGCCCGACCGGCTCTGGAAGAAGGGTGAGGCACGCTCCAATAAGCTCATCTTCATCGGCCGCAATCTCGACCGCGAGGAGTTGACAGCGGCGTTCAAGAAGTGCCTCGTGTGACGGCCCGGACTGTGTGAATGCAGGAGCTTCGAGCATGTTCGGATTGACCGCGAAGAAAGAGAGTCGGCTGAAGTCGGTCTGGGCCGGCGCCGTCCACGATCACGCCATCGCACTTGGCTGGAGCGCCGACGGGCACTTTCTCGCCGCGTCTGCAAGCACCGGGCCGACGGCGATCTTCGACGCTCACGCGGGCACCGGCGATCGCATCCTTACGGGGCACGCCGGCGGCACGCTCGCACTCGCATGGTCGCCGACCGCGCCGATCTTGGCGACGGCGGGGAAAGACGGCCGCGTGAATATGTGGGACAGCGCGGGGCGTCAGATGATCGCGCTCGAATCGGATGGACGGTGGATCGAGCACCTCGCGTGGCATTCGAATGGTACCAAGCTCGCCGCGTCGTCCGGCCGGACGGTTCACCTCTGGAACTCCGATGGCATCCGGCTCGCCCAGTGGCCCGATCACCCGAGCACCGTCTCCGACTTGGCTTGGCGACCGGGCACCGATTCGCTCGCGGTCCTGTGTTACGGGGGAGCGATGCTCTGGACGCTCCGCGAAGGTGCGGCGCCCACATTCAAGCTTTACGCCTGGAAAGGCTCGCCTCTCCGCATGGCATGGTCGCCGAACGGTGCGATGCTGGCTCACGGCAATCAGGATTCGACCGTGCACTTCTGGTACGCCGAAACTGCCGAAGACCTCCAGATGTCGGGCTACCCGAGGAAGATACGCGAACTGAGCTGGGATAGCACGAGCCGCTATTTGGCCACGGGCGGCGGGCGTGCCGTTTGCCTTTGGGACTGCGGTAGCAGCGGGCCGGCCGGCTCCACACCACAGATGCTGGAGGGCCACGGGGCCGGCAAGCCGCTAACGGCCTTGCAGTTCCAACACCGGGGAGCGCTGCTCGCCTCGGGAGGGGCCGACGGACGGGTTTGCGTCTGGCAGCCGAAGAACAAGAAACAGCCTCTGCTCGGATCGTTCGATGGCGACGGGGGCGAAGCGACCGCAGTGGCGTGGTCCCCCAACGACAAGTTGCTCGCTGTCGGATTCGAATCGGGCGCCGTGAACGTCCTCGCCGTTTCCTGAGGTCACCGATGCGCTCGCTCTTGGCAATCCTGACATTCGCGCTCGGGACGACCGTGAGCGCTGCCGAATCGCCCAGTGGCGAATCGCTGGCGCTGCGGATCCTCGACGGCGAAGCGTTGTACACCGTCTCCGGCGGGTTGAAGCCGGTGAGCGATGGTTTCTGGCAGACGCGTTTTCCCGCGACTCAACAGACTTCGGACGAAGTGGCCGATGTTCGCCGCACCTTGGCCGCGCTGCCGCTGGGGCTGGATCTCGAAGCCGGGGTCTACGTGTTCGCCTCGGCTTTCAACGGCCAGCGTACAGCGTCTGCGTTCATCGCGCATAAGCCGAAGTTGAAAGAACTGATCGAACGGCGAAAGGACGCATTCGAGCCGATCGGTGTCACCCCGTTGTCATCGCCGCAGCAGGTGATGGAGAAGA
>Ga0105048_10008294_pt1 | contig 16636 bp, 13 predicted proteins | sample MAT05_FD_78382 | JGI IMG/M metagenome (GOLD analysis project Ga0105048, IMG submission 78382) | Freshwater microbial communities from Lake Fryxell liftoff mats and glacier meltwater in Antarctica - MAT-05 | ecosystem: Environmental > Aquatic > Freshwater > Ice > Liftoff microbial mat | place...
ATCACCGGCGGAACCTTGACGGCGTCTGCTCCGACTGTGGGCGCCTTGAGCGCAACCACCGGCGTTAGTGTTTCCAGCGGCACCCTGCTCCTCGGAGCCAGCAATCAGATCAACAATTCCGCGGACCTCACGCTCGGCGGCGGCACGTTGGACCTGGGCGGTTTTTCCGAAGGGTCTGCGGGCAACCCGGGTCTCGGATCGCTCATCCTGGCAGCCAACGGGATCATCGATTACGGCACCCTCGCGAGCGGGACGAGCATCCTGCAGTTTGGCAGCTTGGGCAGCCACGGGGCCTTCACGCTGCAAATTTCCGACTATGACATCGGGACGGATCGGCTGCTCTTCTCCGGCACTGCTTCGGCGTTCGACTTTGCGCAGCCGGATGTGAGTTTCAATGGGGTCTCCGGCTTTGATTCGATCCAGTTCGGCGGCTTTTTCGAGATCGTCCCGGTGCCTGAGCCGTCATCGACGACGTTGTTGGGCGCACTGGCGCTGGTCGGGTTGGTGGGGTATCGCGAGCGGCGGCGGATTTCTCGCTTGATCTGCATTCAGTAAAACCACTAGAACGCGAGTCTCCTGATGATCTCGCAACGTACTCGTGGGCTGCTCGGAGCCATCCTTTTCTGCCAGGCTTCGCTGGCCGGGATGCTGCTCGCTGTGGTGGCGGAGCTGACGTTTAGCTTCTTCACCTCGGCCACGGAGGAGCAGTGGAGCCGGTATCCGATCTACGGGCTCATCGTGGCGGTGGGGCTGGTCTATGAGGCGATGACCCGGAATCGTTCGCGGCTGCGTTACAGCCCGTGGCAGCGCAGCCTCCTCAAGCAGCATCAGCTCGCCCTGCGGGAGACGGCCTTTGGGATCGGGGCGCTGCTCCTCTTTCTGGCGCTCACCAAGGATCAAACGATCTCGCGGACCTTTCTGCTCCTCTACCTGCCGGCGCTGTATCTGGGGCTGCTCGGGACGAATGTGCATCTGCCCCGGGCGCTGGCGCGGACGATTTTCGGCGGGGTGCATACGGAGCGGACGCTGCTCATCGGGGCTCCGGAACGGGCGGAGGGGCTGAAGGATTGGCTGGCGGGCAAGGAGGTGCTGGGTTTTCGCACCGTGGGCCTGCTCAATGACGAGGGCACGGGCCGGGGCGCGGACGGGATTCCCCATCTCGGCAGGGTGGCCGATCTGGAGACGGTGGCGAGGGCGGAGCAGGTGACGCAGGTGCTGGTGATGGAGCTGCCGCAGGATCGCGAAGTGCATCGGCTGCTGGTGGCGACGACGGAGCGGCTGGGGCTGCGCCTGGTGATCCAGAGTAATCTCGCGGAGCTGCTGCATCATCCGGTGGTGCATGTGGAGGATGACGGGCTGCGCTTTATCACCCTGCGGGAGGAGCCGCTGGAGAATCCGCTGAACCGGCTGCTCAAGCGCGGGCTGGATCTGGCGGTTTCGTCTCTGGTGGTCGTGTTCATCCTGCCGCCGGTGGCGGTGCTCGTCTGGATCCTGCACCGGCTGGAGTCGCCGGGGCCGCTCTTTTTCTACCAAAAGCGGGCGGGGATTCAGAACCGGCAGTTCCGGATCGTGAAGTTTCGCACCATGTGCCTGAACAATGACGATGAGACGCGCCAGGCGGTGCCAGGGGATGTGCGGGTCTTTCCGGCCGGGCGCTGGCTGCGCCGGCTGAGCATCGATGAGTTGCCGCAGTTTCTGAATGTGCTCCGCGGGGAGATGAGTGTGACCGGGCCGCGGCCGCATCTGCTGGAGCACAATGCGCTCTTCGCCGCGCAGATGGCGAACTACCACATCCGGACCTTTGTGAAGCCGGGGATCACCGGGCTGGCGCAGGTGCGGGGCTTCCGCGGCGAGGCGAAGTCCCCCACGGAGATCGCGCAGCGGCTGGAGTCGGATATTTCGTATCTGGAGAATTGGCGGCTTGTGCTGGATCTCTCGATCATCGTGCGCACCGCGTGGCAGATGCTCACGCCGCCGAAGTCGGCCTACTGAGCGCGGGCAGCGCGCGGCTCCGGGCCGGGTGGTGGCTCTGGGTGGAGCACTCGACCCGAGTGCCGTTGCCGGCGACCCGCCGGGAATGCCGTGGGACGCTTCGCCTGCGGAGGGGAGGTCCTCGCGTCATCGACGCGTCTCCGATCACGGCGGCGGGTCGCCGCCGCGGGCACTCGGGTCGAGTGCTCCACCCGGAGTGCCCGCTCGCCTTCGCTCTCGACTCAAGTGCTGCACCCGGCGTGACGTTTCTTTGACAATCTCTGCACCGCGCTCTGACACATGGGCGGTGGAGGCGCCGTAGCGTGGCGGTATGAAGAAACTCTTCTTTCTCATCCTGGCTGGCGTGCTTGCGCGTCAGGTAATCATTGCGTCTGAACCCGAGGTGAGCCTCCGCGTGCTGCCGGAGCGCGACCTGATCTACAATGGCGGGGACCGCGAGGTCATCGTGCAGGTGGAACTCCAGGCGCGGAAACCGGAGCGAGGGCGCCGGGTGCCGATGAATCTGGCGCTGGTGCTGGACCGCAGCGGGTCGATGTCGGGCGCGAAGATCGAAAAGGCGCGGCAGGCGGCGTGCGTGGCGGTGGACCAACTCGACGATGACGACCTGCTGACGCTGGTCATTTACGACAATGAAACCGAGGTGCTGCTGCCCCCGGCGCGGGTGGGCGGGCGCGGTAATCGCGAGGAGCTGAAGGCGACGATCGAGCGCATCCGTCCGGGCGGCGGCACGGCGCTGCATGCCGGGGTGACGGTGGGCGCGCGGCAGTTGCGGAAGCACTTCGCGAAGGAGCGGGTGAACCGCGTGATCCTGATGTCCGATGGCATCGCCAACGTGGGGCCGAGTCGCACGGCGGATCTGGTGGGGCTGGGGCGCGAGTTGCGCGGCGAGGGTATCGCCGTGACGACGATCGGCCTCGGGGACGATTACAATGAAGACCTCATGACCGCCCTGGCCGAGGCGAGCAGCGCGAACTACTACTACGTGAAGGACGCGGAGAAACTGCCGGGGATCTTTTCCGAGGAACTCGGCGTGGCCCGCTCACTCCTGGCGCGTGGGGTGACGATCCGCATCACCGTGCCGGAGGGCGTGCGGCTGCGGGAGATCGTGGGTCGGCCGGAGATCGAATGCCGGGGCCGCACGGTGGAGATCACGCTGCCCGAGCTTTTCGGCGCGGAGAAGCGGCGCTTTCTCGCCCGCTGCACCGTGGACGAAAAACGCCGCGAGCCGCTCGAAGTGGCCGCGATCCAGATGGACTACGAGACGGCCGAGGGAAAACGCGCCGCGGAACAGGCGCAGACGGCGCGGGTGAAGTTCACGGAGGAAGCGCCGGAGTCGGAAGCCAGTCTGCGGCCAGAGGTGGCGCAGGAAGTATCGGTGGCGCGGAATCGTCTCGCCAAGGAGAAGGCGGTGAAACTCGCGGATGAGGGTCGGCCGAAGGAGGCCGCCGAGGTGCTGCGCCAGCAGGCCACGGCGAACGCGGCGGCGCCGGCGGCCGCTCGGCTCCCCGCGCTGGCGGAGGAAAATCGCAAGCTGGAATCCACGGCGGCCGAGATCACGGGCTCCGGCCAGCTCAGCAAATCGAGCCGCAAAGCCGTGCAGTTCGACAACTACAAGGACAAGTACCAGAAGCAGTCGCGCTGAGCACGGTGGACGAGGCTGGATGCGGGCGCCGCGATGCGGGATAAGATGGGCGCCCCATCCAGCAACCCGCCTCCCGCGCCCTGCGGCATTCCCTTTTGAAAAAAAGCATCTGCATTTTCCTCCTCGCCGTGCTCGTGCCGAGTCTCGTGCTCGGCTGGCTGGCGCTGCGCAGTGCCGGGGAGCAGCAGATCATCCTCGAGCGGCGGACGGCGGAGCTCTACCAGAAGGAAACGGATGCGGTGGCGGCGGCGGCGCGGGTGGTGATCGACGACGAGCGCCGGGCCTTCGGCGAAGCGCTGCGGCGGCTGCTGGCCCGCGAGGAGCCGGCGAAACTGGCCGGGGAGTTTGCCCCGCAGCTCGCTGCGGAGTGGCCGCGAAAGGTGGTGGGTTTTGCGCTCGGGGCCGATGGGCAGCTTCTCTCGCCGACTGCGCAGGCCGGCCGGCGCGATGCGGAGTGGCAGGGCTTCATCGCGGCGAACTCGGCCTTCCTCGGTAATGCCGCGTCCGCTCAGGTGTATGCGGTGCCGGTGGACGAGCTGAACCGGCCCGAGCCGATGCGGAAACGGAGCGCGACGGAGTTGAAATCAGGGAAGGATCAGGTGGCGTCGCCAAGCGAGGGGGCGAAGCAGGTCACGGCAATGAACAGCATCGCGTCCGCGCCGCCGCCGCTGGCTTCCCTGAAAAAGGAGAAAACGTCGGACCGGCCCGTTCCCGCTCCACCGAGTGCGGCGCGGGCCAAATCCGCGCCGCTCCCGGCGGCGGAGGCCGCGCCGATGAGTCCCGCACCGCAGGCGGCGGTGCTGGCGGAGGCCGCGCCGATTCCGCCGGCCGAGCGGCAGCAGAGCGCGTTGCGCAATGTGGCGCCGCAGCGTTCCCTGGAGGAAAATCGCCAGGCCGTATCGCAGCTCATGCCGGAGACGGCGGAGTTTCGCACGCTCACTGCGGGCGCGAGTGAGGGGGTGGTCACGCGCTTCGTGGAGGATCGGCTGCAGATTCTTTTCTGGCAGCGTGCGCCCGAGGCGCCGGGGCTCATCTTCGGCTGTATGCTCCAGCCGGAGGCGCTGCGCGAGCAGTGGCCGGCGGCACTGCCCGGGGCTTATTCCGTGGGGCGGGGGAGTGCGGCGCCGGAGTTTGTGCTCGCGCTCCTCGATGACAAGGCGCGGCCCGTGGCGACGCAGCCGCCGGGGGAGACGGGGCGGGAGTGGAAGCGGCCGTTCGTCGCCTCCGAGATCGGCGAGGCGCTGCCGCACTGGGAGGCCGCGCTTTACCTGATGAAGCCGCAGCAGATCGAGGAAAGCGCGCGGGCCGTGCGGCGCAACCTGCTGCTGCTCATCGCGGTCGCGATCACGGCGATCGCCGCGGGCGGCTGGATCGTGGTGGCCGACGCGCGCCGCCAGATGGCGCTGGCGCAGCAGAAGACGGACTTCGTTTCCAATGTCTCGCACGAGCTGAAGACCCCGCTGACGTCGATCCGGATGTTTGCCGAGCTGATGCAAAATGGCGCGGCCGAGGCCAAGCGTTCGCAGTATCTGCGCATCATCATGGTGGAAGCCGAGCGGCTCACCCGGCTGATCAATAACGTGCTGGATTTTGCCCGCCTCGAGCGGCGGCAAAAGCACTACGAAATGCGCCCGCTGGATCTGCACGCGCTGGTCGCGCGGGTCTGGGAGGCGCAGGAACTGCATCTGCACGAGAGCGCTTTCACCACGCGCTGGGAGGCCGCGCCGCCGCCGTATCCCATCACCGGCGACGAAGACGCGCTCGCGCAGATCCTCGTGAACCTGCTCTCCAATGCGGAAAAATATGCGGGCGAACGCAAGGAGGTGGAACTCCGCACGCGGCTCGAAGACGGCTGCGTCTGCGTCGGCGTGCTCGACCGCGGGCTCGGCGTGCCGGCCGGGCAGGAGCGGAAGATTTTCGAGGCGTTTCACCGGGCGCACGATGCACTGGCCAGCGGAATCCAGGGCTCCGGCCTCGGTCTGACGCTGGCGCAGCAGATGGCGCGGGAACACGGCGGCGAGATCACCTGCGCACCGCGGGACGGGGGCGGCAGCGTCTTCACGCTCCGGATTCCGCTCGAAAGATCGGCGAAAAACCGCGCGTCTTGACCGCTGCGGTTCGGGCGTTAGTCTGCGCGTCCGTCCTGCCCCGAGTGAAGCACCACAAACCTACCCACGAGTGCGGCGTCTTCGCCGTTTTTGGTCACCCCAACGCCGCCGTCCTGACTTATTACGGGCTCTTTGCCCTCCAGCATCGGGGGCAGGAGAGCGCGGGCATCGTGACGGCCAGCGGACCGAATTCGCGCTTCGCGCGGCACGTGAACATGGGGCTCGTCTCTCAGGTCTTCAACGCCACCGATCTCGATCGGCTGAAGGGCGATCGGGCGATCGGTCACGTGCGCTACTCCACCACCGGCTCGAGCACGCTGGCCAATGCGCAGCCGCTGATGTTCGACACCGGCCGCGGCCAGATTGCGATCGGCCACAATGGCAACCTCGTGAATGCCGCCGTGCTCCGCGATGAGCTGGAACAAAAGGGCTCCATCTTTCAGACCACGGTCGATAGCGAGATCATCCTCCACCTGCTCGCGCAGCCGACCACCAGTGCGGGAGTTCTTTCCGCGCTGCGGCGGATTCAGGGCGCGTTTTCGCTCGTGATGATGAGCGAACGCGAGGTCATCGGCGTGCGCGATCCGTTTGGCTTTCGGCCGCTGTCGCTGGGGAAACTAGAGGGCGCCTGGGTGCTCTCCAGCGAGACCTGTGCGTTCGATCTTATCCATGCGGAGTTTGTGCGCGAGATCGAGCCGGGCGAGGTGGTGATCATCGATGAAAACGGCGTGCGCTCGGAGTTCCCGTTCAAGGCCGAGCGCCGGGCGTTCTGCATGTTTGAATATGTGTATTTCGCGCGGCCGGATTCGCTGATCTCCGATATCAACGTGGCCCGCGTGCGCACCGAGATGGGCCGGGAACTGGCCCGCCTGCACCCGGTCGAGGCCGATCTCGTGGTGCCCGTGCCGGATTCCGGGAACTACGCTGCGATGGGTTTCGCTCACGAACTCGACATCCCCTACGATCACGCCTTCGTCCGCAATCACTACATCGGACGCACCTTCCTCCAACCCACGCAGCTCATCCGCGACTTCAATGTGCGGGTGAAGCTGAACCTGATCAAGGAAGCCGTGCATGGAAAGCGCGTGGTGGTCGTCGATGACTCGATCGTTCGCGGCACCACGGCCCGCGCCCGCGTGGTAAATCTGCGCGAGGCCGGCGCGAAGGAAGTACACATGCGGATCTCCTGCCCGCCGCATAAACACGCCTGCCACTATGGCATCGACTTCCCCGATCCCGAAAAGCTGCTCGCCAATCAGCACACGATCGAAAAGATCCGCGACTACCTCGGGGCCGACTCCATCGGCTACCTCGATGTGCCCGGGATGGTCCGCGCCACCGGGCAGGATGAGAACAGCTTTTGCCTCGCTTGCTTCAATGGAAAGTACCCGGTGCCGGTCGATCCGACGCTGGACAAATACATCATGGAGCGCCGGGCCCACCGGGTGAGCCTACTCTCGGGCAATGACGGCCAGCCGCAGCTTTTCGCGCCGCCCGCGGTGGAGCCGGTGAAACGCTGAGCGTCCGCGAGATTTTTTCCGATGAGTGCGAAACTGTCTTCTTCAAACAAAACCAAAAAAGCCTACGCCGCCGCCGGCGTGGACGTGGATCTCGGCAATGCGGTGAAGAGCCGCATCCACGATCGCGTGAAGGTGACGCACGGCCCCGAGGTGCTCGGCAAGATCGGCGGATTCGGCGGTCTCTTCCGCGCCAATTTCAAGGGAATGAAGGACCCGGTGCTGGTCTCCAGCGTCGATGGCGTGGGCACGAAGCTGAAGCTCGCCTTCGCGATGAACCGCCACGATACCGTGGGCCAGGACCTCGTGAACCACTGCGTGAATGACATCGCGGTCGTCGGTGCGCGACCGCTTTTCTTTCTGGACTACATCGGCGCCGAACGGCTGGAGCCGCCGGTTTTCGAGCAACTCATCACGGGCTTCACCAAAGCCTGCAAGGAAGCCGGTTGCGCGCTCATCGGCGGTGAGACAGCCCAGATGCCGGGCATGTATCAGCGTGGCGAATACGATCTCGCCGGCACGATCGTGGGCGTGGTCGATCGCGCCAAGGCCCTCGACGGCCGCCGGATCAAAAAAGGCGACGTGATCATCGGCCTGCCCTCCAGCGGCCTGCATACGAACGGCTACTCGCTCGCCCGCAGCGTCCTCTTCGACCAGATGGGTCTCGATCTGCAATCCCGCCTGCCCGGCGTCCCGAAGCCGCTCGGCGAAGAGCTGCTCCGCGTCCACCGGAACTACCAACCGCTGCTCGCCAAGCTGCCCGACGGCCTCGTCAAGGGCCTTGCCCACATCACTGGCGGCGGCCTGCTCGACAATCTCCCGCGCATCCTCCCGAAGACCACGGATGCCGTGATCGACACCCGCTCGTGGAAACTGCCCGCGCTCTTTCAGCACATCCAGGAGGGCGGAAAAGTGGACCGCACCGAGATGTATCAGGTCTTCAACATGGGCATCGGCATGACGATCGTGGTGGCCGCCGCCGATCGCGAACGCACGCTCAAGCTGACCAAGGGCCGCGTCATCGGCCGGATCGAAAAAGGCAGCGGAATCGTGCGCCTGGAGTTTTAGCGGCGGCGGTTCGCGGGCCGCGTGGGCAGGGTCGGCGCGCCGAGAAAGACCAATTTTTCGCGGTTCGCGTGGTATCCTTTGAAAGAATGCAGCAGGCCCGGCGTTTGCTAGCGATCGATCCCGTGGAATCCACCCAACCAAAACTACCCGCCACCGCGTGGCGCATCGGCCTCGGTGCCGGCCTCGCTGGCGCCTTGCTCGTGGCGCTGAAATACGCGCTGCGCCCGCCGACCCGCCGGCCCGTTCCGGACACCATCTCGCCGGCCAGCTTCGCCACGAAGGTGCTCCATACCTCGCGCGGCGAACTCGTCTATCATGAAGCCGGGCATGGTCGCCCGATCTTGTTCGTGCACAATGTCGGCCTCGGCGCCTCGTCCTACGAATGGGCGCGGGTCTATCCCGCGTTTGCCGGGGACTTCCGCGTCTTCGCCCTCGATCTCATTGGCTTCGGTGAAAGTTCGCGCCCGGAGTTGCCCTTCGTGGGTGAGGATTTTGTCTGCATTCTCGCCGAAGCCGCTCGCGCCCTGGGCGGCGGCGAGCCAGTGATCGTCGTTGCCAGCGGCCTTAGCGCCGCCTTTTGCGCCCAGCTCGCCGCCCGGCATCCCGAACTCGTCGCCCGCCTCATTCTCCACATGCCGGACGGCAGCGGTCACTGCGGCCAGCATCGCCTCACCCGGCTCTCGCGGTTCATCTATCGCGCTCCGCTGCTCGGCCGCTTCCTCTATCGCAACCACCTTTCCACCCGCGCCGCGGTCACGCACTGGTTGCGCAAAGCCGCCTTCGCCGAGCCCGCGCTCGTCACCGAGGAGACGATCCAGGTGGTCGCCACTTGTGCCGGGCAGCCCGGGGCGGAATTCGCGGCGCTGCGGTGGCTGTCCGGCCGTCTGAGCGTCGATCTCGCCGCCGCGCTCCAGGCGATCACCCAGCCGGTCGCACTCACTTGGGGCGGCGCGGTTCCCGCCGCTCCGATCGCCTTGGGGCGCGAGCTGCAGCAGCTCGCCCGGGCCACGAGTCTTACGATTTTTCCTGAATCCGGCATCCTCGCTGCGCGCGAATCGTCCGCCGAGATGACCGCGGCTCTCAAAGAGCAGCTCCGCGGCGATCTCCGGTTGGTGCAGAAGGCAAGCTGATCTCCGGGCGAAGACCGGGGAAGTTTGCCCTTGGCACCCGCTGGTAGATTGGTAAATACGCACCGCACTTTATGAAGTCCCTTTTCCTTCCGGTAGTCGTCGTCGTGGCCCTTGGCCTCTTCGTTGGTTGCGAACCCTACGACTCCAAGCCGAAAAAACCGGGTGGAGGATTTCATCCGCCCAAGCCGATCGAGCCGCCGCCGATGCCCGAGGAGCCGAAGCCCGAATCGCAGCCAAGGCCGCAGGCTCAGGATACCCCGCCCACGCCCTCTGGCCCGGCGGTGCCCGAGGCGCCCAAGCAGGTCGGCGAGCTGCCTTACGCCAAGGCGGTGCCCGGCAAGCCCGGCTTCGTCACCAGCCCCTACGATCCCTACAAGGGCTACATCGACGTCCGTGGCTTCCCGCCCGGCACGGAGGTGAAGGATCCGTATTCCGGCAAGACGTTCCTCGTCCCGCCGTTTTGATCCGCGGATCCCAAGTCTGAATTTCAGCCCGGCCCGAAAGCCTTCGCGTTTTCCGGCCGGGCTTTTTTTCCCCACATGCAGCAGCAACTCGCCATCCTCGGTCCCGGCCTCCTCGGCGGCTCCATCGCCCTCGCCGCTCGCGCGCGTGGCGGCTTCGGCGTGTCCCTGTGGGCCCGGCGCCCCGAGGCCGTGGCGGAAGTGGAGCGGCTCCAGATCGCCGATCGCGCCACCAGCGATCTGCGCGCCGCCGTCGCCGACGCCTCGCTCATCGTGCTCTGCGTGCCGGTCGGCGCCATGCCCGCGCTCGCCGCACAGATCGTGGAAGTGATGCCCGTAGATGCCATCGTCACCGATGTCGGCAGCGTGAAGGGCACCGTCTGCGCCGAACTCGCCGCCATCTTCCGCGACCGCGGGCGCTTCGTCGGCAGCCACCCGATGGCCGGTTCGGATCAAACCGGCATCGCCTTCGCCCGCGCCGATCTTTTCGCCGGCGCCGCCGCCATCGTCACGCCGCGAGCGGACTCGGATCCCGCCGCGCTGGCGCAGGTCGCCGCCTTTTGGGAGCTGCTCGGGGCTCGCGTCCTGCAGGTCGCGCCCGCCGAGCACGATCGCATCGTCGCGCTGATCAGCCATCTGCCGCACCTGCTCGCTGCCGTGCTCGTCGAGACCGTGGCCAGTGAAGATCCCGCCGCCTTCGATTTCTGCGGCCCCGGTTTCCGCGATACCACGCGCGTGGCCGGCGGCCCGCCCGCGATGTGGGCCGAGATTCTGCGCACGAATTCCACCGCCGTCCGTGCAGCCACCGAGGCTTTGATTGAAAAACTCCGCGGAATCGCAACACTCCTCGATCGCGACCGACCGATGACCGAATTTTTGACCCAAGCCAAAACGCAGCGAGATCGCCTGCGGCTCCCGAAAACACCGCATGCCTGACTGGAAAATCCGCCGCGCCCCGACCCTCCAAATCGAAATCGAAGTCCCCGGCGACAAAAGCATCTCCCACCGGGCCGTGATTCTCGCGGCGATGGCCAATGGCACCTGCGTGATCCGCGGATTCCTCCCGAGCGAGGACTGCCTCTGCACCGTCGCTGCCATCCGCGCGCTCGGCATCGAGGTGGAAGTAGCCGACGAAACGACGCTCATCGTCCACGGCAAACGCCGCACCTTCACCGCGCCGGCGGGCGACATCGACTGTGGCAACTCCGGCACCACCATGCGCCTGCTCGCGGGGTTGCTCGCCGGCCAGCCTTTCCGCAGCCGCCTCATCGGCGACGCCTCGCTGAGCAAGCGCCCGATGAAGCGCGTAATCGAGCCGCTCAGCCAGATGGGGGCCACGCTCCGCGCCGAGGGTGAAGGCGGACGCCCGCCCCTCGTCATCGAGGGCGGAAAGCTCAAGCCCATCCAATACACCAGCCCCGTGGCCAGCGCGCAGGTGAAGAGCGCCGTGCTGCTCGCCGGCATGTTTGCCAGTGGCAAGACCAGCGTCACCGAGCCCAGCCAGAGCCGCGATCACACTGAGCGGATGCTCGAGTATTTCCTCGTCCGCCCGCAGAAGAGCGAACTCACCGTCTCCATCCACGGCGGGCTCACGCCGGAGTCGCGCGACTTCCGCGTCCCGGGCGACGTCTCCAGCGCCGCCTTTTGGCTCGTGGCCGCCGCGGCGCAACCGCGTTCGCACCTGCTCATCAAAAACGTGGGCCTCAACTCCACTCGCACCGGCATCCTCGGCGTGCTGCTCCGCATGGGCGCCACCGTCCACGAGATCGTGGAGAATGAGGAAGGCGAACCGATCGGCACCATCGAAGTCCGTGGCGCCCGGCTCCGCGGCACCACCATCGAGGGGAAGGAAATCCCCAATGTCATCGATGAACTCCCGATCCTCGCCGTGGCCGGTGCCCTCGCGCAGGGCCAGACCACCATTGCCAATGCCGGTGAACTCCGCGTGAAGGAAACCGATCGCCTCGCCGCCATCGCCACCAATCTCCGGGCCATGGGCGCGCAAGTGGGCGAAACCGAAGACGGCCTCGAAATCTTCGGTGGCCTGCCGCTCCACGGGGCCAGGGTGGATAGCTTCGGCGATCACCGGATCGCCATGGCCTTCGCCGTCGCTGGCATGTTTGCCGAAGGCGAGACCGTGATCACGAACACGGAATGCGTGAACACATCCTATCCCGGCTTCTTCCAGACGCTGGAGCGCATCCAGAAGGAGCCCCCGGGTCAGCAGACGCACGTCGTCACGTCGCTCCCCGGTTGATCTCGTCGTGAGTTCGCACATCGTCATCGCCATCGACGGGCCCGCCGCGAGCGGCAAGAGCAGTGTCGCCCGCGCCCTCGCTCGCAAGCTCGGCTACCACTACGTGAACACCGGCGCCATGTATCGCGCCGTCACCTGGCTCGCCGTCTCCCGGGGGGTCCCGCCCCAGGACGCCACGCGCGTGGATCAGCTCCTGCACTTTACCGACTTCCAGTGCGGCATCGAGAGCGGCGCCTCGACCATCCGGCTCGATGGCACCGACCCCACGCCCTTCCTCGTCGATGAGGCGGTCAATGCCAACGTCTCCGCCGTCGCCAGCCACCCGGAAGTCCGCCGCCTCCTCGTCGCCAAGCAGCGCGTTTACGCCAACGACTCCGACATCGTCATGGAAGGCCGCGACATCGGCTCCGCCGTTTTCCCCGAGACGCCCTACAAGTTTTACATCGACGCCTCGCCCGATGTCCGCGCCATGCGCCGGGCGAAACAGGGCCTGCAGGATTCCATCACGGCCCGCGACAAGATCGACTCCACCCGGCGCACCTCGCCGCTCATCATCGCCGAAGACGCCCACGTCATCGACAGCTCGACGCTCACCGTGGAAGGAGTCGTCGGCGAAATCTTCGGCCGGCTGAAGCAAAAGGGATTGCCGCTCGGAGAACTGTGAAGACGGAAGCCGGGAGTCTGAGGTCAGGATTTTTGACTGCGTCCGCGCCCGGTTCCTGACTCCTCCCCATGGGTGCCTGGTATCAGTTCAGCTACCGCCTTTCGCAGCTCCTCGCCGGAGTGCTTTTCGACTTCCGCGTCGTCCATCGCGAGCGCATCCCCGCGGAGGGTGGCGTCATCCTCGCGATGAATCATCAGAGCTATCTGGATCCGCCGCTCGCCGGCATCGCCTGTCCGCGTGAGATCCATTACCTCGCCCGCAAGACCTTGATGAGCTGGCCCGTCCTCGGTCCGATTTTTCCCCAGCTCAACGTCATCCCCGTCGATCAGGAACGTGCCGACATGAGTGCGCTGAAATCCGTGATCAAACTCGTTCGCCGCGGTGAATGCACCGTCGTCTTCCCCGAGGGTTCGCGCACCCCCGATGGCCAGCTCCAGCCCGCTCAGCCCGGCCTCGGACTCATCATCGCGAAGACGCTCGCGCCCGTCGTGCCCATGCGCATTTTCGGCGCCTATGAAGCCTTTCCTCGCGGTGGTAAGCCCCGCTTCTTCCGACCCGTCACGCTGGTCGTCGGCGAGCCGATTTTTTTCACCGAAGCCGACCTCGTCGGCACCGGACGCAATCTCTACCAGCGCCTCAGCGAGCGGGTGATGGAGCGCATCGCGGTGATTTCCTGCGAGCGTCCGTAGCGGCGGATTGCCGATCTCTGACCGTCGCTTGGGGCGACGGCAGTCCGAGGTTGACGCTGGCGATCTCTGGCGGAAGCTGGATCCTTTCCATGCGCGCCCGCCTCCTGCTTCTGCTTGCCGTGCTCCTCGGCATCGCGATCGCTCCGGTCAAACCGGTGCTCGCCGCTTGCGCGCCTGCGGCTCCCGTGGTGTGCGCGAGCTGCTGTGCGGATTCCGCGCAGGCCTGCTGCAGCGCCTCCGCCGCACCCACCCCGGTGCAACCGCTTGCCCCCGTCAATCCCGGCGATGACACGAGGCAAATCTCCGCGCCAACCCTGATCTTTCTTTGCCTCAGCCCGATTCCGGTCGCTGAGTCGTCTGCAGTCCACCGCTCGTCCACGGTCCGCCTTCCGGCGCCCGCGCTCTTCCGGCGGCACTGCATGCTGCTGATTTGAGCGTGCTCTGACGGGAGCACTGCGCCCATTTCCGGGCGCCGCAGCTTTCCGCCATCTTTCGTTATCGCCGCTCCGTGCCCTGCTCGCACGGCGCCTCTCCGCAGCTCTCCACCCTCCGTTTCCATATGCTCATTTTCCATCTCCATTCCCTAAGCGCGCCCTTCTCGTCATGAAAGCGCGCATCCTCCTCACTCTCGTGGCTCTGGCCTTCGCCGGGGCCTCCGGCTGGTACTTCGGTCACCGCCAATCGCAGGTCCCGGCCAGCGCCGGTAGCGAACGCCGGCCGCTCTTTTACCAGAGCCCCATGCACCCGTGGATCAAGTCCGATCAACCCGGCAACTGCACGATCTGCGGGATGAAACTCGTCCCGGTCTTCGAAGGCGAGATCCCTGCCGGCGACGGCAGCTCCGTGAAACTCGGGACGCAAAGCATCGACGTCATCGGCGTCGAAAGTGCGACCGTCACCCGCCAGCCGCTGCGCCGCACCATCCGCGTCGCCGGGAGCATCGAGGACGACGACACCGCGCATCGCCGACTCTCCGCCTATGTCGAAGGGCGCATCGACAAGCTGTTCGTGAACTACGTCGGTGCCGAAGTCACCGCCGGTCAGCCGCTCGCCGCCATCTACAGCCGCGACCTGCTCGTCGCGCGCAGCGAGTTTGCCGAGGCCCAGAAGCGGACTCCATCGCCGGAGCGCGAAAGTATTCTCAACGCGAGCCGGCAAAAGCTCCGCCGCATGGGCCTCACGCCCGATCAGATCGAAAAACTCAGCGGCACCACCGGCGACACCATCGACATCGTGGCGCCGATCTCGGGCACCATCCTGGAGCGCAAGGTCTATCCCGGCCAGTATGTGAAGGAAGGCGATGTCCTCTTTGAGATCGGCGACTTTTCCAGGATGTGGTTCGTCTTCGATGCCTACGAGCGCGACCTCGCGTGGATTCGCGTCGGGCAGTCCGTGGAGATCAAGACGCCCAGTGTGCCGGGCAAAACCTTCACGGCACCGATCGCCTTCATCGACCCGAATCTCCTGATGGAGAGCCGCTCCGCCAAAGTGCGCGTCGTTTTGGAAAATCCGCACGCTGGCACCGGCGGCGATCATTCTCGCCGCGAGCTGTTGCACAAGCTCTTCGCCGATGGACGCATCGAGGTCGAAACCGAGCCCGTGCTGACCGTCGCGCGCAGCGCCGTGCTCGCCCCGGGCGGAACGTCGCTCGTCTATGTCCTGAAAGGCGAGCGCGAGTATGAGCCGCGGCACGTGACCCTCGGCCGCGTGGGTGACGAAGTGTGGGAAATCCTCGCCGGTCTCGAGGAAGGCGAACGGGTCGTGACGACCGGCAATCTCCTCATCGATGCGCAGGCCCAACTCGATCACCCGCAGCAGGCCCCCGCGCTCCCGGTCGCCATCCAGGCGGAGCGGGTCGAGACCCAGCAGGCGACTGCGCTCAGCTTGATCCAGGCCGCATCCGCGGTCGGGGCGGCGCTGGCCGCTGATGACCTCGCCGCGCACAATGCGCGCATCGTGGATCTCCACACGGCCGCGATGTCCGTAGCGAAAGAACTCGGTGAACCGGGCCAGCGTCTGCTCGCCGTCGCGCACGTCGGCCCGGCCAAATCTCTCGCGGAAGCGCGCACGCAGTTCTATCCCCTCAGCATGGCCATCGCCGGACTCGCCGTGCAGTGGCAACGGCAGATGCCCGCTCTGGGCGCGGGGATCAAGGTCTTCGAGTGCCCCATGGCGAAGTCCGCCGTGCCGAGCGCCGATACCAACCAAGGCCGATGGGTGCAGGCCGCTCTGCCGCTGCGCAATCCCTTCTTCGGCGCCGAGATGCTCGACTGTGGAAAGGAGGTCAAACCATGATCCCGGCCCTCATCGCCTGGTCGCTGCGCAACCGATTCCTCGTCGCGTGCGGTGCGCTCTTTATCATCGCGCTCGGCGTCTTCGAACTCCAGCGCACGCCGATCGACGCCATCCCCGATCTCAGCGAAAATCAGGTCATCGTCTTCGCGGATTGGTCCGGTCGTAGCCCGCAGGAGGTCGAGGATCAGATCACCTACCCGCTTTCCGTGAACCTGCAGGGTCTCGCCGGAGTGAAGACGGTGCGCGCGAATTCGATGTTCGGCTTCTCGCTGCTCACCGTCATTTTCGACGAGAAGATCGACAACTACTTCGCCCGCACGCGGGTGCTCGAGCGGCTGAACTATCTCGGCGATCTCCTGCCCGCCGGCGTGGTGCCCAAGCTCGGCCCCGATGCCACCGGTCTCGGCTGGGTTTACCAATACTACTTCGATGTGGACGCGACCCAATCCACCAAGGGCGGCTACGACCTCGGGGAATTGCGCGCGTTGCAGGATTGGTTCGTGCGCTACCAGCTCAATGCGGTTTCCGGCGTCGCCGAAGTGGCGAGCATCGGCGGCTTCGTGCGCCAGTACCAGATCGAAGTGAGTTCCGTGAAGATGCGCGCCGCGAAGGTGACGCTGCAGGACGTGATGGACGCCGTGGGGCAGAGCAATCTCAACGTCGGTGGCAAGGTGATCGAGGAAAACGGCATGGAGTTTGTCATCCGCGGATTGGGACTCGTGAAATCGACGGCGGATCTCGAGAAGACCGTGCTGACCTCGCGCGAGGGCACGCCGATTTATCTCCGCGACGTGGCGACCATTCAGATCGGCG
>Ga0105048_10008298_pt1 | contig 16633 bp, 16 predicted proteins | sample MAT05_FD_78382 | JGI IMG/M metagenome (GOLD analysis project Ga0105048, IMG submission 78382) | Freshwater microbial communities from Lake Fryxell liftoff mats and glacier meltwater in Antarctica - MAT-05 | ecosystem: Environmental > Aquatic > Freshwater > Ice > Liftoff microbial mat | place...
CGCCAACTCGCGAGGCCCAACATCAGCAGGATCCAAAGGAGCGATAGCCCGATCGTAGCGTACCACGAGGGGAATTCCATCTGCATCGCCGCGAATCGGGCTTGGATCGGTGTCATCGTGCCTTCAACGATCACTTTCGTCGTAATTTTGTCGAGATCTTTGTACCGCGGCAGAGCGTAGTTGCAGGCATCGATGATTTGGTGGGCCAGCGGCGCCCAATTCTTTTCTTCGAGCTTGGCGCGATCCGAAAGCGTCTTCACTTGGCCGACCACATAAAGGAAGAATGCGAAGCCGACCGTGAGGAGGATCGCTGCGATAGCGCTGCGCGTGTACACAGCGATCAAGACCGAAAACGCATAGAGCAACGCGAACGTGAAAGTCACCGCCGGGATGATGACGAGGATTCGCGGATCGTAATGGCCGGTGCGCAAGCCGAGTACCAGCCACACACTGCCGATAGTATAAGTGCTGATGAGGAAAATGAAGGTGCATCCGCCGAGGTATTTGTAGATCAGAAGCGGTACGCGGCCAATCGGTTTGGCGATGATGAGATCGAGCGCTCCCTTCCTCAGCATGTTCGGGATGAAGAACGCGGTGATAATCACGCTAATGAGAAGTAAGATCGCGGAGCCGATTCCATTTACCACCTGATCCTCGATCAGGAAAAGGGCGAGGCCGAGTGGCAGCGTATCGATTTCGGTCGCACCGAAGAAAAACCACATCGTCACGGGCCAGTTCGACGAAGTTGCCATGTTCGGAACTTCGCAGTCGAAGGCGTACTTCCCGGCGGCGCTATCGGGCAACCGTTTCACCGTCGCGTTGGTGATGCCCCCGTGGGCGCGGAATTGGTCGCGCACGAATTCGACCATTTGCTCATCGGTTACCGCTTGAGCTTCCGCGGCGGTTACATCGGGCTTCAGTGCCAACAACAATTCCACATCCTTCTCGTTCGGGCCTTTCCCGGTGGTCGCCCCTTTGGGAATCTTGATCTTCTCCGGCTTGTAGGGTTTCTTGGCCCACCCTGCGACGGCCGTACGGAACGGGTCGCCCACCCCCACCAACGGGTTCGCGAGGGAGGTCACTTCGAGTACGAACTTCACGTCTTTACCGTTCCGCTTGATCTCGCGAGCGGAGTATTCCACACCGGCCACGGCCGACACCGCATCGCTTTGCCCCTTATCCGGGATGAAGAGATCGAAGGGCTTCACGAAGCCCGGTAGTGCTTCCTCCGCGCTTTGAGGGGTGAATGACAAGCTCGCGATCAGGAATATCAGGATCGTCGAGAGGATCAGCATCACGTAGATCACAAAGCCATCGACCGCTTCGCGGAACGAATCCCGCAGGATCACAAAGAAATTGTTCACCGGTCGTCCCTCCGGGCGTCCACGGGTCGAGCTACCCGCGAAGCTTTTTGGCCGCGCGGTTCGGTCTGTTCGACCATCTTGACGAAGACATCTTCGAGCGTGAGTTTATGTTCCAACAGGTGCCTGATTTTCAAACCCTTGTGCCAGAGCAGTTCGATCACCGGGTCGATGCCTTGGCCTTCCGCGAGTTCGATCTCGGCTTTCCCGCCGATCAGTTCGATCTTGTAACCGCGCTCTTTCACTTCGTTGGCGGGAAATTCTTCGCCGGGGGCCAATCCGATCACGAATCGGTTTGTTTGCTTCGTGAGTTCGGCCACCGTTCCTTGCCGAACCAGCTCGCCTTTATGCATGATCGCTACGCGATCTGAAATCATCTCCACTTCGCCCAACAAGTGAGAGTTGACGAAGATGGTACGACCTTCGCCTTTTAAGGATTGCAGCAAATCGCGGATTTCCTTACGGCCCACGGGATCGACGCCGTCGGTCGGTTCGTCGAGGAAGATCACCTCGGGATCGTGGAAGAACGCTTGCGCGATACCGAGCCGTTGTTTCATCCCTTTCGAGAATGTTTTGACTTTGCTATCCGCCCGCTTGCTCAAGCCGACGATGCTCAAGGCTTCGTTCATGCGTTTCGTCCGTTCGTCGCGACTGAGGCCGTAGAGTTGGCCATAGAAGTGCAGGAGGCTCTTCGCCGTGTGATACCCAGCGAACGCGTGATCTTCGGGCAAGTACCCCACGCGCCGCCGCGTGGCGACGGTTCCCGCCGGTTCGCCCAATAGGTATGCTTCGCCATCGGTTTTCCGCACGATACCGAGGAGGATTTTCACCATCGTGGATTTACCGGCGCCGTTCTGGCCGAGCAGGCCGTAGATTTGGCCCGGTTCCACTTTCATCGTTACGCCTTTGAGCGCTTCGATGCCGCCGTAGCTTTTGCGGAGATCTTCGGTTTGAATGACCGACACGTTCTCCCCCTCGGTTGGTGTATCGTCGGTTGAGATGTCTGGGAAACATTACGGCGAAGCGGCTTCCGGAACAACCGCCCATCCGCGTTTCTATAATAACCGCAGTTGGAAAGAACCACCCACGCGGAGCCGAGTATGCGACGAACGATGCTCAAATCGAAAATTCACCGCGCGACCGTAACCGACACCCAAGTCGATTACGAAGGTAGCCTTACGATCGACCTCGATCTGATGAACGCCGCAGATATCTACCCGCACGAACAGATCCACGTTTGGGACGTGACGAGCGGCGCCCGTTTGGTGACCTACGCATTGCCCGGCGAACGCGGCAGCGGCGTCATCCGCGTGAACGGGGCCGGGGCGCACCTCATCGGCAAGGGGAACGTCATCATCATTGCCACGTTCACCGATATGAGTTCAAAACGGGCGAACAAGTACGCGCCGACCCTGTTGTTCGTGACGCCCAAAAACCGCATCCGCGAGACTATCGAAGATGAAGCGCCGACGCTAACCGGCGAAACCCTCGGGCAAGAGTAGAGCCGCGGGGTGCTGCAACTGATGGATCAACAGATTGGCGAACGTTGCGCACACGGCCCCATCGATGATCCGGTGATCGAACGAGAACGAGAAGTATGCCATCTCGGCGGGGATCACGGCACCGCTTTTGTCGAACACGGGCCGGGTGAGAATTTTGCCGATGCCCACGATGCCGACTTCCGGGGCGTTGATGATCGGCGTGGAGATCAGCCCGCCGATGTTCCCGACGGAAGTGATCGTGAACGATCCGCCTTTCAAGTCCTCCAACTTCGATTTTCCGGCGCGGGCATCGGCGCCGAGCCGGTCGATTTCCGTGGCGATTGCAGCAATGTCTTTTTTGTCCGCATCTTTCAACACCGGCACGATCAACCCAGTGGGCGTCGCTACCGCGATGCCGATGTTGTAACGATCGTGGATGGTGATTTCCTGCGTCGATTCATCGAACGTCGAATTCACGATTGGAACTTCTTTCAACGCCCGCACCACCGCTTTGACGAAAAACGGCAAGTAGGTGAGCTTCACCCCGGCCTTGGCGAACTTGTCTTTCAATTGGCTGCGGATGCGGACGAGATCGCCGAGATCGCATTCATCGATGTACGAATAATGCGGGATGTTCCTCTTGCTGGCCGTCATGTGCTCGGCGATTTTTCGCCGCAGGCCAGTGAGCTTCATCCGGGTGCCGGGCTTGCCGACGTCGTACAGGATTTTGGCGGTCGGAATCGGTGGCGGCGCTTCCCGGGGAGTGTTGGATTTCAAGTGGTCGGCGATATCTTCGTGGAGAATCCGGCCCGCCGGGCCGCTCCCTTTCACCTTGGCGAGATCCAACCCGAGTTTGCGGGCGAGATGGCGAACCGACGGGGCCGCGGCGCAGTGGTTCGCACTCCCATTCGATTGCGAAACCGGCGGTGCCAACGAGGTAGCTTTCGCACTGCCCATCAATAGGCCGGACATTTCCCCGTGCATCACCGGCATGCGCGATGGTGAAGCCGGAACCATTTCCGCTTCGGCCTCGTCCGAGTAGGTGAGTATTGTCTGGCCGACTTGGATCTTGCTGCCGGGTTCGGCCAACAGTTCGCCGACGGTTCCGGAAAAGTCCGCGCTCACTTCCATCGTGGCTTTGTCGGACATCACTTCCATGAGCGATTGCCCGCGTTGCACCGGATCGTTCGATTGAATCATCCAACGCACGAGTTCCACTTCGATCAACCCCTCGCCGACGGTGGGCAAAGCAAAATCCATCTGAAATGCTCCGGAATCTTGGGAACGAGCGGTGCCCGTTATTGTATTCGCAAGGATCGCGGTATACTTTCCCCATGGGCAAAATCCTCATCATCGACGACGAAGAAGCCATCGCGTGGGCCTTGCGGAAAGCCTGCGAACGCGAGGGGCACACCGCGCTCGTTGCCGCGAGTGCGGAGGCGGGGTTGAAACTCGCAGCGGAACAACCGGATGCCGCATTCTTGGATGTGCGCTTGCCCGGAATGGACGGCTTGACCGCTCTCGCCAAACTGAAGGCGATCAGCCCGCGCACCGCCGTGATTATCATCACCGCCCACGGCAACCTGAGCACGGCGGTGAAAGCCGTGGAGGGGGGAGCCTTCGATTACCTCGCCAAGCCGTTCGATCTCTCGCAGGCTTTGGCCACACTCAAACGGGCACTCGAACGGAACACAGTAACAATACCGGTCGTTCCGAACATATCCTTGGATACGGAAGATGAACTCGTTGGGCGTAGCGCCCCGATGCAAGCGATCTTCAAACGGATCGCGTTCGCCGCTCCCACCGACGCCTGCGTGATGATCACCGGCGAAAGTGGTACGGGGAAGGAACTCGTGGCGCGGGCGCTGCACGCTAACAGCCCCCGGCGGTACAAGCCTTTCCTGCCGGTTCACATCGCATCTTTGAATGTGAACCTCGTGGAGAGCGAACTGTTCGGCCACGTGAAAGGGGCCTTCACCGGGGCCGATCGCGCCCGCCCCGGATTGCTCACCCTCGCCGATGGCGGTACCGTGTTCCTCGATGAACTCGGCGATATTCCGTTGCCAGTGCAGGCGAAGTTATTGCGGGTGTTGGAGCGTCAAGAAGTCCAACCCGTCGGCGGTTCGGAGTTGCAACGGGTGAACGTGCGGATCATCTCAGCCACAAACTCCAATCTCGATGACGAAGTGATGGCCGGGCGGTTCCGTCACGATCTCTTCTTCCGTTTGAACGTGTATCCGATCCATTTGCCGACGCTGCGGGATCGCACGGGAGATATTCCCATGCTCGCCGAACATTTCTTGCGCCGGTTCGCCACCGCCGGCACTCGACCGCAGATTACCGAAGAGGCGTTTGCGGAATTGCGGAAACGCAGTTGGCCGGGGAACGTCCGCGAGTTGAAGAACGCCCTCGAACACGCGGTTATTTCTGCTCGCGGGGAACCAATCCGGCCCGAGCATTTGCCACTGCCGAGCGATCTGGGACGTGCGCAAACTTTGCGGGAAAGGCTATCGCACCTCGTGCGCGATTGGGCGCGCGATCGCATCGTCGCGGCAAACCCCGCGGAACCGGTGGAATTGCACGCGGCGCTCTTGGCGGAAGTCGAACCTGCGTTATTACGAGAGGTGTTGGATCAACTCGGCGGCAACCGCCTCGCAACCGGGCGCTGGCTAGGCTTGGCTCGGGCCACGGTGCGAAAGCTGATTCGCAAATACGATCTGGAACCCGCGAGCGATGCGGACGATGCCGAGGAAGGCGTTCCGGGTTATTGACAGTCAGATTCCTCTCCCCGAAGGGGCTGGGAACGCTGGCCTCCACTGGGCAGATCCAGACTGTCATTCCATACCCGGCAGTGAGTAGCCGGGTTCAAAGTTTCCACGCGGCCGCAGTGGCAAGGGAAGCACGAACGTTCGCATCTTCGATTCGCAATTGATCTTCGATCTTTAGTTTCGATACGCGGGGCAGCGGTTCTTTCCGTGCCAATTTCCCCACCGAAGAGAGCGTACGGGCGAGTTCCACCGCCGGAACCTTGCCGAGCGTCGCCCAGTATTTCTCGGTGAGGCAGGGGATCGAGAGCGGATCGCGGGTGATCATTTCTAAGTTGCAACGAATCTTGGAATTCGACTTCTTGATTGCGGCGAGTGCCTTTGGCACATCAATGGTGCCGGTGCCGAGGGGGACTTCGCTCATGCGGAAACCATTTTCGGCTCGCTCTACACCGATGTCCTTCATGTGGACAGAGAACGCGAGCGGGGCGAGCGCGGCAATGTATTCCGATGGGTCTTCGATCAGTGCGAGATTGTTGCCGAGATCCAAACAGATGCCGACCCATGCGCTCCCGGTGGCCTTCAAAAATTCCAGCATCTCCTCCGCGCGAAAATCTTTGTGGTTCTCCACCGCGAGTTGCATTTTGTACTTCTGGGCAATCGGCTCCGCGGTTCGGATCGAAACAGCAGCCCGCTTTACAAACTCGGTGTACTCTTCGGCCTTGCTGAACACCTCGTACCGGCGGCCACCGAGCATCGCCGCGCGAACCACATCGGCCCCGCAACTTTTGGCCGTGGCGATTTCAGAGGCGAAACGATCACGGTCGGCGACTTCCGGTTTCGGCGGCGAGACGATTCCTTCGACGTACAAGCCGAGCTTCTCGGCGAAACTCCGGATCGCGTTCGCATCTTTTTCGCTTCTCGTTCCCAAAGGCATTTGAACGCCGGAAGCCCCGCGAGATGCGGCGAATTCGAGAAACTTCAACGGTTCGGCGAACCCCGGCTCGGCCTTCGCCCGGATGCCGTAGCTGTAAATCAACAATCCCCACGGAGATTTGGCCGGCGCCGAGTCCTCGGCACGACTTGCCCCGCCGAGCGCGAAGCCGCCGGCCACTGCGAGGAATTGCCTGCGTTCATATATGTTCATCGCGCCGTCCACCCCCCGTCGACGGCGAGCATGGCACCGGTGGTATACGCCGCCGCATCGCTGGCCAGATAGATCGCGGAACCTTGGATTTCCTTGAGTTCCCCCCAGCGGCCGAGCAGTGTCGCCCCGAGAATGAATTTCAGGAATGCGGGATCGTCCTTCACGGGGATGTTCATTTCCGTGAGGAAGGGGCCGGGGAGAATTGCGTTCGCGGTGATCTGGAACGGGGCCAATTCGGCCGCGAGTGCCCGCGTGAGTTGCACCACCGCCCCTTTGCTGGAACAGTACGGCGTGCGATCCGCCAACCCCACGACGCCGAGGGCACTCGCAAGGTTGATGATCCGCCCCGCTTTTCGGGATTTCATGTGGGGCACCACGGCCCGCGTGGCCAGCCAAGTGCCTTCCACGTTCACCTTCATCACATCCCGGAAATCGTCGGTCGAAAGTGCGTCGATGGGGCCGCGCTTGTTGATGCCCGCACTGTTGATGAGAATATCGATCTTGCCGAATTCCTTAAGAACTCGCTCCGCCATCTCCGCCATGTCGGTTTCGGAAGTGACATCGGCCCGGATACCGATGGCCTTTTTACCGAAGGCATCGGCGATCTGGCTGGCGGCCGTGGAAGCTTCGTCGCCGTGCCGGCTCACGAGCGCGACCGCAGCCCCTGCGGAGGCCAATCCCGCCGCCATTGCGAAGCCGAGACCTTTCGATCCGCCCGTAACGATGGCGACGCGATCCTCGAGATTGAACAATTGGATTCCTGGCAACATAACAACTCCGCAATAGGTGATTCGGCGAACGCCTTACTGCCGTTTCATCGTCCCAATATCTAGCAGCACCTTGCCGGCTTTGCCGGGTTGCGCTGCGGCCCGCACGGCGTCCGCCACGCGATCCAAAGGGTAAACCTCGGCAATGTGAGTCTTCAAAACCCCTTCCCGCATCAAAGATCGCACATCGCGGATCAATCGAAGAATTTTCAACACCCCTTGGCTCTTCGCCCATTCGCCGAGCCAAAACCCCTCGACGCTTTTGTTTCCCGTGATGAGGAATCGCGGATCGACCGTGACCGGCTCGCCGGAGAGCAAGCCGAACATTAGGCAACGCCCGCCTTCCGCCAGTGAACGGATCACGGCCGAGCCGGTGGCTCCGCCGACGGGATCCATCGCGTACTTCACACCGCCGGAAACGATTTTTCTCACTTGCTCATCGATGGGGCCATCGGCTTCGCAGAGTACCTCATTCGCACCCAATGCCTTCAGCTCGGCCACTTGCTCCCGTCGACGAACGGTGTTGATCGTCCGGAAACCGAACTTCTTGCCCAAGGCGATCACCATTTTGCCGAGGGCACTCCCGGCGGCACTTTGGAGCAACCATTCGTTTTTGGGAACGCAGAGAACATGGCGGGTGATTCCGAGTGCGGTGGCCGGGTTGACGAAGAACGTCGCGGCTTGTTCGTCGGGGATATCGGAAGGTACGGGGATAACTTGGCGTGCGGTGGTGACTGTGTATTCGCTCCAGTTGCCGATGCCGCCGTTGAGCACGGCGACGCGCTTGCCTTTTCGGAGCATGCCGAGCAGCCCACCGCCGGTGGCTTCGACGATGCCGAGGCCTTCGAAGCCGGGGGTCGCGGGCCACTGTTTTGGCTGCAAACCGTAGCGGCCTTCGATGTACATGAGGTCGGAGGGATTGACGGGGCTGGCAATCATTCGCACGAGCACTTCCCCGCGTGCGGGCACAGGCTTGGGGCGATCCGTGATTTGCAGAACTTGATCGGGTTTGCCGAAGTGGTCGAACGTCGCGGCCTTCATGGTCGTTCCTTGTGGGGAACGTTTATGTTATGAGTAACCGCGGGCGTATGCCCGTGGGTGCCCGGCGACTTCGGGTCCTGCTCCACCCCCGGCGACGACGCCACGTACACCTTCGGCTTGCCGTTCTTGTCCTTCGTCACGTACGCCGACTTCTTCGCGTCCTTCTTCAGGTTCACCGCCCGCGTCAACAGCGGCTCGTCCGGCTTGAACTTCGCCACCACGGAACCGACCTTCCTCCCCGAACTTCACACCACCACTCGGTTGCGGCCGGTTCGTTTGGCTTCGTACAACTTTTCGTCGGCCTCTTTGAGCAATGCCCCCGCCGAGACATCGGGTTGGTTGATCACCGAGGCCACGCCGACGCTCACCGTGATAGGAACGATCACGCTCTCGAACCAGAACGGTTTTTCCTCGATGCTGGCCCGTAAGCGTTCCGCGACTTCGTGGGCCTGTTCCGGGTTGGTTTCGACGAGCACGAGGGCGAATTCTTCGCCGCCGTACCGCGCGAATAGATCCTCGCGGCGGACGGAATGGCGGATGCGGTTACTCATCTCGCGGAGCACGTAATCGCCGCAGAGGTGGCCGTGTTCATCGTTCACGGCTTTGAAGCGATCGATATCGAGCATGAGTACGGCCAAGGGCCGTTCGTGCCTCACGGAACGGGCCACTTCGCGGTCGAGGAAATCGACGAGGTAGCGGTGGTTGTGAATCTGCGTGAGGCCGTCCATGATCGTGAGGCGGTAAATTTCTTCGTGGTATTCCGCTTCGATGTTGCCGCCGGTGAGGAAGCGGAAGATGGCGTTGCCGATGCGGATGTAGTCGCCGTCTTGCAGCATATGCGCGCCGCGGACCGGGCGGTCGTTCACATAGGTGCCGTTGAGGCTTTTCGAATCGACGACGAAGATACCTTCTTTGGTCGGTTCGATCTTGGCGTGGTTTCGGGAGACGGAATTATCTTGAAGGCGAATATCGCAGGGATCGCCGCGGCCGATGATGAGTGCGGAATCGAGAATAGGATAGCGACGGCCCATCGTGGTGCCGCTGGGATAAATGTGTACCAAACAGGCTTCTAAGTGCCCGCTAGTGAGCACCGCCTTCGGGGAACCGACCCAAGTATCACCACTTTTAATCGACATTCATATACGCCGGGACAACGGGAACCGAGTTTGCAAAGCATAGAATACGCCCTCGCAAGAATCCTCATTCCCGGAAAAAATTTCGTTATCGCCCCGCTCCCGTTGGGGTGATGCCCTGAATTTTCGCCTTCGGCTTCAACAAATCGACTAATATCGGATTGGGAGTGATCACCTCGCTGCGGTTCCCGGCCAAATCCACCGCGACGAATTTCAGGTAAACACGGGGCGTTTGCAGATTGGCGGGCAAGTTCCACGAGTAATTTCCAGAGTTTGCCACCCGTGGCGTAGCACCCATTCCGCCGCCCGCCACCGGAATCACGGCGTCTCCACCCGTTACGGGTTTCCACGGCCCGGTGGGGTTTTCGCTGTACTCGATCGAAATCGGTTCGCGACCGAAGTTGCGATCCGTGGCTTCCCAGTGCAGCATCAAAGCACCGCGGTTGTTCACATCCGGCGTCGGTTGGTACACCTTCACGATCGGTGCCGATGTATCCACTTGGAGTTTCATTTCCGGGGTAGTCCCAGCAACTGGTGCTCCATCGCTCAGCCCGGCACCACTGATCGGAACGAGCTTCAAGCCGTATTCGCCCTCGATTTCCTGATTGAATTTCGTGTCCAGGATCACTTTCAATGGTGATTCGGTTCCGGGGTGGGTGCTCCATCGAACCCACGATCGACCGTCGTCCCGCGTCACATACAGATCGACGCGGGAGATGCCGGAGGGGCCGCCTTCGAGTTGGTAATTGAGATCGAAACGCGGAGTCTTGATGATCTGCATCGCTACGGGAACTTCCGCAACTTGCGGAGTCGGCGCCGGGGTCGCGGGTACCATCGCAGGTGCGGGGAATGGCGCCGAGTGGATTCCGGAACCCATCGCAATCGGCTTCGGCGATTCCACGGCGGGCATTGTCGGGGCGGGTGAAACCGCAACCGGTGCCGCGGGTTCGAACGTCATGGCGGGTGCGGGCAGTGGCCCGGCCACTGGAGCAGGATCGGAACTCACGGCCAGGTTCGGAGCCGGAAGCGGTGCCGAAGGCATCACCGGCGGGGTACTCGGCGTGTACGCCGAGGTCGTGATCGGCGCGACTTCCTTGCTCGCCCGGCCAACGTTCCCGGCGAGGTCGGTCGCCAGAACCTGCACGACCAACGGCCCCGTCAGCGGGCACTTGAACTTCGCCGAGTTGCGGTTGAGCACGCCATCGGTGGCCACTTGCCAATCGGATTCACCCCCCGTCGTTGGTCGGAAGCGAATCATGGTCATACGGTCGTTGGGGAATTTATCTTCGACGCTCCAATCGACCGCGACCTCATCGCCGACGCGCTGAACGCTTCCGATCTTCACAATCGGCGGCGTACTATCGATGATGATCTTCTGGGCAGGCAGCACCCGGCTGACGTCCGGCGGTTCCAACCGGCCATCCGTGTAGGCGAGCTGCATATTGATGTAGTACATGCCGTCATCTTTCACGGTGAAGGCGAATTCGCTCTGGTTCGGCAGCACCGATTGTCGCATGAACCAAGTTTGACCCTGATCTTGCGAGAGGAACAATCGCACTTCCTGAATATCCTTCTTGGTATCCGGGTTATACTTGATGCCGAGGGATAGGCTCTTACCCTTGGTCACTTGCACGTCGGCGGGGATCGCCGGTTCCGCCTGACCGATGCCCGCTGAGAGGCCGAATAATGCGATGATCGTGGCGTTCATGAGAATCCCCTCGGCCGAAGCGTGCGTATACCTAATGCTTGTATCGGTTATCCGGAGGGGCTCTCTTCAATTGCGGTGCCGGATTTCAGATAATTCTTCAAGTTCCCTAACTGCCGAGGCCACTATGTCCGATCCACTATTCGATCTCGGTTACGCCACGGTCGATCTCGATCGCCAAGCACGCTGCGGGTTTCCCGAGGTCGTGTACAGCGAGGGGAAAACGGCGGAATGGGTTGAAGGGGTGCTTCGCACACTCACCGAGAATGGCCAAGATGCGTTCGCCACGCGGGTGAACGATACCCAAGCGCTCCACTTGGCGAAGTGCTTCCCGGCGGCGGAACAGGATCGCTTGGCCCGTACTTTCTGGTTCCCGCAACCGGGTGAACGTACTCGGGTGGGAACGTTATTCGTGGTCACGGCGGGTACGTCCGACTTGCCCGTGGCACAAGAAGCTTTGGTGACGGCCCGAGTGATGGGGGCGAATGCGGAACTCATCGTGGATGTCGGCGTGGCCGGAATTCACCGCATCCTCCGGCAGCGGGAAAAGCTCAATACTGCCGATGCGGTCATTGTGGTCGCGGGAATGGATGGGGCGTTACCGAGTGTGGTCGGCGGTTTGGTCGATTGCCCGGTGATCGCGGTGCCCACGAGCATCGGCTACGGTGCCGCCTTCGGCGGCTTAGCTCCGCTACTCACGATGTTGAATTCGTGCTCGGCGGGTGTCGCGGTCGTGAATATCGATGCGGGCTTCAAAGCCGGGTATTTCGCCGCCCGTATGGTCAAGCGGATGTACGCGATGAAATGAATTCGCATTGCATCGTCGGTTTACACCGGCTATTCCACTCGGCCATGAGATACCTCGGCTTCCTTTTTGTTCTTGCGTCCGCCGGGTGCAGCAATGCGCCGTTGGCAGGTACCCTCGATTGCTTGGTGCCCAGCAAGGTGGGCAAGAACGGGCCGGGCAATCCGAAGCTCGCTGGGGAATTGCTACCGCCACCGAACCTGCCGACGCGGCCCGAAGATCCGCTGCCGCCGCGCGGGAGTTTGGAATCGAACCCGAAGAAAACCGAAGAGCCGTGGAAACCGCTCAACGATCGGCCCGGCAACACCGGCTTGGGCGATCCGCTCCCGGCTCCGCTGCCCGCACCGGGATACGTCGATCGTTAAGGTGAGCGGCAGTCTTTAGACAACCCTCTCTCCCGCTGGGGAGAAGGTTCCAAAGCTCCTCTCCCCGCTTCTCTCCCCGCCCGGAGGGCAACACAATTACCGTTTTTCGCCCAAATACCAGCCGTTCGGCGAGATGGCTGAAATCGATGAGCAAATCGCATGGTGCAAGGTTACCAAGATCGTCCCCGGAGGGGACACATCGATTAGCCGGCGTCCGCATCCGGTGGTCTTCGCTTCGCTCCGACCACCGGCTAATCGATGTGTCCCCTCCGGGGACGAAAACCAAGCCCTTCAGCGTATAGCCGAATCGGTATCAGCGTTGCCCATCGGGAGAGGGCAAAACTCATTTCACTTCGCTAACAGCAACGCTTCGTATCGAACGTCCAACGCTTTCAGCTCAGTTAGCTCGGCGATGGCGCTGGCCGCATCTTGGGCATGGGCCTCGGCATCGACCACGAACCGCACGACCAAGCCGTTCCCGCCGATGCGGTTGATTTCCACTTTGCGAACGTTCTTGGGGCACGCCCTGCGAATCGCTTCTTCCAATGCGATCGAATCGTAGGTGACCGGCCCGGGCACCGCGAAGTTCGCCGAGGCACGCACGATCCCGCCCGAATTCGGTTTTACCCACGTCTGATCCTGCTCGATTCTCGGAGCCGGTAACGGTGCTGTGGGAGGCATCGGTGCCGGGGCAGGGGGTACAATGTATTCCTTCGCGGCTGCCGGAACTTGTGCGGGGGGTGGAATGAATTCCTTCGCGGGTGCGGGTGTTGGCACCGGGGCAGGGGCCGGCATCAAGGTTGGCATCGCGGGCGGTGGAACCGTCATCGCGGGTGTGGGCGCAGATGTCGGGGCCACTGCCGATTTCGCTACGGCGGTCCAATTCAATTCGGGATCTGCAGGCGCCGATGCGGGAGCCGGTTTCGCCACGGGAGGTTCCGTGTTCCAATTCGTAGGCATCGGCGGTGGCGCAGCGGCAGTCATTTCGGGCGGAGCCGCCACGGGCACCGGCTGAGGCATGCTGGGCTGGTAAGTCCTCGCAATCGGCATCGGAGTACCGTTCGGAATCGCCGGGGCTTGATTGGCCACCGGATATTCCGGGTAGGGCACGGGCGCTTTGGTTCGCGGCATTTCGGCGATCACGATTCGACCCGCCGATTCGATCATCCCTTGGTTCGGGCCACCCACATATATAGGCGGTTCCGCTCCGTTCTCGCGGCGCGGGTAGGTCACGGGAACCGGGAAGGCACCCGGCGTCGCTCCCGTTTGGGAGTACCAATTCGCCGAGGCTTTCGGGTAGATGCCCGTCGGCGAATGCGGATTCGCCCCGGGAGTCGTGCTTCCCCAACCGTACCAACGGTACGCGGGTGGGCCGGCGTACACCCCTTGCGGCGCGGCGGGTGCCGCGGGCGCGGAGACCGGCAGGATCGGATTTCCGGTTGCGGGCTTGCGCGTTGGGTTCGGGTTTGCATTCGCTTGCGGTTTCGCCGGAGCCATCGCCTCGGGTGCGAGGAACGGTGCGTAGGGTCGGGCCTCCGCGCCGCCGACGAAATCGACGGTCTGATTCCACTGCCGCGATACCCACGATTTCTTGCCGTTCACTGCGGAATTGGATCCGCCGAAGTTGGGGGCGGGCACCGATTCGGCCGGCGCCTGCGGAATCGAGGGGAAGGGGGCGTAGGGCGTGGCACCGCGTGCGACGACCGATGTCGGCTCGGTCACGCGAACGGGCATCAACTCGGCGGCCGGCTGTTGGGCGACCCCGGTTGCGCCGATCGCGAAAGCGCCGGCCAATCCAAACGCGGTGTGAATATTCCGTTTCACGGCTTCGATCCTTCGATTCTGGAGTGAACGGGGCTTATTTCTTGGGCGTACCTTGTTGCGACGGTTGTACGGTTCCCGATGTCGGAGCTTGGAAGAAACCGTTGCGGGAACCGGCGTTCGCCCCGGGAATCCCCGTTCGGCTAATGCCGAAGGTATTCCCGTAGTACACACCGTGCCCGGAGGCGGGCAGCACCACTTCCTTACCCGCATCGGGTAAAGGTTGCGGTTCGAACGTGAGTGCGCTCGCCTGCGGAATGTAACCCTGCCGCATCTGCGAGTTCGACAAGAAGTTGCTGGCGTTGTACTGTTGTTGCTGTTGCTGGCCGAGGGGTTGGCCGGCCGGGGTTCCGGGTCGCACGCCGAAGTAGTAGTCGGCGGCCGGGTTGCCGTTGCCCCGGAGCAGGTTCAAATAGGGGCTGAGCGGTTGCGTACTCCGGTTGTAAATGTTCGGTGCCAAGCCCTGTTGGGTGTACGGCGAGTACGGTTGAAACGGCCCGCCTTGGCCGGAACCGCCGCCGTACGGGTTGTACGGCGATTGGTACTGTGCGTTCGCATTGCCCCAAGCGAGGCCCGCGACGATCGAGAGTGAGAGAATCCAACGCGTCATGGTGTTCCTCGATTAGGCGAACGGCGGTCAAAATTTACCCTCTCCCCTTGAGGGAGAGGGTGAAATAGCTCATGCCTATCGGCTTAGCGGTTAAAGTTGCCGTTGCCGAAGCCCAGGCCGCGGCCAGCGATATTGTTCACGGTATTCGCCCCGATCAGCGTCACACCGAAGATGCGTTCCACCGGTGAGAGAATGCGGGCCAAGGTCGTATCGATCGTCACGAGGCGTTGGGCTTTCACATAGATGCGGTCGCCGGGGAAGATCTGATAGTTCGTCGCGGTGATGCCGTGCTGCGTTAAACCGACCCAATCGACGGGGAGAATCTGCTGCGGTTCGTTGCAGTTCGGCGTGCGGCGTGCCACCCAGATGTTCCGCTTCGAGGCTTCCGCGGGCAACCCGTTGATGTTCGCCAAACCGTCGAGCACAGTTTCCTTCCCAGTGATGGGGAAACGGTACACCCGTTCGCCCGCACCGCCGCCATCGGTGATGACGTAATAGCTTTTGGAATTGTACCCGGTCACATCGACGACCACGAGCAAACGATCTTCTTTGATGCCTTCGCCATCGAACAATTGTTTCGCCAACGCGGCGCGGATCGCGGCGGCGGCTTGCTTCAGAGTATACCCGGAAACCGGCACCGAACCGTACACGCCGAGGAACACAGTACCATCCGGCCGGATCGGATAATCGCCGTACACGGGCTGGATCGGCAAACTCCGAACGGTATCTGCGAACTTGGCCGGGGCGCCCGGAACGTCGTCTTTCTTTTGGGGATCGGCCACATCGCGGATCACGGCGTTAATCAACAGCGTATCGGGCGGCTCGATCACATACTCGGGCAAGTTCTGCATTCCGAGTTCGGTGGGAACGCTGCCGGCCGGCGGAATGCCGACGGGCGGCTGATCCGGAACCCCGGCGATGGTGCCCTTCGGATGGTGGCATCCCGTAGCCAAGGCGAACGCCAATGCCACGGCGAGGGTGGAGCTCCGCGAACGGATTCGTGTTCTGCTTGCCATCGTCCCGATCCCCCAAGGGCGCGGCGGTGCCGTTCAATAGCGCACCGCACACCCGGTCGCCCGGGTATCCGCGTCTACGGCTTTATCGGCAGGGTTCCACCCGCTTGTGCAGTTTTCTTGATCGGGAAGTTCGGCAAAGGTGTTCCGCACGGAAAAGTCGCATGGGAAGACTTGCGAAACTCGTCATTTTTATTCAAGTTCGAGGTGTTGTGGATGCTCGAAGTTCGGTTTCGCCCGCCGCAACCATTTCGATTGTGCCGATTGCCCAGAGTTCGCCGTGATGCTGCGGTTAGGAGTGCGCATCGGGTACACGCTCATCACCTGGAGCAACCCGGTTCGACCGGGCGATCAGATCGAAGCGATCAACCGCAACCAACCCGTCGGCCCCGTGGCCCCGACGATCCCGTTCCGTAGAGATTTGTTCTGGGTGCAAGGGTTGAACTTGGGCATGGATTGGAAGTGGTATATGAGTGGATTGTCGAAGTCGGAATCATCCGAGCCGGAAGCGTCAGCGACGATTCGACTGAGATCGTCGCTGACGCTTCCGGCTCGGAAAAACATGGGCCATCGTCGCTGACGCTTCCGGCTCGGAAAAACATGGGCCATCGTCGCTGAC
>Ga0105048_10008299_pt1 | contig 16633 bp, 14 predicted proteins | sample MAT05_FD_78382 | JGI IMG/M metagenome (GOLD analysis project Ga0105048, IMG submission 78382) | Freshwater microbial communities from Lake Fryxell liftoff mats and glacier meltwater in Antarctica - MAT-05 | ecosystem: Environmental > Aquatic > Freshwater > Ice > Liftoff microbial mat | place...
AGTTCCGCCAGCGTGGCGACGACATGCCGGCGGTACGACTGGTAACCACCGTCGAGCTGCACGGCGCGCCAGCCGATCTCCGCCAGCACATGGGCGAGCGCACCGCTGCGCTTGCCGCCGCGCCAGCAATAGACGATGGGCGACCAATCCTTCGGCTTGCCTGCGCAGTGCGTCTCGACGATACGCGCGATATTGCGTGCCACCAGCGCAGCACCGCGTTGCTTGGCCGCGAACGCCGATACTTGCGCGTGCAACGTGCCCACTTCCGCGCGCTCGTCGTTGTCCAGGACCGGCGCGCTGATGGCGCCGGGAATGTGATCCTCGGCAAATTCGGCCGGACTGCGGACATCGATGCGATCCGCGTGCAGGGCCAGTGCAGCGACGCCAACCTTGCGACCGGCGGCGGGCGGCCGCTCGCTCATTGTTTGCGCAGCAGTGGTTGCAACGTCGGCCAGATGTTCGCAAGGAGCTTGGGTTGCGCCTCTACGTTGGGGTGGATCCGGTCGGGCAGAAAGAATGCAAGATCTTCGCCGAAGCCGCTGAAGAAATACGGGACCAGCGGCACGCGCCGTGCCTTGGCGACGCTGGCATAGTTTTCGCTGAACTCGCGGACATACGCGGGGCCATAGTTCGATGGCAGCTGCAGGCCCACCAGCACGACCTTGGCGTTGGCGGCCTGCGCGGCGGCGACCATTGCGTCCAAGTTGTCGCGCGTGGTGGCGAGGCGTCCGCCACGCAGCGCATCGTTGCCGCCCAGTTCGAGCACGACCACCGCAGGCTTGTGTTGGGCAAGCAAGGCGGGCAGGCGCGCGCGACCGCCGGCCGTGGTGTCGCCGCTGATCGATGCATTGACGATGCGATAGCGGTAGCCGTCGGCTTTGAGCTTCGCCGCCAGCAGTTCCACCCATACGGCGCCACCCGGCAGGCCGTAGCCGGCGGAGATCGAGTCGCCGACGACCAGCAGCACGGGCGCGTTGTCCTGGGCCGGTGCGGCCGAAGCCACCGCGCCGCCTGCGACCAGCAGCAGAAGTCGAACGAAAGCAAAAACGTGTTGCCTGAACATCGACGATTCCAGAACGAGGAGAGGCCGCGATTGTAACGTGCACCTTTTGTCCGGTCGGGAGGCCTGCCCCGGCAGGCTACAATGAGGTTCCATTTCCGCGATCATCGGGTCGCTGCTACCTGCCCGCCACTTGCATTGCGTGGTCGCCGCCCGCATCTGCCACGCGACGCGCCGTCGCCCGCCAAACCCCCTCCTGACATGTCCAATGCCATCATCCGCGCCGACGCGCTGACCAAGATCGTCACCAGTGGTGATGCGCCGCTCACCATTCTCGATGCCGTCACGTTCAAGGTTGAGCCCGGCGAATCGATCGCGATCGTCGGCGCGTCGGGATCGGGCAAGACCACACTGCTCGGCCTGATGGCCGGGCTCGACAGCCCGACGTCGGGCGATGTGTTCATCGATGGCCACGCACTGTCGACGCTGGGCGAGGATGCGCGGGCCACGCTGCGCCAGCGGCTGCTCGGTTTCGTTTTCCAGTCGTTCCAGCTGTTGCCGGCGCTGACGGCGCTCGAGAATGTGATGTTGCCGCTTGAGCTGGCGGGCGCGGACGACGCCGAAGCCCGGGCGCGCGTCTGGCTTGAACGCGTCGGCCTGGCGCGCCGCATCACGCACTATCCGCGGCAACTCTCCGGCGGCGAGCAGCAACGCGTCGCCATCGCGCGCGCCTTTGCCGGCGAACCCAAGTTGCTGATGGCGGACGAACCCACGGGCAACCTCGATGGCGCCACTGGTGTCGAGGTGGCCGACCTCATGTTCCGGCTGAATCACGAGCACGGCACCACGCTGGTGCTGGTCACGCACGACCTCACGTTGGCGGCGCGCTGCGGCCGCAAGCTGTCGTTGGCTTCGGGAAATCTGGTGGGTGACGAGCGTTCAGCAGAACTCGCACCGGCCTGACCGAGGCTTCCGATGCGAACATTCAAACTGGCCCTGCGACTGCTGCGACGCGACTGGCGTGCCGGCGAGCTGCGCGTCCTGGGACTGGCCCTGGTCCTGGCTGTGGCCAGCGTGGGTACCGTCGGTTTCTTTGCTGATCGTGTGCAACGCTCGCTGACGTCGCAAGCGAACCTGCTGCTGGGTGCAGACCTGATGATCTCGGGCGACCGCACGCTGCCGTCGACCTTCGCCGATACCGCCCGTGCGCGCGGGCTTGCCAGCACCGCGGTGATCCGGTTCAACAGCATGGTGCAACCGGGTCCGGGCGCGGGCGCCGACGTCCCCGCAGTACTGACCGACGTCAAGGCGGTCGGCAGCGGGTATCCATTGCGCGGCGAAGTCCTGCTCGCCGATCCGGCGCGGCCTGCAGGCGTGCTGGCGACGGGCATTCCCGCGCGCGGCGAAGCGTGGCCCGACGTGCGCCTGGCGCAACGCCTTGGCGTGAAGGTCGGCGATTCCATCGCGGTCGGCGAGTCGTCGCTCACGGTGTCTGCCATCGTGCAGCAGGAGCCTGAAGTCGCAGGCGTGGTGTTCGCGCTCGGACCCAAGCTGTTGCTGAATCTTGATGATGTGCCCGCCACCAATCTGCTCCAGCCCGGCAATCGCGCGACGTGGCGACTGCTGGTGGCGGACCAGGCCAATGCGGGGACCCTTGATGCCTACCGCGATTGGGTCGCGGCGGAGACCAAACCCGGCCAGCGGATGGAAACCGTCCGTGATCTGCGTCCGGAAGTCCGGCAGACGCTCGAGCGCGCCGAAAAATTCCTTGGCCTCGCGGCGCTGGTGGCGGTGCTGCTTGCCGCGGTGGCCGTCGCGTTGGCGGCATCGCGCTACCTGCGTCGTCATCTCGATGCGGCGGCGATGATGCGTTGCTTCGGCGCCCGCACCAGCCAGACGTTGTCGCTCTTCTTCCTGCAGTTCCTGGTGCTCGGTGTCTTGGCCTGCGCGGTGGGTGTCGTGATCGCCCTTGCCGGCCAGCAGTTGCTGATGATGTTGTTGTCGGCGGTGGTGGCCACGGCATTGCCGGCGCCCTCGTGGGTGCCCGGCATCATGTCGTTTGCGACCGGTATCCTGCTGCTGTTCGGCTTTGCGTTGCCGCCGCTGGTGGCATTGTCGCGGGTGCCGCCGTTGCGTGTATTGCGCCGCGACCTGCCGCGGCCGCGCGCGGGCGGCGTGCTGGCCTACGCCGCGGGTGCGGCGACCGTGGCGTTGCTGATCGGCGTGCAGGCGCGCGAAGTGCAGGCGGGTCTCATCATGGTCGGTGGCGTGGCGGGGCTGCTGCTGGCAGCGGCTGGTGCTGCCTGGTTACTGCTGGCGTTGTTGAAGCGCTTGCCGCAACGTGGCGTCACCTGGCGCTTCGGGCTCGCCAACCTGCGGCGCCGGGCATTTGCGTCCAGCCTGCAGATCGGAGCGCTGGCGCTGGGCCTGATGGCGCTGCTGTTGCTCACTGTCGTGCGCGGTGACCTGATGCGCAACTGGCGCGCGAGCCTGCCGCCCGATGCACCCAACCAGTTCCTGATCAATGTATTGCCCGACCAGGTGGCGGACGCGCGTGCGCAATTGCAGCAGGGCATTGGCACCTCGGTACCGTTCAATCCCATGGTGCGGGGACGGCTCGTCGCACTGAACGGCACCGCGGTCGACACCAGGAAACTTGTGGACACGCGCGCCCGGCGTTTGGCCGAGCGCGAGTTCAACCTGTCGTGGAGCGAAGCGTTGCCGAAGGGCAACACGGTCACGTCCGGGGTGTTCTGGACGCCCCAAACCTCGGCCGCAGAGGCCGGCATGTCTCTGGAAGACGGCATTGCGGAAACGCTTGGCGTCACGGTCGGCGACACGCTCACGTTCGACATCGCCGGCAACACCGTGTCAGCCAAGGTGACCAGTCTGCGCAAGGTGGATTGGGACAGCTTCCGCGTGAATTTCTTCGCGTTGTTCCCCCCCGGTCCGCTCGATGCCATGCCGTCGACTTACATCGCGGCGTTTCGCGCGCCGGAGGGCAACGGTGCTTGGCTGCCCGCGCTGGTGCAGCAACATCCCAACATCCTCGCCATCGACATCGGCGAGATCGTCCGGCAGGTGCAGGGCATCATGGAACATGTCGCGCGCGCCGTCGAGTTCGTGTTCCTGTTCACGCTGGCCGGCGGATTGCTGGTGCTGCAGGCGGCGATTGCTGCCACGCAGGACGAGCGCCAGTTCGACGCGGCCATCCTGCGCACGCTGGGTGCGACGCGACGGCAACTGGCCACCGCGCAGATCGCGGAGTTCCTGTTGCTCGGGGCACTGGCGGGGCTCGTTGCGGCCGCCGGAGCCACGGCCGTGGGCTGGGCGCTGGCCGAGTACGTGTTCAAGATTCCATTCGCGGCCAATCCGATGCTGTGGCTGTATGGATTACTGGGCGGCGCAATTTCGGTCACGGTCGCCGGCTGGTTCGGCACCCGGACCACGATGCGGCAACCGCCGCTGGCGGTGATCCGCCAACTGGGTTGAGTACCGACGCCCTTAACGCGCATCTCGCGCCCTACGCGCAACTAGGGGGCGATGCCAGCGTGCGTGCACTGGTCGATGCATTCTATGACCGGATGGATCTCGAGGAAGCCTTCAGCGGCATCCGCGCGCTGCATCCCCCCACGCTCGACGGTTCGCGCGCCAAGCTCTACCTGTTCCTGTCGGGCTGGCTGGGCGGGCCCGATCTTTACGTGCAGCGCTTCGGCCATCCGCGGTTGCGGGCGCGGCACCTGCCGTTCGCCATTGCGGGGGGCGAACGGGACCAGTGGCTCGCCTGCATGCGGATGGCGTTGGCCGATGTCAGCGCGCCGGCCATCGTCCGTGAAAACCTGATGCGGGCGTTCTTCGACACGGCGGACTGGATGCGCAACCAGCCGGAGCCGGGTTCTCCAGCGTAGAGGAGGCTGATAGACGGGATTCAGGTTCGCCGGGCTACCGCAAGTTTGAAGCTGAACGGGTATATTCTCCTCTATATGTAAAGATTGCATATAATTGCAGTCCTATGGCACAAATTGCGTGCTCAGGCCTGCCATGAATACCTTTACTGATAGCCTAAGCGTCGCGGCCGGATTGGTGGCCCACCTCGATCCACGCTTCCTCGCCATCGTCGAACTGTCGTTGCGGGTGAGCCTGGCGGCCACTGCGATTGCCGCTTTCATCGGCCTGCCACTCGGGGCCGCCATCGCGGTCGGGCGCTTCCCCGGGCGCCAGGCGCTGACTATCGTTCTCAACGCCTTGATGGGGCTGCCACCCGTCGTGGTGGGCCTCGTCGTGTACCTGCTGCTGTCGCGTGCGGGCCCGCTCGGATCCTTCGGCGTGCTGTTCACGCCAACGGCGATGGTCATCGCGCAAACGATCCTGATCGTGCCGATCATCGCCGCGCTGTCCCGACAGATCGTCAGCGACGCGTGGGCCGAATACCACGAACAGTTGCAGTCGCTTGGCGCCAGCACGATGCGCGCTGCATTGACACTGCTGTGGGACACCCGCTACTCGCTGATCACCGTTCTGCTGGCCGGCTTCGGCCGCGCGATCGCCGAAGTGGGCGCAGTGATGATCGTCGGTGGCAACATCGACGGCTTCACGCGTGTGATGACCACCACCATCGCCCTCGAGACGAGCAAGGGCGACCTGCCGCTCGCGCTTGCGCTGGGGGTTGTGCTGGTGACAATCGTGTTGACGATGAATGCGGGCGCCCACGCCACGCGGGAATGGGCACGGGCGCGCTTTGGATAAACCTGTCGCAGCCTCCGGCCTACCAATCGTCTGCGGCGCCGTGGGTGTCCGGCGCGGCACCACGCGATTGCTCGCCGATGTCACGACCACGATCAATGCGGGTTCGCGCACCGTCATCGTCGGCGCCAACGGTGCCGGGAAGAGCACGCTGCTGCGCGTGCTGCACGGTCTCGTCGTACCCACCAGTGGAACGATCACCTGGGGTGGTCGCGCACAGCTTCCGCTGCGCCAGGCGATGGTGTTCCAGCGGCCGGTCATGCTGCGCCGCAGTGCCGCCGCCAACATCCGCTATGCGCTCGATTTGGCCGGCATCCATGGCGCCGAAGCCGACGCACGCATTCGTGAAGCGCTCGCCGAAGTCGGGCTTCTACCATTGGCGGATCGTCCGGCGCGGGTGCTTTCCGGCGGGGAACAGCAACGCGTGGCGCTGGCCCGCGCATGGGCGCTGGTGCCGGAGGTGCTGTTCCTCGACGAGCCCACCGCCAGCCTGGACCCTGCCGCCACGCGCGCGGTGGAACAAATCATCCGCGATATCCATGCGCGCGGCACCGCCATCGTGATGGCCACGCACAGCCTGGCACAGGCCAGGCGGCTGGCCGACGACATCCTCTTCCTCCACGACGGGCGTCTTGCCGAACGAGCCCCGTCGTCTTCTTTTTTCTCGCAACCAGCAACCGCACTGGCGCGGGCCTTCCTCGAAGGGGAATGATCGTGAACAAACGGGGCTTCATTGCAGCAGTCGCCACGTCGGCGTTGCTGGTGCTTGCTGCCGGCCCCGTCGCCGCGCTGGACAAGTTCATCGTCGTCGCATCGACGACGTCGACCGAACAGTCGGGACTCTTCGGCTCATTGTTGCCCGCGTTCGAGAAGGACACCGGCATCAAGGCGCGCGTCGTGGCGTTGGGCACCGGACAGGCACTCGACATGGCACGCCGTGGCGATGCCGACGTCGTGTTCGTGCATGACCTCGCGGCTGAGGAAAAATTTGTCGCCGAAGGCTTCGGCGTCAAGCGCATGCCGGTGATGTACAACGACTTCGTGCTGATCGGTCCGAAGAGCGATCCGGCGAATATCGCGGGCAGCAAGGACATCCTCGACGCGCTGCGCAAGATCGAGTTGTCACAGAGTCCCTTTGCGTCGCGCGGTGACAAAAGCGGCACGCACGGCGCCGAACTGCGCTACTGGAAGGCTGCGAGGGTGGACCTCGATGCGAAGAAGGGCCCCTGGTACCGCGACACGGGGTCGGGCATGGGTCCGACGCTCAACACGGCATCGTCGATGAACGCGTATGTGCTGGCCGATCGCGGCACGTGGCTGGCATTCAGGAATCGGGGCGAGCTTGCCATTCTAGTCGAAGGCGACCAGAAGCTCTTCAACCAATACGGCGTGATGCTCGTCAATCCAGCCAGGCATCCGCACGTGAAGAAGGATCTCGGCCAGACCTTCGTGGACTGGGTAGTGTCGCCGCAGGGGCAGGCCGCCATCGCCAACTACAAGATCGAGGGGCAGCAACTCTTCTTCCCGAATGCCAAGGAGTGAGAGTGCAAGCGCGGCGTTCTTCCCGTCAGCCGTTGAACACCACGCGCCCGGTGCCCGTCACGTCATAGCCACCCAACGTCACGGCCTGCGCGGCGAAGTCCGGTCCGCGGGCAAGGGAGAGCAGCGCCTGCATGCCCGGTTCGAAGTAGTCGCGGCGATGCATGACGAGGTCGAGACGCTCGCGCGCCAGCGGGATGAACGTGAGGCCGCAGCCTCGCGCCGCAGCCTCGATCGCAACGCCGGCATCGGCATGTCCGTCGCGGATCGCGGCGGCCAGATCGGTTTCAGCCAAGGCAGGGCGCGTCAGCCATTGCACGTCCTTGCGCGCGATGCGTGCTTGCGCCAGCAGATGCGCCAGCAATTGGTGGCTGCCGGACTCCGGCTGCCGGCCGATCACGCGCGCCTTGGTTCGCGCAAGATCGACGACGCCGCGGATGACGAGCGGGTTGCCGGGCGCGACCAGCAGGCCCTGCACGCGCTGCGCCCACTCGATGCTGACGACATCTGCGCCCGGCATGCGGGCACGCACCAGCGGGACGTTGTAATGGCCGGTCGCGGCGTCGAGCCAATGCATCGCCGCGACCTTCGCCTCATGGCGCGCCAGCCGCTCGAGGCCCGCGCTGCTGCCGCAGGCCAGCACGGCAAGTCCGCAACGCGATTCGCGCGCCGCCCATTCGAGCAGTGGATCGTGGCTGCCGGCGATGATCGGCGGCGATGTGAGGGGCACCACCGCCACCGGTGCACCGGCCTTGGCGGCCAGCCACGCTTCGATCTGCGCCCGCGGGAACAGCAGCTTGCCGGTGGCGCGGACATGCGGCAGCGCGTTGTCGCGCACCAGGTCGTAAATGCGGCGCTCCTTCAGGCGCAGATAGGCCGCGACCTCGCGCGTGTCCATCATGTCGCTGGCAGGTGGCGCCGCGACTGTAGCATCGGCATTGCGGGAAGTGCTACGCATCCCGCGATTCTCGCATGGTGGCGCGTCGGTCTACTTGCCGGCCAGCAGCGATTCGCGCGACAAGAGCCGCGATACTGCCGACAACGCGATGACTACCAACAGCAGCGGCACGACATAGGACAGCGCCAGCTGGGCGATGCCGATCGCCTCGCCGCGCAGCGCCAGGTTCAGCAGCGAGTACTGGCCGGAGACGGGTACGAGTACCAGCCACTCCGGTTCCCTGCGCTGCAGGAACAGTTGCACGACCGGGATCAGCGACACGACGAACAGCAGCACCGAGACATTGGCCTGAGCCTCCTTGAACGTGCGCGCGCGGCTGCCGACGAAGAGCAGGACGGCCGGGATCAGCAGGATCATCGGGATCAGCACGAGGAGGAAGCGTCCGAGTTCGCGCAGGCTGAAGAGAAATGGCACGCCGACCGCGGGCAGGGGCGCGAACGACAACGTCAGATAGAACCCCGTCAGTGTTGTCGTTACGACGAGTCCGTTGAACAATGCCACCGCCATCCATTTGCCCAGCACCAGTTCCATCGGCCGCGCGGGTGTCATCAGCAGCGGCTCGAGCGATTGCCGCTCGCGTTCGCCGGCAGTCGCGTCCAGTGCCACGGCCATGCCGCCCATCACCGCGGCGAACAGCCCGTAGTACGCGACGAGGAACAGGATGATCGAACCCGACTGCTGGGGTGTGGCGAGATCGATGTCCTCGATGGTAAGCGGGTTGCCCACGGTCGGCGCCACGCCACGCAGCAGCAGCCGTTGCGAGCCCCACTGGCGGTTGTAGGCGCGCAGCAGGTTCTCGGCCTGCCGGATCGTGCTCTGCGCACGATCGCGCGATCGGTCGGCCACGACGCGCACGGTACCCGCCCTGCCGGCGGCGACATCGGCCGCGAATTTTTCATCGACGATCAGCACCACGTCGATCTCTCCGGCCTTGATCCGGGCCTCGTAGTCAGCGGGCGCAGGTTTCAACTCCACCTGTTGCCGTTCGAGGAACGCCACCAGCGCCGGTGCCTGGTCGAGGCCCAGCGCGTGCAACTTCAATTCGCGTGCGCGATCGGCCTGGCCTGCGATCATGTTGAAGATCAGCACGATGAAGATGGGGCCGGCCACCGCGGCGGACAGCAACGTCACCAGCATCGTGCGCCGGTCGCGGAACGTATCGACGATTTCCTTGCGTGCGACTGCCAGGATGCGGGAGAAGGATCGGGAATTCATGCAGCCAGTCCTTCACCGGTGCCGAGCAACGCCACGAAGGCATCCTCGAGCGTGGCGGCACCGCTTTGCGCGATCAACTCCGCCGCCGTGCCAGTGGCCACGACGCGGCCCTCGCCCATGATCACGATCCGGTCGCATAGTGCGGCCACTTCCTGCATCACGTGCGACGAAAACAGGATGCACTTGCCTTCCGCACGCAGGTCGCGCAACTGCGTGCGCAATGCCCGCACGCTCATGATGTCGAGGCCATTGGTGGGCTCGTCGAGCAGGATCGTGGCAGGGTCGTGCACCAAAGCGCGGGCGATCGCCACCTTCATCTTCTCGCCCTGCGAGAAACCCTGCGTGCGGCGGTCGGCGATATTGGTGAGACCGAGCGCATGCACCAGCGTATCGATCCGCGCATCGAGTGCGGCGCCCTGCATGCCGTGCAGCGCGCCGTAGTAACGGATGTTCTCGCGCGCGGTCAGGCGCGGATACAGCCCGCGCGCATCGGACAGTACGCCGATGCCTTCGCGCACCGCGTAGCGATCGCGGACGATGTCGTTGCCGTCGATGGCGGCCGTGCCTGCGTCCGGCAGCATCAGCGTGGCCAGCATCCGCAACAGCGTGGTCTTGCCGGCACCGTTGGGGCCGAGCAAGCCGGTGATTTCGCCGTCGGGTGCTACCAGCGTCACGCCGCGCACTGCATGCACATCGCGCTTCTTGCCGAAGGACTTGCTGATGCCCGCCGCGAGGATCATGGCCGTGGCTCCAGGCGCCCGGACCAGACCGGCGGCGGGACGCTGTTCTCGAAATAGGTCACACATGTGGCCGGCAACCTGGCCGGATCGGCCGTATCGACGAACGTGGCCAGCAGCCGGGGCCCACACGCGTGCGGCGTGACGATGTGGCCGTAGCCGGGCGCCACGATATGGCGGCTGTTGGCGAGGTCGCGCGCGACCAGCGTGCCGTAGGCGGGAGGCGTGACGGGATCCATGCCGCCCGATACCAGCAGCGTGGGCACGTCGCTGCGCAGCGGTTGCGTCATCGCGGGCGCTGCCGTTCCGCGCGGCCACACGTCGCACACGCCGATCAGCCGTTCCGCGAGATCACGTACGGGCAATCCCGCGAGCGCCCTCGCGCGGGCATCGGGTGTGACGCGCGGCACGTCCTCCGCACAGGTCACGGAGAAGTGCAGCGCTGCGTTCATCGCATCGTTCATCGAGCCGGTCAGCGCCAGGTTGGCCGCGAAAAGCGGCGTGTACTCACCCTTGGCCGCGAGGCTCAAGAGCTCGGGCAGCAACATTGCCATCTCGGGCAGGTAGGTCAGCGGCTGCAATGCGCTCAGGACCGCATCGAGGGTGATGCGCACATGCTCGGGCGCGCCGGTGCGCGGATCGACGAACGCGATCTCGCGTCCGCCCGGGCCGAGGTCGGCCGCCACGCGGTTCAACAGCGTATGCGGGTCGGGGTGCGCCGCGACGCACGCACGGGACGCCTTGCACGCGTCGAGGATGGCGTTCATCGTGGCGGCGCGGGTGCGCCAGATGTCGAGCGTGATGATGAGCGACGGTGGCGCCACGCCATCGAGCGTCATCGTGCGGACACGCTGCGGGTGCGTACGCACGTACTCCAGCGCGACGCGGCTGCCGTAGCTGCCGCCCCACAGGTTCCACCGCTCGTATCCCAGCGCCGTGCGCATGGCGTCGAGGTCGGCGATCCACGCCGTAGTGGTGTACTGCGCCGGATCGATGCCTCTTGCCTTCAGCTCCGCCACGCAGGCCCGCGCCCGCGGCGTGGGATCGATGTCGAAGGCGTCGTCGTCGCGCGGCTTGAATGCATCGCAGTTGAGTGGCGACGAGCGCCCAGTCCCGCGCTGGTCGATCAGCACGATGTCGCGCGTGCGGCGGACGTCGACGAGCCGAGACGCAAAGGCCGCCAGCGTCGATGCCGCCTGGCCCGGCCCGCCCGCCAGGATCACCAGCGGGTCATCCTTGGGGCTGACCGTGTTGGCGGGCAGTACCGCCGCGAAGATCCTGATCGTGCGGCCGTCGGGCTTGCTGCGATCCTCCGGCACCTCAAGCTCGCCACACTGGACGGCGGAGGCGAGATTCGTTAGCCGGCACTCGGCGAGCACGAGGCTGCGCTTGCGCGCGACATCGCTGCCGCAACCGGCGAGACCGGCAACCAGCGTCGTGGCGAGAACAAGGAGATGGAAACGGATGGACATGGGCGCCGCATGGTAACAAAGCGCGGACCGGCCCCAGTTTGATCGCGACGGGACGCCGGCATGAAAGGCGCAACGACCGCCGGGTGCGACCGGCGCCGGCCATGCCCCGCGTATACTGGTCATCGACGTTTTCGCGCCTGATGGCCATGTCCTCGAACGACCTCGAACCCGGCATCGTCATCGACATGACGAATCGCCTGACGTATGGCGGCTACCTGCGGCTCGACCGGCTGCTGCAGGCGCAGCAGCCGCTATCGCGCGACGCCGATGGCTGTCCGCGCCACGACGAGATGCTGTTCATCATTCAGCACCAGGTGTCCGAGTTGTGGATGAAGCTGATGATCCACGAGTTGAAGGCCGCCATTGCTTTTATCCGCGCCGATGCGCTGGAACCCTGCTTCAAGATCCTGGCGCGCGTGAAGCAGATCCAGAAGCAGCTCTTCGAACAGTGGGCCGTGCTCGAGACCCTCACCCCGTCGGAGTACGACGCGTTCCGGCCGGCGTTGGGCACGTCGTCGGGGTTCCAGTCGCCGCAATACCGCGCAATCGAGTTCTTGCTGGGCGGCAAGCGCGCGGCCACGCTCGAAGTGTTCAGGCAGGAACCGGTCGTGCACGCTGAACTCGATGCACTGCTGCGCGCGCCATCACTGTACGACGAGTTTCTGCGGCACCTGCACCGGCGCGGCTTGCCCGTTCCGGCGGATTGCCTGCAGCGCGACTTCACGCAGCGCTACGTGTTGCACCCGGACCTGGTGCCCGTGTTCAAGACCATCTACGACGACCCACGGCAGTGGTGGGACGCCTATGACATGTGCGAGAAACTGGTGGACGTGGACGAAAGCTTTCAGCTGTGGCGGTTCCGCCACATGAAGACCGTGGAACGCATCATCGGGCACAAGATGGGCACCGGTGGCTCAACCGGGGTCACGTACCTGAAGCGCGCGATGGACGAATCGTTCTTCCCGGAACTGATCGATGTGCGCACCGTGATCGGCGGGGGATAAGGCGCATGGGACGACCCGTCATCGCGCAACGCGGCGCCGAGGCAGCATGAACGCAGCCCCATCCACGGTCCTGCGCATCGAGGCGGCGGTGGCGGCGCTCGGACCCGACGCCTTGACGGAGGACGCGCTGGCGCGGTATGTGGCGCCGCTCTTCGGTCGCGTGCTCGCCGCCGGCGGCCAGCAGGCCTATCTCGCCAATCACTCGCTGGGCCGTCCGCTCGATGCCACCGAAGAGGACGTGCAGGAAGCACTGACGGCGTGGTACGTGGCGATGGGCGGCGCGTGGGATGCATGGGCCGCGGAAATGCACGACTATAGGCAGCGACTGGCCACGTTGACCGGCGCGCCGCGCGCCGATTGCATCGTGCCGAAGACCAGCGCCGGGCAGGGGCTGCGCGCGGTGCTGAACAGCTTCGACGGCGTGCCGCGCGTGGTGGCCACACGCGGCGAGTTCGATTCGCTCGACGTGATCCTGCGCGAATACGCGCGCCGCGGCCGCATCGCGTTAACGCTGGTCGAGCCTGATGCTGTAGGCCAATTCTCCACGCCCACGATTCTCCGCGCGATCCAACCCGGCACCGATCTCGTCGTGGTGTCGCAGGTGATGTTCAGCACGGGCCAGCGGCTGGCCGATCTGCCGGGCATCGTTGCCGCGGCCCATGCCGCAGGCGCGCGCATTCTTATCGATACGTATCACTCGCTGGGAGTGTTTCCAATCGACCTCTGCGCGCTCGATGCCGACTTCGCTGTCGGCGGTTCCTACAAATATCTGCGCGGCGGTACCGGCGCGTGTTTCCTGTACCTGCACCCGCGGCATCTCGACGGGAGCCTGCGCACGCTCGACACCGGCTGGTTTGCGAAGCGCCAGCCCTTTGCCTACACGCGTCCCGATCCGCCCGAATACGCAGAGGGCGGTGACGCCTTTCTCGAGTCCACGCCGGCCATCCTGCCGCTCTACCAGGCGCGCGCCGGGCAGGTGTTCACGCTGGCGGTGGGCGTCGGTCGCATTCACGCCTATTCACTGGCGCAGCAGCAGCGACTCGTGGCGTTGCTGGCACAGCGCGGCGTAGTGGCAGTCGGCGGCACGCAGGACCGCGGCACGTTCGTCGCCATCGTCGACGCGCGTGCCGAAAGCTGGTCAGCGGCACTGCGCACGCACGACGTAGTCACCGATGCGCGCGGCCGCTATCTGCGGCTGTGTCCGGACGTGCTCACGCGCGATGTGGAACTGGTCAAGGCGGCGGATGCCGTGGCAGCGGTGGCCAAGGGGTAGGGCCTGTTATCAGGCCCTGGCAACGCCGAACGAGGTTTTGCGCGCTAGGCGCCGGCGGAACTCATGATGAAGCGCACGAGCAACAACAGTGACACGACCAGGCCGACGGCGAGAAGGATGCCGACCAAGATCACCTGAACGGGCTTGATCGATACCGCATCGCGCTTCATCGCGTTGCCGCGGCGGATGCCGAGGAAGCTGCCGAAGACCGCGCCGACCACTTCCAGCAGCGAGGCGCGGCGAGCGGCCGGCGGTGCCGACGGCTCGATGTCGGGGTGGTTGCCGGGGTCTGTCATCATGGATTTGGACATCGGATTGCGAAGTTTGGAGCCCGCCGATGCTAGCACGCGGTGGCACTTGCTCCGGTCCATCGAAAAACGGCTGCATACAGGGTCCAGGGCCCCGAATAACCGTTGAAATCCAGGTTCTCGACTCCCATCTAGGACTATAACCATAACCTTTGCGGGGATATTGCGCCATGCGGTTCGACAAGCTCACCACCAAGTTCCAGCAGGCCTTTGCCGACGCGCAAAGCCTGGCCCTGGGCAACGACAACGGTTTCATCGAGCCGCAGCACCTGCTGGCGTCCCTGCTCGCGCAGGAGGACGGCGGCACGACGTCGTTGCTCGCACGCGCCGGCGTCCAGGTGCCCAAGATGCAGGCCGCGCTGAAAAATTCCATCGAACATCTGCCCAAGGTCGAAGGGCAGGGCGGCGAGATCACCGTCGGTCGCGATCTCAACAACCTGCTCAATCTCACCGACAAGGAAGCCACCAAGCGCGGCGACCAGTTCATCGCCAGCGAGTTGTTCCTGCTGGCGCTGGCAGGCGACAAGGGCGACACCGGCCGCCTCGCGAAGGACGCGGGCCTGAACCGCAAGGCGCTGGAAGCGGCCATCGACGCCGTGCGCGGCGGCGGTGGCGTTGATTCGCAGGAAGCCGAAGGCCAACGCGAGTCGCTCTCCAAGTACACGATCGACCTCACCGAGCGTGCCCGCGAAGGCAAGCTCGATCCCGTCATCGGCCGCGACGACGAAATTCGCCGCACCATCCAGATCCTGCAGCGGCGCACCAAGAACAATCCGGTGCTGATCGGCGAGCCTGGCGTCGGCAAGACGGCGATCGTCGAGGGTCTCGCGCAGCGCATTGTCAACGGCGAGGTACCGGAGACGCTGAAGGACAAGCGGGTGCTGTCGCTCGACATGGCGGCGTTGCTGGCCGGCGCCAAGTACCGCGGCGAGTTCGAGGAGCGGTTGAAGGCCGTGCTGAAGGACATCGCGGCAGACGAGGGCCGCACCATCGTCTTCATCGACGAACTGCACACGATGGTGGGCGCCGGCAAGGCCGAAGGCGCGATGGACGCCGGCAACATGCTGAAGCCCGCGCTGGCACGCGGCGAGCTGCATTGCGTCGGCGCCACCACGCTCGACGAATACCGCAAGTACGTCGAAAAGGACGCGGCGCTGGAGCGGCGCTTCCAGAAGGTGCTGGTCGGCGAACCTTCGGTGGAGTCCACCATCGCGATCCTGCGCGGACTGCAGGAGCGCTACGAAATCCACCACGGCGTGGACATCACCGATCCGGCCATCGTGGCGGCGGCGGAGCTGTCGGCGCGCTACATCACCGACCGCTTCCTGCCCGACAAGGCCATTGACCTGATCGACGAGGCGGCCGCGCGCATCCGCATGGAAATCGACTCGAAGCCCGAGTCGATGGACAAGCTCGAGCGGCGCCTGATCCAGTTGAAGATCGAGCGCGAGGCCGTCAAGAAGGAGAAGGACGACGCGTCGAAGAAGCGCCTCGTCAACATCGAGGACGAGATCAACCGCCTCGAGCGCGAATACGCCGATCTCGACGAAGTGTGGAAGGCCGAAAAAGCCGACGTGGTGGGCAGCCAGCACATCCGGGAGGCGATTGACAAGATCAAGCTGCAGATGGACGAGGCGCGCCGCAAGGGCGACTGGCAGGCGATGTCGGAGCTGCAGTACGGCAAGCTGCCCGATCTCGAGGCGCAACTGAAAAAAGCCGATTCGGCGCTGGCCAAGGACGACAAGAAAAAGCCGCGCCTGCTGCGTACGCAAGTAGGCGCCGAGGAGATCGCCGAAGTCGTGTCACGCGCCACCGGCATCCCGGTGTCGAAGATGATGCAGGGCGAACGCGACAAGCTCCTCAAGATGGAGGACAAGATCCACGCGCGAGTGGTGGGGCAGGAAGAGGCTGTGCGTCTTGTCTCCGACGCCATCCGTCGTTCGCGCTCGGGCCTGTCCGATCCCAATCGTCCGTATGGATCGTTCCTGTTTCTCGGGCCCACCGGGGTGGGCAAGACCGAGGTGTGCAAGGCGCTGGCCGAGTTCCTGTTCGACAACGACCACGCGATGATCCGCATCGACATGTCCGAGTTCATGGAAAAGCATTCGGTGGCTCGGCTGATCGGCGCGCCGCCGGGCTATGTCGGGTATGAAGAAGGCGGCTACCTCACTGAAGCGGTGCGCCGTCGCCCGTACAGCGTCATCTTGTTCGACGAGATCGAGAAAGCGCATCCGGATGTGTTCAACGTGCTGCTGCAGGTGCTGGATGATGGCCGTCTCACCGATGGCCAGGGCCGTACGGTGGACTTCCGCAACACCGTGATCATCATGACTAGCAACTTGGGTACGGAGCTGTTCACTGCCGAGCACTCGGAGTCCGCGCAC
>Ga0105048_10008300_pt1 | contig 16633 bp, 13 predicted proteins | sample MAT05_FD_78382 | JGI IMG/M metagenome (GOLD analysis project Ga0105048, IMG submission 78382) | Freshwater microbial communities from Lake Fryxell liftoff mats and glacier meltwater in Antarctica - MAT-05 | ecosystem: Environmental > Aquatic > Freshwater > Ice > Liftoff microbial mat | place...
CCAAAACGTCTGATTGCTATTGCTCTGGTTGGTCGGGTCAGCGTCAGTAGTCGGGAAGATGCTATTGCGGCGGCTGAGGTCGCTGTTGTACATGTACCTTCCGGTCACCGAATCGCGGTCGCTGAAACGGTGGTCGATCTTCGCGATGACGTTGTTCCGGGTCAGTGCATTGATGTCGTTGGCGCGAAAGTTATTTGCCCCCGTCACGTCGTCCGCCGGCCGATTGGGCAGCGGATAAAACGGCAAAATGTTCCGGCCAATTGGATCCCATCGGCTGGCCGGAATCAGGTTGCCGGGAAACGCGTCGCGCACCACCGCCGTACCCTCTCGCCGCCCGGAGAACGGATCGTAAACTAAAACCGGTCCCCTGGCGTTAAACGTCCGATTGAAATTGCCCTGGCGTTCGAGCGCCGTCGGCACGGTCAACGTCCGCACCGATCCATCCCGCCGCCTCGACCCCTCATAGGAGACAAAAAAGAACGTCCGGTTCTTTACGATCGGGCCACCCACCGTCCCTCCGAAGACGTTGTAACGCAGCGACGGCTTCTGCTTGGCGCCATCCACGATCGGTGAAAAAAAGTTGGGCGCGTCCAGCACCTGGTTCCGCAAATACTCGAACAAACTGCCCTTAATCTTGTTCGTTCCCGACTTCGTGTTTGCAATCACCAAACCGCCAGCCGATCCCCCAAACTCGGCCGCGTACCCATTCGACAACACCTTCACTTCTTGCAGGCTCTCGACGGGCGGATCGGTGTCAATTTGTCCAACGCCCAAACGCATATTCTGCCCCGACCCGCCGTCAATCAAGAACATCTGCGATTGGGTCCGTCCCCCCGCCAGCGAAAAATTTGGTTTGCCCCCAGACTCATAACCGACAAACACCGCCGCCCCTGTTATCTCGATCAAATTCATCGCCCGCCGATCGCCCAACGGCATGTCTTCAATCGTCTTGGCCTCAATCAACTGGCTTCCTTCCGAACTCCTCGTGTCCAGCAGCGATGGCCGCTCCGTTACCGTCACACTCTCGCTTGTCGACCCCACTTCGAGCCTTGCGTTCAACTCCCCCGCCTGGCCCGTTGTCAACTCCACGTCGTTATATCGTTCGCGTCGAAAACCCGCCTTCTCAATCTCCACCATGTACTTCCCAATCGCCAAGGGGCGCAAACTATAAAACCCTGCCGGATTCGTCATCGCCGAAAGCCGCACCCCGGTCTGCGCATTCACGGCCGTCACCAGCGCCACCGGCACCGCCGCCCCTAACGGATCGACCACCGTTCCCGATAGCGAGGCTCCGGTTGACTGCCCAAACAATGGCGACCAACCGGCCAAAGCAATCGTAAAGAGAACTCGCATAGTTCTCGGAAGTGTATGAGAAGTTGAACGTCTTGGCAATAGCCGCCCGAGCTTCGGCACGCCTGTACTATGATGGATCGGTAAGCCTTTGCGGCCCTCAAAATGAGCTCGATTCGATTCGGCGCCACACACGAGTTTCAGTTATTGCGGCGGGAGGAAGTGCGTACCCGCTGGACGCTCGAAACAGCCCTCGATTTCCTCAAAAGGTTCCGAAGCGACACCGCCGCATTGGCCGGCTTTCGGCGCCTGGTCCCTTCGAAGGGCCGTGGAATTTCCGCCGCGGCGAATGATCAGCAACTCTTCCAGGCCATCGCGAGAATGATGGTCTCCGGCGAGCTGCTGATCGTCAAGCCCCAGGGCCTTATCGACCACGGCCACCTGAGCCTGAAAGTCACCGCCCCTGCCGTCGCCGAAGCTCCGCCCGCGGAACGGAAAGAACAGGAAATCATCGAAGAGTCGAATACGTTCGACTCCGATCACGACGGAGTAGCCCAGGCGGCGGCCCTCCGCGCCGCGGCGGCGGACGGCGTACCTTTCTGCGCCGAATGCGCCCGCTACGCCGCCGAGCAAGCCGCCATCGTACGCCCGGTCGCCAAGCCTCCGGTCCCGGCACCACCGCCCCCGCCACCCGAACCGGCCCCCCTTACCTTTAAGAAGGATGCTAACGCTGTTCGGCAGGCCGCTACGCTCATTGAGGCCGCCCAAGAGGGCATCCCCTTCTGCGAAGAGTGCAACCGCCTCGCCGAGGAAGAAGCTAAATCGGACGCGGCCCCCGCCCCTGCGCCCCCGCCACCCGAACCCAGCCAAACTCCCGAACCCCTCACCTTTGCGAAGAACGAAGCCGCCCAGCAACAGGCTGCCACTCTCGTCAGCGCGGCCGCCCAAGGCCTGCCATTCTGTGAAGAATGCAATAAGCAAGAAGCTAAATCGGAGTAAAATTCATGTCCACCGACCTCCGCGCCACCCTTTGGCCCAAGGGCCCCCGCTCAGACATCTGGGCCATTATCGATACCGCCCGGGATCCGAAAGCCTATTGGACCCTGGCCAATTCGCATCTCAACTATAGTTGCCTGTTCGCTGGCGATCTCCCGACGGCCCTCGAACAGGCCGCGCCCTATCTGGTTCAGTTGACCTCCGAGGACGCCTATACCGACTATCTAGCCGCCAACCTCGGCAACAGTCTCGGCGTGTTTCTGCAGTGCGATGCCGCCATGAAATCGGTTCGGCATCACCTCCGAAAGCTCCTCACCGTCCGTGACCCGCGCGGCGCCAAAATGCTTTTTCGTTTCTACGATCCCCGCATCCTGCGCGTCTTCCTTCCCAGCTGCGACCCCGGCGAGCTCGCAGAAATGTACGGACCCATCAAAACCTATTGGGCCGAGGACACGGGACCGAATAAGCTCATTGAGTTCCGTAACTCGAAGAAAGGCCTGGAGGTGGCTAAGCTTTCCTTAGTGGCCACCCACGGCGGCTCCGTCGAAGACGAAGTGCTGCTGCCGGCCGTACTCCCTTCCTCCAGCTTCGTCCTACTTCCGCAAGGCCGTTCCGCCCCGCCCCGCGTCCCTGTCGTCCTGCAATCGGTCGGGCGTGGCGGCCAACTCCGGCGCACCCCCGGTCTACTTCGCCTCTTCCGTACCTCGGGCGTCGGGGAACCCATCCCCTTCGTTAATAACTGCTACGACATTCCCTCGTCCAGCCTGAACCCCGATCTAACCGTCTACGCCGAAGCCACCGCGCCCGGTCAAGAGACGCTGACCCTGAAAGTCGACAAGCACGACGAAGCCAGCGCCACCCTCACCGTAGCCCAACTGACCCTGGAAACCGCGGCGGGCAGCGCGCAATATACTGACGGCATTTATGTCGGCTGCCCCAGCGCCGATGGCCGCGCGAGCCGCACCCGCATCGTCGTCCACCCGCCGAAACCGGCCTCCGTCCGCAATCGCCTCTCCCTCCGTACCGCCCCCGGCGGCCCCTCGCTTCTTCTGTTCCGGGCCGCCACCGGTGGCGTCGGCGAAGCCCTCGCCGACGGCGTTGAATTCGACGCCCCCAAGGAACCACTCTCGTTCTGGCTCGAAGCCCAAGGTCCCAGCGCGAAACGCGGAGACGGCCTGCTCCAGCTCGGTCTCGCCGGCGTCGACGGAGCGGGCGATTCCTGCGTCGTCACCGCTGCCGCCGTGGGAGTGATCACCGCCGCGGCCGAACCGGGAGATCGCGATCTGGTGCTGCTCGCCGGAGCCCTTAGCGCCCAACAGCCGATCGCCCTGCGCGCCTCCGTCACCCCCCAGGGCGTTCCCTTCCAATGGTCGTTGCGCCGCAACGACGATGACAGTCCGGCCATTGTCGCCCTCTCCTCGTCCCGTCCCCTCCCCACCCTCGTTCCTGGCAGCGAGCCCGGCGAAGCGTCGCTGTCTACCGACTCGATCGGCAGCTTTGAACTGCTCGCCCAGGTCGCGCCTGGCGACGCTCCCGAAGGCGACTGGGGCGGCCCGCAATGCGCTCGCTCGGTCGTCATCATTCGAGCTACCGTCGAAAGCAACGACACGGTCTTCAACGGCCGCTTCTGCCGCTGCGCCGTCGAAGCCGAGGGCAAACGCTTCGTCCTGTCGAGCATCCGCGAAGGCGGTACAAACTCCTCGGTCCAACTCGCCGCCACCGTCCGTCTCGTCGGGGGAGGTCCGGATGGCCAACGCGGTACCAACTCCATCTCGGCCGCTTGGGTCCACGATGTCATCTCCGACAACACCGGCGCGCGCTATAAGGGCGGCATCGCGGTGCAACGGGAAGAGGGCGAACTGCAAGGGCTTCGCGGCTCGACCACCGCCTCGCTCGACCCCGCTGCCGCCGGGCTCGGCTTAACCTTTCCGGTCACCACCGGCGCTGCGCCCGCAGCCTCGTTCGACGCCTACGCCGATGCCCGCCCCGAACGAACCATAGAACAAATCTGGAGCTATTTCGAGTGCCGTTCGGCCCTGATCCTTTGGTCCGAAGCCGCCCCAGACGATTTGGGAGCTCTACTCGAAATCGGCTGGTCCTTCACTGGCGACTACTCCTGCTCGGCGGGGCGCGTCCGGGAACCCCTGATCCCTGCCAAACTGGCCCCCACCACCCAGGTCGCCCACCCGGCACCCGTCCCGGTCAAGCAGGCCGGTATATCGATCCCCACCGTACCCCTCCGGGTCAATTAACGCTCGGCCACTACTATGAATCCAATGATCGGCAAGACCATCGAACATTACTACATTCTCGAAGAAATCGGCACCGCCGGCCTGGGAGTCATCTACAAAGCTCGCGACCTTAAGCTCGATCGGTTGGTCATGCTCAAGGGCATCGAAGTGCCCAACCACGATACGGACGCCCTCGCTTCTTTCCAGAAAGAAGCTCGCGCCGGCGTTTCGCTCAACCACCCCAATATCTCCTCCATCTTCGACGTTATCGACCAAAAAGAAGGTCGTTATCTCATCTACGAACACCTCCCCGGCAGTTCCCTGCGCGAGAGACTCGATCGCGCTAACTCGACCGGAGAACTCCTCCCGGTAGACCGCAGTATCGACTATGTACTCGCTGTCGCCCAAGGGTTGGCCGAAGCCCATCGCCACGGCATCGTTCACCGCGATATCTGCCCGGAAAATGTCATCGTCACCCCCACTCACGCCGTAAAAATAACCAATTTTGGCAAAGCCCGCTTCGGTGACGGTCCGACCTTCGCCTCCGGCGGAAAAGCCCTCACCAGCGCCTTCACCGCCTTCGTCCCCGAGCAACTCCAGGGTGCCGGCGTCGACCACCGCTGCGATATCTATTCGTTAGCCGCCCTCCTGTTTGAACTGCTCACCGGGGAAGCCGCGTTCAAGTCCAAAAACGCCGCGGCCCGGCTCAACGAAATCATGTACAACCCCGTGCCCAACATGCTCGACATGCGGCCCGGCATCTCCAACGGACTCCAGCGCATCGTCGAACGCGGCATGGCCAAAAAGCCTGATGACCGATTCCCCGACATGGACGCCCTCATCGCCGAACTTCGGGCCGAAGCCCACGACGGACTGCAACAAGCCGAACCCCTCCCCGACGAACCGGCCATCGCCGTCCTGCCGTTCACCTCCCTTGCCACCGACCCCGCCCTCACCGAGTTCTGCGACGGCCTCACCGAAGAAGTCAGCTATCAACTCCAGTCCGTCGATGGCCTCCGGGTCGCTTCGTCCACCTCCGCCGCCCGCTTCCGCGGCCGCACCGACGACCTCCGTAAAGTCGGCGCTCACCTCAACGTAAACCTCCTGCTCGAAGGCTCCGCCCGCGCTGCTAGCGGCCACGTCCGTCTTATCGTAAAGCTCACTGACGCCGCTTCCGGCTACCAAGTCTGGTCCGAACGATTTGATCGCGATATCTCCAAGGTCCTCGAAGCCCAGGACGAAATCGCCGCCGCCGTCGCAAACGTCCTTCGAGCCAAAGTTCGCGGGGAAACCCTTGTCTCGACCGCGCCCGTCCCCACCGGGCTCACCGCCCAGTTCAACACCGCCTTCGCCACCCCCAACCTCGATCTCGGCGAAGTCATTGCAGCCGCCCGAGGGCTCCGCGAACCCATCGAAACGATGACCGGCGCGATAACCGCGGCCAAGAAACTACTCGAAGCTCGCCCCGACTCGGTGGATGCCTTCGTCGCGGTCGGCTACGCTCACGCGGTACTCAACAACCCGAAACCCGCCGAACAAGCCTTCGCCCGGGCCTTGTCCATGGATCCCAACCGAGCCGACGCGCGCGCCGGACAAGCCCTTTATGTCCTGGCTCCCCGCGGTGACATCGACGGCGCCGTCGCCCTGCTCGAAGCCGCGCCCGCCCCGGCGCTCGAAATCACCCTCGCCCTCGCGTGGCTCTACTTCTTTCAGGGCCGCAACGAAACAGCCATCGAACAGGGCCGCCGCGCATTTAAACTCGACACGACCGCCCCCGACGTTTACCTCCTCCTCGGACGCGCGTATGCCGCTTTGGGCCAATACCGCGAATCGCTGATCGTCCTCGGCCGCGGCCAAGTCCTCGCCCCCGAAGACGCCCGCCTGCTCGCCGCCACCAGCTACGCCCACGCCCTCTCCGGAGCCCCCCAGGAGGCCAATCGCATCGCCGACGACCTGGGCGCCATTGCCCCAAAACGCTACGTCTCCATGCTCGACCTCGCCCTCCCTTACGCCGGCCAAGGCTTGGCTGAATGGGTCGATTGCTGCGTCGACAAAGCCCGCGAAACCGGCGCCGCGGGCATGCTCTGGTGGAACCTCGATCCCGCCTGGAAGGATTACCGCAAGGCGAGCTCCTAGAACTCGCCCGCCCCTAACTTTCCACCCCGGGAAATTGGAACACGACGCTCAGTCCCTGACCTTCTCTCGCCCTCGCCTCTACCCTGCCTCCGTGCAGCATCGCCACCCGCCGGGCGATCGCGAGTCCCAATCCGTACCCGTCGCCCATGCCTCCGCTGGCCCGGTAAAACGGTTCGAACATCCGCTGCAAGTCCGCTGCTGCCACCCCCGGCCCTCGGTCGTCGATCAGAACCTCCCAACCTCCCCCGGCCAACTCCCGTTGCTCCACTTCTACCGTCCCGCCCGGTGGCGAATGCCGGATCGCATTCCGAATCACATTTTCCAGGGCCGACCGCAATAATTCTCTATCTCCCGCATATCTGCCCCCCTCGCTTCCTCTCACTACGACCTGCTTTCCGGCCGCCTGCGCTTCAAACGAGGCATCCCCGGCGATCGACTCGATGAAGTCCCGGCAATCCACTAGCTGCCGCGGGAGGAACTCGGCCGCCTCCAGTTTCGAGTAATTCAGGATCTCATTCAGTAACTCATTCAGCCGCTGGTCCTCCCGATCGTCCGCTATCCCGATCGCCAGTTGCAGGCCGGTCAGTGAGGTCCGCCGCCCATGCGACACATAATGCAGCAGTTGCTGTTGCGACCGCACGAGCCCTTTAATCCGCTCGGCCATGTAATCGAAATCCTGCGCCAGGGCTTCGATCTCGGGTAATCCCCGCGCCAGCCCGCCAGTGGTACGCGCCCCCAAATCCCCTTCCGCAAAGCTCCGGGTCTGCTTCCGCAAATCCTCCACCGGTCGCAGCAACTTCGTCGCCAACCACGAACAAACCACGGCCGCTGTCATCAGAATCAGTCCCAACCTCACAAGCCACTCCTGCCACTGGATCGTGCTCAGAAATAACTCATCCCCACCCCAAACTGCGCCATCCCCCCACGAATTTCCGTCTCCACATCCCCCGGTCGCTTGAGACGATTCAAAACATCCCATTGCCGATGCCAATCCGCATTTTCCAGCAGATCCCGTCCCGCCTCGTCCAACAGCCCCGTCCGGCTCCGCGCCGACGGATGACTGTCCCGGGCGAATTTTCGCAGCCCTTCCACCCCCCCCCGACTCATAGCTCGAAGCCGCTTCCCTGGCCGAATAACCCAGCAGCCCACTTCCAAAATGTCGCCCCACCGCCCGATAAAAGACCGGTCCCGACCACAACAGAGCCAACACAATAATCCCCACCCGCAGGGCCAATGACCCCAGAAACCAGCCAAAAATCAATCGCCGCATACACTATCCGGCGAAGCAAATACACAGCCCACATTCCGGATCGTCTTGATCCGCTCCAACCCCTCCGCGGTCGGGCCCAGCTTCTTTCGTAAGCTGTTCACCAGATTGTCAATCCCCCGATCAAGGATTGCATACTCCCGGTCGAGTACCCCCGGCTCAACGTCTCCCGGGGCACGGCCTCCCCTTTGGCCTGCATCAGCAGCCGCAATAACTCATACTCTCCCCCGGTCAGATCGAGGACCACCCCAGCCAGCCTCGCCGTGCGCGTCTGCACATCCAAATGCACGCCTTTCGGGCCGCTCACGGCCATCCGTTCTTTGGGCCCGCTTCGCCGCAGCACGGCCTGAATCCTCGCCGTCAGCTCTCGAAAGTTGAACGGCTTCGCCAGATAGTCGTCCGCCCCAATCTCCAGTCCCACAATCCGGTCCACATCCTCCCCCCGCGCCGGGCGCCGGAAGGGCATCTTCTTCGATGTGGGCCACGGTGGAGCGAGCTTCACCTGGGCGGTGGCCGTACCGATGATGAAGGCCGGATTCCTGCCCGACTCGATTTCGACCGACCTCCATCGCAGCAGCGCGGGCGGTGGGATGAAGGACATGCTGAACGTGATGGATAAGTTTCTCGCCATCGGTATGCCGTTGGATGAAGTGGTTCTGAAATCCACCTGGAACCCTGCCAAGGAGATCCGACGCGAGGAACTCGGCCATCTGTCGGTCGGTGCGATGGCCGATATCGCGGTGCTCCGATTGGAAAAGGGGAAGTTCGGGTTCGTGGATGGGGTGACGGCGCGGTTGGATGGACAGCAAAAGCTGATTGGCGAATTGACTGTCCGTAATGGGAGAGTGGTTTTCGATTTGAACGGAATGACTCGCGAAGCTTGGGACCGGCTGCCTGCCTCGAGCTGGCGCGGAGGAGACCTGAGTTGGGATGGGCTCGCGCCGCCGCCGCAGAGTCCGCGGCGGAAGAAGAAATAGAGAGTCCCGCCTTAGCTCTCAAGCTCGCCTTCTAAACCGCAGCCCCCACGCCGTCAGATCGTCAAAAAGCGAGTAGAACACCGGCACCGCTAACAACGTCAACAACAAACAAAGGCTCTGGCCACCCACCACCAGAATGCCAATACTCCGATTGGTCTCCGCCCCTTGGCCCGTACCAACCACCAGCGGGATCATCCCCGCCACCAGCGCAATCGTCGTCATCAGAATCGGTCGCAGCCGGTCGCGATTCGCCGCCAGGATCGCCTCATAACGCGGCATCCCTTTCGCTCGCAACTGGTTCGTATGGTCAATCTGCAGAATCGCATTCTTCTTCACGACGCCAAACAGCAGCAGAATCCCCAGCATCGAAAAGATGTTCAGCTGTTGACCCGCCAAGTAACTGCTCAGCAGCGCAAACGGTACCCCAATCGGCAGCGTCAGCAGAATGGTAATCGGGTGCACAAAACTCTCGAACTGCGCCGCCAAAACCATGTACATGAACGCGAACGTTAATCCCACGGCCAGCAGAAAGTAGTAACCCGTCTTCTCCAACTCCTTCGCGTTTCCACTCAAGGCCTCGCTATATCCCGGCGGCATGTTCAGGCTCGCCACCGCCGCCCGGATCGCTGAAACCGCCTCGCTCTGGCTCGCCCCCGGGGCCAAATTCGCATATAGCGTCACTTGACGTTGGCGGTTCAACCGGTCAATCGTACCCGGCCCTTCGGCCCGCTCCAGCCTTACCAATTGGCTCAGCGGCACCATACCCCCTACTTCGCCAGGGACGCCCCGCGGCACCAGCACCTCGCTCAAACGGTCCGCACTGCCACGCTCAGCCAACTTCGCGCGGAGTCGAATATCGTAAAGGTTCTTCCCTTCCCCGTAACTCCCGGTCAACTCCCCCGCATACAAGCTATTTACCGCCCCGGCCACGTCTTCCAGAGTAACTCCTAACGCGGCCACCCTCTCCCGGTCCACATTAATCCGTAACTCCGGCTTTCCCGGCAATAAGCTCCGATCACTGTCCGCCAAAGTTGGGCTCTTCTTCATCACCGCCAACGCCCGCGCCGAGTAGTCCTCCAGCTTCTTGAGATCCGGCCCCCGCAAGAGGAACTGAATTTCGGCGTTCTTCTCCCCGCCGCTAAACGGGTCGATCGGCTGCACGGAAGTATAAATCTCCTTCGGCACAAACTTGATCTTCTCCCGGGTCATCGCGACGAGCGTCTTCTGATCGTCCTGCCGTTCCTGCGACGGCACCAAACGCACAAACACCGAACCCTGATTCACCTTCTCCAGGGCATTGAACCCCGGAATCGACAAGGTGCTCTTCACCCCCGGAATCTCCTTTCGAATCACCCGCGCAATGTTCTCCACCACGCTTTCGGTCGCCGCCAAACTCGCTCCCTCCGGCAGCCGGACCGAAACCTCAAACTCACTCTCATCATCCTGCGCCAAAAACTGAAAACCAGCCAACATCGCCAGCGGCACCGTGCTCGCCACCACCAAAACACAGAGCAAAACGATCTTCCCCCGGTTCGCCATGCTCCATACCAACATCCGCGAATAAGCCCCGTCCAGCCACCGATTCAGCCGGGACTCTTTGCTCGAATGGCCCCCTGGGGCGTGTTTCAACCACTGCGCCGCCAAACTAGGAGTCAATGTAAAACTAACTAACAAACTTACGGCAATCGCCGCCGCGCTGGTCAACCCAAAACTCGACATGAACTTACCCACAATCCCGCCCATAAACCCAATCGGCAGGAACACCGCGAGCAAACTCATCGTCGTCGCCGTCACCGCCAAACCAATCTCCCGCGTTCCTTCCACCGCCGCCACCTCCGGGGAAAGACCCCGCTCCTCCATCACCTTGATGATGTTCTCCAGCACCACAATCGCATCGTCAATCACGATGCCAACCATCAGCGTCAACGCCAACATCGTCATCAGATTCAGCGTATAGCCCAGCGCCGCCATCAACGCGAAACTCGTAATGATCGACGTCGGAATCGCCAAAGCCGCAATCAGCGTACTTCGCCAACTCCCCAGGAACACATACACCACCAGCGCCGCCAACAACGCCCCCACCACCAAATGCTCCTCAATTGAGTGCAAACTCGAGCGGATAAACTCGCTCTGGTCCCGCACCTTCGTCAGCTTCACGTCGGCCGGCAAATCCCCGGCGATCTCGGCCAGCCGCTCCTCCACCGCGTCAATCACCGCCACCGTATTCACCCCGGACTGCTTGGCCACCGCCAACACCACCGCGTTCTCCCCGTTCTGCCGCGCAATGCTCTTGGCCTCCTTGCCCGCATCCCGCACCGTCGCCACATCGCCCACTCGCACCGGATAACCGTTCGTCCGGGCCACCACCAGCCGCTCGAAATCCTCCACCCGTTCCACCTTCCCCATCGTCTTCACGGTCAGTGACACCGCGCCCTGGTCCAACGCCCCACCCGGCAACTCTAGATTTTGCGCCCGCAGCGCCTTCGCCACATCCGCCACCGCCAATCCATGTGCCCGCAGCCGGTCGAGATCAGCCAACACCTGCAACTCGCGTTTGCGGCCCCCATAAATAGTCACTTTGCCAACACCACTAACGCTCGAAAGCCGGTCCACAATCTGCTTATCCGTAACTTCGGTCAAGGCCACTAACTCCCGCGGCGAAGTTACCGCGTACAGCAAAACATCCGCGGCATCCGAGTTAATCTTCTGCACCACCGGCTTCTCCGCCGTCTTCGGCAACTCATTCGCCACTTGGTCCACCTTCTGGCGGACCTCGGCCGCGGCTGCGTCCACGTTGCGTCCAATCTGAAATTGAATCACCACGATTGAGACCCCTTCACTCGAAACCGAACGCAACTCCTCAATCCCGCTCACCGTGTTCACCACCGCTTCCAACCGCTCGGTGATCTCCCGCTCAATCTCGGTCGGGCTCGCCCCGCGGTTCGCCGTCGTCACGGTCACAATCGGCAAATCAATATTCGGAAACCGATCCAAACCCAACAGGAAAAAACACACCCCGCCGACCACCGTCATCGACAAGATCAACATCGCGGCAAACACCGGCCGCTTCACGCAGATTTCGGCTAGCTTTTGCATGCTACTGCTTCTCCGCGGTCGTCACCGCCATCCCGTCGAACAGGTTCGCCGGCGGGTCCAACACCACCTGCGTCCCCTGCCCCAAACCCGCCATCGGCGCTAACTCCACCGTTGCCCCCTGCCGTGCGGGCACTCCCACTAAATGCAGCTTCACATTGCCCTTTTGAAAGCTCCAAACCCGATAGGTTTCCGTGCGCGGATCGAAATCCAACGCCGCCTTCGGCAGCCGCAGTCGAGCCTCGGTCCCACCCAGAAAAATCTTTCCTTCGGCAAAGAAACCCGGCTTCAGCAACCGCTGTGCGTTCGCAAACTCGGCCTCCACCACCAGCGCCCGCGACGATGCGTCCAGCGCGCCATTGGGGGCCCGCAACCTACCCTCAAACACCTGCTCCGGCAGCGCCGTCAACCGGGCCTCCACCGCCATTCCCAGCCGCACCTTCCCCGCCTGCGCCTCCGGAAGCTGAAAAACCAGCTTCAACGGATCCGTTCGCTCCAACCGCAGCGGCTTCGACTGCGGCCCCACATATTCCCCTACTGAAATCGTCCGGCCCGTCACCACCCCGGCAAACGGCGCTCGCAGGGTCGTGTCTCCCGCCCGCTTTTGCGCCTGGGCCGCCTGCGCCTGCGCACTCTCCAACTGTGCCCTCGCCACGGCAATCGCTTGCGTCGACTGGCGCCCCGCGTTCTTCACCGCCGCCTGTTGCTGACGCGCTCCCCGCAGCCGAGCTTGCGTCCCCAGCAACGTGCTCTTCGCCCGGTCGTAACTGGATTGCGAAATGTCCTTCGTCGCCCGTAGCCGCCCTGCCCTCCCTTCCTCGATCTCCGCCAACCGAAACTCCTCCTCCGCCCCATCCACCGTCGATTGAGCACTCAACACCTCGGCACTCAAATCCGAATCCTTCTGCCCCTCCCCTCCCAGCCGCGCCTCGGCCTGCCGCAACGCCGCCTGCATCTCGCTCACCCGGGCCTTGCTCTCATCCAGCCGCCATTGCGCCTCCCGAGCCTCTATCCGCAGCAACGGTTGCCCCGCCGAAACAACATCTCCCAGCCGAACAAACACCTCCCGCACCACCCCTTCGGTCTCCGGCGAAAGCTCCGCCGAATCAATCGCCGCAAAGGTCGCCGATGCCGCCAGCGACTGCCTCGCCTCCACCGCCTCCACCACCCCTAAACGGACCGAGGGAGCGGTCGTCGCCGCACTAACCGGCGCGGCACTCTTCGCCCCGCAACCAACTAACACTACTATAAGTAAAATAAAGAGTAACTTCATACTATTCCACCTTGATTGAAAAAGTCTCCAGCGTCAGCGCCGCCGCCCGGCGTAACTCCGCACTCGCCAAGTTCAACGAACGTCGCGCGTTCACTAACGATTGCTGACTCTCGGTCCGCTCGCTCTGCCGCACGTTCAAATTCAGATTGTTCGACTGCCCCTCCCGGTACAGCCGCAGTTCACTCTCCAACCGCTCCCGGCTCGCCGCTTCCCCGTCCTCCGCCGCCCGGATCCGCGCCTGCGCCGCCACATACGCCTCCCACGCCCGCCGCACCCCCAACGTCGTCTGCACCGCCAACTGCCGCGTCTGCGCCTCCGCCCGGCGCTCCATCGCCCGTTGCTCGCCCAATCGACCCTCCGCCTCCCGATTCCGCAGCGGTAACTCAATCGTCAGGCTCGCCTCGTAAGTCGGGTACAGGTTGCGCCACACCTGCGAGTAAGCCCGCCCGTAACCACCAATCAACTGCGGCGGCGCGTCCAGCGAAAACCCGGGAAACAGCGTACCCTGCGGTACCGACCGCCCCGCCAACCCCTGCGCCGTCCGCGTCACCGAAAAATCAACCGCCGGCTTCCGCCCTTCGGCCGCCAACTTCGTGTTCTCCCGCTCAGCTTTCAAACGTAGCGCCGCCGCCGCCAACTCCGGCCGCCGCTCCAGCGCCCGCTGGCTCAACTCCGCCGCCGTCGCCGCCGCCGGCAAAGCCAAGCTTGTGTCCACCGGTTTCCACACCTGCTCCCACAAAGGGTCCGTGCCATCACTTGCCAGCAAAGCCTTCAACTGCTGCTCGGCCTCCCGCGCCTGGCCCGCCAACTGCGCCCCTTGCTCCTCCGCCCGCCGCAACAGCCCCCGCGCCCCGGCCAATTCGTTGTCCGCCTGCTCGCCCGCCCGGACCAGCCTTTGCGTCGATTCCAGCGCCTCGCGAGCATACCGGACACTCTCCCCGGCCGCCGCATCGGCCTCCAGAGCCGCCACCCACATCCAGTAAGCAGCCTCCACCCGAGCCGCCAAGTCCAGCACCCTCGCCTGAAACTCCTCACTCGCGGCCTGTTGATTGGCTCGCCTAACTTTCAGATTCGTCCTCGCGTCATCTGTCTTTCGATATCGCCAAATCGGCACCGCCAAAGTCGTTCGCCAAACCGGCGCGTAGTATGGGTTCAACGACGTGAACGGACTGCTCGTCGACACCCGGTTATTCTCCACCTGGTTCTCGAACCGCATCCCCCACCAAGGCAAACGCTGACGCAACGTCGTCGCCTGCGCCGACGTCCGTTCGTCCAGCCGTCCGTTCACCCCCTGCAGAATCGATGTCGCCGGCGTCGTCGCCGTCCGCTGCGCCAAGCGAAATCCCAGCACCGGGTCGAACGCCCCCTTGGCCCCCAGCAGGGCCGCCGCCGCGGCTTCCTTGCCCGTCCTTTCCGCCATCATCTCCGGGTTCTTCTCGATCGCCCGGGCCACCGCTTCGGCCACTGTCAGCGGCTGCGCCTCTCCGGCCGCAAATGCGAGTAACAAAGAGAGAATCATTGGCCCACCTCCGCCGCCCACATCGGCTGCCGCGACAACGCAAACAAATACTCATGCACCGTCACGACCCGCGCGTCCGAAGGCCCATAAAATCCCAGCAGGACATTCATCCAGCAACCATCACTCGCCGCCGCCAAGGCGATCGCCTGGACCGGATCCAATCCGTCGCACTCCAACCGATCATGGATCCCACACAGCTCGTGCCGTCGCTTCTCCACCAAACCCGGATCGGCCAACAGCATCTCGATTAAGCCACGCATCGACTCCGCCTCCCCGTTCCGAATCGCTTCCAGATTCACCCGCATGTAGGCCCGCGTCATGCGGCCCGGCACGCCGTCCTCCGGCTCCAAGGCGAGTTGCGTCTCCAACTGGCCCTTCATCACCCCGACCACCAAATCGAACAGGCCCAGAAACAACTCCTGCTTCGATTTGAAATGGTGCGTCAGCCCCCCCTTGCTCACCCCGGCCTCCCGCGCAACCTTCTCCAGCGTCAGCGCCCGAGCCCCATCCCGCTCCATCACCACCACCGCCGCCGTCAATATCTTCGTCCGCGAAAGTTCTGCTTTCAGTCCCATAAAAACCGTCCAGTCGGTTTGTAAAAACAGAATACCGACCGTCCAGACGGTTTGTCAACCACCGGCCTGCGAAAGATATCTCTCCCCCTTGACCAGAATCAACCCGCTTCTACGCACTTACCACCAGACCCCCGTGTGTACCTTTCCTGCTCTGCTACCCTTTAGAGTCATGACCGGCCCGGACTCAAAAGGCCAAGTTACTCAGCTTCTCCAAGATTTCCGTAGCGGCCGCAAAGAAGCCCTCGATCTTCTGACGCCCCTCGTCTACGCCGAACTCCGCCGCATGGCCGCCACCCTCCAGCCCACCGCCCTCGTCCACGAAGCTTACATCCGCCTCTGCGGCCAAAGCGTCGAAGACTTCTCCAGCCGCGCCCACTTCTTCGGCATCGCCTCCCGCCTCATGCGGCAAATTCTCGTCGAACACGCCCGCAAACAACTCGCCGCCAAACGCGGCGCCCGCGCCGGCAAAGTCTCCCTCGAAGACAATATCAATTTCGCCATCGAACGCCCCGACGCCCTCAACGCCCTCGCCGCCTTCGACGAACGCAAAGCCCGCATCATCGAACTCCGCTACTTCGGCGGCTTCTCAGTCGAAGAAACCGCCCAAGCCACCGGCGTCTCCGTCTCCACCACCACCCGCGAACTCCGCCTCGCCGAAGCCTGGCTTCACAAAGAACTCTCTCCCTCCGAACCATGACTCCCGAACGCTGGACACAAGTCGAACAACTCTTCGACGCCGTCGCCGACCTCCCCCCCCACGCCCGCGCCGCGAACTGGTGGGGCCATATCTTTGGAAGCACCTAGCTGTTAACTTCAATGGCGGCAACACGCTCTATCTTGGAGGTGCGCCACTTAAGGCTACCAAAGTACGAGTCTACGCAACCGACATTGATCCTATTTTCGGCAGTTGAAACTTGATCCGTGCTTGCAAAAGCCGGCAAGTGATTGAAACTATTGGAGATGCCGAAGTCCACTTCCCGTCGTGCCACTCACCCAAAGGGAGAACCCGAAACCGCCCTTGCTGCTCCTGCCGAAGACATCAAGCCGGACACCTTCGGCGGCCGGGTCGATGTCCTTTGGGACCCTAAAGCCGAGGTCACCACTCTCGGACCGCTCGTCCATTTCGTCCATTTCTTGAAGACCAGTGGCCTCTGGGAACAATGGTTAGAAGAATGCCCTCTGACTTACACAAGTAAGAACGCCTCGGAAAAAGCGGGGATCCTGGGTGGCATTCTTGTAACACTGATGGCTGGCCACAAACGCTACGCCCATATCA
>Ga0105048_10008302_pt1 | contig 16632 bp, 16 predicted proteins | sample MAT05_FD_78382 | JGI IMG/M metagenome (GOLD analysis project Ga0105048, IMG submission 78382) | Freshwater microbial communities from Lake Fryxell liftoff mats and glacier meltwater in Antarctica - MAT-05 | ecosystem: Environmental > Aquatic > Freshwater > Ice > Liftoff microbial mat | place...
GCGGGTTGTTCCGCCACGGTAACCAGGAACACAAACATGGTGGACAGACGCATGATCCTTCTAACGCGCCTCGATGGTCGCGAACTTGTGGTGAACAGCGATCTTATCGTCACTGTGGAAGCCACCCCCGACACGATGGTCACTTTGACCACCGGCGATCGGTTGTTGGTGCGTGAGCCCGTTTCAGAAGTGGTTGATCGTGCCGTTGCTTTTCGTTACCGCACGATGCAGGGGCCAGGCTCCCCTCGCATTTCTGATACTGGCACTCCCGACCGAGCACGAACTTCCAGCGTCGTGCCGAATGCGGGACAAGTTTCCGACAGACCCGCCGATACACAGTCAGCGGTACCTCCTGTCCTTAACCCCAAGGCTACGGCAGGCGGAAGTTAGTCACCGAAGCAGGACAGTGACATGGATATTTTATCGATAGGCGGCATTCTCTTTGCCTTCGCGTGCATCCTCGGCGGTCAGGCGCTTGAAGGTGGTCACGCAGGCTCGCTCATGCAGGCAACGGCTCTGATCATTGTGCTTGGCGGCACGATAGGAGCTGTGGCCGTCGGTTTTCCCATGTCGGACTTCTTGCGCGGCTTGAAGTTGACGAAACTTATTTTCGGATCGAAGAAGGATGACACGGGCGAGATGATAAAGTTGATCGTGGAACTTGCCACGGTGGCTCGTCGCGATGGCGTTTTGGCGCTTGAACAGCAGGTGCAAAGCATCCAGGATCCCTTTCTCAAGCGCGCTGTTAGTTTCTTGGTGGATGGTGTTGATGCCGCGGTTGCCCGCGATTCCCTTGAAGGGCAAATCCACCACGAATGGGAAGAAAACACCACAGGCGCGAAAGTGTGGGAAGCGGCTGGCGGTTACGCGCCCACCGTTGGAATTTTGGGCGCTGTTCTTGGTTTGATTCACGTTATGGAAAACCTGTCAGATCCTTCAAAACTGGGCCCTGGTATCGCAACGGCATTCGTCGCAACCATTTACGGAGTTGGCATGGCGAACTTGTTTTTCTTGCCAATGGCCAACAAGGCCAAGCGCAAAGTTGGTCTTGAAAAGGAACGCAAAACTTTGATTGCTGAAGGCGTTCTTTCAATTCAAGCCGGGCTAAATCCCCGTGTGCTTGAAGACAAGATGAACGCTCTTACGGGCGGCCACTACGCCACCGAACACAAAGAGTAACGGGCGTTGGCAAAGAAACACGTACACGAAGAGCATGAGAACCACGAGCGGTGGTTGGTGTCCTACGCCGACTTTATTACGCTTTTGTTCGCCTTCTTCGTTGTTATGTATGCCACCAGTCGCGTTGATCGAAAAAAGACGATCGACGTCGAAAAATCGATCAAGTTCGCCATGCACTTTAAGGGAACAGGCGGCTTGAAGGAGCTTCCGATCTTTTCCGGCCCTCCCACCGACAGCTCGGTGTTGCACTCGCCTCTGATGGGCAAAGAGAAGCCGCGCTTCATTGACGACACGCGCTTGATTGAATCAATGCGCAAACGACTGCAACGCAAGCTCACAAACTTCCTGCAGGAACGCCCTGAAAAGATGACCTCGGTGGTTATCGATACCGAAGGTAAGCACCTGATTGTACGCTTGTCGGCCGCTAGCTTTTTTGATCCATCGCAAGCCGCCATCCGACCGCAAATGTTGCCCGTGCTCGACGCGATCGCCTCAGAATTAACTGAACTTAAGCGGCACATTCGCGTGGGCGGACACACCGATGATGCGCGCACTTCGGGTCGTTTTCGTGACAACTGGGAGTTGTCAGCATCACGTGCTGCTTCGGTGGCCAGCTACATTCAACGCGCCTTTCGCTATGACGGAACGCTTCTGTCTGCTGTAGGTTTTGCGGACACAGTTCCTCGAACAAGCAACAAAACACCTGAAGGGCGAGAAGCCAATCGGCGGATCGAGATGGTGATCGAAGTGAACCCCGGCCAAACGCTTCACACTCTGAGTCACTGACAGTCGAAAACTAGGCATGCTCAGTTGGTTCGCCGGGTGTTTGTCCGAGCGCTTGAAGCTTGGTTGGTTTATACTTTGAAACCCACCCGCCTGGCGTCAAATGCCTGTACCTCCCTTGATAGATCCACCGCGGAACATCACCAGCATTCGTCCGGATGCCGCTTTGCCATTGGGTGAAGTGATCCCTGGGTCGCGGTACCGAACCATTGCCGCCATTGGCAAAGGCGGAATGGGGGCCGTGTACGAAGCGGAGCACGTTGACCTACAAAAACGTGTAGCTCTCAAAGTGCTGCTCTCGACCTCGGCCCGCGATCCAAAACGGGTCGCTGGTTTCTTGAACGAAGCGCGCACCGCTTCTCGCATCGGTAGCCCGCACATCGCCGACGTTACAGATTTCGGTGAACTACCTGACGGACGCGTCTATTTCGTCATGGAATATTTGGAGGGATGTTCTCTTGGGGAACTCCTGCGCCGGGGAGGTCCTATTTCTGCTGAACGTGCTGTGCCGATCCTTCGCCAGATTTCAAAGGCGCTTGGATCGACGCATGAAAAAGGCGTTATCCACCTAGACGTAAAACCAGACAACGTGATGCTGCTGCCGTCGGGCCGCCGCGATGATTACGTCAAAGTCGTTGATTTCGGTATCGCCGGTTTTCTTGAAGACGTTCGCCCTGGAGCGAAGACTATCTCAGGTACGCCAGAATATGTTTCGCCAGAACGTATCACCGCCAAAGGCTACGATCATCGCGCGGATGTTTACGGGTTGGGTGTGGTTGCCTACGAAATGCTTACGGGCAGTCCTCCTTTCCGTGGAGCTGATGCCGTTGAGACGCTTCGACTGCATGTGGAAAAGACGCCGCAGTCTTTCCAAACCCGTGTGCCCGGGCTGAAAGTTCCATCTGTTCTCGAATCCGTGGTGATGAGGTTGCTTGCCAAGCGACCTGAGGATCGCCCCGCGACGATGGCCGAGGTGGAAGGCCTTTTGTGTGAAGCGCAAATCGCGTCTGGGTTCACCACCCAGTGGGACGATCTAGAAGTACCTGCCGTTGATGCCATATGGCGTAAATCGCTGGCAGAACGGATGCCATCGCCCGGTTCACGGAAGTTACGCATGGTGGTTTTCGGAACCACGGGCGTTGCGATTCTTGCAGCCTCATTGGCGCTTTATTTTGGTGTCATCCGTGGTCGACAGGTGGTGTACACCCCCGTTCGCGTCGAAATAACGGGCACGGACGAAGCTCCCTTGGTTGCTGCCAACTTGGTGCGCGCCAACACTGCGGTGAAGAGACTGCAGTACGTGACCCCGCTTGGCAGTTCCGCCTTGGACTACATCATGAGTGCGGAAGAAGAGGCCCAAAAGCTGGGCCGCCAGTCACCTGGTGCACGTTTGCTGCGAGAGAACTACGCGGCGGCGCTGCAGGCGATGGGGCAGGAGCTTGAACAGGTTGATCTAGGTGATCTCGCGCTTGTGAAGTATCGAGACGCTCTGCGCTTTATGCCCAATGACGCCACGTTACTCAACAAGTCGCGGTTCTTGGCGGGAGATGCCGAGTTGTTTGCGGATCGGCCTAATTGGCAGGCACGTGAAGAATCCTCCGACGCTCGCCGTTTGGCCGCAGATGTATTTGTCACCGCAAGGCGAGGACGCATTTCTGAAGCGCGATTGGCGATTCGGGCGCTGTCCAAAGCGGACAACGGGGGCCACGTAGCCGCCCAGCTCGCAGATGGCTTACGTCGTCTCGCAGATGAATCTTGGGGCGGTGGCCAGGTCGAGGCTGCTCGACCACTCTACCAGGTCATCGCTGGCTTGGATCCGGCTGATCGGGGTGCTGCGCTGCGGGCAGAGTCGCTGCCGCCGGTGCAACCTCCAACGGAAGTTATGCCGGCAGAAGTTATGCCGGCAGTTGTAGCCTCGCCCAAGGTGACGCGTGTCAAAGCAGCAGCAACAGCAGAGAAGTCTGCCGTACACGATTCAGTCGCATCGAAACGCGAAGCCACTGAAGCCTTCGTACTATTGCGATCGATGCGCCTAGAAGGCGCTGAAAAGGCCTTTAATCGGGCCATCGCTGCTGATCCAAACAATGCCGTTGCAATGCAAGGCTTGGCCGAGGTGTGTTTTGAACGCTCCCGCTATGAGGATGCTCTGCAGTACTCTCGCTTTGCAGCGAAATTGTCACCCAAATCGGCCTCGGCACAGAAGCTGTTGGGTGATGCAAACTTCAAGCTGTTGCGTTACAGCGAGGCGGTGGCCGCCTACCGGGCTGCAACGATGCTGGCGCCCAAAGATGCTGTGATTGCTGATCGACTTGCGCAAGCACAAGCCAAAATCAAATAAACCCGGCTTCGGTTAGAAGCGGCCCTGCCAACCCAGGTTCAGAGCTGTGTTGCCTGTGACAGACTGGCTTTGTTGAGAATCGAGATAGAGCCAGACTCCGCCAAGCGTCGATGCGCCCACGCCCGTTGCCATAAGGCCTGCGCCCCACCAGGTAGACGAGAGAATCTTGCGGCAGTCACCTTGTTTGTCTTGGTCGCTTACGTCGCAAGTGACCTTTCTTCCATTGAAATACGTGAAGGCAACCACGCCAGCGGCCATGAGCACAACACCCGCGGCGACCGACGACCACCCCATCGTTGAATAAGGGAACTTGGAAGGAATTTCCATCATGTCGATCTGCAGTTCCTGATCCACCGCCGGTACCACCACAATGTCCCGCTCTAGTGTTCGGAAACCAATGGATTCAAGTTTCAGCCTGTGCCGACCTGCTGGCAACGTGACCTCTTGAGGCGCGGGGCCTTTCATTTGGCCGTTGACGGTGATAACTGCGCCACTGGCCTGGGTCCTGATAACCACGTGGCCCGGTTCGTGTAGCAAGGATCTAAGCTTTTCCGTTAAGGCAGAGGCCGCCAGCGACATACGTTCACCAGCCTCGGAAAGTCCGCAAATTTGGCAACGTTGGTGATGGTTGCCAGCACTTCGGCCTGTAACTCCCGAGAACAACTCCAAGTCGATCTCATAGTTCTTGTGGCTCTCACTGACCTTGCCTACAACCACAAAAGAAACGCCCAATCTTGCCGCCATTTGTCGATAACAGCCGCTATCAGAGCAAGTGACGCTTTTTCCGCCGGGCGTTCCTCCTCTTCGTAACGATACTTCGCCCTTAGAGAGCCCTTCGGCCAAACGTTCCACGAAAACGTTTTGCGCTTCACGCGGCAAGGACCCTTCGAAGGCCACCCCTGCAATGGCCAGACTGTTGCTAGTGCCGTTGGCGATGTCCGGCTTCACTGCCCACGCCACACCATCGGCGATTATTAAGAAAGCTCCGACAATGACAGTTCCTAAGGTCCAGGTTCGCATTCTAGGTTTCACCGACATCCTGGGACTTCGGAAGAACTGCGTCAATTCCTTAGCCTTTGCGGCCCCATAGGCTACGACAAAGCAAAAAGCCCCGACGCCTACAACGTCGGGGCCATTTCTGGGGGTGAGCGACGGGGCTCGAACCCGCAACCCTCGGAATCACAATCCGATGCTCTACCAATTGAACTACGCCCACCAGACTGACCATCCGCCTCCCAAACCACGCCGCCCACGTCAGGGGACAAAGGTATGCACCGCGGGTGCGGCTGCGTCAAGACCCGATTCTTGGAGTTTGGTCGGGTAATTCCGCGGGTTTAGGTGCCGACCCCCTTTGAATCGTGGCAGAACTGCGCGCGTCAGATTGCCGCTTGCAGTGGCCCCGTAATGCCTCTAGGTTCCTTTTTGGGTAAATATGAAGAATTTACGAAAAAAGCATTCGGCTCTAAGTGCTATTGGCCTTTGGAGCTTCTTGACAGTAGTCACTGGCTGGTGCCCCCGCGCAATTGCCGGCGAAGCCGATGATTTGCAGGCAATGATCGACCGCGCCAGGCGCAACGTGACCGATTTGCAGCGAATCGACGATCAAAGGGTTTCGGTTGAAGAGTCTGCGATTCTCGCCACTTGGCTGGATGAAGCTTGGCGCTTACGTTCGGAAAAGCAGTTCGACACCGTTCGAGTTGTTCTGGACAGGTGCGATAGCCAAGCGGATATGATTCGCGAGCAGATAACCGCGGGTCAGCTAAACGCACAAGCGCTTGCAGAGGAAACGGCGCTCAAGGCGGCTAAGAAACACATTGAGGAACTCACGCGAGCGATCGCGGCCGCGAAACAGAAAAAGGCATCGTTGGAGGCGGTTTCCAAATGAGCCTGAGCACAATTAGGTTCCTCAGCGTTTCCGTTGCGTGTGCGGCGCTTTGGCTTCCATTGGGGTGTGCAACGCCCCCGAAACCACCCGAATTGGTGGCCTTTGAACGATTGCGCAGCGAGCCCCAGGCAAAACACGCCGAGGTTGTTGCTCCGAACGTTATGAAACGCAGCGATCGCCTGTTGGCCTCTGCGCGCAATCACTGGGAAGACAACAATCTTGATGAAGCTCGTCATGATGCGTTGCACGGCCAAGCGAAACTTAAACATGCATTGGCCTTGCACCAGCAGGCTGAAGCTGCAGAGCGCATCAATAGGGCCAAACGTGGACTCAAGAAGTATGCGGATGAAGAGGCGCGGCTAACAGCAGAACTCTCTGCCCTCAATGAACAGGTGGCTTTGCTCGAACAACTGCAGAAACAATCCCATGAGCGTGAGCAACTTATGTCCGAGTTGCAGAAGCAACGAGACTCGGCGTCTGCGGAACAGAAGAACTTGTCGCAGAAGCTTCAGCAGGAAAAACAACACTCGGAAGCCGCAGAGAAAGTGCAAGCCGCAGCGTTGGCGTTGAAAGAAGCTGACACCGTTGATGCCAAGCGCTTGGCTACGGCACCTTATCAATCAGCCGTAGACATGTTGGCTCGCGCTCAACAGGAGCTGCAGTCTTCTCAACTTGATGGCGCACGAGTGAGTGCCGATATGGCCCGCCAACGCGCGGCCGCAGCGGCAGCCGCAGCAAAGCCACTTTTTGAGCAAGAAGTTGCCGGACAAGAACGAAAGCAACAGGCGGAAGCATTGGCAGGTGAGGCCGCTCAGATTCAATCCATTGAGGTGCGTCGAGAAGCCCGTGGGCAGTTGCAGAGACTTGTTTTGCATATCCCTAGCGCTCTACTGTTCAAAGGGCGTGGCAACGCAGTTGTTCCAGGCAGTGAAGCTATTGTTCAACGGGTGGCCGCTCTCATGGCAAAGTACCCAACCTTCCCAGTGCAACTGGTTGGACACACGGATGACAAAGGGTCTGCAGATGCGTTGCTCGCGCGGTCACATGCCCGCGCGCAAGCGTTGTATACGGCGTTGGTCGCCGCAGGGGTCTCGCCTACGCGGGCGGTCGCCAGCGGGCAAGGTGGGGCAGAGCCAATCTCCGACAACCGCAGCGCCAGTGGTCGTGCGCGCAACAACCGCGTGGAGTTGGTTTTCCTTTACCAATAGGCGGATGAAAAGCACAAGGCGGCTGGTGTTGCCGCCTTGATTGTTGATCGCTACTATTCGTTTTCGATTTGATAAGCTTGTGTTATTAGGCGCCTTCGCCGCGGCGTGCAACGTTTGCCAGTTGCAGTCCGGCTAAGGCCTTCGCCGCGATCATCTTTCCTGATTTCGCGCAGGCCAATAGGAATTCGTGAGCTGACTTCAACGGCACAACATGCACAACGATGTTTTCTCCGGGAACCCCGCCACCGGGACCCACCCGATTAAGGCCCGTGGCCAAGAAAAATGAAGCCACTTCATCGGTCATTCCTGCGGACGTTGGGCAATCGAGAAGGTGTGTGATGTGGGAGGCCGCAAAGCCTGTTTCTTCCAACAGCTCGCGACCTGCTGAGCCGGCCAGCCCTTCACCTTCGTGACCTGGTTCATCCCCTGCGAGGCCCGCCGGCAGTTCAATGGTGACTTTGCCTAGCGGTTTTCGATACTGCTCCACGAACACTATCTCTTCGTCGTCGGTGAGCGCCACGATTGCAACCACACCGGTTGCGTTTGGTCGTTGCACGAAACTCCAACCATCGCGCACCACAAGACGAAGAAACCTCGTTTCCGCCACAACTCTGTCGCTAACGTTTTCCATCGGGGAATTCATACCAGGAGACAGTTGCGATTGGAAATGTGCCGAACGCCAACCGAGCGTACCTTTAAAAATGGGTGCATAATATTGGGGTGAGCCGCGTGCGTTTGACTCCAGCGCTCGGGTGGGCCGCTTTTGCTGCCTTGCTTTGCGGCTGTGCAGGTCAAGGAGACGGTGGCAATGGAACACCGTTTTTCGATGGCCCTGACGCCTCTGCCGATCTACAGCAGTTACCCATTCGGTGTGCGCTGTTTGCTCCGATCAAGGGTTTTGTTCAACGCCAGGGGGCCTCGCTTACTTTGGCAGGGCGTCCCTTCTTGGTTGGGGGAACCAATCTTTATTATTTGCAGCAATTATTCGCCAACGCGGAACTGGGCGAAAGCGATTCACAAAGCGCGGGCATCCAGGCCCTTGACGCGATGGTTTGCTTACGGTTGCCAGTGGCACGGATGTGGGCGTTCAATGAAGCCAAAGATCGCTCTGTGATTCGGTCTGCACCAGATGTTTTTCATGAAGTTGGTTTGCGCGGCTTAGATAGAGCGGTTTTTGAAGCAAAATCCCGCGGCATTCGTTTGATCCTAACCCTGACGAACAACTGGCCGGAATACGGAGGCTTGCCGGCTATGGCGTCCTGGATTGGGAAAACCAAAAATGACTTCTTTCGTGATCGCCGCTTCCAAGGTTTGTGGCGAGACTATGCGTCTATGTTGTCTGAACGCGTAAACGTCTATACCGGTTTGGATTACAAGCACGAACCCACGATCCTCGCGTGGGAGTTGGGCAACGAGTTTCGATGTGAAACCTGCGCAGGAACAACCGCGGTTCCCGACACCGTGGGGCGCCTTGCCAGGTTTGCCAAGGCTGTGTTCCCGCACCAGTTGATAGCCGATGGCGGTGAAGGATTCGACGATGAGCCATCCCTGTACAAAGGTCTTTCAAACATGTACCCGGTCGCGGGAAGCATGGGCGCCAGTTTCCATCGGTTGGTCGCAATTGATGCTTTGGATCTCCTCAGTTCACACTTTTATCCCCGAAGTTGGGGGTTGCACCCCAGTGCAGACGCTTCGGTTTGGATCGAACGCCATGACGAAATCGCTCGAGCCGGAAACAAGGTAGCGTACCTCGGTGAATACGGTCTTTCTGGGCCAGGCGAAGCGTTTGGCGACGAAGTCCGTGCTGCGGTTTACGATCGCTGGCTTGAACGGTTGTTCGCATCCACAGGCGGACTTATGGGGTTCTTCTGGCAGTTGGTTCCTCCCGGCCGTGTCAACAGTGATGGTCACGGTGTTCATCCCGAACGTGACAGCCTCACCGTGGGCGTGGTGCAAAAGTGGATTGGGGCTGCGGCGCCTTAACTGCGAGTCGCAGCGTTAGAATTCGTACCCAAGATACGTACTGAAAGCGAAAGTCCAGTTTGCGTGGTAGCGCTGGTCTTGTTCCACAGTGGCGGTTTGCAGGTCAATGTTCGTCACGCGTTGTAGGAAGAAGTACCGGCGAGTTTCAGCCTGGAAGAACAAGAAAGGCAACAGCATCAACCGCGCGCCGCCGAAAAGAATCTCGTTGTCGCCGTCAAGCTTGAACGCCCCAAGCCCACTTTCATCACCCGTCGAGAAGACTTCATAACTTGCGAAGGCCTGCAGGAACTTCCGAAAGGGAAGCTCGGCGCGTAACCGCAACGACGAGAACGCCTTGTCTTCCAACCGAATCGTCTTGTTGCCACAATCAAGATCGCCTTCACCCTTTGTGGTGCAGGTCTTTCCGTAGTCTGGAAAGCGCAGCCCATCAAAGTTCGCATCCTTGGGCGAACCCACGGGCCGCCAATATCGGCCAGCCACGCCCAATGTCAGCCTGTCCAAGAACGAATGCGTAATTTCAAGGTAGCCACCCATGCGCGGTTTTCCCCCGCGCGCCGCCTCAAGGTATTGCCACTTTGTGGGGCTGTAGCTCAACCCATTCGAAGCCCTGTACGTAGCGGGCATGTACTGGTTTTGAAAGATGTCATGATAGGTGTCGAAGTAACTTGGTAGATAGTCGGCCGAAAAGTACTGCAATTCGGCGCGCGCTCGCAGCGCTTGGGTTGCGGGCTGGCCTTTGGAAAAGCGGAACAAGGCTCCCATCGTCATTCCGGATCCAAACTCCTTCATCTTTTGGAAGTCGCCGTAGAGTTTGAGATCATTCTCGGAAAGGCGAACCACCTTGGCTTCTAAGCTGGCGCCAATGATGTCCATGGCACCATATTGTGCGCCCATCATGTTCAGCTTGTCGTCCACCTTGACCACGGGTTGGTCAAAAGAAGGCGCAAACAGACCCGGTTCATAGAGCAATCTTTGTGCTTGGTTTACGCCGTGCGCGTAGGTCAACCCAATCGAAAGGCTGCGCATTAACACGTTTTCGGAAAATGGACGAAAGGGCCGAACAAACAGCATCAACCCAAGAACGTCCGGGCGAACGAGATCGTTTGCAATGGCTTGCACGCCGATCGCAGCTCGCGTGAAGTCAACAGTGGCACCTAACCTTGAAGTGTTGAAGTTGATGTTTGCGTTGTAGTCGCGGATGACTGTGCCGTGGGCCAGCGACTGGTCATATTGGCGGCTGATGTTTAAGAAGAAGTCATTTTCAGATTTGCCAACTGTGAAGTAGCGAATGACCTTTGCGTAGTCCGAAGCTTCGTCCCAGTCTTCCTTACGAAGCGTCCCTATGCCTTCTGTCAAATTGTCTTTGCTTTTCAGCAAGCAGGAACCTGTTTCGGCCGCCACCGCGTCTTGGTTGCCGCCCTTGCTTCGCGCCGCTCTGCCAGCATCCACGCACTGCTCAAAGGCACCGCGGGTGTCCAACAAACGCAAGTTCAAAGGAGCTCCGAGGCCTAGCTTCCAATTGTAGGCCTCACTTACCACGTCAACTTGAGGTTCGATGGTGATGTAGAACGTGTTTAGAAGCGTGTTCGCGTCGTTGGGAATCGACGCCACACCGGCTCCCACTCCCACGAAGTTTCGGCGCGTTGTGGGCCTCATGACGAAGGCCTCGAGTTCTCCTTCAATGAAGAACGGACGCACAGGCGGAAGTTTGAGGACACCATCGGCGGTCATTGCGCCAGGATTCGAAACCGTAGCCGCGGGCTTGGGGGCGGCCGCAACTTCTGCGGCGACCTCGGCCTCAACTTCAGCTGCAATGTCTGCTTTTGTCTTTGCGGGTGTCTTTGCGGTTGGTTCGGAGCCCACCGCCGCCGCTGGTGTTGAGGTCTGCGCTTTCGCAGGCGCCTCGGCCACCTGTGGATTTGCTGCTGGGGTCGCTACTACCTTTGCTTTTGGTGCCGCAGGTTTCGGTACCACCACGGTAGGTGGTTTCGTTGCTAGTTCAATGCTTCCAGAAGGGGATACCCGAATGGGAACCGGCCCCCCCTGGTTGTTTTTTGCGGCCGCCATGGCCGCGTGCGCCCAGGTAAGGGTTTGCCCCAAAGCCAGCGCGACCAGTACCCCGGCTTGCCACCTGCCCATTCCATTACGCCCCTCGGCCTTTGTCGTTCGCGCCACTTCGACTCAGGCTGATCGGATGGTCGCGTGAAAATCTAAAACGGATCTAGCCAGCCAGTTCGCTCAGTCTTCGTTCAATGCGTTTGGCGTCAGCCGCCTCGAATCCCGTGTTAATCATCCGAACGATGCCTTGTTTGTCGATGACGTACGAGGTTGGCATTTTGGGCGGGGCCAATCGCTCGGCCACAGCGCCTACGGGGTCATGGAAGAACTTCAGGGACCACTTCTTCCGAGTCGATAGAAACTGCCGCATGTTTTCGGCGTCTTGGTCTATTGAAACGGCTGCAATCACCACGCTTTTCGATGCCAACCGGTGTGCGATGTCGTCCAACATCGGCAGCTCAACTTTGCAGGGTTCACACCACGAAGCCCACACATCCAACAACAGCACTTGACCCTGAAATGCCACTAGGCTCGTATTCGCTCCGCTTTTGCCTATTCCGTGCAGCGCCAAGTCCGGCATGGGTTGCCCCAAAACCACGCTGCCCACCGTTTCTCCAACGCTTCCACCTCCGGCGCCACCTGTAGCGCAGGCGCCAAATCCAAACGGTAGAGCAACTACCGCGGAAGCGGCGCCTTTGCACAGCAAACGTCGCGAAAAAACGGCTTTTGTCATAACTGTTCAGCGTCCCAATTCTTCGGTGATCCAATCTCGGAGGCTTTCGATGTCTCGTGAGTCAGTGAACAGCTTGCCGTTGATGTAGATCGTTGGGGTTGAGCGAATGCCAGCCGCGCCACCTTGGGCTTTGTCTTTTTCAACAATGGCCGCAGCCGCAGAAGATTCAGAGTCTTTGCGCCACTTTTCAACGTCCAGCCCCACCTCCTTCGCCAGCTTCTCAAGCAGAGCCGGGGTTAAGAACTCTGAGTTTTCCCAAACCTTTTCGCTGTAGGGCCAGAATTTTCCCTGCATGTGAGCCGCCACAGCTGCGTTTGCTGCCAAGCGCGCGTTGGTGTGTTGTGACAGGGGGTAATGTTTCATCACCACGCGAACGTCGTTCGGAAACTCGTCCACGGCCTGGCGCAACACGGATTGCACGCGCTTGCAATGAGGGCACTCATAGTCGACGAATTCAACGAGGGTGACACGGGCTGTACCGCTGCCCTTCGAGGGTGAGCCGATGGTTTCCACCTTCGCCGTCGTTGGGTTGCGGAATCGCTTTTCGAGCGCTTCGGTGACTTCAGAATCGGCAAACCCACCTTCAACGAGCCTGGCGATGTACTTCCCAGCATAGAATGACTTGCGGCATCCAGGGTCGTTCTTGATCGAGTGCATTAAGCTATGCGCCTTGCCGCAGGCTGAAGGTTCTTTATTTAGAAGGCGGAAGAACACTTTGCGCTCGAAGCCGTCCAGCCCAGAGATATCGATCCCGGCAGGCGGCGTTTCGTCGGCCTGCTCGGCTGGTGGTGCGGCTGGTTTTCCTGTCTCACTGGCAGGGGCAGGGCTGCCAGCGGTTGCGTGCGGATCGGTGGCGGCCTGGGCCGTATGCAGATCCGGTGTGCGTTTAGAGCAGGCTTGCGCCGCCATTAACGGACCACAAAGGCACAGCAAAAGCCCTAAGCCCAGCGGCCCAGAACAGATGGTGAAACCCAAAACGCGCCTTAAAGCCCCTCGTCGCTGTGCTTGCATTGCACCCAATGTATAAAAACGCGGCGGCCCTACGTCAAACCCCGTCTTCGTCAAATGTGCGTTTACCCTCACTTCTTTGACGGAACGCCCCTACCGGCGTTTAATGGAAGAACTGGTGGGATGATGAGGACTGCGGAGTACTTGCCCGCCGTTGTGGCCGTGTTGGTAAGCGCTGCTGTTGGCGCCGCGGCCTCCCTGTTTGCGGGGCGGCTGGGACCCAAGAAGCGTGCGGCGCTTCATTCTGCGCACGGGCAAGCGTTTGAGGGCGGCTCGGAAGTCATAGGTCAGGCTCATGCCCCCTTGGCGTTGCGGCTGTACCCCATGTTGCTTGCCTTTTTGATCTTCGACGTTGCTGTGGCATTATTTTTGCCATGGGCCCTGTTGGTGGGGCAGATGGCCAGCCAAGCATCCCAGATCTGTTCAGTAGCATCACCCTGTTTAACCAAAGGCCAGTTGCTTGGAACGGGGGCGACTTTCGGCGTCATTCTTGTCGTTGCTTGGCTGCACGTGCGCGCCACGCGCGCTGCCAAGTGGAACGCGTAATGGAACTGGAAGTCCACACCACGCGCCTCGATGCCTTGGTGTCCTGGGCTCGCCAGCACTCCTTGGATCAGTACCCCTTCCTCAGCGCCTGTTGCGGGGTTGAATTCATGGCCACCGTGGGCCACGGGTCATCGAGGTTTGGTTTCGCCTTACCCAAGGCTGCTCCCCGCCAATCGGATTTGTTGGTCGTTGTTGGCACGATCACCGAAAGACAAGCGCCTGCGTTGCGACGGGTTTACGAGCAGATGGGCGATCCAAAATGGGTGATTGCCTTCGGAGCCTGCGCTTGCAGCGGTGGGCTCTACCAAAACTACGCTGTGCTTCCTGGCGCAGATCAGGTAATTCCTGTCGACGTCTATGTTCCAGGGTGCCCACCTCGTCCTGAACAATTTCTCGCGGCACTTAAGCAACTGCGTCTTCAAATTGAAAACCAAGCGAGAGGTCGGCCACCTGCAGTTCCTTCCCTGTCTGCGAATACTCAGACGCTCGTGAGAATTCGACCCTCAAAATCCACCAAGCCAAACAAGGCTGGCGCTAAAGGAGGGGGAAAATGAAGGCAGCGCTCGATTGGGCCGAGCTTGAAGGAGTTTTGCGCTCGTCCGCAGACGTTCTCGAAGGGCAGGGACAGATCTCGGGGCTGCAGTGGGCGCACGTACACCGTAAATCGTGGTTAACAAGTTCCACGTATCTGGCAAACGACGGTTGGTCACAGTTCGTAGATCTCAGCGCCACCGATCATTTCGTGGAAGGTGAATCTGCCAAAGCCGCAGGTCGTTTTGTGGTTCAATTGATTGTAGGAAAAGGAGCCGCGCGCGTGGCCTTGCGTGTGAGTCTAAGGCTTGCCGAACTTACCTTGCCCAGCGTGGCCGCCTTATGGGCAGGAGCCGCCTGGTTCGAGCGGGAATTGTTCGACATGTATGGGGTTAGATTTAGCTCACATCCCGATCTGCGGCGGATTTTGTTGTATCCGGAATTTGTAGGTCATCCCTTGCGCAAGGACTATGAAAAGGCGCGGCGCCAGCCTTTGTTGCGTGTTGGACCGTTGTCACAGCTTAAGGACGGCCCAAAGTGACCAAAGCCCGCGGCGCCAACGTACAACGCAACCAGCGGCTGGTGATGGATCTGCCCGAAGCGGCGGGAGATTCGCTGGGCTTGGTGCTTGGGCCCTCACACCCTGTGTTGCGCGGATCTGCGCGTATCGTTCTTGAGGTGGAAGGCGAAGCGATCCGCGCTGTTGATGTTCAAGTGGGATTGCTTCATCGCGGCTTTGAGAAAGAGGCTGAATCGTCTCCGTACGATCAGACGTTGTTGCTTGCTGAACGATTGAACTACGTTTCACCGTTGCTTAGCGCTGCTGGCTACGCGTTGGCTGTGGAACGTTTGCTTGGCATTGAGGAAAACATTCCCATGCGGGCCCGACGCCTTCGGGTTGTGGTGTGTGAGCTTTCCCGAATTGCCGATCACCTCACGTGCGTGGGCGCTACGGCGTTGTCATTGGGGGCCTCCAATGCCTTTTTCTTGCTGATGGACGCGCGTGCGCGCTTGTGGCGTTTGCTTGAAAGCCTTGCAGGTCCCAGGTTGGGTTCTCCTTACATTCGATTGGGTGGGGTTAACAGCGATCTTCCAGATGACTGGGTCGCGGGCTTTCGCGCATTTTCTCCTGGTCTGAGACAAACGGTGTGGCGCGTAGATCAACTGTTGGGTGAAAACCCGATGTTTCGAGAGCGAACCCGAGGCGTCGCTATCCTGGCCAAACAAGACGTGCAAGGGTGGGGCATCACTGGCCCCGTCGCCCGCGCCAGTGGTGTGCTGTGCGATGTGCGCAAGGACAACCCTTACTTCGGCTATGAAGACTTCGAGTTTGACGTTCCCTTGGGAGACGTCGGCGACAATTGGGATCGCTACTGCTTGCGTATGGAAGAGTTGAGACAGTCACTGCGCATTGCTGAGCAGGCGATAGGCCGTCTTGCAACGGGGCCCGTTATCGTCGATGATCCGCGCATCGTGCCGCCTGCTGTGGAACTGCGGCAAACTCAGGTATGGGCACAGGCTTCGCTGTTCTTATTGGCCACTGCAGGCCCAATCATTCACCCCGGCGAAGTGTATAGCGCGGTTGAATCGGCAAACGGTGAGCTTGGTTTCTATCTAGCTTCAGATGGAAGCGCGCGCCCGAAGAAGTGCCGCGTTCGATCTCCAAGTTTTGCGAATGCAGCCGCCCTTGGGCCACTGCTAACGGGACACTTCGTGGCTGATGTAATCCCAACATACTGTTTGTTCAACATTGTGGGAGGCGAATGCGATCGCTAGCCGCAACGGTTGACGGTGTTTCCGTTTGCTTGCCTGCCCCTGCAACGGTGCTGGATGCTTGCAGGGCAGCGGGTGCTGCTGTGGTCGCCTTGTGTGATCACCCAAGCCTTCGCCCCGCACCTTCGTGCAATACCTGCCAGGTGATCGTCAATGGCATGCTTATTCGAGCGTGTGCCGAGCCGTTGCGTCCAGGCGCAGCGATCAACACCGTCGGATCTGCCGCTGTAAGCGCCCGTCGTCAGTCGTTGGCGAAAGTTTCACTGGGACACCCCGTAGCATGCTCGACCTGCCACCAATCTGGCGGCTGCGAATTGCAAGCTGGCTTGGCTGCAAGCGCGCCCGTCGTTGTTGAAAAAAACACAGTGACGAGGAGATCCTTAGCGACTCATAGCAAAACGTTAGGTCCCACGATCGCTTTACACAAAGAGCTATGCGTTGGATGCACCCGGTGCACTCGTTTCGTTGCAGAAGTACTGCACCGCCCGATACTGTCATTGCATGCGTCCCATGGCCGTATCGCCAATCTACAAATCGACGAGGCGGCCGACTTCAACGTTCCCTACGCGCTAGCATTGACCGAGCTTTGTCCTGTTGGTGTTTTCGA
>Ga0105048_10008305_pt1 | contig 16628 bp, 16 predicted proteins | sample MAT05_FD_78382 | JGI IMG/M metagenome (GOLD analysis project Ga0105048, IMG submission 78382) | Freshwater microbial communities from Lake Fryxell liftoff mats and glacier meltwater in Antarctica - MAT-05 | ecosystem: Environmental > Aquatic > Freshwater > Ice > Liftoff microbial mat | place...
GGCATCGAGAAGGCAGTTGCTGCCGTCATCGAGGCGCTCATCGCGAACGCGAAAGAGATCGAGACCAAGGAAGAGATCGCGGCCACCGCATCCATCTCCGCTGGTGACCCCGAGATCGGCGCTCTCATCGCAGAGGCCATCGACAAGGTCGGCAAGGAGGGTGTTGTCACCGTCGAGGAGTCGAACACGTTCGGCACCGAGCTGGAGCTCACCGAGGGCATGCGCTTCGACAAGGGTTACCTGTCGGCGTACTTCGTTACCGACCCGGAGCGCCAGGAAGCCGTCTTCGAAGACCCCTACATCCTGATCGTGAACAGCAAGATCTCGAACATCAAGGATCTGCTGCCCATCGTCGACAAGGTGATCCAGAGCGGCAAGCAGCTGCTCATCATCGCCGAAGACGTCGACGGCGAAGCGCTGGCAACCCTGGTTGTCAACAAGATCCGCGGCATCTTCAAGTCGGTTGCCGTCAAGGCTCCCGGCTTCGGCGACCGTCGCAAGGCGCAGCTGCAGGACATCGCGATCCTCACCGGCGGCCAGGTCATCTCCGAGGAGGTCGGGCTCAAGCTTGAGAACGCCACCCTCGACCTACTGGGCCGTGCTCGCAAGGTCGTCATCACTAAGGACGAGACCACGATCATCGAGGGTGCGGGTGACGAGGAGGCGATTGCTGGCCGCGTCAAGCAGATCCGTGCTGAGATCGACAACACCGACAGCGACTACGACCGCGAGAAGCTGCAAGAGCGCCTGGCGAAGCTCGCCGGCGGTGTTGCAGTGATCAAGGCTGGAGCGGCAACCGAGGTTGAGCTCAAGGAGCGCAAGCACCGCATCGAAGACGCCGTTCGCAACGCGAAGGCCGCCGTCGAAGAGGGCATCGTCGCCGGTGGTGGCGTCGCCCTTATCCAGGCCGGCAAGATCGCCTTCGAGTCGAAGGCTGTTACCAGCCTTACCGGTGACGAGGCTACGGGCGCGAACATCGTGCGCGTTGCCATCGACGCCCCGCTCAAGCAGATCGCGCTCAACGCGGGCCTCGAGCCTGGCGTTGTCGCCGACAAGGTGCGCAACCTGCCTTCGGGCCAGGGTCTGAACGCCGCGACTGGTGAGTACGTCGACATGCTGGCTGCCGGCATTAATGACCCGGTGAAGGTCACGCGCTCCGCGCTGCTCAACGCCGCATCGATCGCTGGCCTGTTCCTCACGACCGAAGCGGTTGTTGCAGACAAGCCCGAGAAGTCGCAGCCTTCGATGGGTGACCCGTCGGGCGGCATGGACTTCTAGTCCTTCGAAGAACGCCACAACGGCCGGTCTCCCTCGGGGGGCCGGCCGTTGTGTCGTTGGGCGCTAGCGACTGAACAGGCTCGCGTTCGCGGACTCGATGTCCGCGTACTGCTGGCCAGCGTGGCTGAGCGCCTGGTTCAACGAGGCGAGGTTCTCTTCAACCCGCTGCTGGGTTCCCTTCCACTCCGCCACCACCGAACTGAAGGCGGTGGCTGCCTGGCCGGTCCACGAACTCTGCAAGTTCGTGAGCTGGCTGTGCAGCCCCGCAACCTCCGACTGAATTCGGCCGATCGAGGTGCGCACGGCACCCGTAGCGCTGATTACTGCTTCACTGTCTACCTGGTATCGAGTCATGGCAAGACGGTAGCGGCACGGCGACGAGCCGCGCGGGGTTCAGGCTACGGGTGTGGATGCCGCGGCATCCGTCGACCGTTGGAGGAGGGGAAGGTACACGCGGAAGGTCGCTCCACCACCCGGGGTCTCGACGACTTCGACCTCACCTCTGTGGGCGGCGACGATCGCGGCGACGATGGCCAGGCCCAGTCCGCTGCCGCCGGTGCCGCGGTTGCGTGACGTGTCGGCCCGCCAGAAGCGCTGGAAGATCTTCCCGCGAATCTGGGGCGGGATGCCCTCGCCATGGTCGATCACGCTGAGCACCGCTCGCTGCGTGGCGGCGTCGACCCCGACCCCTATCTCGAGCGGGCTGCCCGGGGGCGTGTAGCGCACAGCGTTGCCAACAAGGTTGGCCAGCACCTGGCGGATCTTGTTCTCTTCCACCAAAACGACGGCGCGCAGCTCGGCGGAGGGCGGGGGAGCGGGTGTTTCGACGGCCAGCTCGCGTCCGCGCGAGCGACGCGCCACGAGGCGAGCCAGGGTCGCGCCTGCGAAGGCGATGGGTCCAGTGGCCGGACGGGACGACGAAAGATCGGGCAGCTCGAGCACCTTGGTGGCAGGATCAGGTTCGTCGACGAACGGCTCCGGTTCGTCTGTCCCGACGACCGTGACGACCCGGTCGGGGGCGGATGCCATGGTGTCCAGAGCGGTGTCGTTTGCGAGTGGCACGAGATCGACTTCGGTCAACTGAAGCGGCTTGGCTTCGTCGATGCGTGCGAGTTCGAGCAGGTCTTCCACCAGCCCGCCCATGCGAATCGCCTCTTTCTCGATGCGCTCCATGGCCTGGGCGACATCCTCGGGCGTCGTCAGCGCGCCCATGCGGTAGAGCTCGGCGTAGCCGCGAACCGAGACCAGAGGAGTGCGAAGTTCGTGGCTGGCGTCGCCAACGAATCGGCGCATTTGGTCGATCGTTCTGGCGCGATCTGCGAAGGCTCGATCGATTCGCGAGAGCATCGAGTTGAGCGAGCGGTTGAGCCGCCCGACCTCGGTGTTGGGGGTGGCGCCCGCGAGGCGCTGGGTGAAGTCGCCGCCGGCGAACCGGGCTGCGGTATCTTCCACCTCCCGCAGTGGCGCGAACGTGGAGGTCACGAGCAGCCGGGTGAGTGCGCCGCCCACGATAACCACCGTCAGGCCGAAGAATAGAAAGATCGCGGCGTAGCGCGACACGATGCCGTTGGTGTCCTTAAGATCGAGGCCAATAACCACGGTGAAATAGTCGTTGGTCGATTCGCTCGTGGCCGGGTACGCCCCAACCCGCCATTGGCCTCCTGGGTCGGTGCTGGGGAGGGTGATTTCGCCTTCGATACCGGCAAGTGAGGTGAGGTCGAGAGATTCGACGACGGGCCTCGTGGAGTTCTCGTCCGCATTGCTGCAAATCAGCTCGCCGTCGTAGTTGAGCACGGCGAGGAAGTAGTCGTTGGGTAGTTGCGACGTGGTGATGCAGCGGGGGTTGGCTGCGGTGCCGGTGAACAGCCCGACTTCAGCGAGTTTGATGTGCGCCTGGGTGATTTTGGCGTCGACCTCGTCTTGGAGGTAACCCCGAAGCACGGCCATCGTTCCGACGCCCGCGGTGAGCAGGCCCATCGACAGAAGCAGCACGATAAGGCCGGTGATTTTGGTGCGCAGGGAGATCCTGTTCCACCACTCGGTCAGCTCGTGCATAAGAAACCGAGTTTATCCCGCGCCCCCTGAACTAAACCCGCGCTGCCTTCAGCATGTACCCGAAACCGCGCTTGGTCTGGATGACGGGCTCTTCCGAGAACTGATCAAGCTTGCGTCGCAGGTAAGAGATGTAGCTCTCTACGATGCCGGCGTCGCCGTTGAAGTCGTACTCCCAGACGTGATCAAGGATCTGCGCCTTCGACAGCACCCGGTTGGGGTTGAGCATCAGGTAGCGCAGCAGTTTGAACTCGGTCGGGCTGAGTTCGATCTGCTCGGTGCCGATCGTGACTTCGTGGGTATCTTGATCCATCGTCAGGTCGCCAGCGCGGATGATTGCCTCTTCGTCGTCCTGCATCGTGCGGCGCAGGATCGCTTTGATGCGGGCGACGATTTCGTCGAGGCTGAATGGCTTCGTGACGTAGTCATCCCCGCCGACCGTGAGACCGGTGATCTTGTCTTCGGTGTCGTCTTTGGCGGTGAGAAAAAGAATCGGAGCGGTGTAGCCGGATGCCCGCAGGCGCTTGGTCACACCGAAGCCGTTCATGTCGGGAAGCATCACATCGAGAATGATGAGGTCGGGCTCTTCCTCCAGAACGGCGGAGATTGCCTGTGCGCCGTTCCCCACGGCACGCACCGCGAAGCCCGCAAAACGGAGGCTTGTGGTGAGAAGGTCGCGAATGTTGGGTTCGTCGTCAACGATAAGAATTTTCGGTCCGTCAGCCATGAAAGAAGTATCTGACAATTGTCTGGATGTTTTCTGGGAATAGCTCGAATGTGATCAAGGTTGCGGCGGGTAGCGACGTGATACTCGTCGGGGCCGGCTCCGTGCCGGAGCGAGGCATCCGCGAGTTGGCGGCCCTCCCACTCGGCGTCACCGTGGTCCCGACGCTCGACCACCGGCCTCGGTCGGTCTCGACTTCGCTCGACCACCGGTGATCGAGCGAAGCCGAGATCCGCGCCCGCTCCTACGCCGCCCGTCCCAGGTCGTCGGCATCGAGGATCGTGTAGCTGTATCCCTGTTCGGCGAGAAAACGCTGGCGGTTCTGCGCGAAGTCCTGGTCAACGGTGTCGCGCGCGACGAGTGTGTAGAAGTTGGCGGGCAGCCCGCTCTCCTTCGGCCGCAACAGCCGGCCGAGGCGCTGGGCCTCTTCCTGCCGTGAGCCGAACGAACCCGACACCTGTATGGCGACCGTCGCCTCGGGCAGGTCGACCGAGAAATTGGCGACCTTTGAGACCACCAGCACCGTGATGGTCCCCTCGCGAAACGCCTGGTACAGCCGCTCTCGCTCGTCGATCGGGGTCGAGCCGGTGAGCTTCGGCGCGTTCAGTGCGTCCGCGAGCTGGTCGATCTGGTCAAGGTATTGGCCGATCACCAAAATGCGTTCGCCCGCGTGCTTCTTCACCAGGTCTTTCACCACGCCGAGTTTCGCCGGCGCGGTGGCCGCGAGACGGTACCGCTCGTCGTCGGCGGATGCCGCGTACTCGAGTCGTTCCTGCTCGGGGAGGTCGATGCGCACCTCGTAGCAACTCGCAGGCGAGATGAAACCCTGGGCTTCGATCTCCTTCCACGGGGCGTCGAAACGCTTTGGCCCGATGAGGGAGAAGACGTCGCCCTCGCGTCCGTCTTCGCGCACCAGGGTTGCGGTCAGTCCCAGACGTCGGCGGGCCTGCAGCTCCGCAGTGAGTTTGAACACCGGGGCCGGCAGCAGGTGAACCTCGTCATAAATGACGAGACCCCAGTCCAGGGCATCCAGAAGCGCAAGGTGTGCGTACTCACCCTGCCGCTTCGCCGTGAGGATCTGGTACGTCGCGATCGTCACCGGCCGCACCTGCTTGACCTGGCCGGAGTATTCGCCGATGTCATCCTCGGTGAGGGTAGTGCGCTTGAGCAGCTCGGCGCGCCACTGCCGCGCCGACACCGTGTTGGTGACGAGGATGAGGGTGGTCGTCTTGCCTTCAGCCATTGCACCGAGCCCGACCAGGGTCTTGCCCGCGCCGCACGGAAGCACCACAACGCCCGAACCGTGCTTGTAGAAGTTCTCGATCGCCTGGTGCTGGTAGGCACGCAGGTGCCAGCCGTCATCGTTGAGGTCGATCTCGTGCGGGGTGCCGGGCGTGTAACCGGCGAGGTCTTCGGCGGGCCAGCCGAGCTTCAGAAGCTCCTGCTTGAGCTGGCCACGAGCCCAGGCCTGCACAACGTAAGTGTTCGGCCCACGCTTCTCGAACAGCAGGGCGGCGACCTTGCGGGCTCGGGAGATCTCGCTGAGCACGGCGGCGTCGTTTGCCGTGAGCGTGAGGGCACCGTCATCCGCCCGCTCGATGACGAGGCGGCCGTAGCGGCCGACCGTTTCGGTGATGTCGACGGAAACCGACTGGGGGATCGCGAACTTGCTGTACTTCTCAAGGGTGGCGAGCATATCGGCGGCGGTGTGGCCGGCGGCGCGGGCGTTCCAGAGGCCCAGCCGCGTGATGCGGTAGGTGTGGATGTGCTCGGGCGCGCGCTCCAGTTCGGCGAACACGGCAAGGTCGTGGCGGGCGTCTTCGGCGTCGGGATGCGCGACCTCAAGCAGCACGGTACGGTCGGACTGCACGATGAGGGGGCCGTTTGTGGGCATCCTATTAGCCTACGTCTGACTTCATCTCGACTGCGCTCGATCACCGGTGGTCGAGCGCAGTCGAGATCTACAGTGCCGGACCCACAGCCGTGATACTCGACAGCGGCAGCGTGCGCTCGATGTCAGCACGGCGGTCTCGCGCGCGCAGCCTGCCGCTGGCGACCGACGCGGGCTCCAGCTGATAGTCGATAGCGCTGCCGTCTTGCAGTTGCACGGTTACCGTCAGGGCCGCTTTCGCTTTGATCGCGACATCCAGCTGTCGTGACAGCCACGCGGCACCGGTGATCTCTGGGTCGGCCGAACTTCCCAACCGCAACTTTTCGATCAGCCCAATCGACGGCAGCGCGGATGCCGCGGCTCCCGACCTCTCGGCGCGCGGTCGTTGCAGCACCACCACGTCACCCGACGCGTCTTCGGCGGCGACCGGATACCGCGCCTCACTCAACGCCCAGAACACCACCCCGAGCTCGAACCGACTCTCGAGATGACCGTCTGCGCGCACCAGGCCGAGCGGGGCGATCCCGTGGTCGACGAGCAGCGTGCGCAGCAGGGTCGCGTCGGGGGTGCGCACGTAGGTGCGTCCATCGGGCCGCGCTCCTACGCGCACCAGTCCATACCGGGCGGCGGCTTCGGTGAGCAGGTAGTCCAGCGGTTGCGGGATGCCCGTGAGCGAGATATCCGCCAAAAATTGCCGTATCGACTGGCCCGACTCGCCCGCCGCCATCGCTCGATACAACGACGCGGTCGACACCCGGTAGCTGGACGCCAGCGCGCGCCCCTCCACGTCTGCCATGCTGCGCAGCCGCGCGTCCAGGCGTGGCGCGAGCGGGCCGGGTGACACGATCGAGAGGTCGTGCTGCAGGTAAACCTTCTCGACGACGGGCGGGAACAGTTGTTCCATTACCTCGCCCGCGGGCCCAGCCCCGTCGGTCAGCAGCGTCGCACCGGGTGAGCTCGGCACATTGTCGGCGGTGATCCCGAGCAGCTGCGCGTCGCGGGTGTAGACGAGCACGCGGTCGCGCATCCAGTCGCCACCCGCCGGAAACAGCCAGCGCACATACTCGTCGAGTCGCTCACCCCAGGTCGCGTGGGCGCGCTCCGCGAGGATGGTGCGGATGTCGCCGGGCAGTCGGTCGAGCCAGGCCGCAGCGAGCAGCGCCCAGCGTTCGCCCGACGACTCGACCATCCAGTCGGTGCTCGACATCGTGGGCAGCCACCGTGCCGACTGCAGGGCCACGAGTCCGGCACGGGCGGCGATGTCGAAGAGGCCCGGAACGCGTTCGATGTCTACGCCCATGGCCGCGGCGAGCCGTTTGCTGTCGGGAAGCGCGATGCCGCCCTTCGCCAACTCTCGCGCCGATTCGTGCTGAAGCTCGGATACGAGCTCGGCGATCGCGGTGGTGGTCGCGAACGCGTTCTCTGACGCCACCCCATCGGTGAACCGGGTCTCGGTCGCACTGACCGGCACGAGCGTTGCCGGGGCCGCTGTCGACACCAGTTCGGCGACCCCGGGCAGGTCGTCGGCGGGCCAGTCCCGCAGTCGAGCGGTGACGGAGGCCGGCACCGCGAAAACTCCGTCGTGCTCGGTGACCAGAGCGAGGCGTTGTGCGGCGGCGAGGTGTGCGTTCAGGTCGCTGGTGGCGGCGCCCTGCGCGGTGAGGGCTGCCGCGGCATCCGCGATGCTGCTGGGCCCAAGCTCACTGACCACGGCGATCGTGGCAAGAGTGGGTCGATCGAGTCGACCGAGCGCGTGCTGGATAGAGATTGCGTCTAGCAGGGCGTCGGCAAGATCGAAGAAGTCGCGGATGCCCTGCTCGCGCACCTCGCGCGCGCCCAACAGCTCGGCGAGCTGCGCGTCGCTCAGCAACCTCAGCTGTGCGGCGAGGTCGAGAGACGACTCGTTACTTGCGGGCATCCCTTGCTTCACGACCCCGGCGCAGCCCGCTGATGATAAGCAGCGAGATGATGAGCACGAGGCCAAGCGGCAGGCCGATCAGCGGCAGAAAGACGGCCACCGGCCACACGCCCTGGCTGAAGTCGACTTTCGATACCGAGCCAATGATGATCGCGACAAACGAGATGAGCGAGAGCCCGATTGCCGAGGCAACCATGAAGGCGAGGATGCGCTCGAGGCGGTTGTCTGCGATCGGGGTCTCATTTGCCACGAGCACAAGGATACGGGAAGAGCGGAGTCCTCTAGTCTTGAGGCTCAAGCTATAAAGGAGTACCGCGATGCCCACCGGCAAGGTTAAGTTCTACGACGACGAGAAAGGCTTCGGCTTCATCAGTTCCGATGACGGCCAGGAAGTCTTCCTTCACGCGTCCGCGCTGCCCGCCGGCACCACCGGTGTGAAGGCTGGCACGAAGCTCGAGTTCGGCATTGCCGACGGCAAGAAGGGCGCGCAGGCGCTCTCCGTGCGGGTTCTGGAACCCGCGCCCTCACTGGCCAAGCTCAACCGCAAGCCCGCCGACGACATGGCCGTCATCATCGAAGACCTCGTGAAGCTGATGGATGGTATCGGTGCGGGCCTCAAGCGCGGCCGCTACCCCGACAAGGCCCACTCCGGCAAGATCGCCGCGATGCTTCGCAAGGTCGCGGACGAACTGGATGCCTGAGCTTTTTGAAGAATTAGCTCGCGGGGCTCTCGCCGAAATAACGCCAGAGGGGACCATCGGCAACTACGCCGGCCGGGTCGACGAGGGTGACGGGGCGACATCCGTACTGTTCGACACGACGATGCCCGGATACCCCGGCTGGAAGTGGACCGTGACGGTCGCGCAGGTGGAGGGCGAAGAGCCCACCGTGCTCGAGGTGGAATTGATGCCGGCCGACGGCGCACTGCTGGCACCGGACTGGGTGCCGTGGTCGGATCGTCTCGCCGAGTACAAGGCCGCTCAGGAGGCCGGTGGCGAGGCGGCAGCGTCTGAGGACGAGGATGAGTCGGATGACGACGACTCGGATGATGACGACGATGAGGATGACGACGACGAGGACGTGCTGCACGGGGGCGACCTCGACGGTGTCGACATCGACGACCTGGATGCGGACGAGCACACCTACTAGCCGGTGATCGAGCGAACCCGAGATCCGGCCCCTACCCCTTCCGGTGCCGCCAGTGCGTGTACACCAGCATCACGACGCCCAGAGCGAGGCCGGTGACGATCGTCCACAGCCACCATCCATCGCCTGCCGCGGTGATCGGCGTGATGAAGATGAGTAGCACGGCCAGCGCCACGACCCACAGCGCCAATCCCACTAACACGGCCTTGCGGTCATCCGTCTTCACCGGCTCGGGGTCGGGCCGGCGTTCGGAGTCTTTCAGCCACAGTCGCACGGCTCTAGGTTAGTGACCCCGGCCCGTTCGCGCCGCACACGACCACGAAAAGCCACTCTGTACCGCTTCAGTCTGCAAGAACTGGCTTATCGTGAGCGAGAATGCTCGGATGCGACTGGTTGCGGTGGGTGCCCTCGGCGGCGTCGTGGGCGGTGTCGCCTACGCGCTGCTCACCCTCGCCTGGGATCCCGACCTCGAGGTGTCGCTGCGCTATCTCCCGTCGGGACTGTTCTACGGCGTGACGATCGGCCTGACGATCGGCGTCGTCACCGGGGGAGCCGCCGCCCTCGCCGCAATGCTGGCCCGTAGGCTGGGGATGCCCGTTCCACCGTTCGTGGCGATTGCGGCGTTCGTCGTGGCTGGGTGCTGCGCCGTAATCCTCTTCACGGGGATCGCAAGCGACCACAACATCGCGTTCGCAGCGGCCGCCACCGCCACGGCATCCGCCGGGCTCGCAGCCACTGCCGCGCTTCGCTCACGAACTGACGCAAGTGGTCGTTAACCGGGGCCCACAACAGCAACTACGGTCATCTCGCGGGAAAAGAGCGGCCTAAAGGTTCTCCACCACGTACTCGATCGATGCGATGAGCTGGCGCACGTCGCTGGGGTCGATGGCGACGAAGGTGGCGACGCGCAGCTGGTTGCGTCCCAGCTTGCGGTAGGAGTCGGTGTCGACGATTCCGTTGGCGCGCAGCACGGCGCACACGGCCATGGCATTTACCGTTTCGTCGAAGTCGATTGTGACGACGACCTGCGAGCGGTGGTCGGGGTTGGTCACGAACGCGGTGGCGTAGGCCGAGGCATCCGCCCATTCGTACAGCGCCGACGACGACTCGATTGTGCGCGCCGACGCCCAGGGCAGGCCGCCGTTGTCGAGGATCCAGTCGGTCTGGTTCTCGAGCAGCAGCAGGGTGGTCAGGGCGGGGGTGTTGAGCGTCTGGTTGAGGCGCGAGTTATCGATCGCGTTTTTGATCGACAGAAATTCGGGGATGTACCGGCCCGACGCCGCGATGCGCTCGACCCGCTCGACCGCCGCCGGGGAGAAAAGACCGAACCACAGGCCGCCATCTGAGGCGAAGTTTTTCTGCGGAGCAAAGTAGTAGACGTCGGCTTCGGTCACATCGAAGTCGACGCCGCCCGCGGCCGAGGTGGCGTCGATCACCGTGAGCGCGTCGGCATCCACTCGCTTGACTGGTGCCATCACACCGGTGGATGTCTCGTTGTGCGGCCAGGCGTAGACGTCGACTCCCTCCACGATCTCTACCTCGGCCCGCGATCCGACCGGGGCATCGATGACGTACGGCGCCTGCAGGAACGGGGCCGCAGCCGACGCCGCGAACTTGCTGCCGAACTCACCGAACGTGAGGTGCTCGCTGCGGTTTTCGATGAGCGAGAAGGCGGCGGCATCCCAGAATGCCGTCGAACCACCGTTGCCGATGACGACCTCGTAGCCGTCGGGCAGACGGAAGAGTTCGCTCAAGCCTGCGCGCACACGACCCACCATGTCTTTGACGGGGGGCTGCCGGTGCGAGGTGCCGAGCAGGGCGGCACCGGCGGTCACGAGGTGGTCGAGTTGCGCGGGGCGCACCTTGGCTGGGCCACATCCGAAACGCCCGTCTACGGGCAGCAGTGACGAGGGAATGGTGAGCGTGGGCATGGGCCAATTGTATTGGGGGCTGCCGTTAGGCTTGGCCGTATGACGGACCTCGTCGACACCACAGAGATGTACCTGCGCACCATCCTCGACCTCGAGGAGGAGCACATTGTGCCCCTGCGAGCCCGGATCTCAGAGCGCCTCGGCCATTCCGGCCCCACGGTGTCGCAGACGATTGGTCGCATGGAACGCGACGGCCTCGTGCGCGTGGAGGGCGACCGTCACCTGGAGTTGACCCCGGAGGGCCGCAGCCGCGCCGTTCAGGTCATGCGCAAGCATCGTCTTGCCGAGCGTCTGCTGGCCGACGTGATCGGGCTGGATTGGGCATACGTTCACGACGAGGCCTGCCGCTGGGAGCACGTGATGAGCGAGCAGGTCGAACGCCGCCTGCTCGTGATGCTCGATCACCCCACGGAGTCGCCGTACGGCAACCCCATACCCGGACTCGAAGAACTCGGCGATCCTCCCGCTCCCGCGTTCATGGACGGCGTCGTCAACATCGTCGACGTGGTCAGCGACTCCAAAGACCCCGTCAGCCGCGTCATCCGCCGTCTCGGTGAACCCGTGCAGTTCGAGCCGGAGCTGCTTCAGCAGCTGTACAACGCGGGCGTGATGCCGGGGGCGATGGCCACGATCTCTGCCGCCGGATCGTATGTTTTCGTGCAGGTGGACGGATTCGGTGAAGGCCTCGAGCTTCCCAACGAGGTCGCCGTGCACATCTTCGTCTCTCGCTGAGATATCAACCTCTAGGTGGATGCACAGGTTGGTTCGGGGTGACAACGCCCGGATCCTCGCGTACAGTGTTCAAGTCCTCATCGGCCGCAACTGGCCAAAAGGACCCTCGGATGAGCGTCTCGTTAACCCGTCTCAACTGTAGGTACGTGCATATATACGAAACGGATGGGGCAGCAACCTAGAGCTGCCGAGGCGCAGGAGGTTAAATCTCTTGGCACAAGTAGGACCCAAGTTTTTCCGAAGGCCAGCTACACCAGCAACAACTGCTCGTGAGATTAGCGCGGTACCCGAACAGCCCATTCCTGCGGCGTTCAGCTCCACCGCTTCGAAGCGTTCGTCGTCTCAGGCCAAGCGCAAGTCGAGCATCCTCAGCGTTGCGGTGACCGCCGTCATCGTTCCCGGGCTTTTTGCGACAGTCGCCCTTCCCGCGTACGCCTTCGCTCCTCTCGAAGACACTGCGGCCGCCGACGCGTCCGCCGAGCTGCAGTCGCTGAAGACCGCGAACGCGCAGTCGGTCGAAGTTGCGGATGCCGCAGCAGTTGCCAGCGTGTCTCGCGACGCCTTCACCGCGACTTCTGCTGCCGAGATCGCACGGGCAGCCGTCGCCGTCGCCTACGCCTCGTACTCCGGCCCGAGCACGGCGGACTATCTTGCCAACCCGCCCTACCCCAACTTCAGCCTCGACCAGGTCGTCTCGGTCGCGCTGCAGTACCAGGGCGTCCCCTACGTTTACGGCGGGTCGGACCCCTCGGGCTTCGACTGCTCGGGCCTCGTCGCCTACGTCTACGCGCAGTTCGGTGTCGGCCTCCCGCACTCCGTGTCGGGCACCGCGGCGATGGGCACCGCTATCTCGCGTGACGCGGCGCTTCCCGGCGACATCGTCATCATGGACGGCCACAGCGGCATCTACATGGGTGGCGGCATGTTCATCGATGCTCCCGACTATGGCCGAACCGTCTCTGTGCGCCCGATCTACAGCGACAGCTACTACATCGTGCGGGTCGGTATTTAGCTTTCGTTCACCCACGATTTGGCGCGCCTTCGATCGAAGGGGCGCCATTTCTGGGTTACCCTGTAGCTCTTGGAGTTCACAAGTGAACCGGAGAGCCAAATGTCGAATGGTCGCAGCATCCAAACCGTGGATGTACGCGCCCACTTCTCCATAAGGCACAGCAGTTCGGGTGTCGCGATAGTTCGCGCGCTCGCACACTAGGCACTGTCTTTCGACAGTGCCTTTTTTGTTTTCTGCACTCCCTCACCCGAGTTCGCCAGGAGCATCGAACGCCTGCAAGCCGTGCAGGCTCTTTCGAGAGGATGAGAATGCGCACACTGGTTCTGAACGCGGGATACGAGCCGTTAGCCGTGGTGTCCTTCAAGCGAGCACTCGTGCTGGTGATGAATCAGAAGGCGACGATCGTCGCGGCCGATGACGAGCATCCGGTCTGGGGTTCGTCGGGAGCGTGGGACAGGCCGTCGGTCATCATCCTGCGCCAGTATGTGCGCATCCCGAGCGGCCGGCACGTGCCGGTGTCGCGCCGTGGTGTGCTGCGTCGCGACAACCACCGCTGCGGGTACTGCGGCACCACCGCGAACACAATCGACCACGTGATACCGCGGTCGCGTGGCGGAAAAGACAGTTGGGAGAACCTGGTTGCCTGCTGCCTCAGGTGCAACAACATCAAGGGCGATCGCACACCCCAGGAGATGAGCTGGAAGCTGCGGATGACTCCGCGCCCGCCACACGGGTCGGCCTGGTTGGTGCGTGGCGTCGAGCGGGCCGAGCCGATCTGGGAGGAATACCTCGCCCCTGCCGCCTGACGGAATCATGTGAATCTCCGTTACAAGCCCGTGATAATTAGACATACGTGCCTATCTCCCGTAGCCTCGATGAGGTTCCGAAAGTCCCGAAGGGTATATCTCTGTGGTTGAAAAGACTCCATCCAGCTCATTGGATGACCTCTTCGACTTCGGAACAGAGAAAACCTCAACGACTGAGATCGCGGTGATTCTTCCCCCTTCTGCTGATTCTGGCTCGGCTTCGGGGCAATACGCTTCGCGCCGCGCCCTGCGCGAGTCGCAGATGGCCCCGGCACGGTCAACCCGGTCGAATCGTGGCGTTGAGCGTGCGCAGCGCAGCCGCCAGAAACTGTCCAGCCCTGCCAGTGACCGTAAGAGTGTTGCCCGGGCGACGCGCGAACTTGAGTCACGGGCACCCGAGACCCGCAAGCTTTCCCGCCGCGAGTTGGCTGTTTTGCGGGCATCCGCCCCCAAAGCCCCCCGCAAGAACCCGATGAGTGTGCTCGCGACGATGGCCGTCGTCGGTGGCCTTTTTGCGGTGGCCGGCCTACCCGCCTACGCGTTGGTGAGCCCCGAGCTCACGTCGGCATCATCGACGACGGATGCCGACACTCAAGAACTGAGCGTAAGCGCCAACGCTGTGGCGCTCACCACTGTGCGTGACGGGTATCGCGCAACCACGCCGGACCAGCTCGCGCAGATGGAGAAAGACGCCCTGCGTGCGGCCCAGAACGAGGCCTACAACGCCTCGGGTGCGCGTTCGATGGGTGACGACTACCCGTGGCCCTATGAGCTGCGGGACTACCAGGGGGGCGGGCTTTCTCCGCTCAACTATTACTATCGCGAGTGTGTCGACTTTGTGGCGTGGCGCCTCAACCGTGACGCGGGCTCGTACTCGGCTCCGTTCAAGTGGGTGTGGTCGACCCTCACGCCGATGGGCGGCAACGGCGGTCAGTGGATGTACAACTGGCAGGCGCTCGGTCGCACTGTGAGCAACACTCCGATCGCCGGCGCCGTCGCCTACACCGGCGGCAACCACGTGGCGTACGTCAAGTCGGTCAACGACGACGGTACTGTCACGCTCGAGGAGTACAACTACATCCCGGGCCAGTACAGTCAGCGCACCATCCCCGCCTCGTCGGTGGTCTCATTCCTCTACCCGCCCGCCTAGCCCTTCCGCTGGTTGAGTAGGCCGCTCGCTCACGTTCCGCTGGTTGAGTAGGCCGCTCGCGGCCGTATCGAAACCCTCGGTCTCGTCGTCCCGCTCGTGCGCGCGCTGTCTGCGTCGCCTGCCCCACAACTCCACCCTCTATCATCACATCGACCGCACTGTGCCCTGAGTTGTTCACAAACCCACGAGTTGTTGCGGCTCTTCCGTGAGGGGGCTCCCCGGCAACCTCGGCTAGGCTTTCTCCGCCAGCCTCTGTAGCTCAATGGAAGAGCAGTTCCGTCCTAAGGAAACGGTTGGGGGTTCGAGTCCCTCCAGGGGCACAAAGCAAAAATGCTGGTCAAAGGCACTATTTAGCCCACAGTTTAGCTTCTTGGAGCCCCAATTGCCCACAATTGAGCGGCATAGGCCATCGGCATAGGCCATCAATTCCGGGTCGTTTGACCACCGTTTGCCCACGTTTCACCAGACTCTCCGCGCGTTACGTCGGAATCTGCGACTCGCACCCGCAGTAACGGGCTAAGGAACCGATCGGCTTCCCCAAGGTTCGCGAGGGTGTCTCATATCGAACGGCCGACACTGAGATGCGTGTGCGCAGTTGCGACACATAGTTACGAGAATCGCCAAGAGGCGACGACGCGCTCTTAACGGGGCGCGTTCCGTCGGTCGTCGAGATGTCTCATAACCGTAGGGATACTCGCCGCGTCGGGATTGCAAAAATTCCGCACTCGGGCTCACATCGGGCAATTCACCTCCGGGCGCGACAAAAGATGGTGAGGAGAAAGATATTTGGACTATGGAACATGAATCCCAGGCGCGGTCAGCGCACCTTTCGGCGGACGGCGCAGCTGTCCAAGGCTTGCTTCCGCTAACCTAGTGATCTGGTTTCACAAATTGCACGGTCCGGCTGGAAGTCCGGATGGCCCGCAAGGGCCCGTCACTTCGTAAGAGGACTCCAGTGTTGCCAGGTCGCTATTTCGCGCCCTGGAGGAGTCAATGTCATCGAAAACAACTTTTACCGTATTCTTCGACGGCCAGTTCTGGGTGGGCCTGCTCGAATTGCAGGATGACGCCGCTGTGCGCGCCGCCACTCACGTCTTCGGGTCTGAACCGACCGGCCCAGAACTGCTCGCATTCTCGCACCGCGAGTTCTTGCGTCTGCTTGATAAAGCCAGAGATGCTCCTGCTGCTCTTGCCGTGAGCGCACCTGGGATCACGCCTAATGCCAAGCGCGCCGCGAGGGAGGCAGCCCGCTCTATGAAAAGTGGGCCGGCTGCGGCTACTTGCGACTCGCTCCAGGCTTCGCGCGCGGCAGCTAGAGCAGACCGCAGAGCGGAGGCGAAAAGAGCCCTCGAACTAGAACTAGAGCGAAAGCGTGCACTGAGAACGGCTCGGGCGAAAGCGAGGCACAGAGGTAAGGCGTAAGTAACTCGACCGACCCGCTACGAGATGCTCCGATACGTGGACGCGTTCAAGGACTCGAGTTCGACGTCGTGATTCTCGTCAACCCGACCCAATTCGGCGCGTTAGATCAGTACGTCGCGATGACGCGCGCCACGCGGGAGCCGGTTGTTTTTACCTGAGCGTTCGTGTTGCTCGAGCAGCGCCTAGCGCCGACCACTGGCGGCTCAGCTCGTGCTACCTCTCAGAGTTGAGGTCGCGATTCTTGCGGCAATAGTCCGCGAGCGCGCAACGCAGTCACCCACGACTTCTTCGTGGACGCGACCAGTTTCTGATCGGCCTTCGACAGCCGGATGATGTTCCCGATGAGGTCGAAGGCCTCCCCGATCATTGTCGGTAGCTCCCCAATGGGAACCGTCGATGCACGATGAAGAACCTCAGCCGCGACCGCAGTGTCGACACCGTCAAGTTTCAGTAGAGCGAGAATCTCGCGGGCATCCTTCTCGCCCTTTTCTGAGAAGTGTCGGTCGAGCAGAGCAGCCATCTTGGTGGCGATGTGCGCTTCGAGCCGAAGCAGCGTCCACCTCTCA
>Ga0105048_10008307_pt1 | contig 16626 bp, 5 predicted proteins | sample MAT05_FD_78382 | JGI IMG/M metagenome (GOLD analysis project Ga0105048, IMG submission 78382) | Freshwater microbial communities from Lake Fryxell liftoff mats and glacier meltwater in Antarctica - MAT-05 | ecosystem: Environmental > Aquatic > Freshwater > Ice > Liftoff microbial mat | place...
GATCCTCGACGATCACCCGATCGTGGTCGACGCGCTGGGGCGGCTGCTCGCCGAGGGGTACACGGTGGTCTTCATCTCCGGCAACCACGACGTGCAGTTGACGTTGCCCGCGGTGCGCGCGCTGCTGACCGAGCGCCTGGTCGCGGCGGCCTCGGCCGGATCAGAAGAAGGCGACGAGGCGGTGAGGGCCCGCGTCGCCTACCGCGCCTGGTTCCACAAGACCGACGACGGGATCGTGATCGAGCACGGGAACCAGTACGACGCGTTCTGCAGCTACCGGTACCCGATGGCGCCGTTCGGCCGCGACGCGCGCGAGATCCAGCCGACGATGGGCTCGCTGGCGACGCGGAACCTGATCTCGCGGATGGGCTACTTCAACCCGCACGTGGACAGCTCGTTCATGCTCTCGATCTCGGGGTACGTGCTCCACTGGGCGAAGTACTACCTGTTCTCGCGGCGCTCGCTCGCGCTGGCCTGGGCCAAGGGGGCGGTGCGGACGCTGTTCGAGCTGCTCCGCGTGCGCGATCCGGGGACGCGGGTGCGGCGCCGCGAGAACATCACCACGGCCGCCAGGGAGACGGGCGTGCCTCTTGGGCGCGTGGCCCGCCACGCTCGCCTGGCGCAGGGGCCTGCCGAGGATCGCCTCGGCCTGGTGATCCGTGAGCTCTGGGTCGATCGCGCCGCGCTGCTCAGCGCCGTGGTGCTGGCGGGGCTGGTGTGGTTCCTGGTCGCGAGCGGCCCGATGCTCGCGGGCGTGGTGCTCGCGCCGATGCTCTTCGTCGGCTACGAGCTCTTCGTCCCGAAGACGCCGCTCGACGCTACCTGGCGCGCGGTGCAACGGGCGGCGCGCAAGGTCGCCGCCATCCACCGCGCCACGGCGGTGGTCTTCGGCCACACCCACCAGCCCGAGGGCGTGTGGAACGCCGGGGTGTTCCTCGGCAATACCGGATCCTGGTCGGCGGCCTTCAAGGATCTCGCGTGCACCCAGCCGCTCTTCGAGGCGCGGCCGGTGATCTGGCTGAAGAGCAACGCGGCGAAGCAGATCTCCGGCGGCCTCGCCACGTGGAAAGACGGCCGCTTCACCGAGCAAGGCGCAGCGGCGGCCTGATGGATCACCCGGGCGCGAAGGCCGCGCCTGTCCATTTCAGCTCGATCGGCTTGCCCGAGATCGGCAGCTCGACCTCGGTCGAGACGAGGCGCGGCGGCTTGCCCGCGCCGTCGGGCACGAGGGCGTCGACGCGCACCTTGGTCGCGCGCGCGGGGATCAGATCCGCCGGGCGACGGAGGCGCAAGACCACGTCCCCGTCGCTGACGCCGCCGCGATCGAGGCGGAGGCTGTAGAGCCCGACGCCCTCGGCCGCGACCTCGGGGCCGCGCTCTTCACGCGCTTCGCGGGGACCGCGAAAGAGCGTCGCGGTGATCGGCGCGGCGCCCGCGGGAGCGCGCAGGAGCACCACCGTGGCGCCCGCCGGGTAAGGCAGCTCGAGCGCGGCGCGCACGAGGCGATCGGCGTCGGCAGGCGCGACGCCGGGGCGGCTGCGGGCCTCGGCGAGGAGATCGTTAGCGAGGCGGCCGGCGAGGTCGCCGAGGCGTCCATCGCCCGAGCGGCCGCCGGTCTGGGCGACGCGCGCGAGCATGCGCTGGGCGATGTCGAGGCGGCCGGCGCCGGCATGCGCAAGCGCGAGGCGGAGGATGGCCGAGGGATCGTCGGGGACGAGCTCTTCGAGCACGGTGTAGGCGCGGGTCGCGTCGTCGAACCAGCCCTCGTTGCGGAGGCGATCGCCGAGGAAGGCGCGGGCCCAGGGATCTTCGGGCGCGCGCTCGGCGAGCTCGCCGAAGGCGCGGCGTGACTCTTCCTCCTCGCCGATGCGACGGAGCGCGGAGGCGCCGTCAGCGAGGAGGCCGGCGTCAGCGAAGGGATCGCGGCGGAAGCGGCGCACCTCTTCGGCGAGCTCTTGCTTCATCTCGAGGGACTCGAGCACGGCGAGGAGGCGGCGGCGCAGGCGCGCGTCGTGGGGCGCGATCGAGAGGAAGCGACGGACCACGGCGAGGCGGCCTTTGCCGTCGGTCGCGGCGTTGTACTGCTTCTTGAACGTGCCGGCCGGGTAGCGCTCGTCGCCGATCAGCGCGAGCTGGATCCGGTGGAGCTCGTCGGGGCTCTTGGCGCGGCGGACGGCCTCGCGCCGGAGGAGCGCGGCGGCGTCGGCGTCGCCCGCGAGCTCGAGCGAACGAGCCACGTTGACGCGCCACATGCCGTCGTCGTTGAAGAGCAGGATCAGCTCGAGGAGGGCGCGGCGATCGGTCCAGGTGGGGAGCTCGCAGCTCTGCTTGGCATCGAGGTAGACGGTGGGCGGCTGGCCGCGCTCGAGGCGCTCGCGCCAGACGCCGCGGCGGAGCGGCAGCGGCAGCGTCGAGGTGGGCGAGCACTTGCGGCCGCGCAGCGTCGAGCGCGGCGGCGGGAGGCTCATCTGCTGGCGGACCTCGACCTTGACCTTGAGGCCGCTGGCGGGGAACACGAGGCCTTCAATCACCACCTCGACGCAGCGATCAAGGGCGTCGTCATCGGCCCCGGCGCCGCCGCGGACCTTGACGTCGGCGGCGTGGCCGTCGCCGTCGAGGCTGAGGGCGACGTCGAGGTTGCCGCCGAGCTCGGGGCGGAGCGCGGCGCGGGAGTCGCGGCAGGCGCGGACCGAGGATCCGGCGTCGTCGACCACGCGGCGCGCGGCGGCGGCGACGGCGGCCTTGAAGGTGTCTTCTTTGTCGTCGTCGGCGGCGATCTCGGTCTCGTGCACCACGTTGGCGAGGGCGCCGAAGGTGCCCTTCGGGGTGGCGAACGAGGCCGAGAAGCTGGCCTCGCCGAAGGCGGCGAGGTCGAGGATGCGCGTGTCGAGCGAGGTGGGGACGTAGCCGTCGGAGGAGCCGACGAGCCACCCCGTCCACGGCGTCAACAGTCCGGTACGAAGGGCGACGTCGGTCGCCGCCTCACGGCCGCGGCCGCGCAGGGCGATCTCCTCGACGCGGGCGGCGGCCCAGCGGCGGGCGACATCGGGCTCGTTGACGGACTTCTCGGCGATGAGCGGGCGCTTCTCTTCGTGGGCGCCCTTCTCGTCGCGCCAGCGCAGCGTGATCTCCTTGGGGAGAGCGCCGCGGACGCGGCCCACGGCCGTCACCGTCTCACCGGCGACGATGGCGCGCGGGCCGCGCGGGTAGATGCGCTCGACCTCGGGGCCGAAGTCGATCTCCACGCCGGCGATGGTGGGCTGGAGGGCGTCGGCGATCAGGGCGATCGCGGTGCGGGCGGCGTCGCTGGAGTCGGCGATCTCGAGGAGCGGGCCGGAGCCGCGGACGAGGCCGGCGAGGGCGAAGCGGTTGACCAGCGGGCCGACGGCGACAGCGCCGAGGCGGGGCGCGCCGCCGGGGCGACGCGCGAGGCGAGCCTGGATCAAATCGACGCCGGCGTCGCCCATCGTGGGCCAGCCGTCGCCGATGTAGATGACCATCGCCGCGGGGGCGTCCTTCGGGAGCGCGTCGGCGCCCGCTTCGAGGGCGCGGCCAAGATCGCTGGCGCCGCCCGGGGAGAGCGTGTCGAGGCCGGTAGAGACGGCCTTGCGGCGCGCGGCGTCGACCGGGCCCATCGTCGCGGGACCGACAGCGTGGACCGTCTGATCGGCGGCGAGGACGACGGCGCGATCGTGGGCGCCGAGGCCTTGCATCACGGCCTCGACGAGGGCGCGCTCGGCCTCGAGCAGGGCGGGCTCGATGCTGGCGGAGACGTCGACGACGAGCGCGAGCGTGACGCCTTCGCCGCGCGCTTCGCCGGGCGACTCGGTGCGCACGATGACGGAGCCGCCGGCGTCGTCTTCGCCGGTCGGGGGCGCGGAGTAGATCCGCGCCGGGGACTTCCAGGGCTCGATCTCCACGTCGACGACGAGGTCCGCCGAGGGGCGGAAATCAGGGCGCCGCACCTCGATCGCCTGGCCGGTGACGGTGGCGCCGAGGCCGGAGGCCATCGAGATCGGGCTCGACGGCGAGGCGTCGACGCGCGCCGAGAACTCGCCCACGAGCGGCGGCGTCGCGTCGGAGACCATCGGGTAGCGGTACTGAACGATCAGGTTGGGCCCGCCGCCCTTGAGGCGCGGGGAGAGCCACTCGACGTAGTCGACGATCAGCGTCACCGTGGCGCCCGCGGCGATCGAGGGGACAGTGGCGCGGACCCAGCCTTCGCCGGCCCACTCGAGGACCTCGGAGGAGCCGAACGCGGCGACCTGCTTGCGCGCGGCGAGGGAGATCCGGCCTTCGTTGGTGGTCTCGCCGCGCATGGTCGCGAAGCGCGAGATGATCGCGCCGGGCGGGATCGCCATGCGGTAGTCGCCGACGACGGTGTCGCTGCCGGCGTTGAAGAACATGGTGCGCACCTCGGTCTCGGCGATCTCGCGCGTGACCTTGGCGCGGACGTCGTGGGCGCGGATGGTGAGCGGCGATCCGGCGGCGTCGGCGCCCGCGGTGGCGGCCCCGGCGGCGGGGCGTCCCCAGAGCTCGCCCACGGCGCGGCGAGGCGCGCCGCGCGCGGCCCAGGGCGTGGCCATGCCGAAGGTCCAGTCGTCGTAGCCGCGCTCGGGGGCGACGGTGACTTTGTCGCCGGTGAGGGTGGCCGTCTCGCCGGCGCGCACCGTCTGCTCGACGCCCGCGGCGCGCATGGTGAGCTCGGCCGTCGCGGCGTAGACCTTGGCGGGCTTGCCATCGAGCCGCTCGACGCCCGCGTTGGCGCCGCTGATGATCGCCGTGGCTCCGCCGAGATCGATCTCGGTGCGGGCGCCGAGCGCGCCTTGCACGAAGACGCGGCCCTTCTCGACCGAGAGGCCCTTGGCCCCGAGCGTGAGGCGCGTCCCGCGATCGATCACGAACGCAGTGCCGTCGTCGAGGCGGAGGCGCCCGCGCCCGTCGGCGTCGGTCTCGACCACGTCGCCCACGGCGAGGCGGCGGATCTTGCGGACGTCGACGCCCGACGCCGAGACGCCGGCGTGGACGGCCTGGAGATCGGCCACCGTCGGGACGAGCGGTCGACCAAGCGCCGCCGGCTGCTGCTGCCGGAGGAGCGCCACCGTGGCGATGACGACCAGGATCGACGCGACCACCGCAAAGATGGTGGGCGAGTGCGGCGAGCCTGCCGGCGGCGAGCCGCTGCTCCCGTGAAACGTAGGCTCACCCGGACCCCACTCGGCGACGTCGAAGCGATCACCGCGGCTTACGACCACTCTCATCTGCTCTCCGCTCACGGCTTCACCTCCCGCACTTCGGCGCCCGACAGAGAAAATCGGAGCGTGGGCGCGCTGTCGCGCGAGAACTTCACCGGGACCTTCACGATCTTCTCCCCTTGCTCGCCGCCTTCATCGAAGACCACGGTGAGCGTCGCGGTCGCCCCGAGGCGCGCCGCGTGCTCGATGTCCCCTGGATCGAGGCGGACCTCGACGAACGCACCGTCGCGCTTCGGCACCGAGACCTCGGCGACGCCGAGGGTGATGTCGCCGTCGGGCGCCGGCATCGGCGCGCCGAGGGCGTTGCTCCACAGCGTCGGGTGGAGCTCGGGGTGGGCCCACGTCAGCGCGACGCGGGTGCCACGCAGCACGGCGCTGGTGCCGTGATCGGCGGAGAGCACGCGGGCGAGGCGCGCCGCGAGGGCCTTGGCCTCTTCGGGCCGGTTGCCCTGGATCGCCGCGAGGCGCCCCCACGCGAGGTACGTCGCCGCGAAGGCGCGCGCGGTGCGAGCGGGGCTCTGCTCGGTGTCGGGGGCGCCGACTGCGCCGCCCTTCTCGGTCCATTTGACGGCCTCTTCGAGCTTGCCGAGGCCTTCGGCCGCTGCCGCGAGGAGGAGCGGCACGCCGGCGTCGTCGGGGGCGAGGCGCGCCAGCGTCTCGTACTGCCGCGCGGCGTCGGCGTACCAGCCGTGGGCGCGGAGGAGATCGCCGAGGCGTCGCCGCGCGATCGGATCGTCGGGAGAGAACTCGACGATCTCGCCGAAGGCGCGGCGCGCTTCGCTCTCGCCGTCGGCCTTCAGCTCCGGCGTCGCGGCGCGCGCGCCGAGGCGCAGGTAGAGCTCGCCCACCGCGGTGCGGACGCGCGCGTCGGCGTCGGGCCGGGCGCGGAGCTCGCGGGCGAGAGCGCGGGCGCCGCCGTCGTCACCGGCGTCTTCGAGCGCGTCGAGGAGCTTGAGGGCGAGCGCGAAATCGTCGGGCCACGCCAGCACCAAGGCGCGGAGCTTGGTCGCGCGATCGCCTGGTGATTTCGCGCCCTTCAGCAGCTTCTCGAGGACGCCGGGATCGATCGATTTCAAGCCCAGGGCGTCGTGGAGCTCGCGCGCCTCGGCCGGCGTCTTCACGCGCGCGACGATGCTGCGATAGAGCGGATCGGCCGCGCCGAGCTCGGAGAACATGGTCCGCCAGAGCGCGACCTTCCCCGGGATCCCGGGCATCGAATCGAGCAGGAGCGCGAGGAGCTTGCTGCGCTCGCGCCAGGTCGGCGCCTCGCACCCACCGAGGGCGCGCCGGTAGACGTTGGCCACGCCCGGCGCGTTGGCGACGACCCGCTGGAGCCGCTCTTGCCAGAGCTGGACCTTCTCTTCGAAGGGCAGGAACGCCGCGGTTCCGCAGCGGATCGCGAAGTGCGGTACGTCGCTGACGTCGACGATCACCCGCTGGCGGAAGGCCGTCGTCGGCCCGGCCGCGACGGACTTGTCGTTGGTCTCGTCCGGCTTCGGGCGGTGCGCGCCGCCGAGGCGACCGTTCCCCTCGCCGAAGCCCTGACCGATCGTGCCGATCGCGGCGAGGCCGGAGACTTCGTTGTTGCCGCCGAGATCTCCCGCGCCCCAGCCGTCGGTCGGCTTACCGTCGAATCCGCCTTCGGTATCCATCGTCTGCGGGCGGCCCAGCGTCGGGGGCTTGACGACAGCGCTCTCGCCGCCCTTCGAGGCGACGCGCTTCGTCGCGTCGAGCTGACGCAGCGCCGGGGCATCGATCGTCGACGTCGGAGAGGGCAGGAGCGCCATCGCGCTGGCCGCAGGGGCAGTCGCCTCTTGCGCCGGTGGAGAGATCGGAGCCGTGGAGGGCGCAGCAGCCGCGGCGACCGCAGCAGGCGCCGCGGAGCGCGTGGATCCGTTGAAGAACCCGGGAGACGAAGGCTCATCGCGCGGGCCCTGGACGCCGTAGCGGTTCCCGGTGCTCCTCGAGTTGGGGTTGCCCATCGAGCCCTCTTCGCCCTTGGCGCGCGTCCCGGTCCCGCCCTCCTTATTCCAGTTGCCCCTCGTGTCTTCCTCCCTGTCCTTGTCCTCTTCGGGGGCGACGGGCGCGCGGTATTTCGACGGCTGCCGCGTCCAGTTCTCGCGCTGCGCCGACCGCGACTGGGCGAGCTCGCTCAGCTCCTCCGGGCTCATCTCGCGGCGCGTCGGCACGTAGAGCGAGGTGTACGGAGTGATGATCCCGTGGCGCGATCCGAGGTCGACCATCGCGGCGCGGCCGGTGCCTTCGTCCATCATCTGCGCGAGGCGACCCTCGGCCCAGCGGTGGCGGAGATCGCCGTGATCGTCGATCCCGAGGACGGTGAGCGGCAGCTTCGATGAGCCACCGGCGCCCTCGATCGTCAGCGTCGTGGGGCGCGGTTGCCCGGTGAGGCGGCCGATCACGAGGAAGCTCTCACCTTCGACGATCGCGCCGAGATCCCGCGGGAAGACGCGCTCCACCGCCGGGCCGAGGTCGACCGTGGCGCCGAGGAGCGCGGGGCGATCCGCCGACTCGAGCAGGCGCAGCGCGGCGCGCGCGGCGGCGTTGGCGTCGCCGATCCGCTCGGCAAATGCGCCGCGGGCGAGGCCCTTGAGCATCGCCATGTCGGCGCCGTCGCCGACGCCAAGGCTGAAGACGCGCACCGGGCGCGGCAGCTTGGCGAGGCGGGCCTTCACGTCGACGAGGGCGAGCTCGCCGACCGTCGGCGCCCCGTCGCCGATATAGACGATCGCGCTGCGCCGCGCCGGATCGAGGGCGGCGGCGGCGGCGGCGAGCATCGCGCCGAGATCGGTGGCGCCCCCGCGCTCCACCGAGGCGAGGCGCGTGAGCACGTCGCGCCGCGCCGCTTCGTCGAGCACCGCCGGCTTGAGGACTCCCGGGAGGATCGGGCGGAGGCCCGCGTCGCCGGCCCACACGACGGCGTGATCGTCCTTGCCGACGTGCGCGAGCAGCGCCGCGGTGGCCGCGCGCGCGATCGAAAGCGAGGCCGGATCCGTGGCCGCCGAAGTGTCGATGATGATCGCGAGATCGAGGCCGCCGGGCTGCACCGGGACCGCGGCGCCGCGCACCGGGACGAGCACGTACTCGGCCTCGTCGCGCGCGCGCCGCAGCGCCTCGGGGCGCTCCGCCGGGAAGAGCGTCTCGGTGTCGACCGAGTGCGGCGCGGTGTACGCGCGCAGCTCCTTCGGCCCGTCGTCGAAGAGCTCCACCGCGAGGTCGGCGCGGGGAACGAGGTCGTGCTCGCGGACGACCAGCGACTCGCCTTCGCGCGTCCCCGCCATCCCGACGCGGACGTCCTTCGCGCCGGCGCGCGCGAGATTGATCGTCGCCGAGAGCTCCTCGATGTGGGGGAGCGAGGCCTCGGCCCCCTCCGCCGCCATCGGGTAAACGTAGAGACGGCGCTCGGATTTCGCCCCGCTGCGCCCGAGCCACTCGGCGTAGCGCACCACCACGCGCCGGGTCTCGCCGGGGCCGATCGGGTAGAGCCGCGCGCGGTAGACGCCGGGCGCGTCCCACTCGAGCAGCGCGGGATCCTCGGTCGAGCCCTGGTAGACGTTGGCCTGGTACTGCGCGGCGGCGGCGGCCTTCTCCTTCACGCGGCCCCAGACGACGACGCCGTCGCGGTCGACGCCGAAGCGGTGCAGGCTCGCGCCCTCGGGCGTGCGGAAGCGGTACACGCCCTCGACGACCTCGGAGCTCGGGTTGAAGAAGACCTCGTCGACCTCGGTGAGCGCGAAGTCCTGCTCGATGGTGACCTTGACGTCGAGGCGCTGGATCGCGAGGGGAAACCGCGGCGCGCCCTGCTCTCCTGCGCCCCGCGCGCCGACGGTGCCGACGCCGTAGGGCGAGGGCTCCGCGGCGCGATCCGTCGTCGCGAGGCCGCCGGTCCAGTCGTCCCAGGTCACCGCGGGCGTGGTCGTGCCCGCGACCTGCGCGCCCTTGCCCGTCACCACGAGGCGCTCGCCGGCGGCGGCGCGCGCGGTCCCGTCGGTGCGCACCTCGCCCGCGAGCACGTAGGCTTCGGTGGTGCCCTTCGCGGCGCTGACGTCGAGGCTGGCGCGCACGTGCGCGAGGTGGAGCGGGCCGTTCGGCGTGGTGATCTCGGCGGTGAGGCCCGCGGGCGTGTCGACGAAGAAGCGGCCCTCGGTGACGTCGATCCCGTCCGATCGCAGCGTGATCTGCGCGGGCCCATGGACGAGGAGCGTCGCGCCGCCGTCGCGACGCAGCCACGCGAGGCCTTCGGGCGCGACCTTGATCGCCTCGCCGTCGACGAGGCGTTCGCGCGGGTAGGGCGCGCGCTCGGCCTCGTTCGGCGGCGCGACCATGACGCCGCGGCGGATGGTGCGCAGCTCGGCCCAGGTCTGGGAGCGCGGGAGCACGGGACGCTCGGGCGCGCCGTTGCACGAGAGCGACGGCGCGACGACGGACGAGAGCGCAAGCACGGCGAAGGCCGCCCGCGCGCGGACGCTGGAGGAAGGCATGGTCGAAGAAACCTCCGCGGAGGGGACGCAAGAGGCGGGGGATCGATCTGGGCCCCCGGCGCGAAGCACTCTATCAGGACAGCCCGGTCTTCGGGGGGTTCCACGGGAACACGTCCGGCGCGGCGATGGCCGCCGGCCGGACGCTCCCTCGGCGTGGATCGCTACTTCTTTTTCGGGGCGGGCGCGGCGGGCTTCGGGGCAGGCGCGGGCGCGGGCGCGACGGGCGCCGCCGGCGCATCGGGCGGAGCCGCCACCTGCGTGGTGGCCGGCGGCTGCGTCAACACGCCCGGGTTCTTCGCCGAGCTCACGATGTTGAACTCGACGCGGCGGTTCTTCTGGCGACCGGTGGTCGACTTGTTGTCGGCGATCGGCTTGTCGGGCCCGTAGCCCTTGCCGCGGAGCCGCGTACCGTCGACGCCCTTGGTCTTCAGGTAGGTGACGACCGCGTCGACGCGCTTCTGCGAGAGGGCGCGGTTATCCGCCGCGACGCCCGCGCTGTCCGTGTGGCCGGCGACCTCGACGACGAAGATCTCCGGGTGGCCCTTCATCGCACCGGCGACGGCGTCGAGGACCGCGAAGCTCTTCGGGCCGTCGATCTTGTCCTTGCCTGTGGCGAACTCGACGCGCTCGAGGATCTTGATCGTCCCCTCGCCGACCTGGACCAGGCTCGGGCCCTTGTCGGGGCAGCCGTCTTCGTCCTCGAAGCCGTTGTAGTTCTCCGCCTTATCGGGGCACTTGTCCTTGTTGTCGGGGATGCCGTCCTTGTCGCGATCGGGCGTCTCGTCGGGGCAGCCGTCTTCATCCTTGAAGCCGTTGATCACCTCGGGCTGATCGATGCACTCATCCTGATCGTCGGGGATGCCGTCGTGATCGTTGTCCGGATCTGGGCAGCCGTCGGTGTCCTCGAAGCCGTCGGTGTCCTCGGCCTCCTTCGGGCACTTGTCGTCCCGATCGGGGATGCCGTCCTTGTCCGAGTCGAGGCAGCCGTAGTTGGCGCCGGGCCGGTTGATCACGCCCTTGCCGCCCTCGTCCGGGCACTTGTCTTCCCCGTCGGGGATGCCGTCCTTGTCGCGGTCGGCGATCTGATCCGGGCAACCGTCGTCGTCCTGGAAGCCGTTGACCGTCTCGGCCTGGTTCGGGCACTTGTCCTTGAGGTCCGGGATGCCGTCCTGATCGTTGTCCGGATCGGGGCAGCCGTCGTCGTCCTCGAAGCTGTCCTTGTCCTCGGGGATCGTCGGACACTTGTCGAGGTTGTCGGGGATCCCGTCGCCGTCCTGGTCCCCGACCTCGTGGGCGAAGGTGATCGTCGCGATCGCCCGCGCGTCGGGGACGCCGACGCCCTGGAGCACGCCCGCGCCGCCGCCGACGCGGAAGATCAGCGGCGAATCCAGGGGCTTGATCTCGAAGGCGCCGTCGATCTCGAGGGTGTTGGTCCCGTTCTTCGCCTGGAACTGCGTGCTCCCGTAGCCCTCGCCGAGGACGCGGAAGATCGGGCTGATGCGGAAGCCAACGCCCGCGCCGTAGCGGAAGTCGACCGGGCCGACGGTGGTGGTACCGAGCGTGGCCGGGGCGCGGAAGACGCCGCGGAGGTTGGCCCCGAACGCCCAGCGGCCCGACTCGCCGTCGAAGAGGGCGCGGAGCGCGCCGGTGACAGGCGATGAGTTGCCGAGGTAGGAGCCCTCGCCGCCCGTCGCGTTCCCGGTCGGGAAGCTGACGTCCGCGCCGACGCCGAGGACGTAGGGATCCTGCGCGCCGCCGAAGAGGCGCACCTTGGCCTCGAGCATCGTGTCGCCCATGCCGAACTTCTTCAGCCCGTCCTTGGCGCCGCGTCCGGTCTCGGCGTTGACGCCCTCTCCGTTGACGTAAGCGAGCGGGACGCGGAGGCCGATCTGGAGGCGCGGGATCGGCGAGACCGCCGCGAGCACGTTCCAGGTGAACATGTCCCCGATCACGGTCGTGTTGGTCGCCTGCGTGGCGTTCGCGTCCTTGCAGTTGGTCTTGGTCGCGCAGCTCACGACGACGAACGGGTTCTTCGCGTAGTCGAAGGCCAGACCTACAGACCAGCCCCAGTGGCCATCCATGCGGAGGCCCTCGACGCTGAGGAAGTTCTTGGTCCCGGGCGCCGGTTCAAACCGCTGCGTGGAAAACTGACCGTCCTGAGCTTTGGCGGTGGTCTGCGCGAGGGCGTTCGCTGACATCAGCGAGAGGCCCGCGGCGCTCAGGAGGGGGAGGTACAGCGCGCGTATCGTTCTCATCAATCCTCTTTCCGGCGGTCTTGTTTCCCACGATCGCTGCGATGAAACGCGGAGTTGCGGCGCACGTCCGGAGCTGCTCGTGTCCCGCAATCGCTCATCGTCGCCCGGATCGCGATCTTTCCACAAGAGTCACCCGCGTCCCTGCCCTCGGATCGTGGCGGAGAGCGTTGCGCCCGCTACGAAGGCGCCCCAAAGGCGAGCACGCTGCCGTCCCATGGCGCTGCTTGACCACACCGGCCGGGCGTGAGACATCGCCCCCTGCTCGCGGCCCCTTTTCGAAGGGGACCGACCGCGGCAATCCCCCTCGACGCGCGCCGGACGCGCGGGAAGAAACGACGCCGATGCGGATCCTGTCGCGGTTCTTGGCCAAGCTCAGTCGATCGAACGAGGTGCTCCCGGGAGCTCTCCGCGGGGGCCTCGCGGCCGGAATCGTGTTCGCATCGTCGGTCGCTGCGGCCCAGCCCGCTCCGGCGAAGCCGCCGGCCGCCGCCAAGCCGACCGCTCCCGCCAAGCCCCCCGTCGCCAAGCCGCCCGCCGCCAAGCCGCCCGCCGCCAAGCCACCGACGAAGAACGACGCTCCCGCGGCCGATCAAACCGGCGGCGCCGCGGCCGGATCCCAGGTCGGCGGCGACGCGGCGGCCGCAGCGGGGCAGGCTGCTCCCGCCGCCGCCGCGCCGAAGGCCGACGAGCCGCTGATGGGCCCCGATCCCACCCCCGTTGCCGCCCCGCCCGCGCCCGTTCCTGCGGCTCCGACTCCGGCCCCGGCGGCGGTCGTCGCCGAGCCCGAAAAAGAAGACAAGCCCCTGGTGAAGATCGGCGGCGAGCGCCCCTCCGGCCAGGGCGACGTCGGCGCCCGCCCGAGCGACGTCTACGCCGAAGACTGGTGGACGCAGGCCCGCCCGGTCTTCGAGATCCACGGCTATTACCGGGTCCGCTCCGAGCTCTTCCACAACTTCGCCCTCGGCCGGAAGGACGGGACCAACGCGCTCTGGGCGCAGCCGTCGGACAACGAGTACACGGACTCGCTCGGCAAAACGCACCAGGTCGGCCCGGGGCAGACCGCCGGCACGGGCATCTGCGGCGACAACCCGATCACCGGCCAGGGCACGCCCTGCTCGAACAACACGCAGGCCGGCGCCAACATGCGCTTCCGGATCAACCCGGAGCTCCACATCAGCGACAACCTGCGGGTGATGGCGCAGATCGATCTCCTCGACAACGTGGTGCTCGGGTCGACGCCCGAGGGCTACTACAACGTGCCCTCGACCTCGGGCGGCTACCAGGTCGGCGCGCGCGGCGGCTACACCCCGACGGGGGCCTTCGCCAGCACGCAGTGGGCGCCGGTCGCCGGCATCAACAGCACCACCAACTCGATCACCGTCAAGCGGGCCTGGGGCGAGTACGTGACCCCTGTCGGCCTCCTCCGCTTCGGCCGCATGCCGAGCCACTGGGGCCTCGGGATCCTCGCCAACGGCGGCGACGGCCACGACTCCGATTGGCAGTCGACGTCCGACCGGATCATGCTCGTCACCGGCATCAAGAAGTGGGACCTCTACTTCGCCGCCGCCTGGGATTTCTCCAACGAAGGCGCCACGAGCGGGCGCCTCGGCCAGCAGCAGGGTCAGCCCTACGACCTCAACCAGCTCGACGACGTGAACCAGTTCGTCCTCGTCGCGACGCGCCGCCGCAACCCGGAGCTCCAGCGCCTCGAGCTCGCCAAGGGGCAGGCGGTCGTCAACGGCGGCGTCTACTTCGTCTTCCGCAACCAGGTCCTCGCCAACGACCAGAGCGCCGGCGGGAGCAACACGTCGGCGATCAACGGTCAAAGCACCACGCAGTCGGCCTCCGACGCCGTGCGCACCGGCCTGACCCGCCGCAACGCCCAGGCCTACATCCCCGACCTCTGGCTCCAGTTCCTCTACCGCAAGTTCCGCTTCGAGGCCGAGGCGGTGGCGATCATCGGCTCGATGGACAGCACGCTCGGCGTCAGCGGCGGCAGCGGCTACGACAACAAGCTCGGGGGCTACCAGATCCGCCAGTTCGGCCTCGCCACCCAGAGCGAGTTCCGAGCGATGGAGGACAAGCTCCGCATCCAGTTCGGCTTCGGCTACGCCACGGGCGACTCGGACGTCAACTCGCTCGCCGTGCCGGACAACGGCCTCCAGCCCCAGCTCACCAACAACCGGACCTACTCCGAGTTCCGGTTCCACCCCGACTACCGGGTGGATCTGATCCTCTTCCGCAACATCCTCACCCGAGTGGAGGGCGCGTATTACTTCCGCCCCTCGGTCGAGTACGACTTCACCCGAGACCGCAACGGGCAGCGCCTGGGCGGCGGCGGCGCCCTGATCTGGAGCCGAGCCAGCGAGTTCGTCCAGACCCCGGGCCACGCGCGGGACCTCGGCGTCGAGCTTGATTTCAAGCTCTACTACCAGTCCAAGGACGGCGCGCTCAACGACGACCCCGACCGGATGGGCGGCTTTTTCACGTCCCTCGAATACGGCGTGATGTTCCCGCTCGCCGGCTTCAACTACCTACCGGGCGAGATCAGCCGTGTCCCCCAAAGCACCACCGCCACCACGACCACGGACAACCTGAGCACGGCCACGGCGCAGACCCTGCGCTGGTATCTCGGCATCCTCTTCTAGCTCCAGGCTTCTGCTCCGCCTCGCTTCACCGCTACCGAGCCGCCGCGCCCCACATCGAATCCCAGGTTACAGCGCCGATGTAGGGCGTGGTACGCACGATCTCGCTTTGGGGGATAAACCCGACTTGATCCCGAACGCGCACCCCCCGATGCTTTCGCCCGCTCGCTCTGCGGGTGCTTCGTGTGTGGAGGTAGGCCGATATGGTGGCTCGTCTCGCTCGACGGACGTTGATCCGCCTTGGAATCGTTGCCGTGCTGTTGCTCGGCGCCGCCCCGTCGTCCGTCGCTCAGGACGACAGCGGCGCCTTTCGCGATCTTGCGATCGGCTCTGATTTCCGCCTCCGCGTCGCTGCGGCGCTCTCTCTCGGAAAGTCCCGGAGCGCCGGCGCGCGGCCGGCCCTCGAGAAGGCGCTCGGCGATCCCAACCCGGCCGTCCGCGCCGCCGCGGCCGCCGCGCTCGGCGCCCTCGGGGACCCGGCGTCGATCCCCACGCTGCGCAGCGCGCTGGCCCGAGAGACGACGCCCAACGTCCAGGCCCAGTTCGAGACGACGATCAAGCGCCTCAGCAGCGGCTCCACGACCAGGGCGAACACCAGCAAGCCCAAGTTCTTGATCTCGCTCGGCCGCCTCGAGAACCGCTCCGGCGTCAGCGCCCCCGAGGTCACGACCGCGCTCAACGCCGCGACGCGCACCAAGATGGCAGCGGTCCCCGGGATCGAGATCCTCGAAGGCGGGACTGACATCGCCGCCGCGAGCAAGAGCCGCAACCTCCCGGCCTTCACCGTCGACGGCTCGCTCACCGAGCTCGCCAAAAAGCAGAACCGCGACGGGGTGAGCTTCTCGGCCCGCGTCGAGTACCTGATCCGCAAGATGCCCGAGCAGTCGCTCAAGGGCACCATGAGCGGCAACGCCAAAGCCCAGGCCGAGACCAAAGAGATCCGCGGCCAGAGCGAGCTCGCGCAGCTCCAGATCGACGCGGTCGGCGCGGCGATCGACAGCGCTCTACGCGGGGCGTCGCCGGCGCTCGAGGCCGCCGCGCGCTGATCGCCGCGGCGACTTCGCGGGGGCGGCGAAAAGCGACACTGCGCGGGCGTGGTGCAGCTCCGTCGTTCGAGTGCTGGGGATGGGTTGACAGGATCTTCCTGACCCGTAGTCTCGGCGTCTTATGTCCGAGACCGAGAACACCAAGAGAGATCTGTCAGCGCGACGTGAAGCGCAGCCGCTCACGTGGACCGCCGACACGGCCGAGCCAACCGAGGACCAGCAAAAGGCTGTCCTCCAGGCGAGCAGGATCCTTCGCGATGTCGCATCGCAACCGTGGACGCTTCCGGAAGAGGATCGCGCGGGGGTCCACCTCATTCTTCCCCACATCGACGAAGAGCGATTCAATCATACGGTCCTGATCGACGGGAGCCGCGGGTCAGGCAAGACCGCGGTGCTGTTGACGCTCATCGATGCCTGGAGCCGCCGCGTCCGCCGCGAAGCGGAGCCAAAAGAAAACGCGGACACGAAGTCGACGACCACCGCCGACGATCAACGTCGTTATGGTGAATTCGTCGAGCTGCTCGACAGAAGAGATCCGATCATCCCGGTGGGGCTCATCGACCTCCAGCCGTTGCCTCCCTCCACCAGCCTCATCCTCCACATCGTCGGGCAGCTCCACCGCGTCGTCGAGGCCATCGAGCACGGAGATAAGGATAGGCGCGGGCGGGAGCAGGAACGTGCACCCTGGCACGCGAGCGGCGATGAGGAGCATGCTTCCTCGGCACGCCGGCGCGACTTCGTCGAAGCGGCGGCCCTGGGCTGGGACGGCGATCTCAAGCAGCGTAGGGCGAAGCTCGACCCTCAAGCTTCAGATGTCGGGACATGGAGTTCGAGGTTCATGATGCCCGCTCCCTCCCGACGCTCCTGGAGCACCGAACAGGTTGAAATGCCCAGATTTCAACGCAAAGGCGCGGAGACGCAAAGGC
>Ga0105048_10008310_pt1 | contig 16625 bp, 16 predicted proteins | sample MAT05_FD_78382 | JGI IMG/M metagenome (GOLD analysis project Ga0105048, IMG submission 78382) | Freshwater microbial communities from Lake Fryxell liftoff mats and glacier meltwater in Antarctica - MAT-05 | ecosystem: Environmental > Aquatic > Freshwater > Ice > Liftoff microbial mat | place...
AAATAGATAACCTTAAAAAAGCACAAAACTTATGAAAGATGTTTTTATCATTGATGCCATTCGTACAGCGGTTGGGAATTTTGGAGGAAGCCTTGCTCCTGTTCGTACAGATGATTTAGCTGCTGTTGTGATTAAAGAATTATTGAAACGAAATTCCAACTTTGATCCAAAAGAAATTGAAGATGTAATTTTAGGTTGTGCCAATCAAGCAGGAGAAGATAATCGAAATGTAGCGCGCATGAGTTCTTTACTGGCAGGAGTACCAATAACGGCTGGTGGTGAAACAGTAAACCGACTTTGTGCATCAGGAATGGCTGCAACAATCAATGCTGCACGCGCTATTAAAGATGGTGCCGGAGATATTTACATTGCCGGCGGTGTAGAAAATATGACGCGCGGACCTTGGGTAATTTCCAAAACTTCTACTCCTTTTGGTCGCGATGCGCAGATGTTTGATTCTAGTTTTGGTTGGCGTTTTATTAATCCTAAAATGCAGGAACTTTATGGAACGGATGGCATGGGAGAAACTGCAGAGAATTTAGCAGAGATGTATTCTATTTCTAGAGAAGATCAGGATTTGTTTGCTTACAACAGTCATAAAAAAGCAGCAGCAGCAGTTGCAAGTGGCAGGTTAGCCAAGGAAATTGCTACAGTTGAAATTCCTCAAAAAAAAGGTGATGTCATTCGTTTTGATAAAGATGAATTTATAAAACCATCTACTACTATACAGACGCTGGCTGGATTAAGACCAGCTTTCAAAAAAAATGGCGGAACTGTTACAGCAGGAAATGCATCTGGATTAAATGATGGAGCAGTTGCTTTACTTTTAGCATCGACAGATTCTGTTAAACGAAATAATTTTAAACCACTTGCTCGAATAGTTGCAGCGGCTGTTGCAGGCGTTGAACCGCGCATTATGGGAATTGGCCCAGTTGAAGCGTCTAGTAAAGCACTTCAGCGCGCAGGTATTACTTTAAAAGACATTGACATCATCGAAATTAACGAAGCTTTTGCTGCTCAAGTTTTAGCTTGTACAAGGAAATTAGGAATTGCAGATGATGATACACGTGTCAATCCAAATGGTGGAGGAATTTCAATTGGTCACCCACTTGGAATGAGTGGTGGACGAATTATTCAAACCGCTGCTTTGCAATTGCAAGAAACTAAAAAACGTTACGCACTTGTTACAATGTGCATTGGTGTTGGGCAAGGTTATGCTTGTGTAATTGAGAGGGTTTAAAATCTTTTGTTACAAGGTGTCATTTCGACAAGCCCATGAGAGCGGAAAATCTACGCTTTAATACAACCGAATCTCAGCTCTACGATTTACGGCATCATTTGCAGCATCAACAATTTTTGCTTCGCCATAAGCATTTACAATAAATTGTGTTTTTGGAATTCCTTTTTTAACCATGTATTCTACAATCCATTCTCCACGGTTTTTAGATAGCACTAGGTTGTAATCGTCAGAAGCACGAGCATCTGCGTAAGCATTAATTTCCATTCTTAATTTTGGATTCGCTTTTAAAATAGCATAGATTCTATTTAAGTCTTTTAAGTCGTCTGATTTTACACTTGATTGATTTGAATCAAAATAAACAATCACCAAATCATAATTGGTAATAAGCGCTAAATCAATATTCAATGTGTCTTCTTTAACTTGAGTTAGACTATTGTTGTTCTCAAATCCAAGTGGTTTGTAAATAAAAAATCCTCCCTGCCCTCTTTCTAAGCCGGCTACTTTTTTACCATAACGGTCATATATGTAAAGAGTAAAATCATCCAGTTTTAAGTTAGGATCTTTCTCATCTATTTTAAATAAAACGTTTGTTCCTACCGGCAAACTTCTAAAACGGAATTGACCTTTTTCATCTGTTTGTGTTGTAGATAATAAGAATCCATCTTCGTCATAGGCATAAATAGTTAAGCCTTGTTTGGTAATACCGTTCAATTTATTGTATTCAAAATACCCTGCTATAGTTTGAGTTTCTAATTCAAAAATATCTTCTGTTTCATTTACAAGGGCAAGTGAGTTTTCATAAAGTCCAGAAAGTTTCCTATAAACAAACTGACCATCTTCATTTGATTTTAATTGTGCTACTACGTTTCCGTATTTATCAAAAATTAAAAGAATCAATTCTTCATCAGTTTCAGCAATTTTTAAAATGTAATTTTCGCTCAGCGAGATTTGTTTGAAATCAAAATTCCCCTGATTGTCGGTTAATTGTGCAATTGATTTATTTCCCGCTTCATCATATAAAGCTACTTCAAGGTTGGCCGGATATTTACCCGGAATATTTTCATATAATAGTTGTCCACTCAAGTGACCAAAATTAGAGCCTGGTTCAATCATATTCTCTGGAATAATTGAAGGAAAACCTGAGCTTGCATATTGCAATTTTTTGTAGGTAAAACTTCCTGTTTCATCACTCACCAAATCAACAATTGGATTTCCGTCTTTATCGTAAAGAACTAGGTTTAAATCATCCTCACTTACTGCGCGAATTGAATAACCTCCTGCATAATCAATGTTTCTAAAAAGGAATTCGCCTTTTTCATCTGTAGTGGTTTCGTATAACAATTCATCTTCTTCACCAATGATTTGTATTTTTAAATTAGATGATTGTGTAGAGAGATTTCGATAAGTAAACAAACCAGAAAGTTCATTTTTAATCGTTACTTTTTTCTCAATATTCAAAAAATAAATATCATCATTACCTGATTTGTTTGATGACAAGTAACCCGTTTTTTCTCCAGGAAAAATAAACACACCAAAATCATCAGCCTCCGTATTAATTCCTTCAATTTTTTGGACAAGATCTTTTTGATTTAAATTTTTCCAATAAATATCTAAACCACCTTTACCACCTAATCTGTCTGAAGCGAAAAATAAATCGCCTTCAATTATAAAAGGAAAAAGTTCGTTTTTCGACGTATTAATTGACTCTAAATTTACAGGACTTGACCAAACACCATTTTTTAAATCAGAATAGAAAATATCTTTTTCACCTTTTGTACCAATCATGTCCGATGCAAAATAAAGTCGTTGATTTTTAGAATCGTAAGAAGGATGACCGAAAGAAAAAGTTTTATCATTAAAAGGCAAGGCTATTTTATCGCCCCATTGACTGCCATCGTGAACGGCCATAAATAATTGCGGACGAAATTTATTCTTTTTACTTTTCTTTTCATTTGCGACGACTTGCGTAAAGAACATGGTGTCACCTGTAATTGAAAAAGAAACAGGACCAGTGTGACTGTCTGTTTTAATTTTTTCAGAAGCTAAGACTATATCTTTGAATTTACTAGTTGCAGAAATTTCGCCTTTGAATTCGGCCATGTACACATTTAGATAGCCTCCTTTTTTCCAATTGTTTTCACCAATATTAAACAAATCATACTCACGACTTGATGTAAAATACATTGTATTGTTAACTACATAAGGAGCAAAATCTGTTCCTTCAGAATTTAGTTCGCTGATTTCCGTTGTTGTTCCAACCATCTCCACTTCCATCACTTCATAAGTCTGCGCAAAGGAAATTGAAATAAAAAGCGAGAATAATATAGTACTTACGAATCTCATATTATAAATAACGTGGCGAAATGGTTTGTGATTTTTTAATATCAAAGTCAAATCCAATAAAAATTTCGTGCGATCCTTTTGAATAATTTGAAAGTTGATTTATAAGGATATCATAAGAATAACCAATTCTCAAAAAATCAGTGACATTAACATCTAACAAAAGATTAACACTTGATGCATTTCTAAAAGACATGCCTAACCAAAAACGTTTATAAAACAGAGCACTTAAATTAATATCAACATTGGGACGATTGCCTACAGACTTAATCAGAATAGACGGTTTCAATACAAATTTAGGACTGATTTCAAAAACATAACCTGAAGTTAACATCACATGTGTTCTTAAATAAATATTAGAAGAATCAGGGAATCCATCGTATTTTAATTTTGAACCATTTAAGTGAGTTGCTGATAAGCCAATATAAAAATTTGTTTTGTAATAATAAGCACCAAAATCAATGTTAGGAATTATTGCACTCACCTTGCCTCCTACATCATACGGATCATTGTCTGTTTTAAAGTTTAATTCATTTCTATTAAATGTGCTGTTGTGAATTCCTACACGCAAACCAAAAGATAATTTACTTTTCTTGATTTTAATATGATAAGCTCCAGTAACACCCGCCATTACGTTACTCATTGGGCCTAAAGCATCATGAGCAAAATTAACACCCCAAGCAAGTTTATATTTATTAACTGGGGCGTGAATAGAAGCTGTTTGTGTTGATGGTGCACCATCTATTCCAACCCATTGACTTCGGTGAAGTAAAACTGCACTCATTGAATTTCTTGTTCCTGCGTAAGCCGGGTTAATAACAAACGGATTAAACATGTATTGACTGTAAATAGGATCTTGCTGAGCAAAACCGATAACATTTGACGTAAGGAGCAAAAAGAATAAAAACTTAGATTTCATAATTTACGAATCACGCCAAAGTTATTATATTTTTTTGATTGAATCACAATCGATTATTTGTTGAGTATTGATTTGTTGCATCAACATTACTTTACTAATTGTACCCATCCGCTTTGGCTTTGATAACTTTTAATGGCAAAGATTTAAAAACACGACTTTCAAGTCACATTTTCACTTTGTTTGATATGCTATGCCAATCACACTATCATTATTGCAATTAACTAATTTTATTATTTCTGCACCCCAACAGCCAACGATTTTAATTGATAATTTAATGATTTACAAGCTGAATTACCTCCGTTTTAATTTACTTTAGTTCAATAATTGACCGAAACACTTCATCAATCACTTGGCTCATTCTAACAATATCGATTGTACTTAACACGTCAGAGTCTTGGTGATAGTTTGGATTTCGATAAAAACCAGTATTGGTGATTAGGACTGAACTAAAACCAAATTCCCAATAGTTTCGATGATCAGAGAAATCGATGCCTCGCAAACTTTCCGGTGCTTTTAGCGATTTTGTTTTTATTGTTTTTGATTTTTTCAGGTTTGATTTATATTTGCCAGCAAATTTTCCATCATGAAATTTTCGTATTACGGTAATATAATCTCCTTTGCTTCCGTAAAGCATTTTCAGCAATCCCAATGGATAAGCTTGAGAATTTTTTTCGTCAGAGAAATAGCCGATCATTTCCAAACAAATCATTCCGTAAACATCAATTTTATTATCGTACAAGTATTTTGAATGTACATAACTTCCCATATCGGTTGATCCAAAATAGGGTGGTTCTTCTAATGTATAACTAATTAAATCAAGTCTGTAATTTAATTTTTGACCTTTCAACATTCTCGCTAATTCTAGCAAACCAACTACTCCACTTGCATTATCATCTGCGCCAGCTTGATTTCCGCACACATCGTAATGCGCGCCAACTATAATTCTTTTTTCATTTTCGGTGCCAAAAGATGTGATGACATTTTTATAAATTTTACCATTGACTTTAAATTCTTGGTAAGATGTACTATCTCCAAATTTACCAAACTCATCATGAATATATTCAGCAACATAATTCAAGGACTCTATGTTTTCATAGTTTCTGGCTTTAGGCGAATCTAGAATTTTACTGAAATGACTTTTTATCAAAAGCGTATCAGATCCAAACGTAACAGCAACTAAAGAAAAATAAAACAGTAGAAATAAAATACGCAGCATATTTTTAAATAAAGGATTTTACACTAATTAGGAGCATAATCTTGGATAAGATTAACTCAAAAAAACAAAACTATTCTAGTTTTTTGATTTGTCAGACTTTTTAATTCGTCTATATTGTTTTCTCAATTCTCGTTTTGTTTTTTTTGTTGAAGTAAAACAATAATAATTACCGCCAGTATCGGGTTCCTCCCAAGCAGAGTTAATTTTTATCACTTTTAAGGATTCATCTAAATCTAAGATTTTTTCAGTTAATTTTTTCCAATTTTTAATGTGTAGTTCAACGTAATAGTCTTCCAATAAATCTATCATGGCCAATTTAGAAATTTCAACTTTTTCATCTTTTGATACTTCAGCAAACTTCTCGTTCAATGTCCAAATAATTTCATATAATCCCTTAATGTCTTCTAAGGCGTCCGTTAAAATTGTGTACTTGACAAAGTCAATACTAAAGTTATTTTCTAATGGTGATTTTTTAATTTTAAAAAAGTCTAAAAAACGAGTAAATAAATTGAGTTGCATGATTTATTAATTGAATTAGTTTATACTAAGTAAAAAATAATGTTGTTTCATAAATTTGAACAAATTTCGAAACAATTAAATCAATAAAAAATGACTTCCGTTGCCCCACCCATTCCATATTCATGATATGGCGCATCATGGAAATCAAGATTAATTCCTCTTTCTGAAGTTAAACGAGTTAAGTAGAGATGAATTTCTGATTTTAAAACGCCCTCCCCTTTGCCATGAATAATAACAATGCGTTTTTGTTTTTTTGATAAAGCTTTTTGAACAAATGAACGACAAGCAGTTAATTGCTTTTGCAAGATTTCGAAATTTGATTTTATATTCAACGATTCGGTGAGCGATTCATAATGTAAATCAATTTCAAAGGCTAATTCTGATTGAGATGATGACGATTTTAATTTTTTGATTTTTTGTTGAAGATTGAGTTTGTTTTGAAGTTCCCTATCTAATATATCATCACCCAATTTATAGGTTGTGCTAGATTTTGAATGCACCAATAGCGAATTCAAATATTCACGAATGAATCCATCTTCATCTTCAATTTTAGATTTTTTTAAACCGACAGAAATGATTTTTCCGCGAGTGGTTTCGTTTAAAACAGAAACCGCATCACCTACTTTAAAGGCCGACATTTTTCAGATACAATTCAACTACATGGTAATTAGTCAGCACCAAATAGAACGGGAACGCAATTGAAAAAACGACTAGGAGAACAAAAAGAAATTTGGTAAAAAAACTCAAATCTTTTTTTATATCGAACTTTAAAATTTGATTTACTTGCTCAACAATTAATTTTTCATTTTCCCAAACGGTTTCACCCTCAGGAACAACTTCTTTTATTTTGGGATTGTTATTCAAAAATACGCGCCGAATAGACCAGTATTCAGTATCTGTCAAATCGTTGTATTCTTTTTTATAGTTAAAATCCATTTCATCCAACTCATCATGAATCGTTTTATTTTTTTGAAAAGATCGGACCTTGAAAGCCATAAAAAATCCAAAAATAAGGATCGGATAAAATTCAAAATAAACCCCAATCGCAATCATTACAAACGATGAAAATAATGTGAAATACATTTTAATTTGTTCGCTTGTTGGAAAAAAAAGCGTTTCAATTATATTTCCTCCATCTAAAGGGTCAAGAGGAATCATGTTGAGAATATTAATACTCATCAGCAAAAGAGAAAGCTCAACAACAAAAGTGTTTGGCACTGCATAAATGGCCCAAATAAATAAACCACATCCAATAAAAATTCCTGGTATTGGCCCCATTAAACTAATAAGTACTTTTTGTTTTTGAGACACATTAATTTTATTGCCTGTAACCATTGCTCCAAGAAGTGGAATAAAAATCATATTCAGAGATTTATAACCAAAGGCCTTCATGGTAATTAAATGACCAAACTCATGTATTAAAAGTATAACAATGATCTCAGAAACCAAAATATAGCTATCCGAAAAAAGAAGAATAAAAACGAGAAAGAAAAGAAACATTGAAATGAACAACCGGATTACTTTTGAACCTGATTCAACTTGAATCAATTCTGGTTTAGCAGGAAAAATATTTTCATTTTTTTGGAACATTTCTTCTTAAAAAGTCAATTGACAACACAAATCTACCTATTTTTATCGACCTATGTTAAAGGCTAAAGCAATTTACAAAAATTATGGAAACCTGTCAATATTAAAAGGAATTGACCTTGAAGTAAGTACCGGTGAGATTGCGTGCATTGTTGGTTCATCCGGTGCAGGAAAAACTACACTGTTGCAAATTATTGGAACATTAGACACGCCTGACAGTGGCGAAATATATATTGGTGGACAAAACACGGTTGAATTAAAAAATGAAAAGTTAGCCGCTTTTAGAAACGAAAAATTGGGTTTCATTTTTCAGTTTCATCAGTTATTACCAGAATTTACCGCAGTCGAAAATGTTCTTCTTCCCGCTATGATTGGGAAACGCCCAATTACAGCAGCAACATCACGAGCAAAAGAACTACTTGAATTTTTAGGATTAAAAGAACGATTTGAACATAAACCCTCACAACTTTCTGGAGGAGAACAACAACGTGTGGCTGTTGCAAGAGCACTCATTAATAAACCAGATGTCATTTTGGCGGATGAACCTTCAGGGAATTTGGATTCTGCTAACTCAAAAGAACTACACGAATTGTTTTTCAAATTAAAAAGAGAAATGAATCAAACCTTCATAATAGTTACGCACAACCGTGAATTAGCAGCCATGGCCGATAAATGTTTTGAAATGAAAGACGGACAAATTGTGACATGATTTTTAAACCGTCTGAATTAAAATTATTGTTGGATGAAAAAGCAGATTTGTACAATAATTCCAACTTTATTGAAAACGATCCCATATCAATTCCCCATCTTTTCACAAATCCAAAAGACATTGAATCCATTGGTTTTATTATAGCAACAATTGCTTGGGGCAATAGAAAAAACATAATTAATAGTGGCTTAAAATTAGTCGATATCATGGGGAATCAACCGCATGAATTTATCATGAATGCTTCAGCAAAAGAGTTGAAGGAAGTGAAATTTGTCCATCGCACTTTTAACAATTCTGACTTGCAATTTTTTATCCTTTCGCTCAGAAATATTTATAAAAGTAGTGGCCTTGAAAATGCCTTTGGTGGTAATGAATTAAAAGGAAAAATGAATGAACGTATTGAAATATTTCGTGCCAATTTTTTAAAATTAAGTCACGAAAAAAGAGTTGAAAAACATATTTCATCACCTTTTTCTAAAAGTGCGTGCAAGCGAATCAATATGTATTTAAGATGGATGGTTCGTAATGACAAACGAAAAGTAGATTTTGGGATTTGGAAATCAATTCAAATGAGCGAACTTTATTTGCCGCTGGATGTTCACACAGGCCGTGTTGCGCGCGCCTTAGGCTTGACGAATAGAAAACAAGATGATTGGATAACATTGGAAGAAATAATGAAACATTTGCGAATTTTTGATTCAAAAGATCCGTGTAAATATGATTTTGCTTTGTTTGGGATTGGAGTTAATGAGTTGAGGAAAGGTTGAGAGTTGAAAGTTGAGCGTTTTTTTTTTGGTAGTGGACTGGCGGATATTGAGCAGGTCGAAATGTGCCCCTTCCACGGTTGAAAGGTTTAAATGCAACCGCCAAATTTAATAAGTTGACATTTGATTTTATAAATAATTGAAAAATGTGTTATACAGTTTCGCAATTAAAAAAACGTGAATTTGATTCTGCTGTTAGAGAAGGATTGCCAAAGGAGGTTATAGATAAATTATTTGTGGAATGGCAAGAACTCGAAAAGGATGATAACGGTTCAGAACCAACTGCAAAATATAAAGTCAGTGGATTTGAACATCCTAAATTGAATGTTGTTTTAAATGACGGAAAATTACACGGAGATAAATTTAACTGGGGATTAATTCCAGAATGGGTTAAAGACTCACAACAAGCGAAAGAAATTTCGAACAAAACATTAAATGCAAGAGGAGAAACTATTTTTGAAAAATAAGCATTTAGAAAGGCAGCAATAGAGCAGCGATGTCTTATTTTTGTTGATGGTTTTTTTGAGCATCATCATCATAAAAATAAAAAGTACCCCTACTACATTCGCCCTAAAAATGAAAACATGCCTTTAGTATTTGGAGGACTTTGGTCACAGTGGGTTGATCAATTAACAGGAGAGATAGTTAAAACAACTACTATTGTTACAACCGAAGGTAATCCGCTCATGAAAAAAATTCACAACAATCCAAAACTACACGGAGCAAGAATGCCATTAATCTTAACTCCAATTAATTATTCGACCTGGTTGAATGCAACATCTAAACAAGAAATTCAACAGTTAATTCTTCCTTTTGATGAAAATGAATTAGAAGCATTTACGGTTCAAAAAATCATTGGCAAAGATGCACTTTTAGACGGTCCAGAATGTATCAAATTTAAAGAATATCCTGAGTTGTCTGTGTCTAAAGATTTATTTGATTAAAAGTCAGATCAGTTTATTGTGATTTTTGGCTTTAAACCTATTATATTTGCACCTTAATAAGATTAGCCAGATAAAATGAGACTTGGTCAAATTTCCAGAAAACTAAACATTCGCCCGATTCAAATTCGTGATTTTATTCGCGATAAATTTCAAGTTGAAATTGATACTGATTTGAATACGAAGCTTGAAGATAACTACATCGAAGCATTGCAAAATAAGTTTGATACTACACCTAAAGTAGATTTGATTAGTCAAGAAACGTCGTTTACCTCACAGAAAAAAGAATTAGTTGAAGCTGAAGAAGAAGACCGATGGAGTAAAAAAGCGGCAGAGCTAATCAAAGCAAAAAAAGCAGAAACAACAAAATCAACTATTGAAAAAATTTTTGCAGATGTTGATATAGTTAAAGAAGAAACTGCAGATCCATTAATAATTGAAGAAAAAGTTGATACGAAAATAGAACTTATACAAGAAAAATCTGAAAACGCAATCACAGCTGAAGAGCTCACGGCAGATGGTTTCGATCCATTCACTCCACGTCGCGTTGATCCGGATGCAGTATTGATTAAAGCCGTTAACGTAAAATTAGAAGGCCCAAAAGTTGTAGGAAAAATTGTATTGCCACCAACTAAAAAAGAATTAGAAGCGGCGGAAGTTGAAGCCAGAGCGCGCGAAGAAGAATTAGTAGCTGCATCAGTAGCAGTTGCTGAAACAGATGCAACTGTTGAAGTAAGTACTGATGGAATTGAAGAGAATGAAACAATTTTAGAGACCTCCATTAGTCTTGATCCAGAAGTAAAACCTGAATCAATTAAATCGGATCCTATATCTAAAAAAATGGCGACAATGCAAGGAGCTGATTTGGACGAAGAATGGTCACCATTTAAAGACAAAAACGGTATTTATCATTATAGCCGTGAACAAAAACAAAGTCGTCAAAAAAGTTTGGAGTGTATTAAATTCAGTAAAAAAGGCGAACAAAAAAAACGTGCTAAATCGTCTTACTACCAACAAAATTTCAAACCCGAAACAAAAGAAATAGTTGCTAAAAAGAAAGAAAAAAAAGAAATGATTTCTAAAAAATCAAAAAACTCTGAAACCGTTGTAAGTAAAGGTATTTGGGGTAAATTTGTGAATTGGTTAAACGGCTAATTGTATTTTCTAATTTCAAAACCTTAAATCGTATTTCGAACTTCGTCCCACACTGCATTCGGATGAATGTTTTTAGTTTCGGGCTACGAAATTCATTCATTTAATTCAACCAACTTCTTGTATTGTTCCAATGCATAATTATCGTTAGCCGGAGCAACCTCTGATGCTTGTAAATAGAATTCTTTTGCTTTTTCAAGATTGCCATCCAACAAAGCTTTGTCAGCAATAAAAAGTAAGTCTTTATAATTTGATCCTTGATAAACGATTTCCTCCTTCTCAGTTGCGGCGCTTTGATTCGTGTAAAAATTTTTGTTTATGAATCCAATTATTTTTATTTCTACCCGATGATTTTTTTGATGATACTTTTCAATTAAAATTAAACTATCTGTGCTTTCTGTAATTATTTTTTCAGTAAATATTGGGACAGACCCTCCTTTACCAACAGGAATAATTCGTTCTAAAAAAAGACTATCGCTTTTGTAATTTAAGATCGAATCAACAATTGAATTGGCTATGTTTAATGTCGATGTATTATTTAAATTGTCATCATCACGGCAATCTGAATGAACGCATAGTTCAACAATTAGAAATGGATTTTGAATTAGAAAGTCAATCAAAACTTGCAATGAATCTTTCAGGTTTGATTTTAGAATTAATTGGTCAACATCAAATTTGATAGTTGGCGCAAGTATTACATCACCTAAAACAAAAACTGAATCATTCAACGTTTTTGTATAACATGAATTTATTTGTTGTGAAAAAATAAAAGTATAAAAAAGAAAAAAACAGGAGAAAGAAAAAAATCGAATCATCTTTTATTTTACTCGCGAATTCCCAACCCATTCATCCCAAGTATGTGCATCGCCAACATAGGTAACAAAATTCATTGTATCTTTTTTCTCAAGAATTAAACCGGGATACCATTTTCCTTGCCACAGAATGTTTTTTGAAATTTCTTTTCCAGTTTTAATTCTGTCATACATTACCCACTCGTCGTAAGATGTATCATACCCGTCATAATGAATATACATAAACGCATCGTCAATAGCAGTAATAGTTGATGGGTAATATTTTCCTTCCCATAAAACTTCTATTTTTTGATCTTTTGTATAAACAGGAAAATAAACTTCACGTACTTTTCCCGCCGATAAATCAACATCTTCTTTTTCGGAATAATTATAAAACTGACACGTATAGGTTGAACTTGCCACCGTCATAACACGAGCTGTTCGCCATTTACCTTCTGCGTAAGCATACACATAGTTTTTTGGTTGAATTTTCCCATCTGATTTCATAATTCGGTTTGTTTGCATCGCACATTTTCCTATAAAAATTTTTTCAGGTTCAATTCCATAAGTTTCAAAACCATTTAGTTGATATTCGCGATACTTCATTGCTTGTTTAATTTCAGCAGCTGTTTCCGAAAGCGATACTAATCCATTTGCATCCGTATCTGCAAAAACATCACCTCTTAAATCATCTAAAAGAGTTTGTGTAAAAGTCCAATTTCCTGTTGAGATATTTGATGATGTTGCAGATGTAAGTACAATTACTTCTTTGCCCAAGTCAGCAATTTTTTTTCCCACTGCTAAAAGAGAACCTGAATAACAACAATCGGCCATTAGAATAATTCGCTTTCCTTTAAAATGTTTTACTGCCAAATCATAAAGTGTTTCTACATTAAACATAGTTGTTACTTGATTTCCCATATCGTAATTGCAGAAATAATAACTGCTGCCTATTTTACTTCCATGACCCGCGTAATAAAAAACAAAGGTCGAATTTTCGGTACATGCTTTCATTTGTCGGCGAATAGTGTTCGTCATTTTATCTAACGTTGATTCATGATCTAACAACAAAGTTTTAGAACTATCGGGAATTCCAGTTGAAGAAAGTAAGTCAAATAATTCTTGATCTTTTCTATTGTCATCACTGAAAGATGAAACAGTTGGATCTTGCCATTTTAGAACACCTGTTATTACCAAACGTGTATCTGCTGGGTCACATAAATATTGAGCCTGCACTGATAGACTAAAAATAAAAATGCAAATTGAGAAAATTATTTTTTTCATTCTAAAAATTATTTGTTTGTGACTTTTTATTTTTTTGATTTACTCCTTTATCAATTTTTGAACCAGAAAATTTTTATCAGTTGTTAACGCAACAAAATAGGTGCCTGTAGAATATGTTGATACATCTATTGAATGTGTAAATGTATCATAAGTTTCTAAAAGTTTTCCGGTAGAATTATAAAGTTGAATTAATTCTATTTTTTCTTTTGATTTAATTTCGAATGTTGAATTGGTTGGATTAGGATAAATAATAAAATCACTTTTTTCATTTTCGCCAACAGCTAATTGCCAATTCATCACAGTTACGTTTAATGTTGTTGAATCCAACGCCCAATGTGAATTATCACGAACACGGAAATCAAAACTATCATTACCAAAATAACTACTATTTGGAGTGTACGTCATCAAATCCAATTCAGTGTTCAATACAGTATCACCAATCGAAATTGCGTTTCCATTATTTTCGATAATACCATTTGCAGGCAAAGTTAAAATCTGAATCATTCCAACTGTGTCATTATCAAAATCGTTCATAGCGGTATTAAAATCAGTATTATTCAAAGCAAGCACATTGTCTTTAAAAACGTTGAACGTTAAATCATTCATTTCTGGGCGATGATTGACCCACAAATTTAAAACCAATTTGGTAGTAGTAAAAGCAATACTTTCAAACGTAACAGGTTCAGGAATTCCGCAACCTGAAGCGGCGATATAAGATGAATCAGTTTCAGGATAAGGATTTGAACCTGGATAAAAAATGATGGAAGCATTTAAAGCCGCAAACACTTCAGTCACGATTGTATCACCGGGTAATGCATATCCATCTTTAATTGGAATTATCATTTTGTAAATAGTCGAATCAGGAAAAACAGCAGCGGTATCGGCTGCAATCAATGACATATTTGCAAATTGTAATATGCCATTTAATTCGTGAATTCGTCCAATTAGATCATAAGCTCCACCACTTGTTGCGTTAACACCCATCTCAATGTATACAAAGAAAACTGTGTCTTGAACATTAAAATTATCTGTGTCAAAAACACGAATAAAACTATTGTTCTGTATTGTTCCAGGTCCACTGGTTGAGCATGAGGCTGAGCCGGTGGTCCAAATATTTTGGTTTGTACTATGTGACAACCTTGTTTGAGTAAATCCAAAATTTGACAAAACAATTAATAAAATGAGAAGTTGTTTTTTCATAAATTAATTTAAGCCTAAAACATAAATGTAAGAAAAAAAAGCCTGTTCAGTATATAGTTGAACAGGCTTCTCAAATATTAAATAAGAAAACTATTGTTTGATAAACTGTTTCAAATAAGTTTCATTTGCTGTTTTAATTTCAATAAAATAATTCCCTGATTCTAGTTTTGAAATATCTAAAATTGATTCATTTGATACTCTTGTTAACACAAGTTTTCCATCGGCATTAATAACTTTGATTTGTAAGATTGGCTCATTTACTTGAATGCTGATTTGTGCGTTAGCAGGATTAGGATAAATTGTTACTGCCGAATTTTCTAACTCTGCGATTGAAACGGCCCAATCAATAACTGTAATATCATAAACCGATGGAACATTTGCCCAAAGTGTTGTATCTGCTGCGCGAACAGAAAAATTGTCTGAACCTGCAAAACCAGTTGTTGGTATATATTCCAGCATAGTTAACTCACTTGTTAAAACAGTGTCGCCAACAATTAGTGGAGTTCCGCTCAATTCTAAATCTCCGTTCGAAGGCAATGTAACAACTTTTACCATTGTTAAACCATCGTTATCATTATCATTAAAATTTGTTGTAAATTCGGCTGCAATAAATTGTAATGTATCATTTTTTAAAACAGCACCAGAACCATTAGTCATGCTTGGGCGTTGGTTTACATAGACATTCATTAGTAAATGCATTGATGCAAAACCGATGCTAGACATTGGTGTGAAGTCGTTAATTGAACAGCCTGATGCGACGATATAAGTTGGGCTAGATTCTGGTGAAGTATTTGAACCTGGAAAAAATGAAACAGATGCATTTATTGGAAGATGCAATTCAGCCGCAAGTGAATCTCCAGGTAAAACATATCCTTCTGTGAATGGTATTTTAATTTTATAATTAGCAGAATCAGGATAAATTGCAATCGTATCATCTGATATTAAAGTAAGATTTAAAAGAGATGGTGTACCTACTAATCGATGTACTTTACCAACTATAACGTGAGCTCCGCCATCGGTTTGTTCGCAGCCAACATACATACGAACAATAAAAGCAGTATCTACAATATTCGCATAGTTGTCTAAATCATATACATTATAAAAACTGTTTTCAGCAGTTAAAAAGAAATCTGGACTTGGACTTGCACATGTTACAGAATTACCAAGATTAATTATTAGCACAGGGTTATTTGTCAATCTTGTTTGCGTATTAGCAACAAAGGCAAAAAGACAAAAAGTAAATGTAAAAAGTAGATTTTTTTTCATACAGATTTTCAATTGGTTATACTCAAATGTAAGAAAAAATTACAAAGTACTAACTATTTTAAAATCACAATTGGAAAATCTTGACCGAAACTATAACTGGTTGGATATTGTGCCGAGCCTCGGTATTTTTCAGATAATTCAGGAACTCTATCTTCAACATACAATTTAATTTCGCTGATTGTGATTTTAGAATCACCATTATCGCCTAATTCACCACCCAATATTTCCAGTAAAGCATAAGTAAATAAACCATGTTTTAAATCCCCTACTTCATTTGCATATTGAGCATCTTGCGAAGCTGTTAAGAAAAATGTTCCTGTGCTTCTTGCTAATTGTGCTAGTGCTTTTTCTCTGCCATCGCCTCTGGTTGCAAATGCGTCAAGCGCCCCACCTGAATGACATGCGTCTAAAATGAAAAGCTGTTTTTCTGCAGCAATGTCCATTGAAAAACTCATTAATTCCGTGGCAGAAATTGCTTTTTGTCGCAGTAATTCTGTTTCTCCATAAAGGTTAGTTACGTCGTGCGTAACGATAAAAAAATCAGAATCTTCAGCAACTTTCTCGTAACTCATTACACCATGTCCGGCATAATAAAAAATAAAAACATCTTCGGGTCCAACTTTTGTTTTTATTTCTTGAATTGTTTTAGTAATATTTTCTTTCGTTGCCATTTCGTTGTGAATGGAATATTGAACAA
>Ga0105048_10008311_pt1 | contig 16624 bp, 11 predicted proteins | sample MAT05_FD_78382 | JGI IMG/M metagenome (GOLD analysis project Ga0105048, IMG submission 78382) | Freshwater microbial communities from Lake Fryxell liftoff mats and glacier meltwater in Antarctica - MAT-05 | ecosystem: Environmental > Aquatic > Freshwater > Ice > Liftoff microbial mat | place...
GACTTCGACGACGCGGCGTAGCTCGACGCGGTGCCGCCCCAGGGCGCCGGGGCCGAGGTGCGCCCTGAGTACGGCGAAAGGCGACGCGGGCCGCGCACAGCCAGGGCAGGTGCGGCCGGGGGGGCTTCGCTCGACGCCCCTCACGAGGGGCTTGACTCGCGGAAGGCGCTCGCGGTTCCTATCCCCGCGCACTCAGGAGACCGGCGGCGCCTTCGCTCGCTACCGCCGGTCGGCGTGAGCTACTCCCAGGAGCTGCTCTTGAACCCGAGTGAGCCCGCGTTCTCGGAGACCGCGCGCTTCGTTTGATCTGAAGCGCCGCCCGGGAAGTCGGCCGTGATCTCCACGGTGACTGTCACGGTCGCGTTCGGATCCGCCGCGAGCAGCGCGATGATCTCCTCCGCGACGGAGACCAGCTTCATCTTCGCGGTCGTCGCGTTCACGTCGACAGAACCGAAGTAGGCCTTTGCCTTGACCACACTGGGCGGCGGCACGCCTGCGCCCGGGGGAGCCACCGGCGGTCGACTGCCACGCTTGGGCGCGACCCCCGCGCCCGCGCCCACCCCGGCCCCAGTCTGTCCCTCGGCTTCAGGCGTCGTCGAAGGTTCGCTCGGACCCGGCTCGGGCTTCCTCTGCGCAGCCTCGTAGGCTGCCGCCGCCTCGGGCTCGATCAGGAGCAACGTATCGTCGAGCTGCACGTTCGCGTCGCCGAGCTTGAACCCCTCGAACTGGTCTCCGCGCTGCCCATAGGCCGTTCCGAAGAAATCCCGGGTCGCCGCGCCCTTCACGATCACCGTCTCCAGCGCGGCGCGACGCTTCATGCGAGGCATGTAGAGGTAGCGCTGCATATCCTCCCAGACCGCCGCAGCGCGCACCGCGACTGTCGCGTCTTTCCAGTACAGCTCGCGGAGCTTGCTCCGCAGGTGGATCGGCGACCAGGTCGAGATCACGAGCTCGTTGTCCTGACAGACCCGCTCGATCTCGCTCGCATACGTGCCGTCGCCCGTGGGAAGCGCGTACACCTCGATCGAGGCCTCCTTGTCCGTGGCCGTTGCCATCACCGGGCACAGGAGCCACTTGAAGCACTCCCGGGCCAGCTTGGGCACTGCCCCGTCGGCCCGCACCTGCTCGGCTTTGGCCTGGTCCTCCTGAAGTCTGTCGATGTTCAGGCGCGCGTTCTTGACGTCATCGACAATCGAGCCCCACGCGAGCGCCGTGCGGACGCCGTCGCGGAGGCGCACCAGACCACCCCTATCGGCCGCGATGAAGACGAGGCGATTGGCCCGGTAGCGTGGTTTCGAGCCATTCTTGTGCACGATCTCCAGGACCTCGTCCTCGACGATCTTCGCGTCCTGCCTGGTGTACGCCTTGTCGACAGGCAAGAACACCAGGCGCAGGGCGCTGTCGTCGGGAATGTCGCCGTTCGGCGTGAAGATGTGAATGCCCTCGAACAGGGTCCCCCCCGCGGCGAGCTTCTTCAGCGCCTCGCCGATCCGGGCGCGGACCTCGGCGCGGTCGTCGAAGCGGGCTTTGCGGTCCTCCATCTCTCGGCGGAGGTTGGCGCGCGTATCGAACCAGAACCGGGTCGCGTCCTGGGCCTTCTCGCCCGAGAGGTTCAGGTAGTGTAGCCGGTCACAGAGGCGGTTGAGGGCATCGCTGAAGGTGGAAGCCGACTGCCCCGGTTGCAAGCAGCCGAGCAGCACCCGCCCGCGATCGACGCCGCGGAGCCCCTTCTGGGCGCCACCGGAGGACGGCGCGCTGCCGAGGAAGATCGTCCGCGCCACGCGGTGCGCCGCATTGACTGCGCCAAAGCGCGGCTCCTTGCGCTCCAGCTCCTCGGTCTCGGCGCGATCACCGTCGATGTCGCGCTCGATCACCGGATCCCAGCCGGGCGCGAGGTACGACGTCAGCTCGTTGCGCGTCGGGCCGTCGGCGAGCGGGAGGCTGCCGGGCAAGATCATGAGATCTTGATTCTGGCCCTGCCAGAGCTTGAAGATCACGTGCGCCATCAGCTTGAGCACGCCGCGGGTGCGCTGGAAATTCTGGAGTGTGGTCCAGTCCTCGTAGAGCCGGTCGAAGACTTCGGGGTGGATCGGATAGGCTTGCACCAGGCGATCGTGATAGTGCGCCTCGTGCGTCTCGGTGGGCACCTTGTTGCCCTCCGCGACATAGGTATTCGCGAAGGCGCGGCAGACGGCGTCGCGGCTCTCGACATCCTGGATCGGCTCGAAGAGGCGGCGGCGAACGATCTCGAACGCCTCCTCTACAGCGACCGGCTTCCAGAGCGCCTGCACGCGGCCGAAGATCTTCTCCAGCGCCGCGAGGGCCGCCATTCCACTCGAGCTACCCGCCTCGCGCTCGGACTCCGGCAGCGAAGCGAGGACAATCGCCGAAGGAACGAGCTTCGCGGCCTCGGTGAGAGACTGCACGAACGAGAGGTTGCTGTCGTACGTGCCGCCGGCGAGCCGCTGCCCATCCGTGAACTGCCGGATGTAGCTGACAAGCTCGTCGACGAGGACGACGCACGGCGCATACTTCTCGAGCAACGCGCGCAAGACCTCTTTGCCCGGCGACGTGCCGGCGAGATCCGAGTCGCGAACCAGCGCATAGCCTTCTTCGCGACCGAGCTGGAAGGCCAGCTCCCCCCAGAGGGTGTGAATGCGCGTCTCGCCGTGAACCGAGACTTCGCTCGGTCCATGGTGGGCCCCGTCGAGCACCGCGACGTTCGCTTTCGGCACGTCCATGAGCTTCGCCTGGTCGAGGAGCGCGGGGATGCCGGCGAGATCCTGGAGCGGGCACGTGCGCTTGGCGAGGTGGTACACGGCCAGCATGGTGTGCGTCTTGCCGCCGCCGAACGCGGTCTGGAGCTGGATGACTGGCTCCCCGCCCTTGCCGTTCAGGCGCCGGGCAACCTGGGTGAGCAAGAGGCGCATCCCCTCCGTGATGAAGGTGCGCTGGAAGAAGGGCGCCGCGTCCTGGTACTCCAGGGTCGCCTTGCGATTGCACACCGCGGAGATGTCCGCCGCGAACTCGGACTGGAGGAACGTGCCTTTGAGCACGTCGGAGTGAGGCGTCGCGACTTCGCGCCAGGGCTTCAGGTTCGTCATTTTACACTCCAGGCGAGAGAGCCCATGCGGCTCGACTCGACCACGACGGCGTGGGGATCGACAGGTTTGAGCAGGGCTCGTAGACGCTGCTCCACGTCCAGGGGATTGATGGCGCGGGGCCGGAACGACGAGTGCTTCACAGGCTGCTCCAGGTGAAGGACGACGCGGAGCCGCTTCGCGCCGAGCACGGCCGTGGCCATCTCGATCTCCTCGGCATCATTTCCGTTCAATTTCGCGGCCAGCATGGCGGCGAGGGTGTCAAAGACCTTGTGCGCCACCTCGTCGCCCAGATCCGAGGGATTGGCGCGCACGTGCTCGCTGTAGTCCTTGACCTCGATGAACCAGGCGGTCTTCTCGGGATCGACCGCGAGCAGATCGATCGATTTGATCCCGCTCCACATCCGGGAAAACTGCCGGCGGTAGAACGCCCAGTCGTCGAACTTGCTCACGTGCCATGGCGTCGGGAAGTCGAAGAGGAGGCCGTCGACATCGATGGACGGCATGGTTCAGCCTCCCAGGCCGAGGAAGCGGTCGGACTGCTTCAGCTCTTCGCGGAGCACCGCGATCTCGCCCATATCTGCCGGGGAAGGGCCTTGCTGCACCAGCACGCCGTCGTCGGAGCGGCGCAGGCTGAAGAACCGCGCGTCGATCCCGCTCTTCCCGTCCTCCAGCATCATCTCGATCTCGCGCAGCAAGAACAGGCTGTGGGTCGCGATGAAGATCTGGATCCCGCCGAGGCTCAGCTCGACGATGCTCCTCGCCACCTCGCGGAGGATGCTCGGGTTCAGGTTGGCCTCCGGCTCGTCCCAGAAGAGACACCCTTTGTCGAGCAGGGCGCCGGTCGCGATGAGACGGGCCAGCATACCGAGCTTGCGCAGCCCTTCGGCCACCAGGGGCATCTCCAGGCGACCCGTTGCACCGTGAAAGTAGAAACGACCGGTCTTGTCCAGCTCGATAGCTCCACCCATGGCTTTTTCGAGCGGCGCGAGGAGAGCTCGCACTCGCTGCTCCTCGACGCCTTTCTTCAGCGGAAGGCCGAGGAGGATACACGTGTCGTACCACGTCTCCTCGAACTCGAGGTAGCGGCCAGCATACAGGGAGACGAAGCCCGGATAGAGCGTGAGGAGCTCACGCGTCGGCAGATAGATTGGAGCCGCGTCGACGAACGAGGTCGGAAGCGCGGCGACGGCGACTCCTATCCTCTGGTCGCGCGAGAAGCTGAACGAGATATCCCAGGCCACGTTGGTGAAGGCCATCCGGACCTCGCAACGCTCTGGAGGGTTCGACTGCCGCGTGAGATGCCCCAGGCGCTCGGCCCGGAAGACGTTCACCAGCTTGTCGCCGAGGCGCCCCGCCAGACGCGAGCCCGCAGGATCGGTAGCGTTCGACTGACGCCCCTCTTCCCAGCTCGCCGCCAGGACCGAGTAGGCGAGCTTGAGGAGATGCGTCTTCCCCGAGGCGTTCTCCCCCACGAAGATATTGAGGTGCTTGCCGAAGTCGAGCGTTGCCTCGCTGAACGCGGTGAAGCTCCTGACGTGGAGCGACGTGATCATTTCTCCCCTCCGAACTCGATATCGAGCTGCTTCTTCGGCTCCGGCACCTCGCTCGCCGCGGACTCGATCGCCGTCCACGAGGTCACCAGATCGTTGTACGCGCGGGCGTCCTCGGCCTGGCCGCGGCGCTCGCACACGGTGTAGAGGCGATAGGCGAGCTGGCGGATGGCCTCGCCCTTGGCCTTGACGGACGCGAGCACGACGGCGGCGCCGCTCTCACCGTCGCTGCTGCGCAACGCGCGAATGAGCTGGTGGAGGGCCTCCCAGATTGGCAGTCGGGTGTCGGTGCGTGCGTCCCATTCGGCCGGGTACTCGGCGGGCTTGCGCAAGCGGACCTTGCTGCCGGCGCTGTGGAGCACGCCGGCCTCGACGAGGCCGCTCACGGCGGTGCCCTTGGCGCGGGCGAGCACGTCGGCTTCGCCGAAGGCGCCCTCGGTCCAGCCGTACTGATCGAACCAGTGGAGGCAAAACTGCGTGTCGGGCTCGAAGTCGTCCTCGGCGAGGAACCGATTGATGAGCTGGAGAGCGGTCTTCACGGGCATGGGCGTCCCGTCGGCTTCGAGGACGGCGGCGTACTTGGAGAAGACGGCGATGCCCGGGCCGATGATGGCCTGGGAGAGATCGACCGGGGCGACGGGGGAGCGATCCTCGCCGGAGCCTTTGGTCATCTCGTCGAGGGCGATCGGGAGGGCGATGTTGAGCTCGCGGAGGAACTCGCGGCGGGAGACGGTGGGGGCGTCGGCGGGACGGGGGCGGCAGACGAGGACAATGCTGGAGGCAAGGGCATTTGTGCCAATTCCGATGGATCGCGCGTCACGCTCGGTTCGCATGGGCCAAGTGCCGGTAAGCGAGAGACCTGCACGATGGACCGCTTCGAGAAATGTTTCCCATCCGGTCGACGAGGTGCCAGAGTCGCTCTTCGTCTCGGATTGCTTGAAAGCGTAATAGATAGTAAGTGGAGCGCTCGGATGTGCTTGCTCGGCGAGACGATGCATCGCGGAGGTCATGCCATCGAGAAAAAAAGCCTCCGCCTTATCCTTGCTGCCGTGGCGGTAAGGTGTGGCGACCAGCTCCTCCGCTTTTGGAACGGCGATCGTCGCGAACAGGGACGGGAAGATATCCCGCATTGTGCGGCGCAACCAGACGTAGAAGAAGTCCGAGAGATCTGCATATCCGATATTGTCGTAATAAGGCGGATCCGTGGAGACGAACTTACCTGCGGTCAGCGTCTGCTTCTGCGCATCAGCTTGTGTGCTGGTGCCGCTCGCAAGGGCCGGAAGCGCCATCGGCAACACTCTCGCCACCGCCTCGACGGTCTTCGAGATGCTGCCGCTGGAGTCCGCAAACGGATTCGCTTCGCCGAAGTCCCACGTCATCGGGAGGGCTTGGCGCCGAAACGTGCTCACGACGAGCTCGTTCTTCGGCGCGTTGCTCCAAGTACACAACGAAGAGTGAGACTCTGTCAGTTTCTCAACGACGAACGCCAAATATACACTCACGGCCTCCGCATATGCCGCGGCGCCCGTGCCTCCGGCATCCAGTCCGGTTCCCGAATCGGACATCCCTGCTTCGAGAGCATCTTTGTGGACACGTTTGCGCGCCTCACCAACGAGATCGCTCAAGGTTGTCAACGCGACGAGTTGCCGCTGCGTGAACAAGTTGGACCACTCTTTAAGGCCGTAGGGCACGCAAGTTCCACCAGTCAGGCGACCGGGCACGTCGCCGCTCGGTTGCCAACCAGGGCTAGCTTGACGAGCGATTGATTCCATACGCTCAGTGGGCGAGAGGTAAATTCTGGCGCGAGCCCCCTCGGCGACAACTGCCAGAAGACGCACACCCATTCGTCCAGCCTGTCCTTCGCTCTTGATATAGTCACCGCCGATTGCGGCGTTCGAGACGAGACACCGGAAGTCTGCCCCTCGTCCTTCAGCCTTCGTCCCGGCCTCCGCCCGCTTCGGCGGCTTCCCAACCTTCACAACAAGTCGATACACATCGCCCGTTACAATCGGCTCAACGTACGACTCCTTGCCAGGTTTACTCGAAAGAACAAACGTGGACGCGAGCGGCACGTCTATGTGGGAGAACGCAGGATTGGGGCTCTTGACGGCGCGAGCCCATATCCATGCAATCACGGTCAGACTTTGCCCGACGAGCGCCTTGAGGTCTGGCCGTTCGCTCGCCATATCCGAGGAGATCTCGATCTTGGGATATAAATGCCCGATCCGCATCTCCGCCTCCGAGCGTATCCACGCCCCGTAGCGCCGCACATCTTCTGCGAGCCCCGCGGCTCTGGGCCATACCGTCATCGTCTGCATCTCGCCAGCAGGTAAGGGCGCCACCGGAGCGCGCCCGGCGAATTTCGGCGGGATCTCGATCATGGCCTTGTTGATAAGGACAGCGACCGGATTCAAGTCCGACGCAAACGCCTCCAGCCCAAGCCGCTGCGCTTCGAGAGGTATGGTCCCCCCGCCCGCAAACGGATCATGGAGCCCCGGCATCTTCTCCGGATCGAACAGAGTCGCCGCCTCGGGATGGTCCTTATTCAGGGCACATACCTCGCGCCAGGACCGCCGAATCTCGACGCGCGCAGTTTCAAGCACATCCTCCTTCGTCGTGCTCTCCCATTTCACCAGCTCTTCGATGATCCCAAAGAGCCGCTTCCGCTCGATCGCAGCCTCGGCCTTGTTCACCCCATACTTGAACCCGCCGCCCTGCTGATACCCAGGGTCATTGACGAGCTGAGCGAAGATCACCGCCCGCGCCGTGGCCAGAGGCCGCCGCGCCCACCAGAGGTGCAGCGTGCTCGGGTGCCCGTGCCGGATCGACTTCTCCCGCGCCGAAGCGACGTTGATCGCGTCGAGCGGCAGAGCCACTTCGATGAGCTTCTTCGGGGATTTCACGGGAACGCGCATGGCTTACGGGAGATCCTCGAACAGGTGCCGGATCACAGTACTGAAAGGTTCCCCCGCCGTCCGCTCTATTTCTTCGTCGATGAACGCCCGCCGGTCCGCCTCCGGCCAGTCGCTCAACGCCTCCAGGATCCCGGGCTCCACGGCCTGGTACGCCTCGGCCGCGCGCCGCCGCATCGCCCGGAGGTGCCCCTGGTCGGCGTCGAGGTTGAAGATCCGGAGCGTCTCCAGCGCACGGTGCCGCGGGATCCGCGTCAGCCCTTCGCGGACACTGATGGTCCCGTTGCTGCGGAAGCGAAAGAAGCCGTCGGGATCGTCGCTGCACGGATCGACGAGATCGCCCGGCAAATACGGCCCGGCGCCCGCGTCCTTGTAGTGGCCGCAGCAGTCGGTCCGATCGCACGCCCAGTAGAGGTTCGCCCAGGCGAAGGTCAGCGCCGCGTGTGTGCTCTTGCGCCTGAAATGCTCGATGTGCTGGCCGAGGGTGTCGAGCGGGCCTTCGCAGTACGCGCACCGCTTGCCTTGCTGGCGCTGGAGCGCGCTGCGGATCTGCTCTTTGTCGGCCGGCGCGAGATCGGCCCAGGTTTGCGCCCCGTACCGGTACTTGGCGAGGCAAGGCGGAGCCGGGATAGCGGCGCGATCGAGCTTGCGCATGCGTCAACCCTCGTCCGGCGTGACCGGGCGAACCCGGCGCAGCTTGAAGGCTTGAAAGCGGATCAATCGATCGCAGTCGAGGATCAGCGGGTGATCCGCCTGGAAGTGGTCAATCACTCTGGCGCGGAGCGCGAGCGCGGCCGGGCTCTCGGCCTTGCCGTCCTCGATCAGGGCGCGATAGTCGCTGAGCCAGCGCGCCTCGGGGACCTGGGGGACAGGATCGACGCCCATGATCGCCGCCAGCACATCGGCGCTCTCCACGCCGCGCGTCTGGAACGTGGGCGTGTCGAGCACGGTGTGCCCGTCGCGCTCCCGGAGGATCCGGATACAGTCGACATCCACCGTGGAGAGCACATGCGGGCTGTGCGTGCTCAGCACCATCTGCATCTCCGGGAACACCTTGCGGAGCAGATCGACGACGAGCTGCTGCCAGCGCGGGTGAAGGTGCATGTCCACCTCGTCGAGGAGCAAGATCCCCGGCGTGGATCGCGCCGCCTCCTCGCCAAAGTGGGGGTTCACGCGGACGCAGCGGTGCGCCAGATCGGCCACGAGGGCGACCATGTTGCGCACACCGTCGCTGAGCACGCTGAGCGGCAATCGGCCATGCGTCGGGTGCTCGATCACGAGCTGCTTCTGCTCGAAGTCCCAGTCGAGATCGCGCCACCCCGTCGGCTCCAGCACGAGCCTCGTGGCCTTGCGCACCGCCGCGAGCAGCCTCTCCGGCCGCTCGTTGCGCCCGATCGCCGTGCTCGCCGGACTGCGCGCGGCGTTCGCGGTCTCCTCGTACCAGGACACGAACGCCTTGAACGACGACGACGAAGAGAGGCAGTCGACATACCCCGAAAGCCGCCCGCTCGCGGTGGGCCCCGCGGTCTTCTTGGCCTCCGTCAGTCGGTGGGTGCTCCAGAGGCGCCCTGTGCCGTAGAAGGCCATGATCGGCAGGAGCGGCCGGATCGTCGTCGTCCCCGCCGCAAAGCCTTCAACCCGTCCGCGTAGCCGCTTGGCCGCAGAGGTGAGCTTCGCGGCGTCCTTCGTGGTGGTGCGCGATCGACCGTCCGCCCCTTGAAGCGCCCGGCTCCAGTCAATTCGCGCGCCGTCGACCTCCCCTGTGGCAAAAAGCTCGGTCGGCACCACCGGCGCCATCACCCCGTCTGCCCCGCGCACCCTACGCACGTCGGTGCGCTCGAACCCGGGGTATTGCCGGATCCCCGAGACGGTGTCGACGAAGAGCCCGAGCGCGATGCCGATGGCATCGAGAATGGCTGTCTTCCCGCGCCCGTTCTCGGCGATGAGCACCGTGAGGTGACGGTCGAGGTACACGTCGCACGCCTCGAAGCAACGGAAGTTGCGCAGCGTGAGCTTCTCCAGGTGGAGCATGCCGGCGTTGCTCATGCGGATACCATCAAACGATCTGGGGCAGCTTCGCGAGCGCGCGGACGCCGTTCGCGAGATCGAGAAAATCGTCCGTGCCGTAGAGCAGCCGATTCGCCTTGTAGGCGTCGGGCACAGCCTTCTCCAGCTCCTCGACGAGAAGTTTCTTCGACAGCTTGGCCCTGTAGATCTGTTGAAGCCACTGGCACAAGGCGCCGAGAAGATCGCGTCCGTGAAACTCTTCGAGAAAGGTCATATCGCGGAGGTAGTCGGCCGCCGTCAGTCTCGCAAGTTCTGCGTCGTAGCGTCGCCCGATCGCGAGAGGTTCGAGATGGGGTGATACGATTGTCGCCTGGGCCTTCGCGACGAGCCGCGCCGCCTCGTCCAGAAGTGCCTTCCGGTAGCTCTCGATCGCGTGACGTCTCCACATGAACGCGGGCCTGCCATCGGTGAACGTCGCGTCTGCCGTGGCTCGGCGGGAGTAATCGCGATCGAAAACGTAGGCTACCGTGGAGCTGTCATCCTGCTTGCGCAAATACGCAGCAACGCTGGCGATGTTGGAGTTGCCGCCCGCAGCACGAACGGAGATCTCGGCCGCCAGCACGGTCGTGAGGACAGCGGTGAGCACCGGGAAATCGCTGGTTCCTTCGCAAACAAGCCAGATCTCGGCCATCTCAGGCCTCGTCCTTCGCGGTGGAGTCGTCGCCCAGCTCGCCGGTGCAGTGGACGAAGTTGCCGCGGATGAGGTCGCGCAGGTGCGTCGAGTGGGTCGTGAACAAGACTTGGTTGTTGTACCCGAGCGTGCCCAGACTCTGATGGAGGCGTGTTTGCCAGAGCGGATGAAGGTGCAGCTCCAGCTCGTCGATCATCACAATCGAGCTATGGATGCGGTTTCTCGCGAAATGGAGCAGGAGCGCGAGCACCATGAGCTGACCACTGCTCAACCCGTCGAAGAGATAGACACCTTGCGGTCCCTCGAATTCCATGTCGAGGCCGGTCTCGGTATTGTAGAGACCCTTGATCCTGTGCGGCTTGCAGACCATCGCAAACAACTCACAGAGTCGCTCAAAATCCTCGCGCTCTGTCGCCTTGGGCCCCTGCGGAGCCTGCGCACGAACAGCGAGGCTGAGCAGGATCAGGCGAGCATCTTGCGTATATTCAGCCGGCCCTCGGTGCTCTTCTGCTTCTTCCAGGCCCGAGAGCTCGTTCTGCCGAGCCGCGCGCGCGCGCAGTGGATGACTGACTCGCTGGCCCAGTCCGGTGCGGGTCTGGCCGAACATGAACATCCCCCCCAGGCGGCGGAGGCTGCGTGGGCTGGTACTTGGCGTGTGAAAATGGCGAACAGCAATCTTGCGACCTTTGAAGAGAAGGTCAGCAGATGCAGGCTCAAACTGATTCAGCCCACGCTTGTGCTCGTCCCTGGGATCAGGGTATTCCCACCGAACGGTGACACGGTTCGCGCTCGGGATCTTGTCGACGTCAGGATGCCCCGCGACTTCGAAGGCTTCCTTCGTGGCGGCTATCTCGTCATCCGAAAATCGTACGCTGCACGTCACGCGAGCCTGACCACTCCCGCGGCGAACGAGGGAGGCAGGGCTCATCACGAGATCGGGGCGAACCGTCCAGATCCCGGTCACGGGTCCCAAGCAGAGCGAGATCGCGTCCAGAATCGAAGTCTTCCCGCTGGTATTGGGCCCCACGATGGGAACCACATCCTGAACCCGCTCCAGCTCGTCCTGGAAGTCGAGCTCCAGGTGCTTGATCCCCCGGAAGTTGTCGATCTGGATCTTCTCGAGCTTCATCAGGAATTCCCCCCACGCGCCAGCAGCGCCTTGATCTCGAAGTTGATCGACGACACGCCCCACCCCGGCTCGCTCTCGAACGGGTTCCGGAGATACGTCGGACCTTCCACGCTGCCATCCTCCGCCACAAACACGATCGCCAGGCGAAACTTCTCCGCCTGGTTCAGCGCATACAGCATCTCGTTCCGGGTCACGGTGATCGTCGTGGCGCCCTTGATCCGCCCCTTGACCTCGATGTGCCGCGCCTCGGGCAGCTTCCCATCCTCGCCAATCGGAGGATACGAGGTGAGATCCCAGCCGCACTTCTGCGCCGAGACATCCACTACCCGGCACCCGCGCTCTTCCTCGGCGCGACGAACCGCCGCCATCGCCAGAAGCTCGATGCGGCTCCGCGCTGCGGGGTCCACCGAGAAGCAAGCTTCCGGGCTCTCTTCCCCCCGCAGCTTGCGCAGCAGCCCGATCGGCACGACCAGCGCCCCGCCGAGCGCGACTGGCGTCGACGAGGCCACATGTCGCATCGCTTGCAGCTCGCGCCGTCGGATCTCCAGGCGGCCTTCGATGTCGGTGATGATTCGCCGAGTCTTCTCGACGTTCCCTCGCACGTCTTTGCCGGCCTGCTCATCCTCGCGGAGCTTCATCCATCGGTCGGATTGGAACGCGATCTCCTTGCTGAGGCGCTCGTGTACGGCCGCCAGGGTCTTGTCGACATGCGCGATGCGCCGCGCCGCGACCTCTTCGAAGTGCTCGGGAACCAGCGTAGCCGCTGCGAGCGTGAGCGCCTTCTGCTCCAGATCCGCGGTGATCCAGGGCGCGGCGAGCGTGGCCTTCAGCAGCGGTCGGTCGCGCTCGTCGAGCGGAGCAAGATCCAGATGAGGCGCCCAGCCGGCAAAGCCAGCTCGGCCGTCCGGCGCGACGCGAACGAACTGGAGCCGCTTCGAGATCACCTGCGCGTGGCCGGACTTGATCTCGTGCAGGAGCAGAAAGAGCAAATGCGGCTCGACTCCTTCGTCGGCAGGATCGACGAGCACCGCCCCCTGGCGCAGGAGGTTCTCGTTCTGCTCCAGCAGGAGATCCGTGAGCGCCAGCATGAGCGGGTGCCCGGGGTGGATCATGGCTGCACGGGCGAGGCCCGGCCGGTTGGGCGTGACCGCGTCCTTCGTGAAGCACACCCGCTCGTACCGCTTCACGACCGGCGTGGTATCCCGGCGGTTGCGCCCGCTGATCCGCCGATCGCGCTCGCGGATCGACGTGGGAACATAGGTGATCTCGTGGCGCGCGAGCTCCCGCGTATGCATCGACCCACCCAGGCTCTCGAACGCCTTCAGGAAGAAAGAACGGATGAAGTGGGGCTGAAGCCTGCGCGCCTCGGCCTTCTCCATCTCTTCCTTCACCGCGAAGAGCCGATCGGTGGTCATCGACTCCTCCGCGAGCGCGTTGCGCGAGAGGATGGTCTTGATGTGCTCCTGATCGAGCGCCGTTTCAACCTTCTGGAAGAGCCGGGCCCGGGTCTCGGGGAGATCACTCTTGCGGATCGCTTCCAGGAGCAGATCCTTCAGGCTCGTATCCTCGAAGACCTCGCCGAGGATGTCGAAGATGCGCCCCTTCAGCGCCAGGCTCTCGACCGCCAGCTTCTCCAGGAGCCGGTGATAGACGGCGCCCTCGCGCGTCTCCTTGGCGACCAGGTTCCACATGTGGCACTCGTCCTGCTGGCCAATCCGGTGGATCCGCCCGAACCGCTGCTCCAACCGGTTGGGGTTCCAGGGCAGGTCATAGTTCACCATCAGGTTGGCGCACTGCAGGTTCACGCCCTCGCCCGCCGCATCGGTGGCAATGAGCACCTCCGCGTCGGGATCGCTCCAGAAGGCCGCCTGCGTCGCCTTCCGCTCGTCGCGCGGCGTGCCGCCGTGAAGGGTGGAGACCGCGGCCGGGTTGCCCAGCACGTCGGCGACCTTCGTATGAAGATAATTGAGCGTGTCGCGATGCTCGGTGAAGACGATGATCTTGCGCTTGCGCCCGGCGGTGTCGCGCATCCGCGGATCGCGCTGAAGGATCTTGGACAGCTCGTCCCACTTGCGATCGAGGTGGCTCCCGGCGACCTCGAGGGCGCGCTGAGCAAGCGCCTTGAGGATGAGAACCTCGCCTTCGAGCTCGGTTACCGTGCGCGCCGCGGAGGCGTCGTCGACGAGCGTCTCTTCCAGTTGCTCCTGCTCGTCGGCGCCCAGGTCGTCTTCGTCTTCGGGGACGCTGGCGAAGGGCTCGGCGGACCGACGCCCCTGCACGCCGAGCTTCTCTTCACGGAGACGCTGTTCGAGGCGCGCATGACGACGCTTGAGCGACTGATAGATGGCCTCGGGGCTGGAGGCGAGCCTTCGCTGGAGCGTGGTCAGCGCGAAGCCGACCGAGCCGCGCCGCTGGCCATCAAGGCTGTCCGCCTTGCCCATCTGCTCTTTTACGTAGGTCGTGACCTGCTCGTACAGCTCTGTCTCGGGCGCCGAGAGCGTGTAGTTGACCGTGTAGGCCCAGCGCTTGGGGAACAGCGGCGTGTTGTCGAACTTGACCAGGTCTTCCTTGACCATCCGGCGCATGACGTCGGAGGTATCGACCTTGTGTACGCCGTCGCGAAACTTGCCGTAGAACCGATCCGAGTCGAGGAGCGAGAGGAAAAGCTGAAACTCCTCTTCCTTCCCGTTGTGCGGCGTCGCCGTCATCAGGAGCAGATGCCGGGTATGCGCGCCGAGCTTCTCCGCGAGCTTGAAGCGCTTCGTTCGCTCCACGCCCTGGCCGTCGAAGTGGGCCGACAGCTTGTGCGCTTCGTCGAATACCACGAGGTCCCATGGCGACGCACAGAGCTTGTCGTGCAGCTCCTCGGCCCGCGCGATCTGGTCGAGCCGGAGGATGAGGTGGTCGACGTCTTCGAAGGGGTTGCCGCTCGGCGAAGCGAGCTCCAGCGCCTTCGAGTAGACGCGGAACTCGAGCCCGAACTTCTCGAAGAGCTCGTCCCGCCACTGCTCGACCAGGCTGCCAGGCGCGACGATCACCACCCGCCGCGCGTCTGCCCGCATGACCAGCTCGCGGATGTAAAGCCCGGCCATGATCGTCTTGCCCGCGCCGGGATCGTCGGCGAGGACGAAGCGCAACGGCTGCCGCGGGAGCATCGACTCGTAGACCGCGGTGATCTGGTGGGGCAGCGGCTCCACGTTCGAGGTGTGGACCGCCATCCTCGGATCGAAGAGGTACGCTAGATCGATGCGCTTGGCCTCGGCGGTGAGCTGGAACGCGGCGCCGTCGCCGTCGAACGACCACGGCCGTGAGACCGTCGCGACGACCAGCGATCCCTCGTCGGCGCGCGAGAGGAGCCGCTCGCGCAGCGCGCCGTCCGGCAGCCGGTAGATGAGCTGGAGCGAGTCCGGCGGGATGGCGATGGCCGCGACCACCGTGACGACGATCGAGGGCTCCACGCCTTCCAGGCTCGCCCCGGTGGTGACTTCCTCGAGCTTCACCGGGATCCCTTTTCGAGTGAAGTCATCATGGCGCGCGGCGGCGCACCCTACCCGCACCCGGCCAGGCCAACAAGCGCGCGAACGTCTGCCGACGAACCGCCTCGGAGGATCGAGAAAATCGCGCCACCGCGTCCTTCGCGCACGTCCGCGGGCTACCACCGACTGCGCTCATCGGGCCGCGCCCCGGGGAGCCAGGGTCAACCGCCCAGCCGGGCATTCCCCTCGCCCACCTCGCCAATCGTGGTCACCGGATCCCTACCCTGCGTAGCTCGGTTCCACGATCGCATCGCCCACGTGCCCGATCGCATCGCCCACCCGCCCGATCGCACCACCCACCTGCCCGATCGCCTCGCCGACCTCGCCTTTCGCCTCGCCCACCTCGCGATTTGCATCGCCCACGTGCCCGGTCGCACTTTTCACTTTCGCAAAAACTGTAGCCGCGCCATCATTTCCCCCGCCATGGCCCGTCATCCCGGCCGCGTACGCGCCGGTTTCCGGGTCCCCCGTTCCACAAGCGAGGTCCCATGCCCCATTCCAAGCCCGCGCACGCTCCCACGAAGTCCGCGAAGCCCACGAAGCCCGCGAAGCCCGTGGCCGACGCCATCGTCCCGCTCACCACCGACGCCGCCACGTACCCGGCCCGCATCGCCGAGCTGCTCGCCCACTTCAAGACGCCCGTCACCCCGGCCTCCCGCACCTGGCTCGGGGCCCAGATCAGCGAATCCAAGGCGCGCGACGACGGCGCCTCCATCGCCTCCACCACGGTCCTCGACGCGCTGATCGAAGCCACGCACATCGCGCAGCCCTCGCTCATCGCAGGCGCCGTCAAGGGCTATGGCCCGCTCCGCCATCGCTATTGCCTCGACCTCGCCGTCGCCCTCGCCGACAAGGTCGCTCACCTCGACGCTTCGGTCGTGGGCGCCGCGGGCGCCGCCGCCGACAAGGGATCTTCCCTCCGCGTCGCCCTCGACGATCGCCGCGACGCCCTCCGCATGCTCAAGAACTTCTCCGGCGGCGACGACGCGGCCAAGGCCCGATTGAAGAAGGTTCGCGGCAGGAACGAGCGCCCCGACGAGCGCGCCACTTCGCTTCAAGGGATCTCCCGCGAGCTCAAGGCCGTCACCGCCGGTGTCCCGGCCGAGCTCGTCACCGACGCCGGCGTGACTCACGATCTCTCGATCCGGCTCAACGGCTACGCTCACGCCGTCGTCGCGGCGCACGACACCGCGCACGAGGAGCGCGCTGCGCTCGCCGCGCAGTACGACTCCATGAACGTGCTCGACGGCCGCATCCTCCACGAGCTGCGCGCCCTCGCCGGCGCGATGAGCGATACGAGGAAGAGCGACAAGAGCGTCCCGGCCCTGAAGATTGCCGCCCTCCGGAACCGCAAGCGGAAGAGCGTGAAGGCCAAGGCCGACGCGGCCCCGACCGGCGCCGCGAAGACGGAGGCTGGCTGATCCCACCGGCTGATCTCGCGAAAGGGGCGCTCCGGCCGCAAGCGCTGCGGAGCGCCCCTCTTCTCACTCCGACTGGCCAGTTCGCTCGGCGTATGCTCCAGCAGAGGCCGACTGGGCGCACTGGCGGGCACATTTTTCTGGTTTCGCTCACACTCGTGTTTCGCCGTTATGCGGTGATGAGACCACCGAGCTCTGCCGAACAGCACCCCCGCCCGGGGTTAAAACCTCATCCTTGGTCACCTCTCGCACCGCATCGTGGGAAGCCCAAATCAGC
>Ga0105048_10008312_pt1 | contig 16622 bp, 15 predicted proteins | sample MAT05_FD_78382 | JGI IMG/M metagenome (GOLD analysis project Ga0105048, IMG submission 78382) | Freshwater microbial communities from Lake Fryxell liftoff mats and glacier meltwater in Antarctica - MAT-05 | ecosystem: Environmental > Aquatic > Freshwater > Ice > Liftoff microbial mat | place...
CCGGGACCGCGGGCGTCTCGGCCGCTCTTCGAGGCCGACGGGAACGGGCGGGCTGCCCCGGGACTGCGGGCGGGCCGCCCGCTTCATCCCGCAACTTCTCCGCCGGCCTCGAAGAGCGGCCGAGACGCCCGCGGTCCCGGGGGGCACGAAAATCCATGTCCGCCCCGCTCGAACTCGCCCGGCTCGCGGTACTGTCCCGCTACGGGGTCGCGGTCGAGGGGCTTCGTTGGGTCGCGCTCGGCAGCGGCGGGGGGTTCAGCGGGGCGAGCGTCTGGCGCGGCGACGACGCGAGCGGGCGGCCCGTCCTAGCGCTCAAGGCGTGGCCGGCGGACGCGACGCCCGACCGCCTCGCCTCCATCCACGCCCTGTTGCGACGGGCGGCGCACATGCCGTTCATCCCCACGGTCTTACCGACTCGGGACCGCGCGACGGTGACGGTCGAAGCCGGCCGCGTGTGGGACATCGCCCGCTGGATGCCCGGCACCGCCGACTTCCGCGCCCACCCGACGGCGACGCGCCTCACGAACACGGCAACGGCCCTGGCACGACTCCATCGCGCGTGGGAACCGGCCACGCCTACCACCGCCCCCTGCCCCGCCGTCCGCCGCCGGCTGCGCGTACTCGCCGACTTCGACGCCGCCCGGCCCGCCCTCGTCCGCCCGCCTTCATTCGGCCACGCCGGGTTGGACGCCGCCGTGCGTCGCGCCACCGGTGCGGTCGCGGCACGACACGAGGCGGCGCGCCAGAGCCTGCTGCCGTGGGCCAATCGTCCGGTCGCTATCCGGCCGTGTGCGTGCGACTTGTGGCACGACCACGTCTTGTTTTCCGGCGACGCAGTGACGGGGTTGATCGACTTCGGCGCGGCGAAGCCCGACCACGTCGCGGTCGATCTCGCTCGCACGTTCGGCGACCTGGTCGGCGGCGACGACGCCCGCTTCGCCGCCGCCCTCGACGCCTACCGCGCCGCCGGCGGCCCGCTCGACCTGCCGCCCGACTTCGTCCGCCTGCTCGACCGCACCGGCGTCGTCGGCGCGGCGGCCGGGTGGCTCGTTCAGCTCACCGCGACGGCCCGGCACTACGCCGACCCGGGGGCCGTGGCGGCGCGATTGAATCACCTCCTCGACCGCCTCGAAGCCTATTAGCGCCAGCACTTCGGAACCCCGGCCCGCGCCGCACGACCGGCACATTCAGGCGGCACGCGATAGTCGGAAACCGCGGCACCCGTGGCGGAATTCCACCCCCCCGGATTTGACACCCCCCGCGCAGCACTCTACGGTTCTGGCGTGGGTGGCCCGGCAGGCCTTGCCGGTCCGACTCAGCACTGAACAAACCCGGTTGACCCATCATGCCGACGGGGCCGGGCTGGTCGAGGAGAAGCCGCTCACCCGGCCGACCCGGAACCGGCCCCAACCGGGAGCCGGAGCGGGGCCGCCCGGGCGACACGCCGCGGGCGGGAGGAACGGTTCGACCCCCGCGATCTCTCGGAGAGAAGCCATGCTCGGCCGGTTCGCTCGGCACGCGGTCGCCTTCCTGAAGAGGGAAGACGGCCCGACCGCCGTGGAGTATGCCGTCGTGCTGGCCCTGATCATCTCGGTGATCATCTCGGTCAGCGGGATCGGGAATACGACGAGTTCGACGTACGGCAACCCGCAGTTGCAGAATTCGACCAAGCCCGCGGGTTCGTGACCCGCGGCCGGCGACCGGGGGGCGGGGAACCCCACGAGCGCCGGCGGCCGAATCGAAGTCCGACACCGTTTTTCACACACAGGGGACCGGAACATGCGCGCCATTACCAAGAGCCTGGTCGAGTTCCTCAAGAAGGAAGACGGCCCGACGGCCGTCGAGTACGCGGTGATGCTCGCCCTCATCATCGTCGTCTGCATCGCCGCCATCACCACCCTCGGGTCGAACGCGAACAGCACGTTCTCGTTCGTCGGGTCGGCCATCAGGCCGACCGGGTCCGCCGCCGCCGCCAGCTAAGACCCGGCCCGGAGTTCGAGACGTGAAACTTCCCGCGAGCCGGGCGGCCCCGCCGGCCCGGCCCGCGGTACGACGGCGGTTCGGACGCACCAGGCGCACACGATTCTGACTCGCAACCGGACCCGCGACCGAGGTGACGCTTCGATGCCGAATGACCAACTGACCGCGCCCGACGCGGCCCGCGGGTTCGCCCCCGCCGCGGCCCTCCCCCGCCCCGCCCCCGACGGCCTCGGGATCGACCGGGCGTTCGTCCTCCAGATGGCCCGGATGCCGGCCCTCGCCCTGTTGTGGGTGGCCGCCGCGCTCGCGGCCCACCAGCTCTGGGCGGTCGCCGACCCGGGCGGCGTCAACCTCGGCCCGCTCGTCGTGATCGGGGCCGGCATGGTCCTCGCCGCCTTCATCGACGGCTGGGCGCTCAAAGTCCCCAACTGGGTCACGCTCCCCCTGGTCCTCAGTGGCTGGATGCTCGGCCTCCTGCACGACGCCGGCGTCGCCGTGGACGGCGGCACCGGCGGCCTCGGGCTGTCCGTCGCCTGCACCTTCTTCGGGTTCGCCCTCCTCTTCCCGATGCTCGCCATCCGCGGCGTCGGCGAGGGCGACGTGAAGATGCAGATGGGCTTCGGGGCGTGGGCCGGGGCGTTCTTCGGGGCCGTCGGCCCGACCGGGCTGCACGGCCTCGGGGTGGTGTTCTGGGCGTTCTGCTTCGGGGCGGTCGTGGGCGGGGCGTTCGGCCTCGTCATGATCCTCCTCCGCCGCCAGTTCCAGAAGAACGCCAGCACCGTCGGCGAGATCCTGATGGACCTCCAACTCTTCGCCACCGGCAGCCCGCTCCAGGCGGCCAAGCGGGCCGAGGCCCGCCGCGACCGCTGGGTGAAGCTCCCCTACGGCATCCCGCTGTGCGTCGGCTTCGTGCTGTACCTCTGGTACGTCCTGTCGGTCGCGTGACCCGGAACGACCGGGCGGAGGCAAACGACCGGCAAGCTGCGAAAGATCGGCACACTCGCTACGGCTGGAAAGATTGAAGTAACCCGACCCGCCCGGTCGAAACTTAGGGCGGGGAAGTACAACCGCTACGCCCCGCGGGGCGGGTCGGTCCGCTAAGGTTGACGTGGCCGGTGCCCGGGGAACGCCCCGGAGGACCGACGCGACCCGGACGATCCGACCGGCGGCGTGGGAAATGACCGAAACAAGGTTGGGGCATCCGGCCCCGCGTGCCGCCCCCCGGCCCGCGAGGACGGCCCGCCGGCGAAAGCCTGGCGGGGGCGGGCGGCGGCACTTGGGCCGTCGCCGGGCGTGCCCCGGGTCGTCTCATCCCCTTCGTGAGACGGTCGGCGGCGCGGCCGGCGTGGTCGCGCGGTGGTCCATCTGGTCTCAGAGGGGTTGCACCTATGAAGCAGAAGAACTTGATCCTGATGGTGGTCGCGGTCGGGTGCGGCTTGGTGGCCGCCTTCCTGACCTCGCAGATGAACGCCAAACCGGCCGCCGTCGAGACCCAAGAGGTGCTCGTCGCGGCCAAAGACCTGCCCATCGGCCTGATGATCTCGAAGGACGACCTGAAGGACGACAAGCTGTTCAAGCGGAAGAAGTTCCCGAAGGCCGACATCTCCGACAAGATCGTGACGACCGAGGAGGAGTTGGCCGAGCGACGGCTGACCCGGGCCGTCCGCGCCGCGGAGACGATCAACAAGGACGACCTGACCAAGGGCGGGATCATCACCATCCCGACCGGGATGAACTTGGTGACGCTGCCGATGGACCTGTCCCGGGCGGCCGGCGGGTTCGCCGGGCCGGGGTCGCGGGTGGACCTCCTCACCTTCGTCCGCCTCGACAATAAAGTCAACTCGATGCCCCTGCTGGTCAACATGCTCATCCTCGCCGTGGACGGGCAGACGACCTTCCCGAAGGAGGGCGTGTTCGCCAGCGTCAGCAACGTCTCGTTCGCGGCCGACCGGAAGCAGAGTCTGGTCCTCGAAATGTCGAAGGCCCGCGGGTGCCAGCTGAGCCTGCTCCTGAAGAACGAGAAGGACGAGGTCGATCCGAACGCGACCTACGACATCGACAAGGTGATCGCCCTGCTCCAGGACGACAAGAACCCGATCTTCTACGAAGGCGCGACTTCGGACGTTCGGGCGAAGAGCAAGGACAAACCGAAGGGGACCGGGACCACCACGGCACCAGTGCCGACCCCGGCGGTCACGACCCCGGACCCGGTCGTCACGGACATGGTGAAGGTGCCGTACGCCCTGGTGGACATCAAGGCCGGGACCGAACTGACCCTCGACCTGCTCGACGACCCGGCCGTGTTCGGCACCCGCGACCTGCCGAAGGACGTGGCCGCCGACGCCGTCACGGACCTCAAGCCGCTCGTCGGCCAGGTCTTCCGGACCGGTCTGGGCAAGGGCCAGTGGGTGACCAAGTCGCTCGTCGGGCTCGCCGAGCCGAAGCCCAGCCCGCGCGACCCCGACACGCTCCCGAAGGCCCCGAAGGCCGAGTCCCCGAAGGTCGAGAACAAGCCGATGGAGCAGCGCCGGACCCATGACGTGACGCTGCACACGACGACCGGGTACGAGGTTTACCGCTACGCCGAAGTCGAGCCGGGTAAGTGGAAGATGCTCGGCCGGGTCCGCCCGGGGAGCGAATCGCCTGCGGCCCCGGACGCGGCCCCGGCCAAGCCGGCCGACCCGGACAAGCAAGTGGACTGACGCCGATCCCGCCCCGCCCGCGGCCCGAAACCGCGAGCGGGGCACCCCCTCCCCCGCCGGAGCGACAGGACGCGCCCGACGAGTGAGGTAGCCCCGGTGGTCAAGACCGACCGCCGCGACACAAGCCCCCCGCCCGGCTACGGGCGGGGGATTTCCGGACCGAGTTCTCGGGGCGGGCCGCCCCGTCCCGAAACGCCAGGAGAGGTGAACGGATGCACCCGAAATCCCACGCCAAACGGTCCCGGACGCTGCCGGGGCTGGTTCTGCTCGCCGGCCTGACCGGGGCCGTCGCCTACGGTCAACCCCCGGCCCCGCCCGCCGAAAAGGACGCCGCGGTCGGCGAGGTCAAGGTCGATTCCAAGACCGGGGCGCTCATCATTCCCGTCGGCGGCCTCGTCCGCTTCGACCCCAAGAACAAGAACCAACCGACCGACATCCAGCTCAGCCGGGACGACGTGGTCCAGGTCCGGCTCGACCCGAACAACCCGGGCGTGCTCCTGCTGACCGGCCGCGCGCCGGGCCTCGCCCAGATCACCCTCCGCTTCCAGGCCGCCCCCCACCAGGTGTTCGATGTCGTCGTCCAGCCGGACTACGACCTCCTCCGCAACTTGATCCGCCGGACCATCCCGACGGCCAACGTCGAGGTGACGCCGGGGATCCTCAACGTCGTGATACTGAGCGGGTACGTGACCAGCCCGCAGGACGCCGACGTGATCGCCCAGCTCGCCGCCACACAGGTTGGCGGGGCGGCCAACGTCGTCAACGGCATCCAGGTGGGCGGGGTCCAGCAGGTCCAGATCGACGTGGTGATCGCGTCGGTGGACCGCAACGAGATCCGGTCGCGCGGGTTCGACTTCGCCTTCAACGGCCGCACGACCAGTTTCAACAGCCTCGTAAGCGGCCTGCTCCTCCCAGCGATGGGGGTCGGCGGCGGGCCGGCGATGTTCGGCGGCGACGCCAACCTCCAGCTTGGGATCACCGGCGCGAACGCCGGGTTCTCCGGTGCCCTCCGGGCGCTGCGGACCGAGGGGCTGGCCAAGTTCCTGGCCGAGCCGCGGGTCGTCACCCAGACCGGCCGCCCGGCCTTCTTCCTGGCCGGCGGCCGGCAGGCCGTCATCGGGCCGGCGAGCGGGATCAACGGCCCCGGCGTCCAGTTCGAGCAGGTCGGCACGCAACTGGAAGTCCTGCCGATCGTCTACGGGAACAACCAGATCTGGCTCGAAATCAACCCCCAGGTGCGGACCGTCAACCAGGGCCTCGGCATCACCACCGCGTTCGGGGCGACGCCCGGGTTCACCGAGCAGCAGGCCCGCGTCGCGGTCATGCTCGAGTCCGGCCAGACGTTCGCCATCGGCGGGCTGATCCAGCACAGCGTCCAGGCGTCGGCCGCCCGCATCCCGGTCCTCGGCGACCTGCCGTTCGTCGGCACCCTGTTCAGCCGGGTGAACTACGACGAGCGGGAGAGCGAGCTGGTGATCCTCGTCACCCCGCGGCTCGTCCACGCGATGGACTGCAACCAGGTGCCGAAGCGCCTCCCGGGCATGGAGACGCGCAGCGCCGACGATTATGAACTATTCTTGGAAGGCATCCTCGAAGCCCCGCGGGGCCAGCGGAAGGTGTGGAACGGGCGGTGCTACAACGCCGCCTACAAGTGCGACCCGACGGCCTCGACTTATCCCTGCGTCGGGAATGTGTGCTACGGTCCGAATGGGACGCCTCTCGCCGGCGGCCGCTGCGGCCCGGCCGGGTGTGCCCCGGCGGGCGGGGTGACGGTCGCCGGAACGGTGCACGCAACGATGTACGCGGCCCCGGTAGTCGCGGCCCCCGCCGCCCAGGTGCCGGCGGCAATGCCGTCGCCCCCGGCGACCCTCCCGGTGATGGCGGACACGCCGGCCCCCGCGGGGCCGGTCGCCCCGCCCGGCGGGGTGAATGTCCCGGCCCTGCCGCCGACGACCCTCCCGGCCGTGCCGGGGACGCCGGTCGGGGTGGGGGCGGAACCCGGCCCGCTCGCCCCGCTGTCGCCCGCGCCCGAGTACCCGGTGGCGATCCCCCCGGCCCCGGGCAACTGACCGCCGCCCGCCATCGCCCCGCCCCGGCTCGCCGGGGCGGGGCCGCGTGCCCGAACACGACCGACACCCGGCCGAACAACTGACTCTCGGTGGCCCCCATGCAACGCGTCGCGATCGTAGACCCGACCGAATCGACCCGCGAGTCGCTCCGCACCCTGCTCTTGGGCGTGGACTTCGTCTGGCTCGAAGCCGAGTGCGCCCGGTACGAGTACTTCCACGACGTGATCCAGGGGTCGATGCCGGACCTCGCGGTCATCGCCCTCGACGCGGACAAGACCAAAGCCCTGAACATGATCGGCCAGATCTCGGCCGAGAACCCGAAGCTGCCCATTCTGACCATCAGCCACGACCACCAGGCCCTGCTGATGTCGCTCCAGAAGGGGGCGAAGTACTTCCTGACGCACCCCGTCACGCTCGAGGACATGCTAGCCGCCCTCCGCCGGGCGCTCGGCGAGTCCGGGACGACCGGGGAGCAGTCCCAGGGGTCGATGCACGGGCAGGTCGGGGCGTCGAGCGTGATCGCCGTCCTCGGCTCCCGCGGCGGGGTCGGGACGACGACCCTGGCCGTCAACCTGGCCGCCACCCTCGCGTCCGACCCGGCCAACTCGGCCGCCCTGATCGACCTCGACCTCGCCCTCGGCGACGCCGACATCGCCCTGGAGGTGAACGGGTTCGAGAACATCTCGATCGCCGACCTCGCCCGGAACATCGAACGTCTGGATATGAACTTCCTCCGCCGGGCGATGGCCAAGCACGAGGCGAGCGGCCTCGCCATCCTCCGCCACCCGCTCGAAATCGCGGAAGTCGGGGTGATCCACGAGGGACACGTCGAGCGCATCCTGAACCTGCTCAAGATCAGCTACACCCACCTCGTCCTCGACCTGAGCAAGTGCCTCCTCCCGACCGACCTGATGGCCCTGCGAATGGCCGACCTGATCCTGCTGACGGCCCAGCTCGAGCTGAGCAGCCTGCGGAACGTGGTCCGCCTCATCCACTGCCTCGGCGGGGAGGAGAACCTGGCGGACAAGGTGCGGGTCGTCGTCAACCGCCAGGGGGCGGACGCGGTGGAGGAGGGCATCAGCCTCAAGAAGGCCGAGGAGGTGATCGGCAAGCCGATCTTCTGGCAGGTGCCGAACGACCCGAAGGCGGTGATCGGTGCCCGCGTCGCCGGCCAGCCGCTCGTCAAGCACGCCCCCAAGAGCCGGGTCCAGCAGAGCATCCAGGGGCTCGCCCAGGCCCTGTACGGCAAGCCGGTCACGCCCCCGCCCGACGCCCGCGGTAGCAAGGCCGGGTGGGGCATCTTCGGCAAGCGCTAACCGCCCGCGGCCGGTCGCCCCCCGCGAGAGGCGGCGAGCGACCGCCGACGACTGACAAGACTCCGAAACCGACACGACGCACCAGGGAACGACGATGAGCCGGCTCCAGCAGGGGATCTCGAAGCTCAACAGCCTGAGCAACCACGGCAACGGGAGCAGCATCTCCCGGCTGACCAGCCCGAGCATGGCCGGCGGGTCGGGCAACGGCAAGAACTTCGACGAGCTGAAGCGGCAGATCCACTCGAAGCTCGTCGAGCGGCTCGACTTCACCCGCGTCAAGGATTTGTCGAGCGACGCCATGCGGCGCGACATCCGGCGGGTGATCGAGCACCTGTGCGACACCGAGAACCCGCTCCTCAACCGGATCGAGCGGGAGAAGCTGATCGAGGAGATCCTCGACGAGACGCTCGGGTTCGGCCCGCTCGAAATGCTCCTCAAAGACCCGACCGTCAGCGACATCCTGGTGAACGGGGCGCACAAGGTCTACGTCGAGCGGCGCGGCAAGCTGGAGAAGTCGGACATCAAGTTCCGGGACAACGACCACCTCCTCCAGATCATCGACCGGATCGTGTCGAAGGTCGGCCGGCGGGTGGACGAGACCAGCCCGATGGTGGACGCCCGCCTCCCGGACGGCTCGCGCGTGAACGCCGTCATCTCGCCGATCTCGCTCGACGGCCCGAGCCTGAGCATCCGGCGGTTCGGGGCCAACCCGCTCAAGCTCGAAGACCTGCTCAACTACAAGGCGTTCACCCCGGAAATGGCGATGCTCATGGAGGCGTGCATCAAGGCCCGCCTGAACATCCTCATCTCGGGCGGGACCGGGTGCGGCAAGACGACCCTCCTGAACACGCTCTCCAGTTTCATCCCGAGCGACGAGCGGGTGATCACGATCGAGGACGCGGCCGAACTCCAGCTGCAGCAGGACCACGTCGTCCGGCTCGAGACCCGGCCGCCGAACATCGAGGGCAAGGGGGCCGTGACCTGCCGCGACTGCGTGCGGAACGCCCTGCGCATGCGGCCCGAGCGCATCATCATCGGCGAGGTCCGCGGGTCCGAGGCCCTGGACATGCTCCAGGCTATGAATACCGGCCACGGCGGGTCGCTCGCCACGCTGCACGCCAACACCCCGCGGGAAGGGCTGACCCGGCTCGAGACGATGATCATGATGGGCGGGTTCGAGCTGCCGATCAAGGCGATGCGGCAGCAGATCAGCTCGGCCATCGACATCATCATCCAGGCCAACCGCCTCCAGGGCGGGCCGCGCAAGATCACGAGCATCACGGAGGTGATGAACATGGAGCAGGACATCATCATCATGCAGGAGGTGTTCCGCTACCGCCAGCTCGGGATCGACCAGAACAGCCGGGCCTACGGCCAGTTCGAGGCGACCGGGGTGCGGCCGACGTTCATCAACCGGCTCGAAGCCAAGGGCGTCAAGCTGCCGTCGAACATGTTCTCCGAGCGCGTCCTGATGCGGGACTGAGCGGCGGGTGTGGCGGCGGACGAAACGCGGCGGAATTCTGAGTCCCGGCCGAAAAAACGACGCGGTTCGGCCGGCACGACGAAAAGTTGCGAACTAGAGTTCCCAGGACGGGAGAGCGAAGAACACGGCCGGTCGCCCCGCCCCGGCGGGCGGCGGCGGGCCGCGCAGGCGGACCCAAAACACACGTTCGGCATCCCGGTCAGGTAACCTCGCATGGACATCCAGGCTCTGGTCCCGTTGATGATCGGCGGCCTCGTGGTCGCGGTCGTGGTCCTCCTCTTCCTCGCCCTCGGGCGGAAGAGTGACGGGCTGGCGTCCGAGCGGCTCGACGTGCTCGTCGGGCGGAACGTCCGCAAGGACTCGTCGGCCGACATGCTGCTAAAGCAAGCGCTGCAGGAGGTGGACAAGAAGACGTTCCTCGACCGCATCACCCCGGACGCCTTCAACCTCACGAAGGTGTTCGAGCAGGCGGACGTGAACATCAAGCCGAGCGCCCTGTTCGGCATCGCCCTCGGGCTGGGGGCGGTCGGGGCCGGCCTGTGCTTCTGGGGCGTCCACATGTACGTGGCCCCGATCGGGGCGATCACCTGCTTCTGCCTGCCGTGGCTGTGGGTGTACTTGAAGCGCGGGGCGCGGCTCAAGCGGTTCGCCGGCCAACTCCCGGACGCGATGGAACTCGTCGCCCGGGCGCTGCGGGCCGGGCACTCGCTGGCGGCCGGGATGCACGTCGTCGCCGAGGAGATGCCGGCCCCGATCTGCACCGAGTTCGGCCGGGTGTACGAGGAGCAGAACCTGGGCATCGCCCTCGAAGACTCACTTAAGGGGATGTGCGACCGCGTCCCGAACCTGGACCTCCGGTTCTTCGTGACGAGCGTCGCCATCCAGCGGCAGACCGGCGGCGACCTGGCCGAAATCCTCGACCGGATCGGCCACGTCATCCGCGAGCGGTTCAAGATCCTGGGCCAGGTGAAGGCGCTGACGGCCGAGGGCCGGCTGTCCGGGATCGTCCTCATCGCCCTCCCGATCGGCCTCTTCTTCATGATGATGTTCATGAAGCCCGACTACATCGAACTGCTCTGGAAGGACGAGATGGGGATCAAGATGTCGATCGGGGCCGTGGTCCTGATGCTCGTCGGCTCCATCTGCATCAAGAAGATCGTGGACATCAAGGTTTAGGACGGAAGGTGTGAGTGCGGGTGTGGGGGAAACACACGCCCGCGGCCGCCGGCCGACTCCGCTCACACACACACTCACACTCGCGGCACCGCACCGAGGGGCACTCCCGTGGAACTGTTCGCGTTCTTGACGGCCGACGAACTCATGCCGATGCTCGTGTTCGGGGCGATCGTCGCCGGCACGTTCATCGTCCTGTCCATGCTGTCGTCGCGGAACAGCCAGGCCGAAGACCGCCTGGAGCGGATCGGCCGGCCGAAGTCGCTCGTGGACATCGAGATGGCCGCCCAGGGCGAGAAGCCCCGGTTCGCCGGCATCAAGGACATGTTCACCAACCTCGGCGGGGCGATGGAGCCGAAGAGCGACCTCGAAAAGAGTTCGCTCCGCATCAAGCTCGCCAACGCCGGCTTCCGGAGCGAGCAGGCGGCGGGGGTGTTCCAGGGCATCCGGGTCGCGTCCCTGGTCGTCTTCCTCCTCCCGGCGCTTTTCTTCTTCTTGCTCAAAGACGGGTTCACCGTTCGGTCGATCCAATACACGGTGATCCTCGCCGGGCTGGGCTTCTACATCCCCCAGATTTCCCTCTGGTGGCTGCGGACGAGCCGGCAGAAGGAAATCTTCCTCACCCTGCCCGACGCCCTCGACCTGTTGGTCGTGTGCGTCGAGTCCGGGCTGGGCCTGGACGCGGCGTTGCGGAAGGTGACGGAGGAGATGAAGGGCCACGCGAAAACGATCTGTGAGGAGTTCCAGCTGGCCAACCTGCAGTTGCAAATGGGTCGCCCGCGGCGGGAAGTGCTGCACGACCTCGGGGTCCGGACCGGCGTGGACGATGTCCGCAGCCTGGCCGCAATCCTGATCCAGGCCGACCGCTTCGGGTCGAGCATCGCCCAGGCGTTGCGGGTCCAGTCGGACGCGATGCGGACGCGGCGGCGGCAGTTGGCCGAGGAGAAGGCGGCGAAGACGGCGGTCCAGCTAATCTTCCCGCTCGTCCTCTTCATCTTCCCGGCGATCTTCGTGGTCCTGGTCGGCCCGGCGGCCATCCAGATTCAGAAGAACCTGTTGAAGGGTTAAACCACCGCACCCGGGCAGGACGCCCCGGTCGGCACTCAAGGAGGAGAATCGTGAACCGATCCACGCGACGGGCGGCCGCGGCCGTCCTACTGGCCGGCGGGTTGGGGGCGACCGGGTGTACGGGCGTCGGGGCGAGTGCCCGGGCCGAACACGACGGGGCACTCGGCGGCACCTACCGCCACTTCATCGACCCGTGCTGGCCGGACCGCTACAACGCGGCCGCCCGGTCGGAGGTGCTGTCCGCCTTCGCCCCGCAGGTGAACAACGGGCACGTCCTCAACCAGACCGTCTGGAACTGGTACTTCGAGCCGGGGACGGCGACCCTGACGCCGGCCGGGCTGGCCAAGCTCGACTCGATCGCCCAGACCCGCCCGGCCCCGGACGCCCGCCTGTACCTGCAAGTCGCCCGCGACGTGTCGGCGGTGGTCGGCGGCGGGATCGACACGATCGCCGCCCGCCGCGACGAGCTGACCGCGAAGCGGGCCGAGTCGGTGCAGAAGTACATGGCGGCGCAGCCGGCGATCAGCCCGGTGGCCTACGAGTTGTCGGTGATCGACCCGGTCGTGACGGGCATCCGCGGCGACTTCGCCACCAACGCCTACCGCGGCCAGGGTTCGGGCTACCGCGGCGGAATCGGCGGCGGGTCCGGGGTGGCGGCGACCTCGACCGGCGGCGGCGGTACTCCCGCGGCCAGCGCGATCGGCGGCGGCGCACCGGCGGCCGGCGGGGGCGGCGGCGGCCCCGGCTACGTCCCCAGCGGTCCGGGTGGCGGGTCCGGCGGCGGCTCTGCCCCGGGCGGCTCCGTCCCCGGCATGCCGTAAGCCGACGGGCCGATCGAGATGTCCGGCGCGGCGGGGTCATACCCGCCCGCCACGGCCCGGTCGCGGGGAAGTTACCCCGACCCGGGCGTCCGCGTTCGCACACCCCGATTCGCCCGCCCCAGAACCCGACGGACGCCATGAGACTTCGCAGCGCACTCGCCCTTCCCGCGGTCGCCCTCGCCCTCGCCCTGACCGCATCCCCGGCCCACGCCGCCCCGCCCACGCCGATCGCGGCCGCCCCGCTCTTCGCGGACGGCTACTGGCACGGGTTCGTCGAACACTGGCTCGGCAAGCTCAAGCAGCAGAACGGCGTCGTGATGGTCGCCCTCGCCGTCGGCGCCGCCTCGCTCCTCATCATCACCCGCGGGAAGTGGATGAAGTAGTAATTCGTCCGGCGGCGGCCGGCCCGGGCCGAACGGGAGCTAAACTCCCCCGTCGGGCCGGCGTCGATCCCGCGTCCCGCCTTTCGCTTTCCGCACTGGAGGTTGTCATGTCGAGCCGGCACGCGGTCGTGGACTGGGAATCGAACCCGGCCCCGGAAGCCCCCGCCGCCCCGGAGTCGATGAAGGAAGCGGGCCTGTCGGTCGGCTTCCTCAACGACATGCTCCTGCGGAGCGTCTACACCCGCGGGACGATGCTCGGCCGCGACCTCGCCCAACTCCTGTGCCTGCCGTTCAAGGTCATCAAGGAGTCGCTCCGGTTCCTCAAGGACGAGAAGTGCATCCAGGTGGACGGCGGCGACCTGGTCGGCGAGGTGAGCTACCGGTTCAGCCTCACCGACCTGGGCCGCAAGCGGGCGCAGGAGGCGATGGAGCAGTGCGCCTACGTCGGCCCGGCCCCGGTCCCCCTCGAAGACTACGTCGAGCAGTGCTACCGCCAGACCGTCACCGGCCTCCAGTGCTTCCCCGAGGCGCTCCGCGCCCCGTTCGGGCACCTGGTCATCAAGGAGGAGATGTTCACCGCCATCGGGCCGGCGATCATCAGCGGGCGGTCGGTGTTCATCTACGGCCCGCCGGGGAACGGCAAGACGGCGATGGCCCGGTCGATCGGCGACTTCATGAACACGGCCGGGGGGTCGATCTACATCCCCTACGCCTTCGTCGCCGACGGCAACATCATCACCCTCTACGACCCGTCCCTGCACGTCACCGACGACGCCCCGGACGAGTTCGGGGACGAGGCCGACGCGACCGTCCGCAAGCTCCTCAACACCGGGGCGACGGACGCCCGGTGGGTCCGCATCCGCCGCCCGGTGATCGTGACCGGGGGCGAACTCAACCTCGACATGCTCGACCTCCGCTACAACCAGGAGTCGAAGTTCTACCAGGCCCCGATCCACTTCAAGGCGAACGGCGGGGTGTTCCTCATCGACGACTTCGGCCGCCAGCGGTGCAGCCCGAAGGAACTCCTCAACCGCTGGATCCTGCCGCTCGAAGACCGCCACGACTTCCTCACCGTCGCGAGCGGGAAGAAGTTCCAGGTGCCGTTCGAGCAACTCATCATCTTCAGCACCAACCTCGACCCGAAAGACCTGGTGGACGACGCCTTCCTCCGCCGCATCCGCCACAAGGTCGGCATCCTCGCCCCGGCCCGGGACGTGTACGAGAAAATCTTCGCGTCGAACTGCAAGCGGCTCGGGATGAACTACTCGGTGGACGCCGTCGACTACCTGTACGAGCGCTACTACACCCGGGGCCGGACGCCGCGGGCGTCGGACTGTCGCGATTTGTTGGAAACCGTCCAGTCGATCTGCCGATACAGACGGCAACCCGTGCATTTGACGCGCGACCTGATGGTCGAGGCGTCGGCCAGCTTCATCGCCGAGTTCCAGTAAACTCGGGGGGCCGGGCGGGGGGCGGGATTCCGGCGGCCGGGGGCGGCGCGACCGATTCACACCGAGGTGGGCCATGGACGGCCGATGCTTCCGGCGGTGGTGGCTGTGCGGCGGGCTGCTCGCCGCGGCGACCGGGTGTCACCGCAACACATACCCGGACAACGTCTCGATGCCGAAGGCCGGCGGGCCGGTCACGGCCAAGCCATTGGGCAGCGGGTTCTTCGACAAGAAGCCCGTCTGGGGCGGCGGCCCGGTTTCGACGCCCGCGGCGGGGCAGGCCAACGCCGTTCCCGGCATGCCCGGCGAACATCCCGTCACGACGAAGCCGCGCAAGGCGGGCGAGGGGTTCCAGCCCGACACCCTCGTCGCGTTCGGCGACACCTGGGTCGATCAGGCGTTCAGCGAGCCGACCCCGCCGTCGAAGGACCAACTCCTCGACCAGGCGCGGCAGGCGTACCAGAAGGCGCTGCACAAAGACCCGAAGAACAAGGGCGCACTACTCGGCGTCGCCCGGCTCTACGCCAAGCTGGGCGAGCGCGACCGGGCGACCGAGACGTACCGGAAGTACCTCGAATACAACCCGAAGGACGCCGACGCGATCCACGAACTGGCCGTGGCCCACGCCCGCTGGAAGGACTGGCCGGGGGCGATGTCGTGGTGCGAGGCGGCCCTGAAAACGGACCCGGAGAACCGCACCTACCGCAAGACGCTCGGCTTCTGCCAGGCCCGCGGGGGCAAGTGGGAGGAGGGGTTCGTGACGCTCTGCCGGATCATGCCGGAGGCCCAGGCCCGGTACAACATGGCACGGGTGATGGAGCACCAGAACTTCGCCGACGCGAGCCGCCAGCAGTTGCAGCTGGCGGTGCAGGCCGACCCGAACTACGCCCCGGCCCGCGAGTTCTTGGCCGAACTCGACCAGCCCGCGCCCGGTGTCCCGGCGGTCGCCCCGAACCCGGTCCAGCAGGTGAGCGGGACGAACCCGTAATTCGAGCGGCGACCCGACCGGCCCCGTGCCGGTCGGCTCACCTCTTCTCGCCGCGTAGCTCCAGCATCGCCTCGCCGAACGCCCGCCCGATGCGGCACATCGTCTTCGCGCTGCCAAGGTAGTGGTACGGGAAATCGCTCCCGACCTTGTTCCACTCCTCCAGGTTCTCGCGCCACCCCTTGCGGAACACCGCGTCGGCCTCCATGTCCCATAGCGCGTCGGTCTTAACGAGCGCTACGTTCCCCTTGAACTCCGGCACGTCCAGCACCGCGGCCTGTGCAGCCTTGAACGCCTTCACGTTCGCCGACGGGTTCGGCCCGTCCACGCCCATCTGCCCGACCACGACAGGCAGCTTCGGGGCTTTCAAGTCCGCGCGCACGTCGCGGATGAAGTGCGTCAGGTTCATCGCGTACTCGGCCGTGGCGTCGGCGCTAATCATGTCGTTCCACCCCTGGAACCACACGAACCCGGCGAGTTCGTGCCCCCGGCCGGCGAGATCGGGGAAGTGGGTGCCGAGGCCGGCGAGGGTGCCGTTCACCTCGTCGAGCATCGCCCGATACGACGCCCCGAACGGCTTGGTCACGTCGTCGGGCGTCGCCGACGGGGTGCGCTTGCGGAGATCGGCGAGCATCTTATCGAGGGCGGCGGGGGGCGGGAGCTTCGCGCTGGAAGAACGGAAGTCGCGGTACAGGCTACGGCCCCCCCACGCGGTCTTGATGAGCAGAACTGGCTCGGCGTAGCGGTCGCCGACGACGGTGCCGAACTCCAGTTCCGGCCCGACGCACTTCGGCGAGCCGAACCCGGCGGTGAGTTTCCCCTTGCGGTCGAGGAACTTGACCCACACGTCGTCGCGCTCGGCCCATTTGCCGTCGGCCTGCAGGTGCTTGAACAGGTCGCGGGTGGCGGGCTGCCCAGCCTGGTTGTCGAACAGGCTCACCTTCGCCTTCCCCTCCATGTTCGACTGCCCGGCGAGGACGAACACCTTGACCGGCTTGGGCGGGTCGGCGGCGTGGATTGCGGACGGAAGGGACGCGATCAGCGCCAGGGAGAGGAGTTTGTTCACCGTCGGTACCTGTGTCGGGGGAGGTTCGCGGCTACACCTTATCCCAATCGCGGGCGGATCGCCACGGACGCAACCCCTCGATTCCCGATTGGCGTGGGAATTACGCGGTTGGTGGTTTAGCCCCGGAG
>Ga0105048_10008313_pt1 | contig 16618 bp, 9 predicted proteins | sample MAT05_FD_78382 | JGI IMG/M metagenome (GOLD analysis project Ga0105048, IMG submission 78382) | Freshwater microbial communities from Lake Fryxell liftoff mats and glacier meltwater in Antarctica - MAT-05 | ecosystem: Environmental > Aquatic > Freshwater > Ice > Liftoff microbial mat | place...
CTCCCGGCATCGAGTTGCCACACCGGAACGCCCGGAATTACGGCTCCCAGTACAAATGCTTTTTGAGCAGAAAGTGCTTTTTGAGCCAGGTCGCTGGAGGTGATTCCGCCTTTGGCGACCATAAATTTAGGGCGTACTGTCAGGCCTTTTACAATGCGTACCAGAAAATCGGATACAAGGGCGTTTATGGCTAAACTAGCTTCTGCATCAACACCTACTTCGAGCTTCCGACTCGTGTGGATCACGACATTGGCACCCGCCGAAAGCCACGCGTCGGTTTGCTGGCTCATCAATGCTGCCTGTGCCTGATTGTCAAGGGAAGTCAGCACTTCGCCGACGGTTACTTCAATGCTTTTATAATCGCCCGTTTGAAGGAGCCACGTAAGCTGACTGGTGGTTTTAGGAACGTGAGAGCCAACAACTACCAGGGCTCCATTCGCCGACGTCAGCCTCTCTTTCTGGGGGATGAAAGGCCGACCCGATTCAAGCCCCGCCCGAATTGGCACCAGGGTTGCCGAGCTGCGATACAGAAATTGTTGGCCCAATTTTTCGGCCAGCAACAACCCCATCACCACTACTTCCAGGTCGCTATACGTAACGGCATTCACCACGCATACGGAGCCCGGCTTACAGGTTTTCAGGTTTTCGCTTACCTGCTGGGGACCGCCTAGGCGGATCGTTTCGAGAGAAATAGCGTTTACGTCAGCGGCCCTAAAGCGGCCTTTGGTCTTTTCTTCTACCCATTGTTTCAGGTTGGCATTGCGGTAGCCAAACACTACATCCTTGGCAAACGGCGTATCCGAAACAGGTACCAACTCGTCTTTTTCTATCAGATAATGAACATCGTCGATGGTTATTCGGCCTCCTTCGATAAAGGCCGGCACCAACACGACAACGGCCTCGGTCATGCCCAGCGTGTCGGCAAGGGCATCTACTTCGGCCGGGAAATGTCCCCGCAAGGTGGAATCGCTGCGGCTGATAACGACAATTGACTGGCCACTTTCCGAAACAGCCTCGCGCAGGTTCGTACCAATTTCGCGGGCAAGCGCAACAGCCTCCCGCTCGGGTAGGCTCCGTGAGTTGGTGAGGATAAATAGAATCGACGGTTTCTTTTTCAACTCGTCTGCAATGAGCACCACTTGCCACGACGTAAGCACGGTTACATCATAACAGGTTTGCGTTCCGGTAGGGTCATCGTCGAGGACCACAATGGTTTTTTCGCTCTTTATAAATTCTTCGCGAATAGAAGCGAGCATCTCCCGCGCTTTATAGGCGGGAGGTAGTTGCGCCATTCGTTGGTCAACCTTCACATACATTTGATAATCGCTTTAAAAAGGGCATAAAGCTATGCAAATAATCATTACTGGAGGTGCTGGTTTTCTAGGCCAACGACTGGCGAAAGTGCTTTTGACTAGTTCAATTGCCTTCGATGAGTTGCTACTGGTCGATGTGGTAATGCCCTCTGACCCGGGGACCGATACGCGAATTAGTTGCCAACAGACAGACCTTTCAGAGGCTGGTGCGGCCAAAAACCTGATCACCGCCCGAACCGGGATCGTTTTTCACCTGGCAGCCATCGTAAGCAGCCATGCCGAAAAAGACTTCGACCTCGGCTGGACGGTAAACCTCGACGCTACCCGCCAACTGCTCGAAGCCTGCCGCCAGCAACAGCAGGGCATCCGGTTTGTGTTTGCCAGCTCGTTAGCCGCCTATGGGGGAGCCCTGCCCGATGTAGTCACCGATTCCACGGCTGTTACCCCTAGTTCATCGTACGGAGCCCAAAAAGCAATCGGCGAATTACTGGTGAACGACTACACCCGGAAAGGATTTGTGGATGGGCGGGTATTGCGCTTACCAACCATCTGCGTTCGGCCGGGCAAGCCAAATCAGGCGGCTTCGTCGTTTGTGAGCAGCATCATTCGGGAACCGCTCAATGGCGAGCAGGCCATTTGCCCGGTATCGCCCGAACTGATGGTCTGGATAGCAAGCCCGGAAACGATCATTCAAAATTTCGTCAGAGCCGCCACCCTGGACGGTGCTGACTTTGGCGGCTGGCGCACGGTGAACCTTCCCGGCATTGGCGTTACGGTCCACCAAATGCTGGAATCCCTCGAACGCATCACCGATAAAGCCACCGTAGACCGGGTCCAGTTTATCCCCGATCCGGTCATCAATAAAATCGTTTATAGCTGGCCCGTGGCTGTCGACAATACCAGGGGATTGCAACTTGGCTTTGGCGTCGACAGCGATTTTGATACGTTTATCACCCAGTTTATAGCCTCCGGCAAGGCGTAAGGGGTGTAGGATGGGTGGGCGGTTGCTGATGGGGCTAACTCATACAGCTTCTTAATGACTTCATGACGGTGAAGCCTGATAACCGCTCCCTCAACTCTTTCCCTTTAGTTAGCTTATCGGTTTGGGTTTCCCTACCTTTTGCCAACAATCTGATAATAAGCCCATCCCCGCTTTTTATGACACACTACTACGCTTTCCTACATCGGCATCTGGCCTGCAACCCACTCGTTTTTCTGCTGCTCCTCCTGTGCAGCCTGACCACCACCGCCCAGACCATCCGCTATGTCTCGGCTACCGGCACTAATGCCACGCCGAGTACAGCCACCAGTTGGGCTACCAGCACCACCAATTTGCAGGGAGCCATCAACGCCAGTAGTGCCAACGATCAGGTTTGGGTGAAAGCCGGCACCTATAAACCTACCGTAACCACCGGCCCCGCCAGCCGCACCATCAGCTTTGCCATGAAAGCGGGCGTAGCCATCTACGGCGGCTTTGTGGGTACTGAAACCACTCTGAGCCAACGCCCGGCGGTAAACCTAACCACCCCGTCAGGCACGACCCTCTCTGGCGAGATTGGCAACCCGGCCAGCACCACCGACAACAGCAACCACGTTATCAGCAACCCAACCGGCCTGACCACCACCGCCATCTTAGACGGCTTTGTCATTACGGGTGGTAATGCCAACGGCTCTTCCCCCAACAACTCCGGGGGCGGCATCTACAACAACGGCTCAGGACCTGGCAATTTTTGCAGCCCCACCATCCGCAACTGCCTGTTTCAAGCTAATTCAGCCAGTTTTGGTGGGGCGATGTACAACGACGGCTTTTCTGGGGGTGCCAGCAGCCCCAGCCTGACCAACTGCGCGTTTCAAGCAAATACCGCCAGTTTTGGCGGGGTGATGGTTAACGATGGCTCTTCAGGGGGCAGCAGCAGCCCTAGCCTGACCAACTGCGCCTTTCAAAACAATAGCGCCAGTTTCGATGGTGGGGCGATGCTTAACGCTGGCATTTCTTCTGGCACCAGCAGCCCGATCCTGACCAACTGCGCCTTTCAGAACAATACAGCTACCAACGGCGGGGCGATGTATAACAATGGCACCAGCAGCCCTAGCCTGACCAACTGTTCCTTTCGAGCCAATACCGCCACGTATGGCGGGGCGATGGTTAACGATAGCAATAATGGCACGAGCAGCCCCCGCCTGACCAATTGCTTCTTTCAAGCAAATACCGCCACGTATGGCGGGGCGATGGTTAACAATGGCTATAATGGCTTAACCTTAAATCCCAGCATCCCCAGGCTCACCAACTGCTCGTTTCAAGCCAATACCGCCAGTACCAGTGGCGGGGCGATGGTAAACTATTATAATGCCTTCCCCATTCTGATCAACTGTGTGCTGTTTGGCAATGGGGGCGGTACTACGTTCGTTAACATTGAAGCTTTTATCTCGGCCCGGTATAGTTTGTTTGATGCATCGGTAACGGGCTACAACAGCGTCACGGGCAACCTCACTACCACTACCTCGCCCTTTGCCAGCACGGCCACCGCCCAGCTCGCGGGCGGCTCCCTGGCCATAAACGCCGGAGACCCCGCCACCACCTCGGCCACCGGAGCGCCAGCCGCTGTTGGCAGCACTGATTTGGTCGGAAACCCCCGCTTTGTGGGTGGACGCATTGATATGGGAGCCTACGAGTTTTGCTATGCCGCCAGTCGGCTTTACGTGCGAGCCGGGGCCACTGGAGCCAACACGGGCCTGAGTTGGACCGATGCCTTTACAGACCTGCAAAATGCGCTCATATACGGCTGTAGCGGCAGCCTGACCGGAGCGCCGGCCGCAGAAATTTGGGTTGCCAACGGCCTTTACAAACCCACTGCAACCACCGGCCCTGCCAGCCGCACCATCAGCTTCTCGATGAGGCCCGACGTAGCGATTTACGGCGGCTTTGTGGGGACAGAAACCACCCTCAGCCAACGCCCCCCGGTGAACATCACCACCCCGTCTTCTACTACCCTCTCTGGCGACATCGGCAACCCGGCCAGCACTACCGACAACAGTTACCACGTCATCAGCAACCCAACCGGCCTGACCACCACCGCCATTCTCGACGGCTTTGTCATCACCGGCGGCAATGCCAATGCCAACAGCTTCCCCGACAACTCCGGGGGCGGTATCTACAACAATGGGCGTACTAGTGGCAAATTTTGCAGCCCCACCATCCGTAACTGCCTGTTTCAAGCCAATACCGCCGGTAGCTCTGGCGGGGCGATGTATAACGATGGCTATTTTTTGGGTAGCAGCAGCCCGACCCTGGCCAACTGCTCCTTTCAAGCCAACACTGCCACATATGGCGGGGCTATCTATAACGATGGACTGTTTGGTGCCAGCAGTCCCGGTCTGACCAACTGCTCCTTTCAAGCCAGTACCGCCCTCTCTGGCGGGGCAATGTATAACACCGGCGGAGGTGGTGGCACCAGCAGCCCAAGCCTGACCAACTGCTCGTTTCAAGCTAATACCGCCAGTTTTGGCGGGGTGATGGTTAACGATGGCTCTTCAGGGGGCAGCACCGGCCTAACCAACTGTGTGCTGTTTGGGAACGGGGGCGGCAATACATTCTTTAACTCTGAAGCCAGTATCTCGGCCCGGTATAGTTTGTTTGATGCGACGGTAACGGGCTACACCAGCGTCACGGGTAACCTCACGGTCATTACCTCGCCCTTTGCCAGCACCACCAGTACCGGAACGCCGGCCGTCCAACTCGCCGTTGGCTCCCCGGCCATCAACGCCGGAGACCCCGCCACCACAACCGCCATCGTGGGTAGCACCGATTTGGCCGGGAACCCCCGCTTCGTGAACGGGCGCATTGACATGGGCGCGGTAGAAGTGCAGGACGAGATTTTCTCGGTCAAAGATGGGAACTGGAGCGACCCGACCACCTGGAATGTAAACCGCGTTCCGCAACTCGGCGACCGGGTGCGGCTCAAACACGCCGTTACCATGCCGGCTAATTACTTAGGTTTAGTGACGGCCTTGCGGTATGATCCCGCCAGCCGATTGATTTATAGCGCGGGTGGGCGGTTGCAAATGGAGCCGTAGAAAAGGCTGGCAGGAATCGGTTCAGCCCCGTCGTCGCTACGCGACTAACTGGCTAACTCATACAGCTTCTTAATCACTTCATGACGGTGAAGCCTGATAACCGCTCCCTCAACGCTCGTCCTTTAGTTAGCTTATCCGTTCGGACTTGCTTACCTTTTGCCAACAATCTGATAATAAGGCGATTTTCATCTTTTATGGCATGACACCCTACTACGCTTTCCTACATCGGCATCTGGCCCGGAACCCACTCGTTTTGCTGCTGCCCCTCCTGTGCAGCCTGACCACCACCGCCCAGACCATCCGCTATGTGTCTACTACCGGTACGAATACCAACCCGGCGAGTGCTACCAGCTGGGCCACCAGCACCACCAATTTGCAGGGGGCCATTGATGCCAGCTCGGTCAGCAATCAGGTTTGGGTTACTGCCGGAACCTACAAACCGGGTGGTAATGGCCACTCCAACCGGGACCTCAGCTTCGCCATGAAAAACGGGGTGGAAATTTTTGGCGGGTTCACCGGTAATGAAACAGCCCTTAGTCAACGACCCGCTATCACCATCAGTACGCCTTCGGGGACAACGTTGTCGGGCGATGTGGGTATTCTGGGGAATCCCACCGACAACAGTTTCCACCTTTTCAACAATTCTTCGGGCCTAACCAATACCGCCATCCTGAATGGATTTGTCATTACAGGTGGTAACGCCATTGGGACCTCTCCCGAAACTTATGGCGGAGGCATGTACAACAAGGCCGCTGGTGCCGGGCAGGTTTGTAGTCCTCAGCTTATCAATTGTGTGTTTCAGAATAACACCGGAACGGAAGGCGGAGCCATGTATAACAACGCAAACGGCGGTGGCACCAGTAACCCGATGCTCATCAGCTGCATCTTTCGCAACAACTCGGCAAACAGCTTCGCCGGAGCCATTCTCAACGATGGTGGCAGCGGTGGAACCAGCAGCCTAACCTGCATCAACTGCCTGTTTCAGAACAATACAGCCCCCACAGGTTTGGGGGGAGCGCTGTTTAACTACGGATCGGCGGGTAACAGTAGCCCAACCTTAATCAACTGCTCGTTTTTGGCTAATGAAGCCTCCCAGGGCGGAGGTATGTATAATGAAGGGAGTGGTGGTACCAGTAACCCACAGCTCACTAACTGCTCTTTCCAGAACAATTCTGCCACTACGGGTGGAGCACTCTATAACAATGGCTCTTTTGATAATAACAGCGGCCCGCTGCTCCTCCAAAAACGGATCGAAGATGGTTCGGCCAGCAAAACGGATAAGGGCACCAGTAATCCACACCTCATCAACTGCGTGTTTTTTGGTAACGGGAGCGCCAACACTATTGCCAACAACGCTACCACGGGGTCCTCGGCCCGCTACAGCCTGTTCGACCCTTCGGTAACAGGCTATACCAGCGTTACGGGTAACCTGACTTCTGTCTCCTCGCCCTTTGCCTCCACTACCAGTTCCCAACTGGCTATCTGTTCGTCAGCCGTAAATGCAGGCGATCCAGCCGCAAGCTCGGCCACAGTAGGCAGCACAGATCTGGTGGGTAATCCTCGTTTTTATGCGAACACCGGGGCGCCAGCCGCCCGAATTGACATGGGCGCCTACGAACTCCAGACATTCCCTACGGTTGCTATCACCAGCCAACCAGCCGCCAGTTCAATCGGTTGCGTGGGTGGCACAGTCACGACTTTTGTCAGCGTGAGTGGAACGGCTCTTAGCTTCCAGTGGTACAAAAGCGGAACGTCCGTTGGGGCAACCTCGGCAACGCTCACACTTACCAACCTACAATCGGGCAGTGCCGGGGCTTATTCGGTGGCCATAACGGGTAACTGCAATAGCCTGACCAGCAGCTCATTTATAGTAGCGGTGAAGCCGGTTCCGACCCGGCTCTATGTGAAACCCTCCCTCACGGCCAATGCCAACCAAACGGGCCTGACCTGGGCCGATGCCTTCCCCGATCTACAATGGGCACTCAACTACTCGTGCAGTAACAACCTCGCCGAAATCTGGGTGGCCAACGGTCTCTACAAACCAACAAGCACCACGGAGCGCACTGTTAGCTTCGCAATGAAGCCCAACGTGGCGATCTATGGCGGTTTTCTGGGTTCAGAAACGGCCCTGAGCGAACGGATAATCACCTATCCATCAGGCACAACGCTGTCGGGCGATATTGGTGCAGCAGGCACTGCCGACAATAGTTACCACGTCATCAGTAACACACCCAGCCTGAGTCTGACGAACGCGGCTATTCTGGATGGGTTCGTGGTGACAGGCGGCAACGCCAATGGCGCATTTCCCAACAGCGCCGGGGGAGCCATGCTCAACATCGGTAATGGTGCCGGCAACATCTGTAACCCTCAGATTCGCCATTGTCTGTTCATCGCCAATACGGCCAGTTCCGGCGGGGCCATTTTCAACACGGGCGCAAGCGGTGGCGACAGTAGCCCAACCGTCACGAATTGCGCTTTCCAGAACAATACAGCAACGAGCGATGGCGGGGCGATGTACAATACCGGGTATGCGGGCCGCAGCAACCCAATACTCACCAACTGCACGTTCCTGAGCAACTCGGCCACCACCGCAGGGGGAGCGCTGTTCAACGATGGTGGTGGGGCTGGTCAGTGTATGCCGCAACTCACCAATTGCATTGCGTTCGGAAACGGTGGGGCAAGCACGTTTTTGTCGGTTTCGGCCACCCTAAGAGCCCGCTACAGCCTGTTCGAACCGTTGGTAACGGGCTACACCAGCGTAACGGGGAATATCATTTCAGCGGTTTCGCCATTTGTATCGACCACCAGCGTTCAACTCAAAAACGGTTCTCCACCCGTCAACGCAGGCGACCCGGCTACTACCTCGGCCACCGTTGGCAGCACAGACCTAGCAGGCAACCTGCGTTTTTACGCTAACGGCCGCATCGACATAGGCGCTTACGAATTACAGGAAGTGCTGGAGATTTACTCCCTCAAAAACGGCAACTGGAACGACCAAACCCTGTGGTCGGTGGAGCGGCTTCCCCAACTGGGCGAACGAGTTCGGTTAAAGCATCTGGTAACTATTCCGGCGAGTTATCAGGGTCTTAGTGGAACGCTGATTTATGACCCAGCCAGTAAACTGATGTACGACACCGGAGGACGGTTGCAACTGGGGCAGTGAGAAAAGGTGATTGATCACTTACGCTTTACCCGAAATAACTCTACCAGTTTCGGCACGTAATCGTCTTTAGTATCGAGTGCTAAATAATTGGCCCGGTATTGCTTACAAAGTCGTTCGAGCCGGATGCGGTTGTCGTTGAAGGTGTTTTGGATTTGGTCGCGAAAAGCCCGCGACGAGGTGTTGACCCAGTTGGTGCGGCCCGTTTCGGTGTCATACACGGGAATGATACCCAGCGGGGGTAGGTTCACTTCGCGCTGATCGTAGAAATGAATCACTACCAGGTCGTGTTTACGGGCGAGTGCTTTCAGGCTGTGTTCGTACTGCTCATCGATAAAATCGGAAAGCAGGATCACTACACTCCGGCGTTTGAGCATGTTGAGCGTAAACAGCAGCGCATCCGACAGGTTGGTTTTAGCCGACTGAGGCTGCAACTTAAACAGGCTTAGAATTAGTTGATAGCCGCTTTTGAGGCTATTTGCGGGCTTAAAATAAGCTTCTTTCTGGTCCGAAAAACAGTACAGTCCTATCTGGCTGGCCTCACGCATAGCCGACATGGCCAATACCCCGCACACCTCTTTTGTTACATCGAGTTTGGTGCGCTTTTGGTTGCCAACCTGTTGCGATGCACTCACATCGACCACAAAAAAAACCGTCTGGTCTTTCTCTTCCCGAAACACTTTCACGAACGTCCCATGCCCTTTCGAGGACACGTTCCAGTCGATAGCCCGTACATCATCGCCATACTGGTACGTCCGCAAATCGGCAAATTCCAGGCCGGTTCCTTTGAAAACCGACCGAAAACTGCCCCGCATCTCGCTGTTCACAGCCTTGCGAATGCGAATTTCGATGTGGCGAAGCCGGGTGAGAAATTCGTCCATTAACGTTAATTAAGCACTAAACCAGCACGAATTGATGTTTAGCCAGTAGTTTCGTACCCGAAAGTTAATCGAAAATGAACAAGCACCGTACGTTGAGCGGCCTGACCCTACTTATTCTGTTGCTGACTGGATGCGCGGGAGACGATGGCACGGGTAAACCTGACGACCTGATTCCTGCGGATAAAATGGCTGATATTCTGACTGAAGTGCATTTGGCAGAGTCTCAGGTTGGCCGGTATTCCCTGCGCTCGTCCGATTCGTCAACGATGCTGTTCAACCGGCTCAACGACCGAATTCTAACGAAATTCGAGGTCGATACCTCAGCTTACCGAACGAGTTATATTTATTATTCGTCGCACCCTGACCAGTTTGAAGCTATCTACAAAGACGTTACCCGCGAACTGGAAAAGCTGACGAGTGTAAAGTCGAACTCTGCCATCTCTACTTCGGCCACATCGGGATCGGCCACGTCAAGCTCGGTTACGTCGGGTTCAATTGTGTCAGGGTCAGCCTTATCTAGCTCCACTACGCCGGGGTCGGCTACCTTGAGTTCGTCGCCCTTGTCTACTTCGGCAACCCGGGCTTTTCTGCGCAGAAAACGCAAATCGTGAGACCTACTTCAGGCTTAAACTCGGATCTACCGTTACACGACCATTTTCTCGATTAACAGAATAAACAGGTGAATCACCTTAATGTGGATTTCCTGAATACGGTCGGCATAGCCAAAATGCGGCACCCGGATTTCTACATCGGCCTGACCAGCCAGCTTACCGCCGTCTTTACCGGTTAACAAGACAACACGCATCCCTTTGGCACGAGCGGCTTCGACGGCCCGAATGATGTTGCCCGAATTACCGCTCGTACTGATGCCCATCAGCACGTCGCCCGCCTGACCAAGGCCCTCGATAAACCGCGAAAACACGAAATCATAGCCGTAGTCGTTGCCCACGCAGGTAATATGGCTTGAATCTGAAATGGCAATGGCCGCCATCGACGGGCGGTTTTCGCGGTACCGGCCCGACAGTTCTTCTGCGAAGTGCATCGCATCGCAGTGCGAGCCACCGTTACCACACGAAATGATTTTTTTACCGTCTTTGAGCGCGTCGGCCATGAGCCGGGCTGCGGACTCGATCTGGGACAAATGAAGCGGGTTGCCAATAAACTTATCCAGCACAGCCTGTGCTTCGGCAAGTTCCTGTTTGATAATGTCAAGCATAATATAGGTGGTCATTAATAGTCATTCTTTCAGTAAACCGTTAATGACCAATTAATGACATGTTTTTAAAAGATTAAATTACGGTACGCGTAATTCCAGCGTAGACCAACACTGGCGAAGTTGTTGGTGTATTCTAACGGTTTGAACTGGCTCGATTGCAACCGATACATATACCGGCCTTCTATGAACACATTGTGGCGAATCATGTACGATGCCCGTGCATCTACAAACGTTGTAATGGTGGTGCGGCCCTGCCCAATAAAGTTACCCTCCTCGCGAAAGCGCCCTATGTAGTTTTTGGTGATGTTGCTGCCATAATTACGACCATCAGGGTCGGCTCCATATTTGGCAACCCTGAAAATCCCGGTCAGCGACAGCCTGTCGCGTTGATACCGGGCAATTCCAACCCCTTCTACAAAGTTTGCTCCCAGCGGGTGTGCCAGGGGTTGGTTGTAATGGGTGTAGTTGGTTGCTCCACTCAGGTGAGCATAAGTATAAGGCCGTGCCACATTCACTTCACCCTGTAAATCGAGGTTTTCCACGCCAAACGCATCAATGTATTTCAGGCCAAACTGGGCGGAAAATTTGTTAGTCCAGGAGCCATTCCCGGAAACCAGGTTGCTCAGAATGAACTCATCGAGCAGAAATTGGCTGTAGCCCATAAATCGCTTCAAAAAGTTCACTTTGACATCTAATCCGGCAACACTGTTATCGGCACTACCCCGGTACGACTCCACAAACCGATACAAAATCAGGGGGTTCAAATAGCCAATCTCGAGCCGGTCGCGACTGAAAACGATTGACTCAAAAATACCGAGATTCACATGCGGGCCAATATTCACACTCAAGTGGTGCATGGTAGCATACTTGTTAGGAATCAACTCTCCACCATTGGCTTTTTCCACGTTTTGCAACTCGGTGAACAGATTCATGTATTGAATATTCTTACCAAGCCGGGTAGTCAGTTTCAGAAACAGGTAGGGCGATGCGTTGTCCGACAGCAACATGGACCGGAAACCGTTGCCAATAAAATTGCGGTCGTGCCCAAATTGTACGTTAATAATCTTGAGCATGTTGAACGTAAAACTCCCCCGCGCCGAAATGAAATCGGAACCGATACCTCCGCCCGCCGGAAATCGTTTGGTAAACCCTTCCCCTGGGGCAAATCCGTTACCGTCGGTTGGGTCGGGCTTGCCGTAAAGTGTAGCGTACTCACGGACATATCGCGGATAGAAAACCTGATTGTCGGCGAAATACGTGTAAAAGCCCAGCTTTTTTCCGATAGTGCCGCGCACTTCCAGGCCCCTGGTATTGGCATAAGTTTGGCTTTGGCCGCGGGCTGGGTCGCTCCCATCCAGATCAAAACTGAGATTAATTACCGGGCTAACATGCAGATCGAACTCTGGTGTCTGAATGCTATAGAAGTCTGCCTTTTTTTTGTAGAATACCCTTAAAAATGGCCGCCGACCGTCGCCCGGTATTCCGGCGTATTCCATGTGCCGGATAATTCCGCCCGCCTTAACACTATCTGTTTTTGCGTTGATCCACTCCCAACTGTCATTGCGCAGATACGCTAAATTAAATCGGTCAGTACTCGATAAGGCGTAATCTGGGTTGGCCAATACACTGTCCGTCAACTGAATAACACTCTGCCGGTTATAAGGCTTTGTAGAACTGTGGAACCCTTCGGACCACCGGCCCTGCCGAATTTCCATCCGGTCGATCAGGTGGTGATAATCTGCATTGTACGGTAAATAGGGACTTTGTGCCTGTGCAGCACGGATGAAAAGAATACTAAAAATCAACCCGTAATAAGCGTGTTTCATAAAAAATCGTTGTGTGGCTCCATCGAAGCCCCCCTCATCCAGATACGTTTTGTCAACAAAGTAAGTCAATCCACCCGGAATCCGTACTTGATTTTCGCGTAAACTTGCAATTCAAAACGCTACTCCTCTATGTTCGTCTTCTCCGATTTCAACTCCATTGCCAGTCAATACATCGCCGAATTACGCGACGTGAGTATCCAGAAAGACCGGATGCGTTTTCGGCGCAACCTAGAGCGGATGGGCGAATTGATGGCCTACGAAATTTCAAAAACGCTCTCTTACCAAAACACAAGTGTTCAAACGCCACTTGGCACCGCCAATGCACCCCTGCTGCTTCGGCAGCCCGTTATTGCCACCATTATGCGGGCTGGGCTACCCTTTCATGCTGGGTTTATGAACTACTTCGATCAGGCCGATAATGCATTCGCCGGGGCTTATCGGGGGTATGTAATTGGCACCGACGAGCACGAAGATGAAACGTATGATTTTGAGATTGCCATGGACTATATCTCCAGTCCTGATCTGGCGGGCCGTACCCTGATCATTACCGATCCGATGCTGGCCACGGGCCGCTCGCTCGAAAAAGTGTACCATGCACTACTCCGCTACGGAATTCCGGCTCAAACGCATATTGCGGCTGTAATTGCCTGCCCCGAGGGCATTACCCATGTACAACAGCATATGCCCCAATGCCACCTTTGGCTGGGAGCAATCGACAATCACCTCAACGAGCACTACTACATTGTCCCCGGCCTCGGCGACGCGGGCGATCTGGCGTTTGGCCAGAAAGTGTGAACAGTGAACAGTGAACAACGAGCAGTTAACAATTGCTGGACTGTTCGTTGTTCACTGTTCACTATTAATAGATCACCTGCAAGGCTCCTTGCATGGGTTGTCGGCCCGGAGCACGAATCAGGTAGCGGTACATACCTGGCAATACTTTCTGGCTTTCGTAGGTACCATCCCAGGGCTGTCCGTTTTTGTCGGCGTAGTAAATCAGCGCTCCACTGCGGTTGAATACAAATACTTCGGCATCAGTCAGGCTGTTGAGGTTACGAATCTCCCAGGTATCGTTCAGGCCATCGCCATTGGGGGTAAATGCGTTGGGCATCACCAGCTTCACAAATCGGGAAATCTGGATGGTATCTTCACTCGCACAGCGGTCGTCGGAGGTGCTGACCCGTAGTTTGTAGGTTCCTTCCTCTCCAGCCACTAAGCTGGTACTACTTGTTCCCGACGCAGCTCCGTTATACGACCACCGAACCCGGTAGGTATCGGGCTGGGGAGCCGAAAGTAGTAAAATCTCGTCTCCGTCGAAGGTAAGCTGTGTGCGGCTGGCAAGAATATCGGCCAGCGGGGGAACGGGGGGCAATACCCGGACTTCTTCGGAAGTCGCACCAGTGCCGCAGTTATACGGAAACAGTTTTTTGACGGTATAAACGCCCTCATTTTTTACGGCCAGCGTAGTACTGGTAGCCCCCGCAATGTCGGCCCCGTTAAGCTGCCACTGAAACGTAAATCCGGTCGCAATTCGGGTTGCAATAGTCACGGGCGAGTCGTCACAGCGTTCCACAGCCGTGGTGCTTCTACCATTGAACGTGACGGTCGGGGGCGTTGTCGTGTTTTTCTTACAGTCCACCACGGGCAGCTGATACTCGCGCCGAACCTGCCCAATATCCACCCCGTTGCGCGTTTCGGTCACCATCACCGAAAATACATACAACCCCACCTGTTGCGCTGTTACCGTCAGTCTGCCGGCGTTGGCATCGATCTTTAAGGGTTGCAGACCCGGAATAGGATTGAGGGCCGATGTACCGGCAACCCATTGAATAGTTGGGTACGATGCGCGCGAATTACCCACATAATCAACAGGAGACTGATCAGTGGTATAGCCTCTCAAGGGGTCTATCAATTCGTAGCGGAGTTTATCGCCATCGGTATCTTTCGCCGAAAAATCCATCGTAAACGGATCATTGATGCACACGTAGCGGGCTTCGGGCAGCACAAACTCCGGCGACGAGTTTGGGGTGGCAGGCACTTTGAAATCGAGCCGAAACGCCGATCCTGTACGGGATGGATTAAGAACATTGGTTACGGATGCATTGCGGCAACACCGCTGAAAAATGACGTAATAACCACCTGGATCGTTGTAGGTTGCCGCTGGCAAATTCACGGCCCGGTCATACGTCCACATCGACAATTGCAGCTTCACCTGGCTCGCACAAATGTTGCCGCTTTCGTACAGGTTTTTGGTGTCGGACAGAAAGGTATTTGTGGTATTCATCCGCACATTGTCGCGGGTGCGGTAGATGTGGCAAGCCAGAAATGGGTCTGGCTGCGTTGAGGATGGGTGCGTACGGTCCACAAACAGATGAACAGCTAATCGGTAATCACCGCTTGTTCCTGTTGCCCGAAGGGTAATATCACCGCCAATAATATGGTCAGCCTGGGCTACGGTTGTTAGCAAGCAGGCAAATCCCGTAAAAAGAAAGAAAATTAATCCATGTTTCATGCGCTCTCCTCGTTAGTTCTGGGCGGATTGATTCCAAAATTACAAAAAGATAGGACACGTTCGGCATGGGTTTATTGTGTGGCGAATGGTTATTCTGTTATTTGTTAGGTGTTAGTTATCAGCCGCCAGCGACCAGAAACAAAAATCGGCTGACACGAATTTAAGCCGTGTCAGCCGATTTCCTTTCTTTACTCAGTTACCCGATTGCTCTAATCCTTTAGTTCAACAACTCATCAAACGTGAGGCTCAGGTAATACGTAGTACCAACGGCCGGGCTACCAAATGCCTGAATGTAGGGCTTACCAAACAGGTTGGTTGCGCCAACTTTCACAATCGACTTGATGGTCGAAACCTTATAGTTTACCTGCGCATCGATGTTTCTGATGGCGGGTACAACGGTGTTGCCATAGAGCGGAACACCCACTTCGGTTGGCTGGCCAAAACCTTCCCAGGTGAATGAGTCCTGTGCTTTAAATGATACGGCGTAACCGAGTTTAGAACCCCCTACTGGCCGCTTGGCAAACGCCAGGTTAAAGCGATACTTAGGCGTATTGAAACCAGAGGTTTGCAATTCTTCAGAAGGCGTAAAATTGTTCAGGTTATTGTTGGCGATATTACCCGACAGGCCATAGCCCTTTGGTAGGGAATAATTCAAACCCAGTGCCCAACCTGATGCCGTGATTTTCTCGCTGCTGTTGGCTGGCAACGAAAAGGCCCGGCGCGAACCGCCACCAAATACACCAGATGCATCAGGCAATAGGCCCGGTGCGAGCGATGCTGTTGGCTGAAGCAAAATCGTACTACCAAGGAAGTTGGTATAAACACTGTAGTAGTAATAAGCGTCAACAAACAACCGCTTGTTGAACACCCCCCGATAACCAATTTCGTAGTTGGCTACACGCTCCGGCTTGAATTCTCTAGCCTTATATGGCGTCAATTTGCTGAGATTTGCTCCCACAGCCTGCGCCTGAATAAAGTTGGGGGCATTGGCTGTTACTTGCGCCGTAATGTTCTGGGCAATTGCAGCCTGCGTTGTCGGCAACGCCAACTGAGAGGCTACACCCGACTGAATGGCCGCTGCAGCATTAGCCGCTGGCAACTGTCCGGCGGCCACAGCTGCATTCACCTGGGCGGTAACGCCAGCAGTTACCTGTTGTGTTACCCCAGCTATCACCTGTGGCCTAATAACAGCCGTCAGTGCCGCAATCTGCGTTTGCCGGAAAGCAGGGTCGGCGCCAGTAGCGCCAATAGCGGCACCAACAGCTGTTACGTTGGCCCGTGAATACGAGTTGGCCAGTGTGTAGCGGTTGAAGAACTCGGGTAAACCACCAATAAGCCTAGCCTGTGGCGTTTGCAGGTCAATGTACTGGTTCTGCGTGGTTGGAATACGGAAGCCAGTCTGGTACGATGCCCGGAAGTTATGATCGCCAAACGAAGCTACTGCCGATACACGGGGCGTAAACTGACCCTCGAAATTCTGGTTTTTATCGTAGCGGGTCGAAGCCGTTACTTTCAGGTGATCGGCAAAAAGGCTTTTACTAACCTGCAAAAAGGCCCCGTATTCTGTAATTGGGATAACTCCGGTACGACCGTCGGCTAAATCGGCAAATAGTGTTCCGGCTGATTTGAGTTGATA